>Ga0315309_1001229_pt1 | contig 15344 bp, 18 predicted proteins | sample TDP4_MG_FD_203080 | JGI IMG/M metagenome (GOLD analysis project Ga0315309, IMG submission 203080) | Freshwater sediment microbial communities from Lake Towuti, South Sulawesi, Indonesia - TDP4 | ecosystem: Environmental > Aquatic > Freshwater > Lake > Sediment | place: Indonesia: South Sulawesi... | reverse complement strand
TTCTGTCATCTCTCAAAGACATGGGTCTGAAGCTTGGGCTTGTCTCAAATGCAAGTAGCCACACAGTAATCGCTGTCATTATAGAAAGATTGAATATCGCGAGATTCTTCGACGCTGTAGTTACATCCGCGCAGTTGAAACTCAGGAAACCCAAACCTGAGATCTATAAAAAGGCCTTGGAATCTCTTGGAGTAGACCCTAGTGAAGCCGTGATGGTCGGCGATACTGTCAAAGGCGATATTGGAGGAGCTAAGAGTTTGGGGATGAAAGCTATCCTCGTCAAACGGGCTGAGAGCAAGAAAGAAGAAGGACCCAATCCCGATGCCGTTGTTGAAAGCCTTGCAGAAGTTCTCTCTGTTGTGAAGAATTGGATAGAGCGTTAAGGTTCCTTTTACAATCTTATCGGCTGGACCATTCTTGATAGAGTTGCAGCTTTGTCCGCGTATTGAGGGAGATGTAACTGAATACAATCATCCAGATCCTTCTCTCCAGACATCAACTTGATCGCGAAGATGTAGCAGCTTGGCTCATCGCATTCCTTGCAGTTGGTCTTAGGCAGACTATTATAGATCTCAGCGAGATCTACCTTCTTTCTCAATTCGAGTAAATCGCTTTCAGGTTTTCCATGGGACATAGAGTAGGCGAAGGCGCGATTTATCAAGTCTTTAAGTTCCTCCAAGAGCTTCTTGGCCTCATCCCTGTCTTTCACATAGGTCATGCTGATCTTTCCAGTTGAGAAGAGCGTCACCATTCGTCTCTGCCGCTTATAGGTGAGTGAACCTAATGCTTCGGAGTAGTTCGACCCAGGTATGTAGAGGTAAAGTATTTCGAGAACTTCGTTTAACGGCCTATCGGCTTGGGCGAGAAATTTTATTCTCTCAGAGTCTGAGAGGCATGGCGTGACTTCAGTAATCGCTATTTCACGGACGAGTTTGTCTTTCAGAAGCAGCCCTATCAGGTCGCTGTCTTTCATGCGTGAGCTCTCATTCATCGGCTAATACCCCTTCGCCTTCCGATAGGAATCTTGAAGAGATCGGGAGCCAGTATCCAGCTAGTTACCTTTAAATCTCTCGCGTTTGAAACGTATTCTACCCCGAGGCGGATTCACTAAGGGTGAGATTACGCAAAAGCGAAGCAGCGGCAAATTCCTCAACATATTTCTTCTCTGAGTCTCTAACCAGCACTTCGCAGGGTGGACAATTTTCCGGATTGAGCGGCTATCGTTGGCTTCATAGAGCCGACTATGCGGACTGGTAAGAATGAGTAGAGCAGATGGAACGAAACCGCTCTGGTTATCCCTTATAGCGATCTCCTCGGTTGTTCTTGTTGAGGGGTTAGCGGGTTTCCTAGTCAACAGTCTGGCTCTCATAGGAGACGCTGCCCACGCCTCCTTCGATGTGGTTGCGACTTTTCTTTTACTCTTAATGACGAGATGGTCGCTGAAGCCGCCTGATGAGAGTCATACTTACGGCCACGAGAAGGTTGAGTCCTTAGGTGGACTGATTGGGGGATTCATACTTTTAGTCTTGGCGATTGTGATCGCAGGTGAGTCATTAGTTAGAATCTTGGGAGGAGGGATTCCAATCCACCCGGGAACATTGGGATTCGGCGCGATCGTCTACACTCTCTGTGTTGACGTTTTCAGGATAGGGGTTCTGAAGAATGCTAGTGGCAGCGCGACTGGCAAAGCGGGATTCTTCCATGCGATCTCAGACTTTTCTTCGACTATTGTGGCGTTGATCGGCGTTACCGCAGCAAGTTATGGCTTTTATCTAGGGGATGCTACAGCATCTCTCATATTGAGCGGTTTCCTCTGCTATATTAGCAGCAAGCTCATATACGAGACTGCGTTTGAGCTGAGCGATGCTGTTCCAAGGACTGTTCTCAGGAAGGTGGAAAGAGAAATCGCGAGGACTAAGGGCGTCACTAGCTACAAGTCTCTCAGAGTCAGGAAAGCTGGGAAGAAAACCTACGTCCGCGTCACCGTCAACACTCCTGAATATGTCGAGCTCGAAGAGGCGCACTCGATAGCGTCGAGAGTGGAGTCGAACATTAACCGCGTCGTGAGCGGGGCTGAGGTCACGGTTCACATCGAGCCTCTCATTGGGGAGCCTCCTTTTGAACTCAGAGTTCGGAGAGTCGCGTTGGAAGCTGACGGGGTTAGAGAGGCGCATAACATCGAATTCATGAAGACCCAGAGAGGGTTGTGTCTCAGCCTTCACTTGGGCGTCGACCCGAAAATGTCCTTGGAAGAGGCGCACCACGCGACGGATCAGATCGAGAAGAGGCTGCGTGCGGAATTCCCTGAACTGGCTGACATAACAGTTCACTTGGAACCGATTGAAAAGGAGTCGATAGTCGGACGGAGATTCGAGGACCGTGCTATCTCGGAAACCGTCACCAAGATCGTTGGGAGCCACAAAGAGGTTATCCGAATCGGGAAGATAATGCTTTACAAGGCGGGAAACTACCTCCACATCGACGTGAGCTGCAGCTTCCATAAGGACGTCTCTCTCGACCTCGCACACAGCATAGTAACGTCGATCGAGCAAGAGCTTAGAGAGAAGTTCGAGCAGGCGAAAATCACTATACATCAGGAGCCAGCTTAGGGGAAAGATGAGCGCCTCTCAATGATCTAACTCCATAAAGCGGAAGCGACTTGGATGGCGTGACGCAGGTCACAGCGCATATAGAAGCTCACGAACAGTTTTCCACCTGTGCGACAAGGTCATTAAGGCGTGATATCATCATTTCTTTAGGGGTAGGTCATGAAGGTTTATCTCCTGAAGGACCCGGTGGGAGATTTTACGGAGATACTGATCCCCACGCCGAAGGCTAACATTGACATCGTTTTGAGAAAGGACAAGTCAATTGCGATAATGAAGGTCGATGAAATCCCGAAGAATGCGAGAGAGGTCGAAGTGAATGTTAATCTTGAAGCCCTAGAAGCGATCTATGAAATGTACACGTCCATTAAAGAAATTGAGAATAAGTCTATAGCGACCCTGCGAAAAGTGGTCGTTCAACCTCTCTCCAACGAAAGAGAGATCAAGAGCTTAGTCAAAATCTAGCAGGTATAACGATCTCTTCTCCACCATTTTTACTTTTGTAGCAGTCTTGAATTCATCTCAACTGTTTACCGCAATTTGTACAGAATAGAGCATTGGGATCCACTTGGGCTCTACAGTAGGAGCAGAATCTAGGTTCTTGCACATATTCTATCCTAGGAGGAACCCTCTCTGCGGGACGAAGTGGCTTTCTTCGACGTAGAACAAGGAAGATGATCAAGCATCCTACTACCAATCCGATGAGAAAATCGTAGTGTTCTATGATGGTTCTGCCAATTTTGTCCAAGAGTGTTTCGTTGTCCACTGTAACGAATAGCTTTGCGCTGGTTCTCTGATCCGTCGCATCCGCGATCGCTAGGGTAAGGGTGTGGCGTCCGTTCGGGATCTTTCTCGTATCGATAGGGGCTTTCACGCTGTAGATTAAACCCTTTGTCGTCCATTGATATTCTGTAAGATTTGCTAGGTCCATCGGGGGCTGTTCATCTATTTTAAGTGAAATCGAAGTTAGCGGTAGCTGTGGGTGTGTTGCGATTAGACATTCGAACATGACCGTATCTTTCAATATGCTTCCGTTCTGCGGACTATCGATCCTCATGAAAGGCTTTAGAGCCGCGGGTTCGCTTGACCTTATCGATAACGAGAGTTCAATCGGCTCTGGGAAGGTTGAACCGCCAAAAAGAATGTTATGAACAATTACCGTGTACCGACCGGTCCAGTATCCTGCAACACTGGCATACAGAGTTTGCTTGGTCCGTCCCTTCGTCGCATGCCATTCGAAGACTCCATCCCCTTTATAGTAGTAGGTGTCTGTTGTTGCGATCAACATTCCGTCCGGAGCTAGGACGAATAAATCGACGCAAGTATCATTATCGACCCACTCTACCTCGACCTTCAGCAGATAAGTATGCGGGTCCTCAATCTCAATGGTATATACTCTGGAATCCCCATCTTCATATCGCCCTTCCCAGTTGAAGCCGCCGATAAGGCCGTAATTGTCATAGAGCTCTCTCTTTAGATGTCCTCCGAAAGTGGCACTACGATTATCTTGAGTTAGTGTACCGATTGCTACAGCTGAAACCGGTATTGTAGCAGACTGACCAGTATTTCCAATAAGGCCTATCGCCCCTTCGTATACGCCCAGCTCCGGCGAGCCCATAGTTAGTCTCAAGGTAAATCTCTCGGTCGAGTTGCTGGGAACGGATAGTTTTTGGCCCGTCGTCACCTCAACCCATTTCCAGCCTGTCTTCCTGTAGAAATCTACCTCTATCTGGAATGGGAGAGACTCGTTTCCAAACCTCTGGTTGATCCTAAGTTGAGACATCCCTAGAAACTTTGCTTTGGGATTTGATATTCTTACGATCTGCGTTGTTCCGCGAGTGTATCCATAGTTGACGAGTGCGCACTCGGAAAGTTCAGATCTTCCATCCTTGTTCTCATCTGTCCAATCATAGACGTAGAGGATTCTTACATTGTCAAACTTGTAGTCTCGATCTTTGTCAAAGTACTTGAATGGGTAACTCAAGGCTATCGATATTAAATCTGCTTCAGGGGGTATCGGGGCAAAATCTGTCATGTTTACCCAGGTGTCTTCGCCTTCAGCGTATCCTCTATACGTCTTGTTATCTATCAGCTCGAAAGTGTACGGTTCAACTTCGATGTCGATTGAGGTATTCGTAGGATTCTGTACGATAAATGTGGCTTCAGAAGTCTCATTGAAGTGAAGTCTTCCAGCAAACCAAGAAGGTTCCCCAACCAGCGGAGCTGCTGGGTAGGGGCTGACCATATCGTATAATGCTCCTTCGAGTAACTTCTTTGAGTTGATCGATGAAGCTGTTGAGTAGATAATGAACATCCTAGAAGCAGAGTTCGTATCACTCAAGACGAATGATACTGCTGAGAAGCAATCGATCCGGCCGCATCCTTGCGAAAACGCATCGTGACCTATATCGACTGCTGTGCTCATCAAGATCGTCTTGACAAGGTCAGGAGGCACGTTGGTGAAGCCTCTCTTCTTCAACGATTCTATCACGAGTGCGGCGGATCCAGCTGTAAGAGGGGTTGACTCGCTGGTCCCTCCGAATATCCTGTAAGCTTTAGAACCGTTTCCATAACCATAGAATACCATTGTCGAATCAAAAGCGAAAGCGCCTATGTTGACGACATCGGGCTTAGGTGCGCCAAGCGCATTCGGTCCTCTTACACTCCACGAGATTACATCATCTTGCCGACCAGCCTTCTCCTCAGATTCCGCTGGTCTCCAATGCTGGCTGGTTGAAGCGCCGACGGTAATGCTTAAAGAAGAGCTGGGAGAGCCTGATGTCGCATATCCTGGTCCCGCATTTCCTATCGCGTGGACGAATGCTGTTCCCGTAGATATTACTAAAAGATCTTCCAGCAGGCTGATTATATCGTATCCGAATCCATACCCTAGGATAGGCCACTCCACGAAGCCCCAGCTGTTACTGTTCACATCAGCCTTATGTTTGCCCGTATACTCCCATTCCAATGTCGTGCTATTATAGTCGAAACCAGAAGACCAGTACCAGCCCGAGGGAATATCTCCTAGCCATAGAGCTTTCACGCCGATTATCTCAGCTTCTGGAGCAATACCTGTCAGTTCTCGAAGTGTTCCATTACCGTAAATATCGTATCGACTGATTCCTCTTGACGCAACATTCGCTGCTGTACAAGTTCCATGTCCCATGAAGTCGTACATTAGAGAGAGAAAGTTTCCATTGAGATCTAAACCCTCGTAGACACCGCCCACCCCGAAGTAGCCTTCCAGAGGTGAAGGCTGAATTACATTCCAGAAGTCGTGAAAATAGCCGCCGATCAGGCCGAGGGAGAAATCTGGAACACCGTCCCCTGTGAAATCTCTTCCTGCCATCTCTGACCCCAGTCTACATGGAGATTCATCAGTAAAATTCCAATCTAGCCATCTTTCAGAAGGTTCTGGAAGCGTAATATTCTTCTCTTCGTAATCTTGCCGGTACTCTGATAGGAACCTGTAGTAGGCTGTTGAGATGTCGAAGTAGACATCCTCATAGACGTTAGGCTTTCTCGAATCGACGTAGATAACCGGAGCCCAGATGAAAATAAGCTTCTCCAAGTTCCAGTCGTCAATCGCCTCGAAAGCCATTCCTAAATGGTAGAGTCCGCTCTTAGATACAATATCACCGACATACAAGTCCTGTTGGAAAGTATAGTTCACAACCTCTGGAAGAGCGACATCGTACAACAGCCCGGCCATACCTGTCCAAACCTTTACAGTAATATTCTTCGTCTGCAAATAGCCGTTCACAGCCCTAACGGTATTATTTGTTAGAATCAAGCCCTGCTCATCAGGGTCAAAGAATAACGGATATCCCGTTTCATTTCTCGCTAAAGCTGACATCAAATCCGGTGTGCTGAAGTCTACCCCAGTGTCAACTATCGCGACTTTGACACCTTTTCCCTTCACTCCAAGAATTGTATTCGCTCTATCTGCACCTGTGATCTCTCGAATCTTGAACATATCGAGTTCAACCTTTCCTCCTTGAGCTGCATCATCTACAGGAAGTGAATAGTCAAGCATCATATCTGGGAGAATTCTGACTACGAAAGGCAAGTCGGCAAGCTTAGGCAGATTCTCTGCTTTAACGACAGCAGTAACCAGTCTACCTTGTCCAAATGGAAAGATGCTCAGAGCGCTAGTAAATCTTCCAATCTCTTTTTGATCGATAGAACCTGAGCAAACTGCAATTATTCTGACCTTCTGCTGTTGACTTGAGACCGGTTTGTCTGACCGCGAGATCAAATTCCGAAGTCGCGGATCTATTTTCGATTCTATAGACCTCAAGTGACTATTTTCGTCGAACTGGACGGCCTTCGTCTCAGGGTGGAGAATTGATATTGTTTGGAAGGCCAATGTGAAGATAATGAGGCATCCTAAGATCTTTCTCATTCAACTGTTCCTCATGTCTCTCGCTAGTTGTTAATTCGGATCACTATAATAGTTTTCGATAAGAGTCGTATGAAGTCAGCAAATCTTATCTTCTCTAGATTTGAAACGAAAATATAGGGGTCGCTCAAACTTGCCTATCGTCGCATATATATTGATACAAGCGGAGCTAGGCTTGTCAAGTTCAGTGGCTGACGCTCTTTCAAAGATTGAAGGCGTGAAGATGGCCCACCCTGTTACCGGCGTGTATGATGTCATAGCCTATGTAGAGGTTTCAGATCTCACGAGCCTTTCGAGCCTCGTGTTAAAGCAGATACAAGCCATTAAGGGAGTTCAACGAACGCATACAGCCATAGCTGTGTAAGCTCAAGTCATCTTAAAGACCTTACACCTAATTTTTTTACAAATCGACGTAGAGTTCGCATACTTAGTCATAATGGCGCTAAGCCTCATCCCTCTTCATGAAGATTCGAAAATAGGAGCGGGCGATTGAAATCTCTGACCTTAAAGCCTGTTTCTTCTGAACGCACTGATTGTAGCTCTTCTACAATCGGGACATATAAGCAGGTGGTACTTCTCGCTCGGTAAGAACTGATTGCACCATGCGCATTTTCTAAGTTGGTTTTGCTTCTGCAGTTTCCGCTTCGGCGCATTTACTCTCTTCGTACTCGCCAATTTCTTCACCGAGCTACCTCTTCACTTAAAGATTTTGTGTCGAAATTTAAAAGGTTTAGCAAGCTATACTGGAAAGCTTGATATACATGATAGTTTGTATATCAAGATATACTAACCCAACGAGTAGAGCTGGCTAACATGGTTAAGAACACTGTGCTAATCCGAGGACTGGAAAGAGATCTCTACAATCGCATTGTAGGGAAGGCGAAAGAACAAGGGAAGAATGTTGCCGAGTTGATGAATGAAGCTATGAGACTCTACTTAAGAGAGGTTACTGGCGAGAAACAGGAGAGTTCTGATCTCCAAAGAATAATTATCGGCGGCTCTGTTATGCTCTCCAAGGCTGATGTCCTAGGGATTTATGGAGAAATTGGGAAGTTCCATCTGGTCAACAGTGGCGAGTTAACCCTAGACAGTGACTTCGATAAGGAGACCTTCCATCACATTGAGAAGATCCATAATACCGGTAGACTTAAGGTTCCAAAGGATGTTCACCATCTGGCCTTGCTAAAGGCCGGACATATTCACGGTGAAGTCGAGAAGTATTGAAAGAGTCTTTCTGAAGCGTTGCTCTAATCGATTCTGTTTGGTCTAGATTCCAGTTTAACACTTTTTCTAGAAAAAGCTTCGACAAACATTGAGCTAGATTTACGTGCAAGCAATCCTAATCTTGAAGTGTCTTTCTATCAAGTTACTCAGGTGTTGTGTATGCGTGTCATTACGAAATATCTGAGCCTGCACAGTAGAGGCGAGACAGATGTCATAGACATCACTGGATCGGTCGAATCGGCAATAAGTGAAACTAAATTTAGAGATGGGATAGTTACAGTCTTCGTTCCTGGATCGACTGGTGCGTTGACAACAATCGAGTACGAATCGGGGTTGCTGAGGGACCTTCCTGCAATATTGGATAAGATTGTGCCTAAGCATTTTGACTATAGGCATGGAAGCAACGGCCATTCACACTTAAGAGCTTCAATAATCGGCCCGAGCATTACTATCCCATTCAAGGATGCGAGGTTGACGCTAGGAACTTGGCAACAGCTCGTCTTCGTAGAATTAGATATCCGCCCAAGGTCTAGAGATCTTGTCCTTCAGATAATTGGTGAGTAAGATCCACTATCGATCTCTAGAGCCTTCTGGCGAGGACGAATTGCATATCGTCCGTGTAACTCTGCGACATTTCTAAGCCTCCACGGTCGGGATAGGGCCTCGGGAAACCTAGGTTCATGAGATATATTCAATTTTAATTGTTTGGTCCATCTCTTTGAGTAACTTTGAAATCTCATCAACAGTCTCTTTGGCTTCTGCTCTGTTCCATCCGACCTCATAGATTGTTGCTAAGCTCCGAGTTGGGCTCAACACCAGTACGCAGACGAACCTCTTCTTTCTTATGAAGTACTCATAGCTATGCATTCTAGCTTGTAGACCGGCTTTCTGTAGACGGAAGAGTAGTTTGCGCCTGTTCTCCAATAAGGCGAAGACGGGAATCATCTTTATCTGCCAAAATATAGCGATGCGATGATATTTCCGTTCTCCAAGGTCTTCGTAATACTTTTCATGTGTAAAGTGTAATACTTATATAACGCCGTTATTCAAGACAACTGTGGCGCGTGCAACTCCTTTTTTGAAGCCCGCCTAATCTCATCCGAGGGGAAGCAACAAGAGATGGAAAAAACGATACATAACGTCTGTCCTGGATGCGGAGAGAATGCAATGAATGTATACTATGAAGATGATTCAGACATCAAGCTAGGCGCTTGGTGCGAAAGCTGCAATTTCAAAGGTTTCTTTGTTGGAAAAGAGCTCTTTGAAGTGACAGAACTTCAAGCCAAGAGAACAATGCGCACGCGCCAGCATGTAGAGAAATGAACTCTTTAGCGGTCGAGCGCCGTAACTCATCTCGTTTGAGCAACGATCTTCTTTCACGATAATACTGCCTTTGATGGGTCCAGTTTCAATGCGGTTCCATCTCAAGGCCATACACTTTGGAAAGGCTAACGGACATAATCCCAATCAGGGAATTATTTCACAGCTATTATATTTCGTATAGCAGAAATCTTCGATGGAAACAATACCTTTTCCAATGAAGCTCTGAATTTCTGGTAGTGATCTCTTTAACCAATAGATGAGATTTCCTACGGTGTTGCATACTAATTGAAATCCTTCTTCTCCCCACAACTTTGTGACATTCGCATATAGGCAGCGGCCTCCGCAGAGATAGAATATCTTGCATTGAGGGCACGGTTCAGCGACTGAGACGGCGTCTGTAAGATCGGTTGGATTTGTATCGTATATATTTCCGAGATAGAAGTCTTTCATTCCCGCCATCACTGGGCACGGGGTGATCGTTCCATCGGTTTGAATATTGAACTCTATCGATCCAGCGCCGCATCTAAGTTTGCTTGGCATGTCCTTCAATAAGGATTCAATCACTCCTAAGAACGGATAGATCTTCAGGACTTTCCCATGCTTTTCCATGTATTCTTTCCAGAAGTCTATGAGATTCCTTATCTGCGGGTTGTAATCTTGGATGACCCACTTTTCGAATAGATGTTCGTCGTAATCCTTCTCCCAGAATTGGGCGTCAAGTTGCCAGTGAATTGAAGTGAATGGGTGTTCCTCGTTGTATAAGAGGTGCTTCACTTGCTCTTCAATACCTGTATTAACTGTTGCTGTCATTCGAGCGATAATCTCGCCTTTGAAACCCTTCTTTCTTACCTCCTTGAGGTTCTGTATAATTCTCTTGTATGTTCCTCGTCCACGGTTTTGGTCAGTCTGCTTTTCGTCTCCATCTATTGAGACCAGTATCGTGTGAAGCCTCTTCAGGTATTTAGACTCTATATCTTCCAGATGAAGCCCATTGGTCTGGATTATGTAGTTCTCCGGTTGAATTCGATCCATGATCTCCTTAATCTCCCGGATCCTTAGGAGCGGTTCTCCTCCGTAGAATATAACGGTCGGATGCGGGTCCTTTTCTATGAAAGCCTTAAGGTCTTCTGTATCGTATCCTATTGATGTTGGAATGTCGTAGTCGATTGTAAGGCCTTTGAAGTCGCTGCCGAAATCTCGGCATGCCTTACCATAACAGTAGGTACACTTCAGGTCGCATTCCATTGTGACTGTGACGTAGTAGAACATGGATGGACTATTATTTGCCCGACATTGAGATTTTAAATGGTTTTTGGATATTGTAGGTTACTGCTCACTCTCTTGTAGTGCAACTTGAAGCATAATCCGAGAAAACTCTGTCAAAGGCTAAATGACAGTGGCATTCAATTTGAATGCGTAAGTGAAAGACAATGACGTGTTTCGTCGGAGCAGCAAGCATGCTCGGCATATTCATCCCTTTAGAAGCTGAAGATTTTGTAGAGAAAGCTCTGTTGAACCATTGGAAAATTCAGACCCATGAAGGAATAAGCGCTAGAGTCGATGAATACATGGATAGCCGACAGGAAGAGTTGAAGGATCTTCTGGCGAAGATTATTAATGAATGGAATCTGCGCCAAGATGAAGCTAAGGCCTATGTTGAAAGAAGGCGGTAGCGAACTCCACGCGCTTATCTGTAGTGATGTTAAGCTGATAGTTGAAGAAGGGGTTTAATCATTGTACACGCATGAGACTGAACTACGAGTCATATACGAGGAAACAGATCAAATGGGCGTTTTACACTATTCAAGCTACCTCGTATGGTTTGATGTCGACTGGGCTGAATATATCCGGTCGCTCGGCACATCCTGCAAAGAAGAATTGAAAGATTGAAGTTACCACAGTTCAGCTGTACAGCCTTACTCCTATGTTTCACATTTCTTTCCATAAAGTTTTTGAGCGTATGTACAATATGCCTTGAGGACGTGATTGAGAATGATGAGTCATTTCACAGAGCTAGAGTATGCAGTAAAGAAGAGGTCCGAGTCCGATCGGATCATGGGATATATCTGGATGGTCGTGCCGATTCTTCCTCTGCTTCTAGCTATTCTAGGGGCCGCTCTACTTCTAGGTTTCATATTAACAGCGATAGCAACTGGCGTTACAGAACCTTGGCCTACAGCTCCTTTCGGTATAGGTTTCATGGAAGCGGCCTTCATATTGGGATGGATGGCTCTGATAGTGGTTGGATTCATAATCTCTATCTTCGGTGCTATAGCTTTGTACTATATGATCTCAAGAAGGAACAATCACTTCAGAAGGCAACGTATGCTCACCTCAATTCTACTGCCGTATTTGGAGACGAAGCTCAAAGAGAAGGGGAAGTCCTCTAACGCTATCTCCTCGCTAGCCTTGCTTAATAGGGACTCTGAGTATGAAGAGACGGAAAAGTCGCCCGCTGTTTGGGCAGTCCTCTATCTCTTCGTCAGCCCTATAGTGGGGCTGTATGTCTTCCATTTCCTCAGCCGCGATCTGCACAATCACTTCAAGAGGCAAATCGACTTGAGCAGAAACCTTGAGGCTTTGCTGAACGATCTTGGCGTCCAATTCGTCTCTCCACTACAATACGAAGTAAAGCGAAGAGAGACAATTCTCTACATCATACTGACGATAATAACAGCTGGGCTATTCTGGATATACTGGTTCTACCTGCAACTGAAAGATTACAATGAGCACTTCAAAACTCAATGGAAACTAGAAGATCAATTCATGAATGCTGTAAGGACTCAAATAGAAGGTCTACCGCCGGAGACGCATGCCCCTGTGCTGCCTGCACCGCCTCCGACTCCATCCCCCCTCGGTTTAAAGTACTGCCAATACTGTGGAAAAGCCATCCCGCTCGATGCTAAATTCTGCGACCTTTGCGGCAAACAGCAACCAGCATAAAATACTAGTTGCCGAAATAGGAAAAGGCTCGAACATGCGACGAATCCAACCTATAACGTTTATTGAAAGAATATTGAGAGACTGCTTTAGGCGTAATTGGACATCGATCAAAGTAGTTACAGCATCTCTTTCATCAGTAATTTTCATTTCAGGATTCGTGACTCTTTTGGCCTTTACGTTAACACCGCCGGTGATTTCGTTGATGGAGGCGGTGATCCAGTCGGAGAGAAGTTACATCGCGATTCCTCCACCTTCCTCTGAGGCATTATATCACTTCATTTTCTTGAACAATTCCGGCGCATTCTGGAATCCTCCTAAGATGATTGTCTGGGCACCATTCGTCGGGCTTCTTGTGTTGGGACTGGACCTCATTCTGAACGGAATAGTTCTAGGAGCGATCGCAGTGTGGGCTGGAGTCACTTACGGCGTTGTGTACCCAATTTTCGGCTTGACGCCTCATGGGATTCTAGAGATTCCCGCCTTCATACTCCAGTTCGCATCCATAATCGTTTGGCAGCAAGTATCGATCAAGGCGATTTTGACAAAGCTTGGAGGCAGGAATGTCGATATGCAGGAGTTCAAGCAAGGGCTCAAGGATGCGTTGACTCTTGCCGCACTTTCAATCTTGCTTTTCGCTCTAGCAGCATATATAGAAACATACATAACTCCTCATCTGCTAGAGATCGTCAGGCACTGATCGCCTCTGCTCAAGGATCCGGACGAAATTGAAGACAGCCGCAATTAGGGCAAGAGCTAAAGAATTCTTCAGGATCGCGCCTCCGACTCATGATTGGAGCCATGTGGAGAGAACTTACAAACTGTGCGTGAAGATCGGCAAGAGAGAGAAGGCTGACCTCCAAGTCTTGAAAGCTGCCGCATTGCTGCATGACATCGCCAGAATGGATGAAGACATTAGCTCGGGGAAGATCTGTCACGCTGAGAGGAGCGCTGCTATAGCTAAGGAGATCTTGAGAGAAGTAGATTTCCCTAAGACGAAAATCAGTCAGGTGATTCATTGCATTGAGTCCCATAGGTTTAGGGGCGGGAAGAAGCCTAAGACCCTTGAAGCCAAAATTCTTTCTGATGCTGATAAACTCGATGCTATCGGAGCGATAGGAGTTGCTAGAGCCTATGCATATGGGGGAGAACATGGTTACCGCCTTTATGGGAAGTTTCCGAAAAGCTATAGGTTGCAGAGATTCAAGGATCCACGTATTCACAATCCTGTCATAGAATACCGCCAGAAGCTTCGGAAGATCAAGGATAGACTGCTCACGAAGACTGGAAGCGAGATCGCCGAAGGAAGACATAGATTTCTGGAGATGTTCTTTGAGAGACTTTTAAAGGAGATTGAAGGAAAGGCGTGAAAAATCAAGACGGCGAGGAATCTTGAGCATTAAGCTTGTCATATTTGACGCTGACAAGACGCTGTGGGATCACCCAGATGTTTCATTGATGAAGCCGCCTTTTCAAAGAATAGACGAAGGCACCCTAGTCGACACCATTGGTAGTGAGATTCACCTCTACAAAGGGGTAAGGGAGATGCTACAGCGATTGAAAGAGCAGCGCATAGTTATTTCTCTAGCCAGCTGGAATGCGCCTGAGCCATGCCTTGAAGCATTTGAGAAGCTTGATCTCCTAAAGTATTTCACGCACCCTAAGGTTCGACCGCATCCAGAGAAGTACAAGATGATCAAAGAGCTTCTTGAAGATTTGAGGGGAGAGGGAATTGAGATAGAACCTAATGAGATATTATACGTCGATGATAAGAGTAAGCATCTTAGCGATGTGAGGAAGCAGATTGGAGAGGTATGCTTCCTTCATATGTGGGTTGATGTTAAGGATCATCTGGAGATTCTTGAGTACGTTCCCGGTTGCCGAGGTGAAGCTGCTAGGACTATTTGACGAGATTGAAGCCGATTAGGATCGTTCCGATATTCGGGTCTGTTGTGCTCCAGCCTAACTTTCTTTTAACATGCAAATCGGCTGGAGCGGACAATGTAGCTGAGACTACATTTTCTATTCTGTCTATATTTTGAAGTTCAGGAACGAGTAGGCTTGGGAATACCACAGTCATCTCTGTCTTCTGGATTCTTCGAATTCTATCTGCGTATAGGACGAATCCTTCACCTATGAATAGCACATCTTCCCGCTTCTTCAACTCTTCGATAATCGCTTTATCCCATACCTCCTCTCCGATTATCTCGTCCTCGCGAACCCATGTCACGGTCGGTCCCGGCGGATGTCGAAGATCGGGATTGTGTATCGCCACGAAGGTTACGTCTCTATCCATTGCGTCCCGCAGGCCTCGGTTTACAGCCTTGGCGAGACCCATCATCATGATCTGTTCAGCTTTCTGTTCAAGGCCTAAGATTTCTGCACGGTCTTCATCGTTCAGTCTTTCAACATCAACTATGCCTTTTATCCCTCGTAGAATCTTTTCAGCTTCATCGATTACCGAGGTATGATTCATATTAGGCACAGCCTCTGCTGCAAAGAAAAGCCATTGATTAAGTATTAAAAGTCTAATTCATTTGCAGGAATCCTTAACCTCTTTCGACTTCCATGGTAGCTTTCACGAAAGGTCTCGGTCGAATCGCCGCATCGCTGATACTAGGGAATTAACTCAACGAAGCTATCTTCCTAGATTCCACCCCTCGTTCGAATACTTACTTCTGAATAGTTCTTCAGCTAGAAGTTCCTCTTCCTTCGTTAGAAAGCCCTCGACGAGTTTAATTTTGTAGGCTTTCTCAATTCCCTTCCTAAGCTTCTCTTTTACCTCATCAACTGAAATGTCTCGACCGAGCTCGTCTCTGACGGTTGTAACCGTCTTCCTAACGCTTCGA
>Ga0315309_1001227_pt1 | contig 15351 bp, 17 predicted proteins | sample TDP4_MG_FD_203080 | JGI IMG/M metagenome (GOLD analysis project Ga0315309, IMG submission 203080) | Freshwater sediment microbial communities from Lake Towuti, South Sulawesi, Indonesia - TDP4 | ecosystem: Environmental > Aquatic > Freshwater > Lake > Sediment | place: Indonesia: South Sulawesi... | reverse complement strand
CTAGACTGGGGAATGCCGCGCACTAGTTTACGGTATCTTCCAGCAATGTAAATTGGATTCACCTGAACCGTGACTTGCTCCTCGAACGGATTAAGCAACACAACGATGTCTGGTTTCTTGTAGTCTGTCGTTTTGCCAGTGGCTTCAGCTATTTTCTTGCCGATTTCTCGACTGAAGGCGTTGCGCACGCTCTCGCCGTGTTTGACTTCAAACTCTGCCTTGAACTCGTCCTCGCGCTCCTCAACCTCTGTTGGGAGTTCGACGCCAACCAAGAAGGTAGCGTACTCGTAGGTTTGTAACTTATCAATGGAACGGTTTACTAAATCTTGTAGAGAGTCGAAGCGTCCAGTGCAGAGGTGGCAAAGGTTCTTCCCTTTCACTTTCTTCTTCATTCGTTTGAGGATTTGAGCAGCCATGTTAAAACTGCCATTGGATGCTAAAGTCTTGAGCAGCGTGTACCCTGCTTTGTTCTTGTCTATAGCAAGTTGATGGGCCTTCATGGTCAGTAGAAGTTTGAGCGCCTCTCCTCGGCTCAGATTGCCCAATCCATATCCTAATAGCGCGAATTGTCTGCCAAGACAATGGCTGCAGAGAGGATACTTCTCCAGCATTCTTTGTGCCTTTTCCAGCATGCCATTCATCAAAACTTTTCCTCTTCATTTGAACGTGACTATTCTTCGAGTTTTCCAAGCTGATCCATTGAAATTTTCTTTCCGCCAAAGAGAGGTAACGCCCGTTTTCTGCGTAGGGTTTTCATCATTCGTTTCATCATGCCATACTGCTGCAGCAGTTCTTTCACTTCTTTTTCGCTTGTACCCGAGCCTCTTGCCACTCTTCTGATTCGAGAAGCGTTGAAGGTTTTGGGGTCGTCGCGTTCACTGGGCGTCATAGATTGGATGATGACGCGCCATTTTTGGAGGCGGTCTTCAGCCATTTCCATCTTGTCGTCTGGTATGTTGTAGGAGAGCCCTGGAATCATCTTCAAAAGGCGCTTAAACGGGCCCATGCCCTTCATGGCTTCAAACTGCTCGTACATGTCAGTTAACGTAAATTTGCCTGACAAAAACGCCTTCATTTTTTTCTCGGGCACCTGAACCTCGGCTTCACGCACCTTTTCGATTAGGCTCTGCAGGTCACCCATGCCGAGGAGACGCCCAACAAAGCGAGAGGGCACAAACGGTTCAATGTCTTCGATTTTTTCGCCTAAACTGACGAATTTTATTGGGGCGCCCGTGGCTGCTACAGCGGATAGTGCGCCGCCGCCTCGGGCTGAGCCGTCGAGTTTAGTCACATAGATTGAGCCGATTGGTGTGGCTTCGTGGAAAGCCTTGGCTTGAACAGCTGCTTGCTGCCCTATTGTTCCGTCTACCACGAGGATGACTTCGTCTGGTTTGATGGCTTTTTCCAGAGTCTTCATCTCTTCGATTAGGCCCTTCTCCTCTTTGTGGCGCCCAGCCGTGTCGATTATGACAACATCTTGGTTAGGGAACTGTTTCAACCCTCTCAGTGCAATGTCTATAGAGTTTTTGTTTTGAGGGTCACCATACAAAGGAATGTTGATGCTGCCCGCCAACTGTTGCAGTTGAGCGTAGGCTCCTGGTCGGTAGGTGTCAGCGCAGATTAAGGCGGTTTTTAATCCACGCTTTTGAAAATGTCTTGCTAGTTTGGCGGCGTTTGTGGTCTTACCCGAGCCTTGAATGCCAACCAGCATGAGCACTGTTCTTTTCCCTGGTTCGGCTCTTAGTGGAACGGGTTTTTCGCCTAAGAAACGGGTTAATTCATCGTAGACCACTTTGACAACGTGTTCGCGTCTGGACACGCCTGGCGGAACCTTTTCCTTCAGTGCTTTGTCTTCTATGTTTTTTGAAATCTGTAAGACCAGTTGAACGTTGACGTCTGCCTGTAAAAGGGCGCGTTGAAGGTCAAGAACCAGTTCTTTGACGGTTGCCTCATCGACAACGGGAGCTCGGAAAATCTTGCGTAGAGCGTCGTATATAGAGGAGCCGAAACGTTCGAGAGCCATGGCTTATCTTTCAACCCCTAACTGGTTACGGTCTTAAATACGTATCTTAAACTTAATGATTAAGTTTGGTGACTGTTCTAAAGGTGCTAATAAATTCCTCTGTTGCGCATTCTTGATTGATGGAACATGAACAAGAGCATGAAAGTCGGGTTGCTTTCTCTAGTAACCATAGTTCAAGTTGCACTGATTGTTGGTGGATTTATTGCCTATCAGCAAATGGCTAAGATGCTAACGGATTCATGGAGAGCTTATGCGGATTTGGTTTTGGAGACAAAAGGAATCAATGTTGATCCTGAGATTACTCCTAATCCTTTTGCGCCCCTTTTCCCATTGGTTCTTTTGGGTTTATTCTCAACACTAGTGTTATTAATTGATGAAGTTCGTCATAAGAATTTAGAAAATTAACTTCACCGCAACTCTTTTCTCTTTGTCTTTGAGAAACCTAGACGCTAAGGAGCGATGTTGTTTGTCTGAACCTGTTAGAGTTGTGGAGAAAAAGTCTGTTCCAAGCAACGCTTTGATGTTGCACGGGCTGCCAGACGTTGGTTTGGTTGGTCTCATCGCCACATCGCACATTATTTCTCAATTGAAAATGGAGGAAATCGCCTACGTGGACTCAGAACTGCTCCCTCCCGTTGTTGTGTTACATGAAGGACTGCCGTACGCACCTTTGAGAATCTTTGGAACCAATAACTTGATAGCTTCGTTTTCCGAGGCAGCTATACCAGCAAAGTCGGTTCAGTCCATCATGCGCAGGCTGGTTGATTGGGGTCAAGCCAAGAAGGTCAAGCTGATGGTATCGATGGGCGGCATGCCTGTTCAAGACCGCCAAGACATAGAAGCAGTCAAGGTTTACGGTGCAGCTTCCAACCCCTCTCTTCTCAAGACTTTGAGCGACAAAGGAATAGAGATATTGCACGGCGGTTTCATGGTGGGTCCCTATGCACTCATCATGCGCTACTGTGCCGAACGCAACATTCCAGCCATCGCCTTGCTTGCTCAATCATTCTATAATTATCCAGACCCTGAAGCCGCAGCCGCAACCATCAAGGAGTTCACCAAGATAACTGGCTTGCAAATTGATGTCTCGAAGCTTGTTGAGGGCGGTGAGGAAATCCGACTGAGAGCTCGAGACGTGATGAAGCGCACTACGCAGGAGTTGAACCGTATGAAGAAGGCGCAGGAATTCGACCTGCCCCTGTATGTTTAGGGAGGAAAGATGCCCATGGCAGAGACTAGGCGTAGAAGGCGCTTAATATTCGATCTGATAAGCGACTACTTAGAAGACTTGGAAACCCTCTCAGAAGAGCTTGGTGAAGTCGCGATGGCTGAACACCCAAGCTGGGATTTAAGGTCGTGTTGCATCGAGCCGTTGTGCAGCGTCTTTGTGGCAGCCGACGAGGTTGTGGTCACAGCTGACCTGCCCTACACAGACCCTGACAAGGTAAAGGTTGAGCAAGTAAACAGGAACACGCTGGAAATTAAGGCGGAGATGAAACGCAAGATTAGTTTCCACGAGTTCGGAGTAACCCACCGCAAGGGTGAGTTTCAGTTCTTCCGCTGTCTAACCCACATTCCAGTGTCAGTTGACGCAAAGAAAATGAGGACTCGGTTCAAGCGTGGCATATTGGAAGTGCATCTGCCACGAAAGAGGGGAATCAGAATTCCCGTGGAGTAGAGAACGCATTAAATCAACGCTGAGGAAACGTTGGAAAGCACTCGCTTGGCTAGTTGTTATTCTAGGCTTTTTTACTGTTGCTCCTATAAATATGGGTAAGCCGAACTTCTTTGGCTCTCATACTCTATGCAGTTTTGCGCCAGTCGCCACCGGAGCTATGTTTATTCTTGCGCTGACAATTTATTCGTTCGTTACCAAGCGCAAACTAACGTTGTATGGAAGTGTATCTATTTTATTACTAATAATAGGGTTCACTGGATTCTGGATATATAACGCTAAAATCCCAATGGACAGCATTCAGATGAATATCACTAACGTTCGTTTTTGGATAGGAGAAGAACCGCATTGGATATCTGGAAATCCAGCCAACGTATCCTCTATTTACTTCAATGTAACGCTTTACAATCCGTCAAGCCAAGACATTCCTGCCTTTCACACTGAAAATCCTGCTATGCGAATAAATGATAAATTCATAGATATGTATGATGTTGAAATCTGGGATGTTGAAATTCGGCTATACGAGCCTTTAAAGGCTTATTCTATGATCAGAATCAATATGCGGGTAAGATTTAACCAGAAATTTATAGACCCTGATGTTTGGGCTTCTTTACTCAATAAGAACTTCACCTTTACTATTAGCGGAGTTTTAATCGTGAGATATTACTATGCCCCAAGCGACATTTCTGAATACGACAGACGGCTATATAGTATTGTTTGGGCGTCAAAACCTTACAGCCTATCATATACATATCAAGGATAATCTCGATACAAGTCCACTAAGTGACTCAGAAAATGAACAAACAGGTAACGGGATTCGTTCATCGGGTAGGTGTGCACTGCGAATCTTCAGCACTGCGAGACATCTTCGAGTTTCATGGTTTCAAGTTTTCTGAAGCCATGATATTCGGTTTAGGTAGCGGCTTGGGCTTCGTCTACTGGCATAGCAAACGTGGTAACAAGGTTCTGTTGCCTACCTATCCGTTTGTGGGTGGACGAGCACGCGACCTTTACAAGAATCTTTGCTCTAATCTTGGGGTTTCGGTGAAGGTTAACAAGACATCGAGCAAGGCAAGAGCCTACGAAGCCTTGAAGGAACTGATAAGCAAGGATATCCCAGTTATGATTACCGTTGACATGCCACAGTTGAAGTATCTTGGATTGCCAGAGCAGGCGCACTTTGGTGGTCACTGCGTTGTGGTTGCTGGCTTAGATGAAGACAAGGGCGTAGCCTACATCGCGGACACCATGTTCAAAGACTTACAAACTGCAACTTTGAAGGAGCTGGAAGAAGCACGCTCATCAACGTTCAAGCCTTTTCCGCCAGAAAACAAGTGGGTCACATTCGAGTTTCCAGAAAAACTCACCTCCGTCGAAGAGGCTATAAGAAACGCAATAACCAAAACTACTAGGTTGATGCTTTACCCACCCATAAAGAACCTCGGAGTAAAGGGCATATATCACTTCGCAAATGAAATAGTCAAGTGGCCCAAGCTTTTTCCACCAGAAAATGAACAGCTTAGGCAGCTTTATGAAATGAGCTACATTATGATGGAGGAAGACGGCACCGGCGGTGGACTCTTCCGATACCTCTACTCCAGATTCCTAAAGGAGGCAGGCGAGCTGCTAAACAATAAGCAACTTGAAGAACTAGGCGACCGCTACCATCAAATAGGGCAAAAATGGACAACCATAGCCAAACTCATTAGAGAAACCCCTCAAAAACCAACAAATGTACATGAAGCCAGAAAAACTCTCCTCAAAGTAGCTAACGAAGAAACAGAAGTCTTGTCTTCGCTTACCAGAATCTTTGAATAACCTCGTTCTCTCCTTATGGAACATGCCCAAGACAATTTAATGGATAAGATGTGGGTAATGGCTAGGGTATTATTGTTTTGGACTGAAAGGGAGGACTGGGGTTTTGTCATTTCAGCGACGTTGGTTTTTGCTTTAGCGTTGCTTTTGACAGCATTGGATTTCATCTTGATTCAAAAATTGATTTATCGTTTTGGCATAGTGAACGCAGTTGGGTTGACTCTCTTTTTGATAGGCGTTATCATACGGTTAGTGGGAAAAAGAACCTTAGGAAAATATTATTCGTATGGCTTGAGAACAATGCCCGATCACAAACTCATCAAACACGGCATTTACAAACACATTCGACACCCAATTTCTCTTGCCGCTATCATTTATGACATGGGCATTCCCCTGTTCTTTTCGAGCTTGTATGGCTTTTTGTTGATGCTGGGACTCATTCCCTTGATGTTATACAGAATAAAGATAGAGGAGAAAATGCTCATCGAAAAAATTAGGAGACGAGTATCGCCAATACATGGAAAAGACCAAGAAGTTGATTCCTTTCATTTATTAGCCTAAATCTTCTTGCTCTTAAAACTCTCTAGTGCAGCGGCAACTATTAATGGAAAAGCGATGGTGACGTCGCAGACTACTGTAACTGCTCTTCCCTTCGGTTTGACTTTGCCCCAGCTTATTGCTTCCTCCAACGAGGCGCCGCTCAAGCCGCCTGGTTCAGGTCTGTCCATAGTTATTTGAACCGCAGCGTCCACGCCATCACGGAACGTGTTGGCGAACAAGGCGAAGTGCTTGGGCACGCCTCCGCCAAGCATGATTATGCCGACTTTTTTGGCTTCGTAAACCTTGTCCATGAGCACGCTGACATCGAGAAGAGGGTCTATCCGCAAGGTCTTGTCTTGCCCAAAAGTCCAGAGTTGAAAGCCTGCTATGGAGTCAACTAGAGCGGGACATATTATGGGCACATTTTTACGTGCTGCTATAGCTAGAATCGACTCTTTGTCCTTGATTTGTTTTCCAATTTCGTTCAAGAGTTCAGCTGCTGAGATTCGCTTTCGTTTTTCTTCAGGTATGGCTTCCACAGTCTTAAGGAGCCACTTTTCCAAGCCCAGAAAAGCCTCTTGCTCGATGAAGATGTCACCGATACGACCAATGTTTTCCTTTCTGAGCCTTCTATCCACTGCCGAAAAGGTACCCACCGTGTGCCGATAACCCAAAGTCTCAACCATGTCGTGAACCATGTTGGCGCCTGTTGTGACCAAAACGTTCACACATTCATTTTCGATTAAGTCGCCTATGACTCGTCTGAAGCCAGCGGGAACAATGGGACCAGCCAACGTTAAAAACACGGTGTAGTCTGGTTCAGAGAACATTTCTGAAACCAGTTGGGCTGCTTCTCCAACCTTGCCAGCGCCCAGCACTCCAGTGGCATTCATTTGCTCAACGAGTTGGCTAACGCTCATTCCCTTGCGCAGCCTCATATGTTCGACACGTCTCAACCTGTTACACGCCTCCCTCCCATAGAGAGGACTACACAAACAAAAAAGGCTAACCTAAAATCTTCTGCCCTCTAACCCTTAGTTCGCATGACTTTTGTTCTGCCCAAAATGCGCCAGTACTCGACCTCAACGCCGGAAGCAAGCCTACCCTTCAAGTCTTCGTCTTCTGGATAGGGCGACTCCAAGACCTCGTAGGTTTCCAAGTCCATCAGCTGCACCGTAGATGGCAGCATGGCTAAGACCTGGCCACTCCGCTTCTCGATTATTGGCACCTCAACCTGCGAATCAACAGGTTTAACAAAGGTTCTCTTGACATTGTCAAAAACTCCTATGGCTACGACACGAGCCTTAGCTGAACCGTGCTTGCCAGGTTTGGACTTGGCGTAGTCAACTATGCGACAGGGTTCGCCTTCGACCATGACGTAGCTTCCAACCTTTATGGTTCCAAGTTCAACAGGCTTGCTCATTATGATGCCTCATGTTCAACTTGACAACTTTTACAACATTGACTTTGTGGTTTAAAGGGTTTTGGGCGCCGATTTAATCTTTCTCCTCTTTCCTTGCGCGCTCTAGATTTTCATGCGAGTGGTTTTGTCGGGTCTCACAATTTCAATTTCGTTAGGACATATTTCCAATAAAGTATAGTCAGGGTCATCCACGCTTTCCCAGTGTTTGCTGAAAAAATCACAATGTTCAGCTATCTTCGCCTTCATCTCTTTATCTTTGATAATTTTGGCTTGGCCAGCAACTCTTATACAACAGTCCATGTCATCTTCTTGGAACACTAAACAAAATTCAACCTTTGGATTTCTCTGTATTTGTTTAACCTTTGCACTCGACGTATCCGTTGTCACCCAAAATCGTTTATTGAGGTAAATCAGCGTCACTGGTCTAACTCTGGGTTGATTGCCTTCCATGGTTGCCAAGGAGATGTGTTGAAAATCCTTGAAGTGACTCCATGCCTCTTTAATCTCATCGAGTTTATCGACCATTGAAATTATCTCCTCGCCACTTCGTAATCCTATAGTTATCTCAAGATATACTTTTTCTCAAGAGAATGTGCGCACCTTAATGAATTATTTGCAGAAAAGTCTCGCCAAAATCCAGTTGTTAAAAAACACAAAGGCGGCGCACATCAATTCTAGCCAGAGACAAAGACCAGCAATCGGCGAAAATACTGTCAGCACATAGGTTAGGCAGACAATCAGAATGGAGAGAAGAAAGAAAACAACATGCGTGGGAAAGAGTCCACATCGGCGAATTGCGGCTCTGGCTATTGGGTTTGATTCACGCATGACTTGAGGCGCCGCCGCTTGTAAGCGGTAAGAAACTATCTTTTCCAAACAGTTGAGCAGTATTGCAGCTAACGCTATGGCTTCGTTCACTGCTCCTTTCTCCAAAAGTGATGTTCTGGGTTCAGTGAATTAACGAGTATTTCAGACGATGCAATATATCAGATTTAATTCCGCGTTTCAAAACGAAAACAAGTTATAGTTAATTATTCTATCGCTAAGTAAAAGGCGCTGGTGAAAAACGCTTGGCTAAAAAGGTAGGCATCGTCAGCCGCGTCGACCGAAAGAAAGCATTGGAATTAGTTGGTAAGATAGTTCATCACGTAGAAGCCAAAGGACTTTCAGTAATGCTCGACCCGAAGTTGACTAAACACGTGAAGAGGCAAGACTTGTCTACGCCATTGGAAAAGATGCGAGCAGACCTGGTGGTAACAATTGGGGGAGACGGCACCATTCTGCGAACGTGCCTCCAACTGCCCAAGCCAGAATCACCAATCTTAGCCATCAACATGGGCGTGCGAGGCTTTCTAGCAGAAGTGCCACCAAAAGATGCGCTCAAAGCAATAGACAAGTTCTTGGCTGGCGAGTTTAAACTTGAGCGTTACATGAAACTGGCGTCTTACATTGGTAACGTTCGGCTGCCCGACGCCCTGAACGAAGTGGTCTTCACGTCTCGGGCTCCAGCCAAACTGCTGCACACGCGTATATGGAAGGGCGATGTGCCAGTGGCAGAGTGCCGTTCAGACGGCGCCGTAATCGCCTCTCAAGTAGGCTCAACAGCTTATTCCCTGTCTGCTGGCGGTCCAGTCATAGACCCAGACATACAGGCCTTTGTTTTTACGCCCATCGCCCCTTTAACAGTTTTTCATCCAATCGTGTTTTCAGCTGAAGTGAAGCTGCACGTAGATCTTCTAAGCCCGAAACGTGCGGTTATTGTCATCGACGGTCACTATCAAACTGCGACTGGAGCGGAAAAATCGCGGATAACTGTGTCTAAGTCAGAGCACAAGTCGTCTTTTGTTCGTTTTAGAGAAGACTTTTATCACCGACTGAAGGGTAGGCTTCTTTTTTCTCGAGGAGAAAGGGTTTGACCAAGTCGAGTAGGAGAACTATCGTTCTCGACACGTCTGCCTTCATAGCTGGATTCGACCCTTTCTCCGTTACAGACGAGGTGTATTCTGTTCCAAGTGTTGAGCGCGAATTGGCTTCGAACTCGTTGCCATGGACTCGTTTCAAGACGGCCATAGAGAGTGGGAAGCTAAGGGTTAAGGCTCCTAGCCGCGAGTTTGTGGAGAGGGTTAAAGAATCTTCTAAGACCGTTGGCGACGTTCTGTTTCTCTCAGAAGTGGACTTGCATGTTCTGGCTTTGGCGTTGGAAATGAAGAGTGTGGGACGTATTCCACTGATCGTTACTGATGACTATTCCATTCAGAACGTCGCTGACCAGGTGGATGTTGAGTTTGCGCCTCTCATGACTTTTGGCATACGCTTTCGCCATCACTGGATAATGTATTGTCCAGCCTGTTATCGCAAGTATCCGCCTGACTACAAAAACGAAATGTGTACAGTCTGTGGCACCAAACTTAAAAGGAAACCGTTAAGAAAGACTCTGGTACGATAACAACAAAACCTTTTCGAGAGGTGAAAAAATGAGCGCATTAGAACGCAAAACTCTCTATTTCACGTCGCCTGGGAATACCAACACAGACGTTTTGCTGAAGTTTGTGAAAGATTATGCGACAGTGATCGGTGTCAACCATGTTGTTGTGGCTTCGACCACTGGAGAGACAGGGGTCAAAGCCTCAGAGGTTTTCAAGGGCTTCAACGTTGTGGTTGTCACACACCACGCTGGATTCACTGAACTAGGCGCTCAGGAGTTGACTGAAGAGAACCGCCTAAAAATCTTAGAGAACGGATCCCACATTCTGACGGCTACACACGCCTTGAGCAGTGTGGAGAGAGCTATCCGGAAGAAGTTTGGAACCCTTCAGCCTCTCGAACTGATCGCTCACACGCTGAGAAGGATGGGTGAAGGAACAAAGGTGTGCGTTGAAATCACGTTGATGGCTGCTGATGCAGGTTTGATCCCTTTGGACAGAGACATCATAGCTGTTGCTGGAAGCAGCCGAGGAGCCGACACTGCCCTGCTCATTAAGCCAGCCAACGCTTCAAGATTCTTCGACTTAAGAATAAGAGAAGTTATCGCTAAACCAAGAGAGTTTGAGTGAAGTTAAACTAATTTCTACTTAGCAAGCGCACTTTCTTGTGAGCAAAGTTTTTCTCTTGCAGTGGATTCCTTTCCTAGCTATGTGGTTTATTGGCTTTCTCTTTCACGAAATGGCGTTCGGTTTACTCTCTGTTTTTCTTCCCCTCTACGTAACTGGTCAGCTGGGAGGAAGCCTAACCGACCTTGGCATAATGATTGCCACGGCAAATCTTGTCGCCGTGCCCTTTTCTTTCTTCTGGGGCTATGTTTGTGACAAGACGAAGCGATACCGATTCTATATTCTTCTCTCCTTCTCGTCGTTGACTATTCTTTTTTTCCTCTTCTCTTTAACCAGCATTGTTATGGTTCTTATAGCCCTGTACGCTGCGATAGCCGTTTTCCACGTAGCTCATGAAGCACCCAAAAACGTACTCATCTCAGAGTATTATTCCCGCCCGGAATGGGAGAGACGTTTCGCTTCTTACGAGGCTTTGACCGAACTCGGATGGCTTTCGGGCTTGCTGCTAGGCTTTGTGCTTTCTGCTTATGGATTCGGCAGCATGCCTCTAATACTTCTCTGCAGTCTACTGAGTTTAATCGCCTTTGTCGCCTCCTTATTTTTAGTAAAAGACCCGCTCCTTGTCTTTGAAAGACGACTTGTGGCAATCGAAAGAATAGGCGATTTTGCGCATCGAGGTTTCTCTTTGGCGTCAAAAGCGTTGGATGGGATGCCAATCAAAGAAAAGTTGAGGAGCGAAAATGCATCTATCTTTTGTGCAGGTCTTCTTTTGTTCTCTCTGGCATCCAGCATGTTGTTCACGCCCTTGCCAGTGTTTTTCTCTAAGGGTTTAGGCTTGTCTCAAAGCCTTGTCTTTGGCATTTTTGTGTTCAACACGTTTGGAAGTTTTTTAGGCTATGTGTTGGCGAGAAGAAGAGCGCAACGGTTGAATGGAAGGGCTTTAGTGAAGAGAGCAAACCTGGTGAGGGGAGTGTTGTCGTTGCTTTTGATTTCAACAGCAGTTTGGTTTTCTGTTCTTACCTTGACGCTGGCAGTCATAGCCTTGATGGTTATGGGTGTTGTCTACGGGTTCTTCTTGATATCAACCTTGTCACTGTCTATGGAGTTTATTCCCGAGGGGAAGGCTGGATTGTTTAATGCCCTCATAGGCTTGGGCGGAGCCCTAGGATGCTTCTTAGGCACTTATATGGCACAAAACTACGGCTTTCCAACATTGTTTTTAATCGCCAGCCTAGGATTCTTCCTAAGCTACATAGCCTTCAAAACGTACACAAAATGAAGTTGGCGCCGGGGAAGGGATTTGAACCCTTGAGGCGCAAAGCGCCACCGGCTATCTTCTGCTCTAAGCCCCATTGCATGTACATCTCGAGGCCGGCACAATCGGCGGCTTGCCTTTACCGCTCTGTCACCCCGGCTAGGCTGCCTGCAAACTGTGAACACATTTCTACGTCTAAAAGGGTTTTGCCACCCGGAACACAGTTGGCTTCAAAAAAAGGATTCAGACAACTCTCAACACGTCTCAACATCTCTCAACAAACATATTTGGAGCCTAATAGAGGGTCTAGACCCCCCTCTACCCGTCTCTGTCTCCCTATCCCTCACACATTATCACTTTCTAATAGAGGGGCTAGGTCAACCGAGCGCACACGCGCAAACCACCCCAACAACACCAACACAAGCAATAAGCAACATAAATTAACCAAATAACGCAACAATTAACACACAAAGGGTGAAACAACATTGAGGCTTACAAAAGAAGCCTTAAAACTCGACCTACCAACAACAGAGACCCGCATAAAAAGATTCATAAAAGACTACGTGGAAAAAACCAAAGCCAAAGGAATAGTAATAGGCTTATCAGGCGGAATAGACAGCTCCACAGCATCAGCCCTAGCAGCATCAGCCATAGGCGGCAACAAAATCACAGCGCTCAACATGCCAGAAAAAGAAACCTACAACCAAACCGACACCCAACACGCAAAAAAAGTCGCCAAAAAATTCGGGTTCAAACTAGAAACAATCGACATTACACCCATCCTTGAAGCATGCTACAAATCACTCCCAATCTACGACCCAAACGACAAACTCAGCAAAGGCAACATAAAAGCCCGAACAAGAATGACCTACCTATACTACTACGCCAACCACCTAAGCAAAATCGTGTGCGGAAGCTCAGACAAATCCGAAACAATGATGGGCTACTTCACAAAGTGGGGCGACGTAGCAGCTGACATCTCACCGCTCATGGACTTATACAAGACCCAGGTAAGGCAACTAGCCACCCACATAGGCATACCAACTGAAATCATCACAAAGCCTTCAACTCCACAGCTCTGGCCTGGCCAACTAGCCGAAGAAGAACTGGGCATCCAATATGAAACACTAGACCTCATTCTGCTAGGACTAGAGAACTTCATGTCTCCTGAAGAGATCGCTGACCAGCTTAAACTTCCTAACAAACTAGTGAGAGGCATCCGAAGCAGATGGTTAGCCAGAGAACACAAGAGGCGACCCCCATTAACCCTCAAGCTAGAGTACCGAACTATCGGAACAGACTTCAGATTACCGCACGCACCTAGCACCAAACTTTTTCAAGCATCAAAAAAATAAAGAGTGGAAGAGGAGAAAAAACAAATGCCCAAAGAAGTAACCATCGCTCTCGCACAGATTTCCAGCAGAGTCGGGGACAAAGAGTACAACATAAAGAAAATGGAGAAAAAAATTAAACAAGCGAAAAGAAAAGGCGCCAACCTCGTTGTCTTCCCGGAACTCGCCCTAACAGGCTACTTATGCAGAGACCTAGTTTATGAGTTAGCCGAGCCTGTTCCAACAGGACCATCCATCCGCCAAATCACAAATATCACAAGAAGAGAGAGTCTACACGTCATCTTTGGAATGATAGAACAAAGCAAAAAGGCTGGTGGAGTCCTCTACAACACCGCCATACTAATAGGTCCAAGAGGATTCATAGGTAAGTACCAAAAAATGCACCTCCCAACCCACAGCGTCTTCGAAGAAAAACGCTACTTCCGCCCAGGATACCAGACGCCAATCTATGAGACAAACATAGGAAAGCTGGGAATGATAATCTGTTATGACATCTACTTCCCAGAAATAACCCGCCTAATGAGGCTCAAGGGCTCACAACTCATAGCATGCATATCGGCTTCTCCCTCAACAAGGCGAGGATTCTTTGAAGTTTTAACAGCGGCTCGAGCCATAGAAAGCACTGTTTTCCTCGCCTTCACAAACCTAGTAGGCATCGAAGACGGCCTACAATTCTGGGGAGGAAGCCGCATCATCGCCCCAAGCGGCAGCGTAATCGCACAAGCAGAATACGATGAAGAAGACCTTGTCGTGGCAAAAATCAATTATTCTGACACGAAACATGTCGAAGCCTTCGTCCCAACCCTACGTGACCTAAGACCAGAACTTTTTAACGCGTTGAAAGAAGAGGCGGAAACCCTCTAAGCTTAAAGAGCGTCATTTTGGAGTGTGATGTCACGCTACCTCACAGCCTTCACAACGTTAGCTATCCTGTTTAAAGCCTCCTCAATCTTGTCATAGGCAGTCGCATAGGAGAAGCGTAGAAATCCTTCACCACGCTTGCCAAAGGCAGAACCTGGCACGGTTATCACACGTCCTTGACTGACAAGCAACTCTGCAAGCTTCTCCGAAGGCATCTTGAAGCCTTCAATATTGGCAAAAATGTAGAACGCGCCCTTTGGAAGGCTGCATCGAAAACCCTCAATCTCATTCAGACCCGAATGCAAGAGCCTACGGCGCCTATCAAACTCAGAGACCATTTCCCTGACAAACCCTTGCGGCCCTTTCAATGCCTCAAGCGCAGCGTACTGCGCTGGGCCGTCAACACACGCGACACAATATTGATGCATCAACATCATAGGCCGAATTAGTTCCTTAGGTCCATAAACATAACCGACACGAAAACCCGTCATGGCGTAAGTTTTAGAAAATGAACCGACAACCAGTGTACGCTCCCGCATACTTGGAAAAGTAGCTAAGCAAAAGTGTCGTGCATCATCGTAAGTGATCTTTTCATAAACCTCATCAGAAATCACAAGCATATCACGCTCCACAGCAAGCTTTGCCAACCTTGCCAAATCACCGTGCGACAGAACCGCTCCGGTGGGATTGTTTGGCGAGTTTATGATCATCATGCGGGATTTCTTTGTGATTTGTGATGTCACATCTTCCTCTTCAATCTGGAAACCTCTTTTCTCCAGCAAAGGCATGTAAACAGGAGTCCCGCCAGCCATTAAGACATTGGGTTCGTAGCAAAGAAAGCCAGGATCAGGAATCAACACTTCGTCCCCGGGATTTATTAGCGCCTCCAAAGCCAAGAAGATGGCCTGAGTTCCCCCAACCGTGATCAAGACTTCACTATCCGGATCGTAGGACAAGCCGTAATCGTGTCTAGCCTTTTCTACCAAGGCTTCACGAAGCCCAGGAATACCTGCCGTTGGAGGATAGTGTGTCATGCCTCTTTCCAGAGCCAGTTTGGCTGCCTCCAAAACATGCTTTGGAGGAGTGAAGTCTGGCTCGCCAACTCCCAAACTTATTACGTTGGGAACACTTTGCGCCAGAGAGAAGAAGCGGCGTATGCCTGACGGCTTTATGCTCCGTAAGCGTGAAGCCGTATCGAACTGTTTCAATTTCACTTTGCCTCATCACTTTTTTGTTTCTTCCTACATAAAACGTTTACATTTGTAATAGTGCCTACGACCGCAATTTATTTGTGCTTGTATACAAAATTGTATCCCTTTAGACAAGGTCTTGGAAGGAAGAACAATGGTCAAAGAAA
>Ga0315309_1001226_pt1 | contig 15356 bp, 17 predicted proteins | sample TDP4_MG_FD_203080 | JGI IMG/M metagenome (GOLD analysis project Ga0315309, IMG submission 203080) | Freshwater sediment microbial communities from Lake Towuti, South Sulawesi, Indonesia - TDP4 | ecosystem: Environmental > Aquatic > Freshwater > Lake > Sediment | place: Indonesia: South Sulawesi... | reverse complement strand
GGTAAAAGCAAGCTTCTCGCAGAAGTAAAAAACGCTGACGAGGCCCGTTTAGCTCTTGAAACTCTTGAGCTAGGTGTTGACGGTGTAGTTCTTAAGGCTGGGAATGAAGGTGAGTTAGCTGCCGCTTCAAGAATTGTTAAAGCTACTAAAACTAGAGTCGAAGAAAAAAAAGAAGAACCGAGAATAAAACTTGCTTCAGCCAAAATAATTGAGGTTAAGCCTCTCAAAATCGGTGCAAGAGTATGCATCGACACCTGCGACCTCATGAAACATGGTGAAGGAATGCTTGTTGGAAGCCAATCCTCAGGGTTATTCCTAGTTCAAGCAGAAGTTGAAGAGAGTCCGCATGTTGCGCCCCGTCCATTTCGAGTGAATGCTGGAGCAGTTTCACTATACACCCTAACTCCAAGCGGAAATACTGTATATCTAAGCGAGTTGAAGGCTGGGGAAGAAGTCCTGATAGTGGACAGAGAAGGCAGAACGAGAAGCACCGCCGTTGGGCGAGTGAAAATAGAATGGAGACCACTAATGCTCATTGAGGCTGAAGCTCAGGGAAGAAAAATTAAAACAATTGTTCAAAACGCTGAAACAATTCGACTTGTAACAGCAAAGGGTTCAAAATCAGTTTCTGAACTAAAACCCGGAGACAAAGTTCTCGTCCGCCTAGAAGAAGGTGGGAGACATTTTGGAACGCTCGTTAAAGAGGAGTCCGTACTGGAGAAATGAAGCCTAGAATTTGCGCTGCTTTAACAGCCCGTACCTTAAATGGAGCCATCAGAATGGCTGAAGCTGCTGAGAATTCAGGTGCGGGTATACTTGAATTGAGACTTGACTACCTTAACAGCTACGAGCATCTAAGAGATCTAGTCAAGTCCACAAGACTACCCATGATACTGACTTTAAGAAAACGTGGGGAAGGCGGCAAGTTTCGTGGAAGCGAAGAGAAAAGAATCTCCATTTTGCTTAAGGCATCTGGTGAAGGTTTCATATATGTTGATGTTGAGCTGTCAACGAGCGGTCTAGCAAAAGTGCTAAGGAAACTGGATAAGATTGGTGTAAAAAAAATCGTTTCATATCATAATCTAAAATCGACTCCACATCAAATGGAGCTCCTCCAGATAGCTAGAAACGAGATGAAAGTAGGAGCAGACATCTGCAAAATAGTCACAAAAGCAAATACTGTTAACGACAATTTCACCTGTCTAAACATAGTTTCAAAAATGCAGAAAAGAACAAAAATAATCTGCTTCGCAACTGGAAAACTCGGTGTCCCATCAAGAGTTCTATCACCGCTATTCGGAGCCTACTTGACATTTGCGTCAGTGACTAGGGGTAAGGAATCTGCGCCAGGTCAATTGACTGTCAAAGAAATGAGGGAGATATACCAAATCCTAGGTGCATTCTAATGCCATCTACTAGGATGAAATTATGCGCTGTGATAGGGGATCCCATAGAACACTCACTAAGCCCAACCATGCATAACGCCGCATTCAGGGTCCTAAAGATGAACTACGTGTACGTTGCAGTCCAGGTTGGAAAAGACAGGCTGAAGGACGCTGTAGAAATTATCCGAAATCTAAACATCGCAGGCGTAAATGTAACTTTACCACACAAAGTTGCAGTAATAAAATACCTAGACCGCATTGATCCGCTTGCAAAAGCCATAGGCGCTGTTAACACCATTCACAACAAAAACGGCAAATTAACCGGATACAACACAGACGGCATAGGCGCTGTTGCCGCATTAAAAGAAAAAATTCCCCAGCTTCGAGGAAAGAAAACTCTAATCTTAGGTGCTGGAGGAGCTGCAAGAGCCATAGCATTCCAACTCGCAAAAGAGGGCTGCAAGCTAGTAATTCTAAACAGAACTGAAAGTAAAGCAGTGGAACTAGCATCCTCACTTAAAAAGAAATTTAAAACTCCAATAGTAGGCGCTAAACTAGAAAAAGCAAAGTTACGCAAAGAGCTATCCAACTCAGATATACTTATCAACACAACACTTGTCGGGATGAGCCCAAACACAAACGCAACACTAGTAACCCGCAGCTTAATGAAACCAAAACTTACAGTCTTCGACATAGTCTACAACCCAATCAAAACAAGACTTCTCAAAGAGGCCGAAGTAGCGGGTGCAAAAACAATAGACGGCGTTAATATGCTCGTATACCAGGGCGCTGAATCCTTCAAGATATGGACTGGACGGAATCCACCCATCAAAATCATGCGCAATGCGGTGCTTAAGGAGTTAAGGAGGGCTGCTGAATGAAAACTGGAAGAGCCGTAGCTCACGGTGCAGCAACCATTGTGAACGCTATAGCCACTGGATACGGCGCCGCTCTCGGAGTGGACCTATGGACAAAGGCGACTGTCCGGCTGACAGAAAAACCAGGTGTAATCAAAGGGAGAATAAAATCGGATCCTGATGAAAGCAAAGCACTGATTAAAACGGCGGTATCCCGGGTCCTTCGGAAATTTAGACTTGAGAAAAAATACGGCGCAATAGTTGAAACAGACTCCAACATTCCCATAGCAAGAGGCATGAAAAGCAGCAGCACCGCAGCGAATGCGATAGTTCTGGCGACTCTAGCTGCTCTAGGAAAGAAACTACAAGACCTATCCATCGTGAATCTGGGAGTAGACGCCGCGATAGACGCCAAAGTCACTATAACTGGAGCCTTCGATGATGCATGCGCCTCCTACTTCGGCGGTGCAGTAGTAACAAACAACATGCAGAGAAAAATCATGAAACGTTTACAAATAAAAGAGAAAGCAATTGTCCTTTTTCACGTTCCAAAAAGTAAGTTCTACACATCCAACTTCGAAGTAGAAAAGGTCAAAAAAATTGCGCCAATAATAATGACCGCTCATGAAGAAGCTTTACATGGGCATCTATGGAACGCTATGACTCTGAATGGAGTAGCATATTCAGTGACCTTGGGGTACGACACCTCAATCGTTAAGGAAGCGATGAGGAAAGGTGCGTTAGCCGCTGGCTTAACAGGTAAAGGCCCAGCCGTAGCCGCAGTGGTTCCGGAAGGGAAAATAGACTCTGTCAAAAAGGCTTGGCAGGCCTACGAAGGTGAAATTCTCGAAGCCAGAATAAACCTCAAGAAAGCACACATCCTCAGGTGAAAACAATGGCCGAACTAATCATACATAGAACCGAGCAACTAAGAGGCAGCATTGAAGCTCCACCATCGAAGAGCTACACCCATCGAGCAGTCATAGCCTCATCACTAGCTGACGGTTTATCCAAAATAGTGAACCCACTAGTTTCAGACGACACAATAGCTACAGTTAACGCCTGCAGAGAATTCGGAGCAAAAATTGAACTAAACAAAAATAAGTGGATTGTCAGAGGGCTATCAAAAATAAAAACACCCAGCGAAATCATAAACTGCAAGGACTCCGCATCAACACTACGCTTCATTACACCGATAGCAGCTCTAGCTCCAGGAATCACCATCTTAACAGGCGGGCCATCGCTTAAGAAGAGACCTGTCGGCCCTCTACTCGGCGCACTTACAAGGCTTGGAGTAAAATGCTTCCCAGCAAGCGGGTATCCACCTATTCTCGTATTTGGCGGAGGTATTAACGGTGGAGAGACCCAAATGGTTGGAGACATAAGCTCACAGTTCATCTCGGGATTACTGTTCGCATGCCCTCTCGGGAGAAGGAAAACTAAACTAAAATTAACGACAAAACTAGAATCGAAGCCCTACGTTAAGATGACCATTGAAACTTTGAAGAAACATGGTGTATCAGTTAAAGTATCAAAGGATATGCAGAGCTACATAATCCCAGCAAACCAACACTACAAACCAGCCGACCACATCGTCTCCGGCGACTACTCAGCAGCAGCCTTCATTCTCGCCGCAGCAGCAATAACCCGCTCAACCATTACTGTCAAGGGGCTACGTCCACACTCAACTCAAGGGGACGAAGCAATCATAAGCATACTAAGATCCATGGGCGCTAAAGTCAAGATTGGCAGAGACTACGTTAAAATATCCACTGGACAATTGAAAGGCAAAAACATAGATGCCGGCGACATTCCAGACCTTGTTCCAGTCTGTGCTGCGATTGCATGCTACGCTAAAGGTAAAACCCGAATATTCAACGCTGGCAGGTTAAGGCTTAAGGAGTCCGATAGGCTTGCCGCAATATTCATGGAGCTAAAGAAAATGGGTGCAAAAATAGTTGAACTAAAGGATGGATTGGTCATTAATGGCTCCTCTAAACTTCATGGAGCTAAAATTGATCCTCATGACGATCATCGGATAGCTATGGCCTGCGCAGTCGCTGCTCTAAAAGCTGAAGGGGTGACGAGGATTAAAAACCCCGAATGCATTAATAAATCGTATCCGAACTTCGTCCGAGATATGAAAAAAATTGGAGCTGTTATGAATGTCCGGTAACTCAATTGGAAAAGAATTTGTAGTAAAATGCTTCGGAGAGAGTCACGGGAAATGTATCAGCGTAGTGATTGATGGATGCCCAGCAGGATTACCGCTTACTGAACGCGACTTACAAGCTGAATTAGATAAGAGAAGACCAGGAATCTCCAAGATAGTTTCACAGAGATTTGAAGAAGACAAAGCCGAAATCATATCCGGCATATTCAAAGGATTCACAACAGGAGCCCCACTAGGCATGTTAGTTTGGAATAAAGAAGTTGACTCAACTCCTTACGAAGCAATCAAACACACTCCCCGCCCTGGGCATGCTGACTACCCAGCCTTCGTTAAGTATGGAGGTTTTCGCGACTATCGCGGCGGCGGTAGGTTTTCAGGTAGAATTACAGCTGCATTCGTTATGGCTGGAGCTGTCGCTAAGAAACTTCTAGCAACCCGTAAAATCGAAGTATTAGCCCACACAGTTGAGATAGGCGGAGTGAAAATCATCCGCAAACCAACTATCAACGAAATAAAACGTAACGTCTACATGAACCCAGTTAGGTGCGCTAACCTCAAAGTAGCTGGAAAAATGGAGAAAGCCATCCTAAATGCTAAACGTGAAGGTGACAGCGTTGGGGGTATAGTTGAATGCGTAGCCACAAACGTCCCAGTTGGGGTTGGAAGCCCTGTTTTCGATTCGCTTGACGCTGATATAGCAAAAATTCTGTTCGACATACCAGCTGTTAAAGGTGTGGAGTTCGGTGCGGGATTCGAAGTAGCTTGGTTAAGAGGATCCGAAAACAACGACGCATACGCTATACGCGGAGGAAAAATTGTAACACTAACCAACAATGCTGGAGGAATACTCGGCGGATTATCATCTGGAATGCCAATCGTAGTTAGAGCAGCATTCAAACCAACACCGTCAATAAACAAAAAACAGAGAACAGTTGACCTTCGAAAAATGAAGGAAACAGAAATCAAAATAGCCGGCAAACATGACCCATGCATCGTTCCAAGAGCTGTACCCGTACTGGAGTCATGCGTAGCCATAGTTTTAGTTGACCACATGCTACGCGACCATATGATCCCGAAGGTGCTATAGAATCATGCCAAAAAAGAAGAAAAGTTGGGTTGAGAAACTGGCAGATAGCAAAGGTCTGCCGCAAGTACAGAAAATAACTGGCAAAATGAGTAAAAGATGGGGTACAGGGACAGTGGCCATCCCCGCGCCGATGGAAGTCGACGAAATAATGAGAAGCGTGCCTAAGGGCAAACTTATTACCATCAATGAAATTCGAGAAACTATCGCTAAAAAACACAAAGCAACAATCGGTTGCCCTATTACTACCGGCATCTTTGCTTGGATTGCAGCCAACGCTGCTGAAGAACAAAGAAAAGAGGGTAAAAAAGATCTTACTCCCTACTGGCGCACTCTGAAAACTGGCGGAGTGATAAATGAGAAATATCCCGGCGGAGTTGAAGGGCAGAAAAAGCTTTTAGAAAAAGAGGGGCACAAGGTAACTCAAAAAGGCAAAAACTACATCGTTGCCAACTACGAAAAATCATTGTTAAAGCTTTGAAGCATGTCGCAATCTTCTTTCAATGCTTCTTGGGTGAAGGGTTTCTTTGCATAATATGTTGAGTATGACTTAGTCTACGGATATGTTATGTTCATTTTTGGGTATGTACATAAAGAATATCTTTCAGGATGGAAATTCTTAGCAGGCAAAGAGGATCCTAGTCGTGAAACTTAACACTAAGCAACTGGCTTTAGCTACCGTACTTGGTGCTGCTTCATGGGCAATAAAAACTGCGCCGACAGGTATTCCTCTCAGTTTTGCTATTCCTGGGGCAAAAATAGATTTTGGCTGGGCTCCTGCGATATTGGCAGCTGTTTGGATAGGACCTATGGGTGGAGTTATAACTGGATTTTTTATGTCTTTAGTTCCCATACCCACCCTTTTTTTAACTGGATTTCTTTGGACACCTTGGACGCTTGCCATAACCGGTTATTTAGCCCAAAATCGTCGGTGGGGCTGGAAAGCGACGCTCATTCACCCGTTATTACACGTCCCGATTGGTGCCGCTATTTTTACTTGGATACTGCCAATATTCTCCTTCTTCGCTTGGCAAATAGTATTGCCTGCGATACTTTTTGGCGAATACACAAGCGCCATCGCCGCAGCAATCTTAGCCCGCTATTTTGAAAAAAGACGGCCAGAGGCCCTCTCAGCAATTATGCAAGAATCAAAGAAACTACAATCCAAGCCTCAATAGGAAACGCTTATGGAAAAACTATTAGGTCTCATAAAATTAACAAGACCCTACATCACCGTGACCACGAGTCTTCTATTTATTGGGTCAACATTCCTGAGCACTAACGGAATTCCGCCGATGAACCCATTTCTCATAGGTTTTACTGCGACAGTCCTAGCCATCGCTTCAGCTCATACATTTAACGACTATCTAGATTGGAAATTCGATGCCAGAAATCCAAGAACTGCCAAACGTCCGATTCCAACCGGCTTAATATCGTCGAGGGAAGCTTTCCTATTCGCGTCGGGGTTAGCAATTATCGCATTTTTATTAGCCCTTCTGTTAAATGTCTCTTCTATTTTAGTGGCTCTAGCAGCGGTTCCTTTACCATTCATCTACAGCTACCTTAGGAGGCGCAAAATTCCTCTTGGCTTTGTTTGCCCAGTGGCAGCGGCATTCCTAGTAACATTATTCGGATCCGCATCTGTAACTGGTAAGGTTATGGCAGGTAATGTCCCGCTTCTTTTGGCGCTTGTTTTGCTGTGGGAGCCCGGGCGTGCTTTAAACAGCGAGATTCAAGATGTGGTTAATGACAGAAGCTCAGGAATCTCAACCTTGCCGGTCATCCTATCCCCAAAAGCTGCCGCTGAAGCTGTGTTCATCCTTTTCTCTTTGACCTCAGCGGTGGGTGTTCTCTTAGGCATTTTATCCAATCTCAGCTTTTTCTACCTTACACTAGCATCATCAGCCGGTCTCTGGTTAATCTACCGAAGTATAGAACTCATCAAAGAACCCACTACTAAAAATGCTGTGAAAATGCGTATTCGCGCCCCAAGATATCTTACAATAATAATCATCGTAATGATAGTTGACCTTCTTTTATTCAAATTCCTACATTAAGTGTATCTCTCTCAAAAAGCGCTATCTTCTCTTCCTAACCTATTTCTAGTGCTGTTAGGCAGCGAGTGCAACGCGTTTAGAAGATAAAACATCGAGGAGAAAATCGTTAAAATACACGAAAGATACCTATCTAGAGAAGATGCTAAGTTAAAAAATTACAAATGACGGGTTCTGAAATGGGTAGCAAACGTAAAATCGAAGCCCTCAGAAAGAAAATCGACCAAATCGATATAGAAATCTCCAAACTGCTTAAAAAGAGAGCTGAGATTGCTAAAAAAGCAGGAAAAATAAAAAGATCACGTGGAATCCCACTTCGAGATTTAGAGAGAGAAAGAGCAGTCCTCATCAAAATGAGTGAAAAAGCCAAACAACTCGGACTCGAATCTGAAGACGTAAAAGCCATCTACAAAGAGATAATCGCCCTATGCAGACGCTTAGAAGGAGAAGAAACAAAAGTTGCATTTCTTGGACCGCACGGCACTTTCACTGAGGAAGCTGCACACAAATTTTTTCCCTCAGCCGGAACCGAATTCACTCCATGCCCAAGCATAGTTGATGTGTTCAGGCAAGTTGAAGGTGGAGCCGCACCTTACGGCATAGTGGCTGTTGAAAGCAGCACAGAGGGCGCTGTTAATGTAACCCTTGACCAGCTTCTATCTTCCAACCTAATGGTCTGCGGCGAAATTGAGCTTCAAGTCAGGCATAACCTCATAGTTCCACCGTACACAAACCTGAAAAACATTAAAACAATTATCTCGCATCCTCAAGCATTAGCACAATGTAGACTCTATCTCGAAGAACATTTCCCAGACGCAGAATACAAAGAAGTAAGCAGCACAGCAAAAGCAGTTCAAACAATTTCAAAAATACGAAACGCCGCAGCCATCGGCACAGAATTAGCCGCCGAAATATATGGAATGAAAATCGCAGCCAAAAGCATCCAAGACAACCCCCGAAACTACACCCGTTTCTTCGTGTTAGCTAAAACTGACAATCCTAGAACTGGCCGGGATAAAACTTCAATAATATTTTCAGTGAAGCATATACCTGGTGCGCTCTATAAGGCGTTAGAGGGCTTCGCCTCCAGAAACCTCAACATAACAAAAATCGAATCACGCCCAACAAAACAAAAACAGTGGGAATACGCCTTCTTCCTAGATTTCGAGGGACATAGAACCGACAAAATTTGCAGAGAGGCCTTAGAAGGGCTAAGGAAAAAGACAATCTTCCTCAAAATCCTAGGCTCTTATCCTATCTGGGGCTCTTAACTTGAATTAAAACTATTGGAGACTACAATTTGGCCTATAAACATAAAAAAGTCACCATAATCGGTGGAACCGGAAAAATGGGAATGCTAATCGCAAGGTTCCTTAAATCTGACGATTTCCGTGTTACCATCTGGGGTAGAAAACCCGAGAAAACAAGAAGAATTGCCAAAAAGCTCAATGTCCATTCAGCTCCAACAATTGAGAAAGGCGTTACGGATGCAGACATAGTTATAGTTTCTGTCCCCATCGAAAATACTTATGACGTGTGTAAGTCAGCCGCCAAATTTATGAAAAAAGGCGCAATTCTGATCGACACCTCCTCAGTGAAAACCAGCATCGCTGATAGATTACAACGAAAACTACCAAGACAAATAAAATACGTAAGCATCCACCCCCTATTCGGCCCACGTGTTGAAAGCCTAGAAGATCAAAATATAGTAATAATCAAAGGTAGCGACTCTGCCTCGTCCAGAAAAATAGCCAGCTACCTAAAAGAGAAAGGCGCTAATGTAACATTCTTACCTATAAAAGATCACGACCGTGCCATGGCTGCTTTCCAGGCACTACACCACTTCGCCATGCTATCCTTTCTATATGCATTCCTAGAGCAAGTCAGTAAAATTAAGGAGCCAAGCAGACTTTCAACAAGCTCACTTAGACTTACAATGGAATCAGTTAGCAGAATTCTAGAGAACCTAGACACAGTGACTAGCGTACAACTACGCAACCCCTACGCCCGAGAGATTAGATCAGCGTATCTTCGCCTAACATCCGAGTTGACTAAGAAGAAGCCAGAGGAACTGAGCGTAGAGGTTAAAGCCAAAATTCAAAGCCTCCAAGCCTCAAAAGAACACCGAAAGCTGCTCAAATATAAAGAAACTTCTCGCTAAAAGTGAAGTATCAGTAGGTAGAGGGGCCCCTCATAAAAGTCATCAAATAGACAAAGCGAGAAATTAAATAAACCTATACTCTTCTTGAATTAAATAAAGATTAGACATTAAAAGGCTGAGCAGATATGGCGGTAGTTAAAGCTCCGAAATTAGTCAAAAAGAAACTAAATATCATCAATCTATCTGGCGACACTCATTCCGTGTTTAAATTAACCGCAGGGTTCACCATCCCTAGCATAGAAGGCATTGAAGCCTATGAGCTGGACTACTCCGGATTGAAAAAGAGGAAAATCATCGTTAAGCAGCGCCCCTGGGTCTTCAGTAATCCGTTGGTGGAGGGCGAAGAATACTGGTTATGCACCGATTATGCAGAATCCAAAAATGAAATTAGAATTAATTTCAACATCAATAAATTGCGCAAGGATTTAAGAAAATTACTAGCAAAAAGGAAAGCGTGGGAGCGGAAGCTTCCAAAAAGGGGCAAAAAATGTCCTTACACCGGGGGGTAACCCCTGCGACGACGTGATATCACAATAGTAATTATAAGAAGAAGAAAAGCAGGAATGGAAAATAGAATAGTGAGAAATTGGTTTTTGAGAAGCATGAAAATTATGGATAATGCCAAAAAGATCATGAAGAGACTCATTACCAAGTTTCGGAAATATTTCCGCCTATAATAGGGCATCAAGTTCCCGTCCCTCCACTTTTATCCTCTGGTAAACATTCTCTACATCTTCCTCGTTATAAATAATTCTTCCATACCATTCATTGACGTAATTTTAGGCATTACGACGTTCAATTTTTTAAGATTTAGCGACTAAAAAACACACGAAATTAAAGTGTAGTGCACTAGCCCTAGTGTATGCTTTATACAAAAGATACGTAGAGTGAAACTAATCGGCTTAAATTAAGCTTTTAAGGGTACACGTCTATTTCCAAGTAAAATATTCTTAGGGGGAGATGGGCGCATGTATGAAACCAAGCCTTTACTTATGGTTCCAGGACCTACGAATGTTCCTGATAGAATAATGAAGGCTATGCAGAGGCCTATAATTAATCATCGGGGTCCAGAGTTTCGTCAATTATACCGGAGTCTCTATGAGGGTATGCGGTATGCTTTTCAAACGAAGAACGATGTTTTCGCATTAACATGTTCAGGAACAGGCGGCGTTGAGTGCGCTGTGAGCAACACGATTTCTCCAGGTGATAAGGTGGTTATTCCAGTTAACGGCGGTTTCAGTCAACGTTTCAAGGAGAAAATAGAGACCTACGGTGGGGTTCCAATTGAAATTCCAGTTGAGTGGGGTAAAGCCGCTACACCTGATCAGATTAGAGATGTTATGAAGCGGGAGAAGGATGTTAAAGCGATAGCTGTTGTCTACAATGAAACCTCAACTGGAGTAAAAATGCATGGCTTGGATGAGGTTGGAAGGGTAGCTGAGGAGTATGGTGTGCTTTTCATTGTCGACGCTGTTTCAGTTCTGTGCGGTGACGATTTGCCTGTTGATGAATGGAAAGTTGACATATGCGTGGCTGGAACCCAGAAATGTTTAGCCTGCCCACCAGGCGTGGCTTTAGTCTCTGTAAGCGAGAAGGCGTGGCAAGTAATTCAAGCAGGTAAGCATACATCCTACTACTTCAGCCTACCCAAATGCAAAGAATTCCACGAGAAAGAAGAAACACCATTCACCCCCGCCCTACCCATATACTACGCGCTAGATGAAGCCCTAAAAATGCTAAAAGAAGAAGGGTTGGAGAACAGAATTAAGAGGCATAAAAAATGCGCAGAAGCCTTCTACAACGCATTCCGTAAGATGGAATTACAGCTGTTCGCGGATGAACGTTTCCTATCCAACACAGTTATAGCTGTGAAAATACCTCAAGGCATCGTCGACAAGGACTGGAGAGACAAACTACGCGAAAAATACGGCGTCGTTGTCGCAGGCGGCATGGGTAAAACAAAGGGAACCGTAATCAGGATAGGCAGCATGGGAATAGTTTCCGAGGTTGAAGTTAAAACAACAATCAATGCTCTCGGAAGGTCGCTGACCGATCTAGGTCATAAAGTTGACTTGGGGGCAGGCCTAGAAGTGGCTGAGAATACTTTTTCTTCTTTATAATCTCCCTACATATGCGGAATCCCGTGAAATTTAAAAGTTAGCTAGATCTATAGGTAGCGTAAGTAACAAATACCCAAAGAAATCAATTTCTTACTGGTGAAATAAATGGCTGTAAAATTGAGACCCTCCGGAATAACAGAATTAACAATTCTTGAAATCGTAAACGCCTTGGCTTACTTTGGCTTAGTTGCTCTAATAAGTATTTTAACGACGACGGCGGCTCTCATCGCATTGGCAGGACCCTATGAGGGTGTGTCTGCATCTCTTAGAGTATTACTACAAGCAATCTTAGCCGTGGCAGGGGTCATTTGCCTAGTACTTGCTTACGGCTTGTGGATGGAGAAGGACTGGGGTTTGAATCTAGCATTTAAATTCGCGGTCATAGGCATAGTAATAAGTATCTTCACATTGCCCTCCGGTGTGATCACTTTAGTCATTAACGGGCTAATCATATACTACTTGAGGGAACCCCACGTGAGAGCATTCTTCGGAAGAGCGCCGTTGCGTCGATAAAGTCTGTAGTTAAATTAGTGGTCTACTCGCTTGTTGCTGTAGATAGTTATAAAATTCTCTAGTGTAATTAAAATTCTCTAGTGTAATTGGAGAGGGCGTCAAGTCGTTTGTTCAGTTTATCAACTCTCGTTTTAAAGTTAAATCCCATTAAAAGGGAATTGAAAGGAATAAATGTGCTTAAAGGCGATTTTTAATATCCTCTCTGAGTTTCCCGCCGCCGACGAATGCGAGAAGCACTTTTAGATCTTTCACGTTCACGAATGCGTCCGCCTCCTTCTTGACAAGCTTCTTGGGATTAAAACCGATGCCTAAACCAGCGTTCTTAATTATTAGGAGGTCATTTGCTCCGTCGCCTACAGCAGCGCATTCTTCAAGCGGTATTCCTTCTTTTTCAGCTATTTTTCTTAGCAGTTCAAGTTTTGATTCGGCGTCCAGCACCTTGCCTTTGACTTCGCCAGTAAGTTTCCCATTTTTAACTACTAGCTTATTTGCGAATACATAGTCGAATTCAAGCTTCTTTCCAACATCATTAGCTATTATGTCGAAGCTTCCAGTCATCAAAACGGTAACGAATCCAGCTTTCTTTAATTCGGAAATAACTTCAATAGCACCAGGAACTATGGGGATTCTGCTCTTAAATTGCTCAATTTTACTTACTGGTAGCCCTTTTAGAAGTTTAACTCTTCTAGTTAGAGCATCTTTAAATTCTATTTTTCCTTCCATAGCAGCCTTCGTGATCGCCTTTACTTCTCTTTCAACTCCAGCCATTTTCGCCAGTTCATCAATAACTTCTGTATCGATGACAGTGTCATCCATGTCGAGGACAATGAGCCGCTTTTCTTTCTTGTAAGCGTCCCCCATCTCCACTGAAACTCCAACGCCAAGCTTTCCCCCCTCACTTTTCAGTTTATCCACCAACTTACTCAACGGAACCTTCACTTTACTAACATCAACTACAAGCAACATCAAGAATAAATCAGATAACGAGGATGCCCTAGCCTTAACTATGTTCGCATTAAGACTTGCGAGAGTGGTTGTTATGCCGGCAACTATGCCTGGTCTGTCTCTACCAAGTATTGTTACAACTATTTTTGTCATTGATTAAACTCCTATCGAGTCGGCGTTATATACGTTAACGTTGAGTCCTATTTTTTCACCCTTTTTTGCAAGAATTCTCTTTATGTCGTTAAAATTTCTCTTACAGAGTGAAACATCGACAACCATTGACATTACGAATACAGAGTTTCTCAACACAACCTCATCCATATCCTCTATGTTTCCCTTTATGGAAGCCACCGCAGAAGATAAACCAGCGATCAAACCAGGTCTATCTTTCCCAACAGCTGTCACAATCACGTATGAGTTTTTGGGCATTTCTCTCGACCAGTTTCCTCTCTTATTGTCATCGTTGGGGATATAAAATTAATATTGTAGAGATGATTTGTTAAGATAACAAGGGCGACAAAAATAGTATGGGAGTCATCAATAGGGCGGTTGTCATCGTAACTGGCGCCTACAGCTCTATGATAGTGCTAAACACGGGTTTCACGTTGCAGGCGGCTAGAGCACTTGGAGTAATTTCATATGGGTCTATACTCTCTGCTTGGTTGATGGCGCTTTGGACAGGCATATTCGCTGGTTTATTCATGTACTATTGGCCTCATGGGAGAGGGGCTGTTATTATATTCTGGATAGGTGCACTGTTCAGCTTCTTAGCGTTCCTTCTTAGTCCACAGTTGGAGCAAGCGTTCAATTTTGTGTTTAGATTGGAGCTTACGAGATTCATTTTAACGTGGCTTAACTCGATGGTCGCCACATTCATAGGTGCATTACTCTACGTGGCTGTTCCGCATATAATAGCGGCTATAGAAACCGTGTTAATCTACCGAAGAGAAACATCCTATTAGTTAATATTAGGACAGTAAAATGCAAGAAAATAAAAAACTGAAAACCATTTCAGAACAGAAGAAATTTACTATTTATGATTCGTGGGAACGTTTCGGCATCACCAAGCATTGGGGGACTATCGCTGCCACGCGGCGGCTGATTGAGCTGTGCCATATCACACCAAGCCAGTACGTGTTGGATATTGGATGTGGGACTGGTTATACAGCCTGTCTTCTGGCAAAAGAATACTCTGTTAATGTTGCCGCAATAGACATCAGATTAAAGGTCTTAGAAGAGGCGAAGAAAAAAATTACAAAAGAAAATGTTAGCAACAAGGTGACAGCGATTGAAGCGGATGCGCATAAGCTCCCTTTTCCGTCAAATACTTTTGATGCTGTAATCGCTGAATCAGTGCTTGCTTTTTGTGATGGTAGGAAAGTATCCTCTGAAGTATATCGGGTTTTAAAGCCAAGTGGGGTTTTCGGGAATAATGAAGGAACTTATTTAAGGCCTCCTCCAGCCAAAGTGCCTTCTTTTCTATCGAAATCGTACGGTATGGATGTTAAATTGTTACAAGAGGATGAATGGCGAGTAGTCTACAGGGAAGCTGGATTTGAAGTTGTATCTTCAAGTCTTTATCAATTTGATTACATAGGTCAGTTCATCGGCGAACTTCGGGTGGATGGAATTGGAAGACGCCTCTCAGCTTGGTCGAAAGTATTTACTGATCCAACTGTAAGAAGAACGATTTTTGAAATAGATAGGGATACGCGCCAGGTGCTGCGCCAATTTCTATCATGTGTTGGTTACGGCTTATACGTGAGTAGAAAAACTTGATGAACAACCAGAAAATCTTAACATACTAATATTACGAATATTTTATTATACACGGTATATAAATACGAAAAATATAATATTTTTTCGAAAAACTTTATATAAAGCCGCATTATACTGTGTTGAGCGTAAATAGGGTGGTAGAATGAGCAATCCATTGTTCTATAAAGGGCGCTCAAGGGGAGAGGACTTACTACTCAATCCCTCAACTAACCCATACAATCCTCCAAGCAAGCTTCCTAGCAAAGTGCATATCCTAGACTCAACTTTACGAGAAGGTGAACAGGC
>Ga0315309_1001224_pt1 | contig 15367 bp, 20 predicted proteins | sample TDP4_MG_FD_203080 | JGI IMG/M metagenome (GOLD analysis project Ga0315309, IMG submission 203080) | Freshwater sediment microbial communities from Lake Towuti, South Sulawesi, Indonesia - TDP4 | ecosystem: Environmental > Aquatic > Freshwater > Lake > Sediment | place: Indonesia: South Sulawesi... | reverse complement strand
AAAAGAGCGGTGACTTAGAGTTCTATATTTCTAGAACTCTTGGAGGGAGATATTCGGGTTTTTTCGAAACGATTCTCTTAATAGACCGTCCTGCTCAGTTATTTTCGGTGAAAAACCGTGAAAAACTGGAAAAAATTGTTTGCAACAAGCTTTCTAGCGATGCTACTTCTTGCCATTGCAACCCCACTGGCATCAATAACATCTGTCGCAGCAGACGAAGGAGAAACTCTAGCGAGTGTGCAATCTTCCGAGGATTGGACGTACGTACAAAATGACGTGACTACTATAGTGTTTCCGACAGGTGGCAAAAAGCCGATGTTTCTTTGGTGGTACACAAACGAACCAAGCAACATAAATGTCGTGAAGTTCAAGGGACTAATCGAGTATGTTACTTATGAGAAACCGTACTTCTTATGGAAGGGTCAAGCCGAAGCTTGGAGAATAAGGGAACGCATACAAGCCATGCTTAAAAAAGAAAATTTGGGGAAAGCCCTACAAGCTTTATCAAAAATTGGAAACTACACAGGTCTTCATACTCCTTACCTGCCCTTCAGTGGTTGCCAATGGAGACTAGATGGACCAGAAAATGTAACCAATGGCAATGTGAAATATCTCAGCTTCAACTTTACTCTCGTCCATGTCCCAGGTCATAGGACAAATCTGCAATTTGCCGAGAATGACATAATCCTTCGATGTAGGTTCTACTACACGCAAGCAACAGAAGATGTCTACGGGAAATATACTAACACGGTCAATGGTGGCGAACTCAAAATTGACATAGTGATAAACCACTGGGAATGGAACATAGACAAACTCGAACCAATAATTAACGAGTTAAGAGATCTTGGCTTTGACATTCCAAAGGGCAAGGCTGGCCTCGCTCTATGGGTTAACTTAGCCTCCATCAACATGACAAAACTTGAAATAGCTGAAGAAGACGCGGAAAGCATAGAAGACTCGGACTTAACAGAAGGCGCATCTTCCGCTGAAAACATGTATGTTGAGGGCGAAAGGGTTTCCGTTGTTCAGAACAACACTGGAAGCGATGAGATGCCAATGCAAAACCGTTTGCGAGAACGCTTCAAAGTACGCTTTGAGAAGGGCAATGCTACATTCAAAGGCTTCTTCAAGTTTGTGCCCCAAGCAATAGTGACGGATGGTGCCACGTACAACACGACGGATGTGACAGCATCTTACATTGCCGCGGGTGCGCACATGCGTTTGTTTATTGGCTATCAATATTTTGGCAATAATACGTTGGAGCATGACCCCTCTGTCGGCGTTGAAAGTATTGTCCCATGGTTGCCAACCAATCTGCTCATGATTTTGATTGGTGCTACAATACTAATAGCTGTTGCAGTGGCTGCCGTCAGACTGAGAAAGAAACCAGTTAACATAGTGAACGTCCATTAATCTCCCTTTTTCTTTTTTGGTAGATGTTCTCGTTCATGAAACAAAGGTTTATATGGTTTATTGATATACAATATTTAGGATGTCTGACAAAACATGAACACCGACGCGAAAAGCGAAGAAATCCGCTGGCAAGTTATTAAGGCCATGCTGGATGAATTCCCAGCACTAAAAGAGAAGGTTAAAAGCTACTTGAGAAAGCAGAAACCAAAAACTGAGATAATGACTCGTCGCAGTTAAAGTCTCATTTTTACCTTTTACTTTTCTGGACCATTGAATTTTTGTGCAGTTATTGATTCCTTTTGAGCAGATGTGGAGGCGGCACCTTAACATTGTTTTTGTAATCGTCGCTTTCAGTTTTGAGGAGCTCATTTATCTCGCGGTAACGTTGAAGAAAGTCAATGCCCTTTTCAGTTGATTTGTATATCTCTTTATCATTATGAACAATCTTTTCTAAAAGGTTAATCTTTAGCATGAACTTGAGATAATCGTTAAGTTGCGTAAAGCTTAGATTTGCCCTGTACATAATTTGAGTCTTTAAGGTTCCATCTTTTGCTATTTCCAAGATTTCTGCCATTATGTAAAGTTTGTCCCTTCTTTTTGGGGAGTGGTTTGGAATCGGTGGATTCATTTTCTAGTTTCCTCTTTTAGAAGCTTTTTCTATAATTGAAAAGGGCCTGTGGAGTGTTTTAAGTAGTGTTTCGTACATCCAATTATTCCAAGGAGCGAAATATTCTCTAGAACAAGCTTCTATAGGCCAAAACATTAAGAAATACTTTACTTTTTATGAAATAGAGAATATTGGGATAGGTGAAAAAATGTTAGTTGGTCTTATTTCAGATACGCATGACTGTTTGCCAATGGTGGAGAGAGTTATAAAAAAGTTGAATGAGGAAAACGTTGGGCTCGTGCTTCATGCGGGAGACTATGTGGCGCCTTTCGTTATTCCAAAGTTCAATGAACTTAAAGCGAAGCTGACTGGCGTTTTTGGCAATAATGACGGCGATCGCGAACTTCTGAAGAAGAGATTCAGTGAGTACAAGGGTTTAGAGGTACATGGAAACTTTGCAGCACTGAAAGTTGACGACCTAAAAATCGCATTACTGCATGGGGACGAAGAGGAACTTCTAAGGGCTTTGATCGAAAGTGAAGCCTTCGATGTTGTAGTTCATGGGCACGCACATAAAGCTGAGGTTTATCGAAGGGGTAAAACATTGATTGTGAATCCCGGCGAAGTTTGCGGATATCTAAGTGGCAAATCAACCTTTGCTTTGCTTAATACTGATAAACGCGAAGCAAAGATAATCGAACTCTAGACATGGATTTTGCATTAGAAAACGTAAAGGTCTTAAGCAGAATGTGCCTGTACTAGCCTATCCTTTGATTCCAAGTCTTTACAGGACAAAATCCTCAACTCGGCCTACAGCTTGTCCGAGGTTTCAAGCAAAATCCAGAAAGAAGGTTGATTTCCTACATGCCTATCGCAACTGTTAGCCCTAGTCGTTTTGATCCCTATTGTATGGTATCCTTTTCTGATTTGCTAGCTTAATCAAATCTGCTAATTCCTTGTCGTCTGCTCCATTTCTCAGAGGTGTCAAAATGTCAATCAGATCATCGTTTCTCATGAGGCAAGTTTTGAGTTTCCCATTGCTTGTTACGCGCATGCGGGTGCAGTGCATACAGAATTCTGTGTTTTCTATTGGATGTACAATTTCAACTTTTGCATCTGGCAAGTGGTAGATACGGCGGTTTTGCATGTACTGCCTATTCTCGACTTTCAACGCTTTTTGCTCTAACATGTTTTCGTATTCGTCTAAAGGTTTGTAGTGTGCAGAATAGTATGCGTCGTTTATGTTTATTGGCTCAAGCTCTATCAACTGTAGGATTGTTCCAGTTTCTCTTGCAAAATCGATCATGTCGATGACTCCGTAGTCGTTCACGCCTCTTAGTATGAGCATGTTGAGTTTGACCGGGTAAAACCCGACTTGGACAGCCGTTTTAATGCCTTCCAACGCATCTTCGACTCTACCGCCGGTTAACTTGTTGTAAACTTCATCATTTGATATTGGAATGTTTATGTTTACACGTTTTAAGCCGTTCGCATGCAGTTCTTGAGCTAGGGAAGCAAGCATTGTCCCATTTGTAGTCATTGAAAGATCTGATAACCCGGGTATGTGTGCAATTTCTTTGACAATCTCTGTGATGTCCTTGCGCATGAGTGGTTCTCCTCCTGTCAACTTCACTCTAGAAATGCCCAACTCAACAGCGATTTTCGCAATGCGTACAATCTCGTCAACCGTCATTTCGTCTGCATAAGTCTCGGCTAGTCTTTCTTCGCCTTCCATGTGACAGTAATCGCAACGCAAATTGCATCGTCGTGTGATTGCCACGCGCAAGTTAAGGAGGGGACGTCCATAGCTGTCTTTTAGAACCATCGTTATTCCCGTGCATGCTTAACGATGTGAGCTGCTTCCTTTAATATAAGCTTTTCAAAACAAAGCTTTACGGCGTCAGGCGAGCCTGGAATGCAGAAAAAAGCCTTTCTTTTTGCTACGCCAGCAATGCCACGGGACAAGATTGCTGCAGAGCCGATATTTTCGAAGCTTAAGAGTCTAAAGATCTCGCCGAATCCGGGTAGCACTTTCTCTAAGAAGGGCAAAACGGTTTCGATGGTTATGTCAGAGGGGGCTATGCCGGTGCCTCCGCAAAATACAACAACATCCAAGTCAGTTGAGGCCAAAGATTGCCGCACACCTTCTTCAATTAAAGCCTTATCGTCTGGAATCAACTTTCTGAAAGCGACAGTGTGCCCGGCATTTTTCAGTAGGGACTCGATTAGGTCTCCGGAAGCATCTTTCACTTTCTCGTTTTTTTTGATTTGTTCATAGCGAGATGTGCTACAGATAAAAATTGCAAATTTTAGGTTTCTGGGCGCTTCGGCTTTATGCCTTTTTACGCTTTCGCTCACTGGGGATGCCTTCCTTAATCTTTTTCACAACACGAATGTTTTCGATGACGGTAGTTGGGTATTGCCCTTTTTCGTCTTTTTCGTATTGCTTGACCATGTCCCAAATTGTTAAAAGACTGACGCTAGTTGCAGCTAGGGCTTCCATTTCAACTCCAGTTTGAGCCTTCGCCCTAACGGTGGAGGTTACCTGAACCTTAGATTCGTCCAAGATTTTTATTTCAACTTCTACGTTTGTTAGCGGTAGTGGATGGCAGAGCGGAATCAATGCGCTTGTTTTTTTAGCTGCCAGGATCCCGGCAATCTTGGCTGTGTAGATAGGGTCTCCTTTTGCAATCTTCCCTTCTCTAACTAAACCTATGGTTTCAGTTTTCAGTCTAATAGTTCCTGTTGCTGTTGCCTTACGATATACTTGCCGTTTATCCGATATGTCGACCATTGCCATGTCTTTTCCCTCCTTAGTTTTCTTCAGCTTTGAAGCTTGAGAGGGAAAGTTGCCTTTTTTCCGTTTTGTTTTCGGTTGCCTTGGGTTGGGTGGGGTTCTTCTGAGAAAGGATTTTTAGGCTTTCTTCTTGTAGTTCCCTAATAGTCTGCTTCATCTCATCAACTTTCTTTTCTAAACCAATCAAAACGGATCTGAGTTCGTCAATGCGGCTCAAAATGTATTTAATGACGGGTTGAACATCCTCTGAGGCTTGTATGCTTACAACCGAACCTTTCGTTTCAAAGGCTTTCTTAAAAGTGAGTATCATATGCATGAGTAGGGAAGGATTATCCCTAACCTCCCGCATCAGAAAAAGGAAATCTGAACCATCTGTTAGAGCTTTTCTTAGTTGCTCAAAAGCCAAGCGGGAATTTGCAAGTGGGTCTGGCGTATTCTGGAGCAGGATGTTCTTAAAGGTTGTTAGGGTTTGTGTCAGGCTTTTGCACATGGATTTGATTGAGGAAGCCTTTTCAGGTTTAAGAATGAGCATGAGTTCTTCGGTGCTTGTTGCCAAGCTCATTAAGCGATTAATATGTTGTTCAGTTTTTTGCAGTAAATCTGATGGTTGAAGCTTTTCAGATATTATACCGCCAGTTATGTCGCTTGCGACTTTCTGTAAAGCCTCTTCAAACCCGCTTATTTTTTCAGCGAATTCCTCTTCGATCAAAATTCATGCCACTCGTAGAGATAATTAATGCATCCTATTGCTTATTTGCATGTTCCCAAACGTCAATGAGGTTTTGTGTAGCCTTGGCTTTGGGCGAGTGTTCATTGAGCCTGTATAAGCGGATTCTCCCAAACACTTTATGTTGTAGAATGCCTTCGTCTTCCAAGATTTTCAGATGCTTGTTGGTTGTCTCGTAGTTCACGCCGAGTCTGCGGGCGATTTCAGAGACGTTGAGTTCACCTAACCGCGCTATGATTTTTAGAATCTTCATTCTGAGTTTTGAAGAGAAGACATCCTCTATATCCATGACATTTTCACGCTTCCTCGCTTTCTAAGAGGGTGCTCAATTCTTTTTCCAATTCGTGGGCCGAAATTCCGGGTAGATAAACAAGTGTTGATCTTCCACGGATGCCAGTTGTTGAAACCTCTGTTCTTAATATACCAATGTTTGAAAAGGTCTGCAAGTATTTCCATAGTTGTGTGTGACTGTGAGGTTTTTCACTGAATTCTTCGCATGCGACAGTATATGCTTGCTCCGCTTCTGCAAGAGAAATGTAAGCCTTTTGACTTTCCTTAAAAAATCTGGCTGTGCCAAGCAGAAAGAGTTTTTCGTGAAGACTTAGAAATGTTAAATCGCTTTTCTTCATCGCAGGATATACGCTTGAAACAGCTTTTCGAATGCATTCGGGCGTAACAGCACCTAAGTCTTCAGCATCCGCGTATTTTCCAGCCCGCCAGAGGAGTTCAATGCCGAAACGGGCGTTTCCACCTTCAGTAAAGGCAAGTTCAGAGATCAGGCTTGTGGTGTCTTCTGGCACGGTTAAGGGCTTAAAGGCAAGCGAAACGCGCTCGTTCAGAATGTCTATAAGCTGCCGTTTTGAATATTTCTCTAGACTGAGCATATTAGACTGTAGGGTGCTTCTTGTGCTCGCATCTAGCTGTTCAATTGCTTTCAGGTTTCGTAAAATGCATATCAGCGAGAGTCTCTGGGGCTTATTCTGCCTTATTTCTTGCAAACGAGTGAGCTTGTAAACAGCTTCTGAGCCTTCTCGTTCAACTAGGCTCTCAAACTCATCTAAGGTTAGGATTACGTAGGCGTTTTCCTCGTCTAGAATTTGTAAGAGAATGCGTAGAAGCTCTTCGGCGGAGTAGCCACGTCTCGGGAAGTTCGGATGGAAAATGGAAACTATATGATGCAGTAGTAGGAAGAGGCTTCCACGGTATTCGCGGCAATTAACATGAACGTAGTGTAGATTTATCCCGCGCTTATTTGCTTCACGAGTTATGTCAGCTCCAAAACGTTGGGAAAGCACGGTTTTACCTGTACCGACATCTCCGGTTACGATAACACGTTGAGCCATTTTCTCCGGATGCTGTAGTGTGAAATTGAAAAACTCCATGAGTAAGCGTAACTCTCTGTCTCTGTGTGGAAGCTTGTAAGGAACAAAGCTAATGTCGAGTTTTGTTTCGTCTCTGAATACAGTTTGGTAGGATGACACTTGGTAAACCTCAGATTAATTATGTGCAGAGCTTTGTTATTCTTTTCCCTAGTGCAGTTAACTTTGATTAAGATGGCGTTTTCGGAGAGCAGATATTGTTAACTTGTTTGTTACGTCACGAGTATGTGAGGATGCGCAATTTTATGATGGAAAGTGGAGGTTGTTAGGCTTGCTTGTTTGTCTCGGCAAGGCGGAAAACTTTTGTCGAGACATTTGTGCAATCTAAAAGGGGTCTGTGCTATAGTGTGCCATTCGCGGTTTTTTATTGTGCACTTTGCGTGTGCTGTCTTATTTGTTGCAATTAAGCGGGAAAATATTGTTGCAACAGTTAACCTCGTTTGATAGTGCCCCGAGTATGTGGAGTTGCTGGGTGAATCATGTTTGAGATTAGATGGGTTAAGGTAGCTATTATGCTGTGGCAAATTGGTTGACAGTATCCTGAAAACAAAAGACTAATAAATATATTTTGTTATTTTTATTGCAAAATGATTCCAAAATATTTCTTTCTAACAAAAGGCGTAGGTAAACACAAGGAGCAATTGCAGTCTTTCGAATTAGCCTTAAGAAATGCGGGTATACAACATTGCAACATAGTGAACGTCTCTAGCATAGTGCCGCCAGGTTGCAAGCTCGTTTCAAGGGAGCGGGGCTTGAAGCTGATAAAGCCTGGGGAAATAACCTTTGTTGTTCTGGCTAGGAATTCAACCAATGAGCCGCATAGACTGATTGCTGCATCAATAGGAGTAGCGATACCTTCAGGCAAACACAACTATGGCTACCTTTCTGAGCATCATTCTTATGGGCAACCTGATGATAAGGCGGGAGATTATGCAGAAGATTTGGCTGCAACAATGCTTGCCACAACTATGGGCATCCAGTTTGACCCGGAAATAGCTTGGCATGAAAAAGAGCAATTGTTCAAGACCAGCGGTATGATAATCAAGACAGCGAACATAACGCAATCGGCAACTGGAGATAAATCAGGCTTATGTACGACTGTCATCGCTGCGGCGGTTTTCGTTCCTGGCAAGATCTCATTGAAACGCTAGAGGCTAACGTTCCACATTTAATAACCTTTTTTCTATTCCCAAGCAGCATTTTTTTCCATAGCTCTCATTTTCGTTTTCTGAATAGTTTAACACTTTCCATGTCTGTGACGTATTCAAACCCTGATTCTAATAGCTTCTTAGCTTCTTGCAAAGTTTCAGCGGTCGCTACATGATACTCATCATTTTCAAAATCTACTAAGTGCATGTAAATTTCAGTATTCATCAGACTCTTATGTCCTAGCAATTGCTGAACCCTACGAAGGTTCAATGTGCGTTTATTTCCATTGTAGCTCTGAAATGCCGAAACGTATGAAAGTGAATCTGCATAAATCTAGGGTTCTGAAGTTTCTTTGCAAATTCGATCCTTTTTCTTCTGAACGAATCTGCTAATGTATCTCTTTTTTGCTGAAATACATAATCACCATATTTTTTGGGCAGTGCTTTCAACATAGTTGTGGTTTTAGCTGTGACCTTCACTGTTCTAGATCTGGAGCCTTTCAAAGGATGGTTTATGCTTATTGTGCTGTTTGCTTCGTTTATATCAATACACTTGAGCCTGCATGCCTCTCCTGCCCTTGCACCCGTATCTTTTAACACTTGAAGATATGCCGCCAACCTGCGTCCTGAACTAGCTATCAGCAATTTGCTTAAAAATCTTCATCCCCCGCGAATTCACATCATATTCCAAAGAGGAACTGACTTAATCAACGCGGGAACCTTGTTCATGTTCCCATAACCCTCCGAACTGTCTGACGTACACCAAAGACTAATAGCACTGCCAAACAGACTAATTTAGGGGGTGAGAAACATGAAACTGGCTCTCATAGCTATCGTTTTGAGCATAATCGCTCTGGTTGTCAGCATCGGACAACCAACATACAACCTCTTAATCGTGAAAAAAGAGGAAGGCAAGCCTTCATTTTGTCTGTCTACTTCAGACTTCACCTTGTTCGAGACGTTCACAGAACTTGCCATCAAGAACAACGGAACAGCAGACGCACACAACATCAAGGCAGAGCTTGTTTTCAGATTCGACTATGGTCAGTTTCCACACACTATGCCTATTTCGAATCATTTTGCAAACGAGTTCATCCCCGAACTCACCAGAAACGAGTCCACGACACTGTATTTCCAGATAGGAGGATACGTATTGAATGCAACTTCACTAGAACAAGTCCCACTATCAGCATACAAGGCAGACGTTTATGTATACTGCAAAGAACTCGGAAATGTGCCAGAACATTTCCATTTTGACAGTATCTTATCGCATTAATGGTGTTTTGCATTCTTACAGCATTCTGAGAGAAGAATGGAAAGAACCAAAAATACTGACGAAAACCGCTTGAGGACAATCTGATTTGGTTTTCGAGGAAAAGCTATAGCTGAACCAGTTCCATCAACTTGTGTGACTTCCATTTTTCATTCTATGTGCGGGTATTTCTCTATAAGTTACGGAGCACTTTTTTCTTTTTGAGCCTTGCCTCGTTGCCGCCCATTTGAGGATAGGCACAACCGCTTCTCTTAGCCCTTGCCCGTCTTTTGTCAATGAGTATTCAACACGAGGTGGGATTTCAGCGAAAGACTCTCTCTTGAGCAACTGTTCATTTTGAAGTTGTTTCAGAGTGTCGGCAAGAGTTTTAGGGCTTATGCCATGCAGTTCTTCTATGAGTCTGTTGAATCTGAGACTGCCGTAATTCCCGATTGCATTTATGATAAGAAGTGCCCATTTCTTGCTAATCACATCTATGACTCCTTCAAGCGGACAATAACAAACCACTTCATTTCTGTTCTGCATAACCGTCACTTTCTCTGTCAATAGCAACTATTATACTATAAACTCGATAGTTTAAATACTTTAGTTTTTATAGTTAAACAAAACGTGAGGTGAGACAAGATATGAACGATGAATGTGGTTGTGGTATGCATCATGGGAGACATGATAGCTATTGTGGTTGCGGTATGCACGGACATGAGCACGGTTACAGAAGACGCTTCCTTAGCAGAGCTGAGAAGACTGAGAAGCTAAAGAACTACGCAGAAGAACTGAAGAAAGAGCTTAAAGCAGTCGAGGAGAAAATCAAGGAAATGCAGAGTTAGACATATCCATGCAAGCAACTGGTGTGGGGAAGAATATGTCGAAACAAAACCATCTCCATGTTTTTTCTGCTGGTGCAGTAGCACCACCCATAAAGAGATGTGCTGAGGAGTTCAAAGCAAAATTCGGGACGGAATTTGAGTTTACTGTGGGAAAAGCTGAAAACCTTATAGAGGAAATCGCAGAAACCAAAAAGAGCGACTTGTTGACTTGTGGTTCAGAGTTTATACTTGACCATGCACAGTTGAAGGGATTAGTCCTCAAAGAAACAAGAAGAAGCCTCGGTTCAAGAACTTCTGCAATTCTTGTGCAAAAGGGGAACCCGAGAAGAATAAAGTCAATGTCCGACTTGGCAAAAAAAGGAACGCATGTTGGTGTTTCCGTAAGTGGCTGTTTGACGGGAGTCTGGGATGATTTAGCGACTAAAGCGGGATATGCCGAGCAAATCAGAAAGAATACAGTTGCTTATGCCGATGGATGCGGAGAATTAATGTCTTTTATCAACAAGAACAAAGTAGATGCAATTCTAGGATGGGATGCCTTCAAGAACTTGAACATGCAAACCATGGATATCATTGAGTTACCAGAAGACCTTCAAGTGCACAGAAGCACAGCAATAGGTGTAATAACCTTCTCCAGAAACAAGGAATTGGCTAAGAAATTCATTGACTTTCTCGTATCCGAAAAAGGCAAGAAGATTTACGAAGAATATGGATGGCATCATGTAGAATAGAAGACACTTCTATCAGTCTTTTTAAGTGGATTTGACGAGTTAATTCTTGGACAAGGCTGAATAGAACTCGGCAATCCAATTTCATTGTTCGGGAGATATCTCCATTTCTAAGCCTTTTATTCCCAAACAATATTAACGATTAGTATTAATGCCAAAATAGGTGGAGAAACTCTTGCCGCAAAAACTTCAGACGCCGATGATAATTGTTAACTTCAAGACGTATTCAGAGGCAACAGGGCGAAGAGCGATTGAACTTGCGAAAAAAGCCGAAAAAGTGAGTGATGAAATAAATGTTTCCATCGGTGTTGCTCCCCAATTTGTGGATATAGCAGCGGTTGCGAAAGCTGTAGGAATTCCAGTTTTTGCGCAACACATAGACCCAATTGAGCCTGGTAGCTACACTGGGCATGTGCTTGCAGAATCCGTGAAAGAGGCTGGAGCGGTAGGAACGCTAATCAATCATTCTGAAAGGCAGCTTAAGCTCTCGGATATTAATGAAGCGATCGCAATAACAGGTGAAAATGGTTTGCTCTCTGTTGTATGTGCCAACAACCCAAGCATAAGTGCAGCGGTGGCAACCCTTAAGCCAGACATCATAGCCATTGAACCACCGGAGCTTATAGGAACGGGGATTCCAGTTTCCAAGGCGAAGCCAGAAGTAGTCACTGGCACCATTAAGCTTGTTAGGGAAGTTGACTCTACAGTCACTATCTTATGTGGAGCCGGAATAACCAATGGGGAAGATGTTTCGGCTGCGTTGAATCTTGGGACTCAAGGCGTGTTGGTTGCAAGCGGCATCGTTAAGGCGAAAGACCCATATAGGATTTTGAGCGAATTTGCAAAAGCAGCAAAACTGTAGGCGAGTCGAAGGCTCTTGAAAGTTGAAGCAGAATGCGCCCCCTGCATAATTAACAGAGGAGCAGCCGAAGCAATAGAGGCAACAACAAACACTGCATTTCGTTTTAGAGCAATGACTGAGCTTCTAAAATTATTAACTAAGGAATTCAGACCGTCGGCAATTCCCGCGGATTTGGGCACGAAAAGAGACCGTCTAATAAGGCGAATTACTGGCAACAGTGATCCTTGTAAACGAAGAAGAAGGATAAGCAACGAAAAAGCATTGAAAGTTTTGCCTTACGCAAGAGAACTAGTTGAACAAGGCTATACCCTGCAGGACAGATTCAAAAGGGCATGCATGTGCGCCATAGTTGGCAATGCAATAGAATTTGACATTCTAGGTCACAATTTTACCTTTAATGGTTTAAGAAAACGCTTTCGGGACGCTGGAAAGGATTTGGTGTTAGATGATATTGGCAAGATTTACGAATTGGTCAAGGAAGCACGTACAGTGCTTTATTTGACGGATAACGCTGGAGAAATTGTTTTTGACACGTTACTCGTTGAACAATTAAAGAACACTGGAGTTACTGTAATTGCAAGTGTCAAAGGCGGACCGATAATTAACGATGCAATATTAGAAGATGCTGAAACTTCAGGAATGATCAAGATTGCTGACCAAATAATAACAACAGGAACGGATGCCGTTGGTCTGCCTCTGAAAGAAGTTTCCCCCGATTTCCTTGACGTTTACAATACTGTTGACATAGTTTTTGCGAAGGGGATGGGTTATGCCGAAACTCTTACGGAGTACAAATTGAAAAAGCCGCATGCCTTGCTCTTCAGAGTTAAATGCAATCCTGTAGCAAACTTTTTTGGCGTGGGAAGGGAAACAAATGTTGCGAAGCTGATGCGGTAAATGATGTTGCCAACTATAAGTTTCAGCCGTGAAATTCTTTCGCGATTTGAAGATGCGATCCAAAAAGAATGGATAATAACAAATGGTTTAGGCGGTTATGCTTCTTCGACAGTTTTGGGCATAAACACAAGAAAGTATCATGGGTTGCTTGTTGCCGCTCTTCATCCGCCAGGAGACCGCAGAGTATGCCTGGCAAAACTGGATGAAGAGATTAGTATAGGGTCCGACATTTTTCCGCTTGGTGCCAATGAATTCCAAAACGGGATTTTTCCGCAAGGACACATTTTTCTCAGGGAATTTTCAGTCTCCCCCTTCCCGAAATATACTTATTCTGTACGAGACGTTGAGGTTGAAAAAACCGTTTTCATGCCTCATGAGAGAAATGCTGTTGTAACCTTTTACAAAGTTTTGAACAAGAGCAATTTTGATGTTAAAATTCGAGTTTTTCCGCTTGTAAATTGGAGACATTTTCACTCAGTTACGGATAGGGTGAGAATTCCATGGGAGTTTGTTCAGAAGCGGGAAGACCGAGAAGCGGGCGTAAGCCTTGGTATTCCTTGGTCCGCCTTGATAATGAGAGCAACGAGCGGGCATTATTCTGCTACAGGCAACTGGATTGACAGAATCTATTTCCGCGAAGAAGCTAGGCGTGGGGAAAGTTTTCTAGACGATTACTATCGACCCGGATGCTTCGAAGTAGACGCAGAAGCAAACAAAAATGAAAATTTTGCAGTAATGGCAGTTGCGGATAAAAATGAGACTGATGCACGAAGGGTTCTGGCTGAAATGCCTGCTACAATACATGATGTAGAAGCTTTATATGCGAGAGAAATAGAGCGCCACAAAAATTTGCTGAGTCAATTCTATGATTCTTACAAAAGCATTCCGGCAAACAACTGGCTGAGCTGGATTATTCTAGGTACGGACATGTTTATAGTTAAAGGAGAAAACAATAAGCCAAGCTTCATGATTGCTGGTTACCACTGGTTTGAGACTTGGGGAAGGGACACATTCATATCCTTACCCGGATTGATGCTTGTAACTCAGAGATTCGAAGACGCAAGAAAAGTCTTCCTAATGTACAAAAAATATTCTCAGGATGGTTTGATTCCGAACTTTCTTCCGGACCAAGCTGGACAGCCAGTTTACAACTCCGTTGACGCAACTCTATGGTATGTGAACGCGGTTCTGCAATATCTGAAGTATACAGGCGATTTCAAGTTCATTCGAGAACAGCTCTGGGACGGCCTTAAATCAATTATTGAGAATCACGTGAGAGGAACAGCTTTTAATATACATGTAGACAATGATGGCCTTCTTTCTCACGGTCCTCAACTGACGTGGGTGGACGCAGCAATAGACGGTCAGCCGATAAATCCGAGGGCTGGGAAGGCTGTTGAGGTTCAGGCTTTGTGGTTTAACGCTTTAAAAACTATGGAGCTTTTGGCAAATCGGTTCGAAGAGAAAGGTGAGGCAGAGAAATACGCTCAAATGGCAGAAAAACCGAGAAAAAGTTTTGTTGATAAATTTTGGAACTCAAAAAAAAATTGCCTGTTCGATGTTGTAAGCGAAGATGGCAAGGATGACTCGGTGAGGTCTAATCAGATTATTGCTGTTGCATTGGATTTCGTCATGCTTGATAATGTCCGAAGTGAGGGAATTGTTGATGTTTTGCATCGTGAGCTTTTAACGCCTTACGGCTTAAGAACGCTCGCAAGAAAAGATCCAAGATACATTGGAGTTTATGCTGGAGACAGAAAAAGCAGAGACAAAGCTTACCATAATGGCACGGTTTGGCCTTGGCTACTGGGACCTTTCACAACAGCATTCTTGAGAACTAAAAGCGACGGGGAATACAGACGTGAATACGCGCTAAGAAACTTTCTTTTGCCACTTTTTACTGAGCAAATGTCTAAGGCTGGCCTTGGAACCATAAGTGAAATTTTCGACGGAGAATCACCTCATAAACCCAGAGGATGCATTGCTCAAGCTTGGAGTGTGGCAGAACCTCTTAGAGCCTATGTGGAAGATGTTATGCAGGTTAGACCAAAACATGAAAGAGAGGTTTTGCAAGACTCAAGATGAAATTGTGTTTCTTAGGCTTTCTGCTGCTGCTTCTGGAGTAACGGTATTTATGTATATGCCTGTGCTTTTTTCGAATCCTGCCCAGATCGCAAGTTTAGGATAAACTTCTAGGTGCCAATGATAGTAGTTTTTGGCGTCCCTGTTTGTGGATAAGTGAAAGCCGTAATTGTAAGGGGGGTCATTTACTAACTGTTTTAGTGCAGTGAGGCATGTTTTTAGTGTTTCAGCAAAAGTTTTGACTTCAGTTTGTGACAGCCCGAGCAATGTAGTCTCATGTTTTTTTGGGATTATCCAAAACTCTAGGGGGTGAATGCTTGCGTAAGGGGCGAAAACTGCAAAGGTCGAATTTTCGAGGATAAGCCGCGGTTCTTTAAGCTCTTTTTCCATGATGTCGCAGAAGACGCATTTTTTCTTTTGTTTCCAGAATTTTTTGCCAGCTTTAAGTTCTTGCTCCACTGTTTTTGGAACAAATGGTGTGGCAATTATCTGGCTGTGGGCGTGGGAAAGTGAGGCTCCAGCCTCTAGACCGTGGTTGCGGAAGATTGACACGTATTGCACATAGGGTTTTGCTGAAAGTTCACGGAGCCTATCTATATACGCGTGGATGACCAGTGTTAGTTGTTT
>Ga0315309_1001223_pt1 | contig 15367 bp, 14 predicted proteins | sample TDP4_MG_FD_203080 | JGI IMG/M metagenome (GOLD analysis project Ga0315309, IMG submission 203080) | Freshwater sediment microbial communities from Lake Towuti, South Sulawesi, Indonesia - TDP4 | ecosystem: Environmental > Aquatic > Freshwater > Lake > Sediment | place: Indonesia: South Sulawesi... | reverse complement strand
ACCCACTCTTGCTCATAATGCCCCTGAGCATACCCATTAACCCCAGACGGTCCAGGGCGTCAGCGTCGTAGATGATCTTCTCCTCGACTGATCTGGGAGGTATCATAGACGTCGGCGTATGACGGGTGATGATCCTCGCAATCTTTTTTCTGACGTCGGCACTAACCCACGTGGATTCGAGATACTCGTCGGCGATGGTGGCTCCTCTAAGGCCATGGAGCATTCCAGTAATTGTGCCGAGGCGGCCGATGTCGTGGAGCAAAGCTGCGCAGATGAGGATGAAAGGGTTCACCTCATCGGGGATGGCTTCAGCGATCTGAATAGCATACCGGGTGACCTGCAAGACGTGAGAATAGTCATGTCCCTGAGCCTGTCCATGCTTGTCCTCGATAAAAGCCTCGATCTCCTGGATCAGTTCGACCTCTTTGCACGTCAGTTTCCGCTCGAACATTCAGGCTGACTCCTTTGATGCAACATGATTACCCTATCTGCTTATATTTTATCATAAGGTGTGCCATAATCCAAATGAGTTATTGGGATGATAATCATGGCAAGGGCAGCCTGATCGTCAACCTCTCAGCCTACGGCGGCATTGCCGTCGAACGAGGATTGGGCCTGATTCAGGAGAGTCTGGACATTGTGCGTCTGGAAGAGGAAGACATCGTCAAGATTTTCGCCGCTTCCACGCTGTTGATGGCCGCCATCACGCGCCAGCCCATTGACTGGTCACAACGGCAGCCGCGTTAGATCAAGGCAGAGACTGTCTTCGAAGGTAGAGACCGCCAACCAGACCCAAGAGTTGGCGGTTTTTTCTTTGGCGGTAGACAACTAGGCCGAAATGCGTTATAATGTTAAGGGTCAACTACCCAGGAGGAGAAGATGCAATACCGAGCACCGCGTGGCACGTTGGACATCCTGCCGGAGGATCAGCCCTACTGGCGTCACATCTACGACCGCATCCACCACATCTGTGCCCTCTACGGCTATCGCCAGATAGAGACGCCCATCTTCGAGGAGACGTCCCTCTTTGTGCGCAGCGTGGGCGAGACCACGGACATCGTCGAGAAGGAGATGTACAGCTTCACCGATAAGGGTGGAGACCCCATCACCCTGCGCCCCGAGTTCACCGCCGGGACGGTGCGCGCCTACCTCGAGCACGGGATGCATACCCTGCCCCAACCGGTCAAGCTCTACTCCATCGGCCCGGCCTTCCGCTACGAGCGGCCCCAGGCCGGACGCTACCGCCAGTTCTACCAATGGAACGTGGAAGCCATCGGTGAACAGGACCCGGCCGTGGACCTGGAGATCATGTCCGTGGCCTGGCAATTGTACGACGATTTGGGCTTCCAGAATCTGGCCTTTCAACTGAATAGCACCGGTTGCCCTCAGTGTCGCCCCCATTACCTGCAAGTGCTGGTGGACTATTACCGAAGGCATCAGGAGCACATCTGCGAGGACTGCCAGAGACGGTTGGAGCGCAACCCTTTGCGCCTGCTCGATTGCAAGAACGAGGTTTGCCAGCCCGTCATCGCCGCTGCACCCCAGATCATTGATTACCTCTGCCAGGAATGTGCCGAGCACTTTGCCACCTTGCGCGGTTATCTGGATGAACTGGACCGGCCCTACACCATCAACCACCGCCTGGTGCGGGGTCTGGACTACTACACCAAGACTGTCTTTGAAGTCTGGGCTGAGGGCATCGGAGCTCAGAACGCCGTCTGCGGCGGGGGCCGCTACGATGGTCTGGCCGAGGAACTGGGGGGGCCGCCCACGCCGGGGATCGGCTTCGCTTCTGGCCTGGAGCGCGTTGTCCTCACCATGAAGCAACAGGAGGTCGTCGTGCCCGCGCTGCCGGCTCCCAGCATCTTTGTGGCCTACCTTGGCCCAGAGGCCAAGACAGAGGCAGTCAAGCTGGCGGTTGAGCTTTGGGAGGTCGGTTTAGGCACCACCCTCGCCTTTGGTGACCGCAGCCTTAAGGCCCAGATAAGGCAAGCGGACAAGCTAGATGCGACCTTTACCTTGATCCTTGGTGAGAAGGAGATCGAGGCTGGACAGGTGGCCGTGCGCGACATGTCCAGGGGCGAGCAGGTCGAAGTGGCCAGAGGTAAGGTCATCTCCTGGTTGAAGCAACAATTGAGCGGTGAGTAGCTCTATTGCCGCATGGCAGAGGAGGCGCAAAAGCGATGCAGCCAGACGATTTCATCTGGCTCACAGACATCGTGGACAAAATCAAACGCGAACATCAGGTTGAGCCTTAGAAATATTTGCTGGCCGACCGAGAATCTTTCGTGGCCCCAAGGGGCATTATCCAGGGGAAGATGTCTACTATGCGTTAGGCTCGACAGATGCAGGTCGTTACCTATTCATCGTCTACATCAAGAAGAGGGATGGACGAGCCTTGATCCTATCGGCTCGGGACATGACCGCCAAGGAAAGGCGACGCTTTGGGAGGAAGTGAGTACCATGGCCAAATTACCGAAATTCGAAACCCTTGATGAGCTTGTAGCGTTCTGGGATACCCATGATTTCACCGATTATCTGGATGAGATGGAAGAAGTGGACTTGGAGACGGGTTTACCCGGTCACACACTGGAGTCGCTCCGTGTCCGCTTGGGCGAGGTCTTGATACAGCAATTGAGAGAGATCGCAGCCAAGCGGGGCCTATCTTCTGGTGAGTTGGCTTGGCTGTGGTTAGAAGATCGGCTTCTTCAGGAAACTGGACGCAAAGGGTGAGCAGAACGCGCTGGAGCGCGAGGTGTGAAAAAGATAGGATTGCTACACCATCCCAAGCTACCGGAATCGCAGACCCTGGCCAAAGAGATGGCCCACTGGCTTGAGGCGCGAGGCGTTACCCCCTGGCTGGGCTCGGCCTGGGACGAGGAGAAGGTACGCCGACACGTGGCCAGCCTCGACCTCCTGATCACCCTGGGCGGCGACGGCACCATCCTGCGGGCCGCGCGCATGTCGGCCCGACACGGGGTGCCCATCTGGAGCATCAAACTGGGCCGTCTGAGCTTCCTGGCCGAGGTCGAGCCCGAAGAGTGGGCCGAGAAGCTGCTCCTGGTCTTGGAAGGGAAATACCGGCTCGAGGAGCGCATGATGCTCCATACCGAGTTCTGGCGGGACGAGGAGAGGCGAGGCACGTACGAAGCCCTCAACGATGTGGTGGTCAGCCGGGCCGGTCTGGCCCGCGTCGTGCACCTGGCTACCTACATTGACGGCGGCTATCTCACCACCTACGTAGCCGATGGCGTCATCGTCTCCACTGCCACCGGCTCGACAGCTTACGCCCTGGCTGTAGGCGGGCCCATCCTGCCCCCCCAACTCAAGAACATCCTGCTCATCCCTATTGCCCCCCACCTGAGCATGGACCGGGCTGTCGTCCTCTCCCAGGGGGCCACAGTCAAGGTGCAGGTCTTCACCGACCACCGGGCCATCCTGACCGTGGACGGTCAATTCGAGGTCGCCATGGAGGACGCCGACAGCGTAGTGGTGATGGCCAGCCCCTACACCAGCCGCTTCGTCAGGCTGCAAGATGAGACTTACTTCTATAAGACGTTGATGGAAAGGCTGAGATAGACAAATGGAAGAGCCGTTGTATTGCGTCAACCACCCCAAGACCGAAACCAGGCTGCGCTGCAACCGCTGCGGCAACCCCATCTGTCCCAAGTGCGCCGTGCGGACGCCAGTGGGCTTCCGCTGCAAGCAATGCATCAAGGGCCAACAGGCCATCTTTTACAGCGCCACCCCGTTGGACTATATGATCGCCGTCGTCATCGGCCTGGTGGCTTCCACTATTGCCGCTTTCATCGTCAACGCGGTGGGCCTCTTCTTTACCTTTTTCCTGGCTCCAGTGGCCGGTGGGGTCATCGCCGAGGTCGTGCGTTGGGCTACTGGCCGCCGCCGTGGCCGCTGGGTGTGGCTGGTGGTCAGCGCCTGCATTGTGGTGGGGGCATTGATAGCCGCTTTGGGATCCATGTTGCCCTACCTCTTCTTTGCGTCCGAAGCGGGGACGGCCCCGCTGGCTGCTCCGTTCACCCTCATCTCTCAAGTCGACCTCATCATCTATGTTGTGCTGGCTATTGGCGTCGTCTACGCCCGTTTGCGGTAGACCTTCTTTCCAAGCGAGGTTGAACCTTGTTAGTTGAGCTGACCATCAAGAATTTTGCCATCATTGACGAACTGAACCTGCGTTTCTCCCCCGGTTTCAACGTGCTGACCGGCGAGACCGGGGCGGGCAAGTCTATCATCATAGACGCCGTGAGCACCCTCCTGGGCGGGCGGGCCGAGAGCGAGTACATCCGCGCCGGGACGGACGAAGCTCAGGTGGAAGGCATTTTCCACCTCGACGAGGCCGCGCAGGCAGCCATCCTTCCTCTGCTCAAGGAGGACGGGCTGGAGGGGGAGGACGATGAGACCCTGATCCTGGCCAGGGAGATGCGGCGCTCGGGGCGCAACATCTGCCGGGTCAACGGGCGGGCCGTCACCCTGGGCACCCTGGAGCGGATAGCTCAAAGGCTGGTTGACATCCACGGCCAAAGCGAGCACCTGTCGCTTCTCAGGGTACGGGAGCATGTGAACCTCCTGGACCGCTACGCCGGCCTGTGGCCTCTGCGCAGCCAGGTGGCAGCCAAGGTCTCTGCCCTGTACCAGGTGCAGCGGGAACTGAGGGAACTGCTGCGCGATGAGCGGGAACTGGCCCGCCGCGCTGACCTCCTAGAGTATCAGGTGCAGGAGATCTCTGCCGCCAGACTCGAGGTTGGTGAAGAGGAAGAGTTGATCGCCGAGCGCAACAGGCTGGCCAACGCGGAACGGCTCACAGAGTTGGCCGACGAGGCCTACCGCGCTCTGGGTGAAGGTACGGAAGAACAGGCCTCAGCCATTGACCTCCTGGGTCTGGTGGTGCAGAACCTGACTGGCCTGGAGAAGATTGATCCTTCGCTGACGGAGCGGCGTCGGGCAGCCGAGGAGATCAGTTACCGATTGGAAGACCTGGTCCAAAGCTTGCGGGCCTACTGCGATCAGATTGAATATGATCCGGCGCGCCTCCGCCAAGTGGAAGAACGGCTGGACCTGATCTATAGCCTCAAGCGCAAATACGGCGACTCCATAGAAGAGATCCTGGCCTTTGGCCAGGCAGCCCAGCGCGAACTGGAGGCCATAACCCACAGCGAAGAGCGCGTGGAGGAGCTGCAAGCCGAGGAAGACCGACTCCTTCACGAGATTGGGGATTGGGCCGCTCAACTGTCAGCTCAGCGACGGGAGGCGGGTGACCGGCTCTCGGCGGCCATCGAGGCCGAACTGGCAGACCTGAACATGGAGCGGGCTCGCTTCGGGGTATCCATTGAGCAGAGCGAGGATGCCGATGGGGTCTGGGTGGGTGACAAACGCTACGCCTTCGACGGCACGGGTATTGACCGCGTGGAGTTCCTGATTGCGCCCAACGTGGGTGAGCCCCTCAAGCCTATGGTCAAGATCGCCTCAGGGGGCGAGACCTCGCGCCTGATGCTGGCCCTCAAGACTGTCCTCTCGGCGGCTGACGAGACCCCCACCCTCATCTTCGACGAGATAGACCAGGGCATCGGCGGGCGGGCTGGCGGAGTGGTGGGCTACAAACTGTGGAGCCTGAGCCCAAAGCACCAGGTCCTTTGCGTCACCCATCTGCCCCAATTGGCTGGCTACGGCGATACCCACTGCAAGGTAGACAAAAAAGTCGTCGGGGAGCGCACCGTAGCCTTTGTGCAAGAACTAGACATAGACGGACGACTGGAGGAACTGGCCCAAATGCTGGGCACAGCCACCGAAGTCACCCGCCAGAGTGCCCAGGAGATACTGGCAGAGGTGGAGAAAGCAAAGAAGGAAACACTTGATTGCTAAGGGGAGATGCCTTCTACTTTCCTCTGACGTTCGCCCCTCCTTGACTTGACCACAGCCTATGTTGTGGTATAATTAGTATGAGATTGCGCGCCGACTTTGGGCCTGTGCCGCAATAGTGGCGCAACAGTGGTGAATGGACTCTTATTCATGGAAAGCCGACGTAGCTCAAACGGCAGAGCAAGCGATTTGTAATCGCTCGGTTGCGGGTTCAAGTCCCACCGTCGGCTCTACCTGGCGACTGGCAATCAGCTCTTGGATAGAGGGAGAAGCTGATCGCCAGTTGCCAAAGCAATAGTAGTATGGGCAGGTACCCAAGTGGCCAAAGGGAGCGGTCTGTAAAATCGCTGGCTCAGCCTTCGGAGGTTCGAATCCTTCCCTGCCCACTCCTGGCTGATAGCAGATAGTTGATGGCAGATAGCCATTCACCTTAAGAATTGCCATTAGCTATCGGCCTTAAGCCACCAGCCAGTTTGCCCACGTAGCTCAGTCGGTAGAGCACATTCTTGGTAAGAATGCGGCCACCGGTTCAAGTCCGGTCGTGGGCTCCAGGTTATCCTGTGAGACGAGCTACCCTGTTGGGTAGCGGTACTCGCTAAAATGTTAGGAGGTGTGACAATGGCCAAGGAGAGATTTGAGCGCAAGAAGCCTCACGTGAACGTGGGGACGATAGGGCACGTGGATCACGGCAAGACCACTCTGACCGCAGCCATGACCAAGGTCTTGAACATGAAGGGTCTGGCCGAGTTTTATCCCTTCGACGCTATTGACAACGCCCCGGAGGAGAAAGCCCGTGGGCTGACCATTTCCATCTCCCACGTGGAGTACGAGACGGAGAAGCGGCACTATGCCCACATTGATTGTCCTGGTCACCGGGACTACATCAAGAACATGATCACCGGGGCGGCGCAGATGGATGGGGCCATCCTGGTGGTGGCGGCGGACGATGGGCCGATGCCGCAGACACGGGAGCACGTGTTGCTGGCGCGGCAGGTGGAGGTGCCGGCCATCGTGGTGTGCTTGAACAAAGTGGACACGATGGATGATCCGGAGTTGTTGGACCTGGTGGAGTTGGAGTTGCGGGATTTGTTGAACAAGTACGAGTTTCCGGGGGATGACATTCCCATTGTGCGGGGGAGTGCACGGAACGCTCTGGAGTCGGGGTCAACGGATCCTGGTGCGCCGGAGTATGAATGTATCTGGGAGTTGTTGGAGGCGGTGGACGAGCACATTCCGACGCCGGTGCGAGAGATAGACAAGCCGTTCTTGATGCCGATAGAGGACGTATTTGGGATCAAGGGGCGGGGGACGGTGGTGACAGGGCGTGTGGAGCGAGGTCGGATAGAGCCGATGAGCGAGGTCGAGATCATCGGGTTGCAGGATGAAGTGCGCAAGACGGTGGCGACCAGTCTGGAGATGTTTCGGAAGATGTTGGATTATGCGGAGGCTGGGGACAACGTGGGGGTGTTGTTGCGAGGGATCGACCGGGACGAGGTGGAGCGGGGGATGGTGTTGGCGATGCCGGGGAGCATCAAGCCGCACGTGGAGTTTCTGGGAGAGGTGTACGTGTTGAAGAAGGAGGAAGGGGGGCGGCACACGCCGTTCTTCAGCGGGTATCGGCCGCAGTTCTACATTCGGACGTTGGACGTGACGGGGGCGGTGGAGTTGCCGGAAGGGGTGGAGATGGTGATGCCTGGGGACAATGTGAATTTGAAGGTGAAGTTGATTGTGCCGGTGGCGTTGGAGAGTGGGTCGCGGTTTGCCATTCGCGAGGGAGGGCGGACGGTAGGAGCCGGAGTGATCACCAAGGTCGCAGAATAGGAGGATAGGTGGTCGGGTTGTCGGCTGGGTGGATTGTCGTCTCACCACCTGACCACCCAACTACCTGAGTACCAGTTATGGCTAAGAAGGCAATACGTATTGTAGCAACCCTTGCCTGTACCGAGTGCAAGGAACGCAACTACACGACGCAGAAGAATAGAAAAAATGATCCTGGGCGCCTGGAACTGAAAAAATACTGCCCCCGGTGTCGTACTCATACCTTGCATAGGGAGACAAAATAGCTGGTGGCGGATGGCAGATCCCAAATAGCTGAGAGGTAAACGCTATCCCCGCTTGATGGGCTATTTGCTATAAGCCCTCTGCTATCAGCTATACAGTACAGGCCAGTAGCTCAATTTGGCAGAGCAACGGTCTCCAAAACCGTAGGTTGCGGGTTCAAGTCCTGCCTGGCCTGCCAGATGGGTGGCTATCAAGACACCGTCTCGTGAGCCTTGTGTGATGAGACGGTGTCTTGACTGTCCAAATGAGAAGCCCAAGGGATTCATGATCTTACTGCTTCAGGAGAAAGGTCCAGTGGCAAAAGCAACTGCTAAAAAGGAAAACGTTGTTATCAAATACTTAAAGGAAACGCGAGCCGAGTTGAAGAAAGTCAATTGGCCCAGCCGCCAGGAAGCGACCAATTTGACCTTGATCGTTATGGCTGTCACAACTTTCATGGCTCTTCTCCTTGGCCTCATTGACTACATTTTCGCCAGGCTATTTGAGCTGATCCTTGGTTGAGGAAGAAATGGAATCTCCCTGGCCTGATGAACTTGCAACAAAGGTCATGGCCAGGAGCGCGCTATTTTGTCCCCTTTCAGTTGGTTTAAACGGAGCATAGAATTTCTTATTTTATGGAAGCAAAGAAAGAGCAGCCCAAGGAAATCCAAAAAGAAGAGCCTTTGGGAACTCAGTCAAGGGAACCCCAGGGTGTTGAACCTGAGGCTGAGTTGCAAGAGGTATCGCAAGAGGAAGCTGAGGAGGAGCCTCAAGAAGGACCCCAAGCCGAGAATGCAGCCTTCCCCACTGACCTTTCTACCCCCCTGCAACCAGAAGCCCAAGAAGGTGAATCTAGGGACGATGAAGCTGAGGGGGAACTCCAGGCTGAGTTAGAAGAGTCGCCAGATGAAATGCCAGAAGAGCCGGAGATAGACGATGGTCGAGCCTGGTATGTGGTTCATAGCTATTCCGGCTATGAAAACAAAGTCAAGAAGAACCTGGAGCACCGCATCGAGTCCATGGGTATGCAGAACCAGATTTTCCAGGTTATTGTCCCCACCGAGGAAGAGGTCGAGTTGAGAGATGGTCAGCGACGGACCACTGAGCGGCGGGTGTTCCCCGGCTACATTCTGGTCCAGATGATCATGAACGATGATTCATGGTACGTGGTCCGAAATACCCCAGGGGTCACCGGTTTCGTCGGCTCTGGAACGAAGCCTGTCCCTTTGCGCGCCGAAGAAGTTGAGAAGATCATAAAGCGCATGGAGGCAGAAGCCCCCAGGATCAAGGTCAGCTTCCGGCCAGGGCAAAAGGTCAGGATTGTTGAGGGACCTTTTGAGGATTTCATGGGCATCGTTGATGAAATCAATATGGAAAAGGGCAAAGTCCGCATCTTGGTTTCCTTCTTCGGTCGCGAGACGCCCGTGGAATTGGACTTCCTGCAAGTGGAAAAATTGTGAGATAGGGGGAACCCGCTAGATGGCCAAGAAGATTAAAGCGATTATCAAGCTACAGATACCGGCTGGCAAAGCCAACCCTGCCCCACCAGTCGGGCCGGCGTTGGGTCAACACGGCGTTAACATCATGGCTTTCTGCAAGGAATATAACGCCCGTACGGCTAGCCAGGTTGGTACCATCATCCCCGTCGAGATCACCGTCTATCAAGATCAATCTTTCACCTTTATCACCAAAACCCCGCCGGTTACCGACCTGCTGAAGAAGGCCGCCGGTGTGGAAAAGGGGTCCAGTGACCCTGGTCGGGTGGTCGTTGGTCAAGTCACCCGCCAGCAAGTGCGTGAGATCGCTGAACTGAAAATGAAGGATCTTAACGCTCTGGACATTGAAGGGGCAGAACGTATGATCGAAGGCAGCGCCCGCAGTCTGGGGATCAAAGTTGTGGATTAATCTATCACTTAGCGTGGTTCATGTGGGAGGGTAAAACCCCGTTATTACCACCAAGGAGGATGAGATGTCAAAGCGTGGAAAGAAATATCTAGAATCGGCCAAGTTGGTGGACCGCACCAAGACATATTTGCCTGAGGAAGCTATTGAGTTGACCAAGAAAACCTCTTTCACCAATTTCGATGCCACGGTGGAGGCGCATCTGCGCCTAGGGGTAGATCCTCGAAAGGCCGATCAGCAGGTGAGGAGCATAACCTTGCTGCCCCACGGCACCGGGAAGAAGGTGCGCATCCTCGTCTTCGCTGAGGGAGAGGCAGAGAAAATCGCTCAGGAAGCTGGAGCCGATTATGTAGGCAGCGATGAATTGATTCAACAAATCCAGGAAGGATGGCTGGATTTTGAGGTAGCAGTCGCTGTCCCTCAGGTGATGGGCAAGGTGGGTCGGCTGGGCAAAATACTGGGACCCAGGGGCCTGATGCCCAGCCCCAAGGCAGGCACTATTGTGCCCGCTGATGATCTGCCTCGCCTGATCAAGGAGATGCGCTCTGGTCGCGTCGAGTTCAGGCTCGACAAAACAGCCAACCTGCACGTTCCCATTGGCAAAGTCAGCTTTCCCAAAGAGAACCTAATGGATAACCTGGCGGCTTTGATGGAGGCTGTCCTCAAAGCCAAACCAGCCACGGCCAAGGGGCAATATATCAAGAAAATAACCTTGACCACAACCATGGGCCCAGGCATCAAAGTGGATGTGGCTGAGGCGCAAGCGTTAAAAACAGCCTGAGGCCCAATTACCACTGCTGCGCCACTATAGCGGCACAGGCGATACAGGCGAAAATCTATCTGGAGCCAAAGACAGCAGGTGTGCCCACGGGCACTTAATGCGCAGCCTGCCGAGGTGAAGATTGTCACAGGAGAAGGGTTATTTTCCCTTCCTCACGAAAGTCTTCGTGTCGGCGGACGCGAAGACTTTTTGGTTTTTCCATTATGCAAAACTAACTTTAGTTTCCGGTAAATCTGAGTGGTCATTCGGCGAAGAATGTGGCAAAATAGGGGTACACCCAATTTGCCAGGAGATAAAGCCGAATGTCACTATCATCTACTGCGGTATCACACACGATGGAAGCTCTTTGCACAGTCACGGAAGAGCTACCCATCGGAACCAATCTAGATCTTTTACACTTTCTATGGATGCAGATCAGCGGTTCCTTGTTGCCCAGTCGTGGGGCGCTTTTCCCTGCACTGCAGGCAATTGGTTTGCCGCCTGCACAGACACGTCGTGCATGGGCTGCCTTCCGCTATGGGGCCTGGCGGATTGATGACCTGCTCACGGCCTGGGAAGACTATGTCATAAGGCAAGGGCAGTGGCAGGAGCATCAATACGACGGCTATCGTCCGAAGGCAGTCGACCTCGCCGCCTACTGGCGTCCGACATTGCGCGGGTTGAAGACCAAGCATTATTACCCGCCTGCCGGCAAGGCCCTTCCCGCCGTTGTGCTGGGCATCATCGCCCGTGTGGGAAGTGTCAACGGGCAGAGGGTGGCGATCATCACGGGCCTTGTCCGTGCTGACCCAGATGATCCCTCTGAAAGCTCCTTGCAGACTCTGGTGGTGCATCAGACAGCAAAGACCTTAGGCCAGGACGAGATACCGGTGTTTGACGCAGGATTCAAGGTCCGCGAGCTACAAGCAGCAGACCTCTCGCCTTACGTCGTGCGGTTGGCGGTGAACTTCACTGCTCGTCGGAACGTCCTGCCGTCTTACCAGGGTCGAGGTTGCCGACGCAAGTACGGCCAACCGGTGCGTCCGCTGGCGCGCCAGGGGAGAAAAGGCCAGCTCATTCCCGCCACACTCCCCGACCGGATAGAAACCTGGACGGAAAACGGCCTGGAGCTCCGGGCTGAGTTCTGGGACAACTTGGTATTACCTGATGTCAAAGTGCATCCTGACAATCCAACTTTCACCGTGACAGCCATCTACGACCCGCGCTTTTGCCAACCGTGGCTCTTGGCTTGTCCGCTGCAACTCAGTGGCAAAGCCCTGCGGGGTCTGTATCGGGATCGTTGGCCTGTTGAACAGGTCCCCTCAGCCGGCAAACAGATGCTGGGCGGTGCGCGTCAATTTGTGTTTGCGCCCCAGAGTTGCCAACGACTACCAGAACTGAATCTGTTGGCCGGCGCAATCGTGACTTACCTGGCCGCCACGTTGCCCGCGGTGCCGACCGGATTTTGGGACCGCAATCCCAAGCCTACACCCGGACGGCTGCGCCGACTGCTGGCACGGGTCAATTTTCCAAAGTTGTACCCATTGCCGGAGCGACTTCGAAAAAAGGTCTCCGTCTGCGACCACTTGCCCAAGGGCATTGGGGGTCATCGGCGCACCAAACAGACCGCCAGCGCCTGAAAACGCTGACTGAGAGCCAATCTCTAGCTTTTTCTTCAACCCAGAAGCCTTTTTCACTGCTTCTGGGAATCCCGACCTGGGTGCTACCGCCCGCCAGCCACGGACGGTTTACCGGAAACTAAAGTTAGTAAGGGGAAGCCGGGAAGGCCCCACTGAAGACTTGATCTGGGAAGGGAGGTGGTAGAATCGCTGTTAGTTGATCGCTTGTCTCAAGGTCGAGAAATGCAGGGATCAGAACCATACATCTCATAGGGAGGAGATACTATGAAGAGCAAGTTGTTTTCTCTAGTTTCCGTTCTCGTGCTGTTCAGCCTGGTGCTGACAGCCTGTGGGCCAGCGCCCACGCCGGTGCCACCCACGGCGCCGCCGGTGGCCAAGGTCACCGTTGGTCAGGTGACGGACATGGGTGGCATTGACGACAAGAGCTTCAATCAGACCGCCTGGAAGGGCGTCCAGGACGCCATGGCTCAGTTGGGTGTGGAGGGCAAGGTCCTGGAATCCCAACAGCAGGCCGACTACTCCAAGAACATCCAGCAGTTCCTGGCCGAGGACCTCGACCTGATCATCACCATCGGTTTCCTGCTGGGCGTGGACACGGCCAAGGCGGCCATGGACAACCCCGATCAGAAGTTCGCCATCGTGGACTATGCCTACCCCGACTGCTGGCCTGGGGCCGTACCGGGCAAGGACTGCGGCTCGGACAAGCCGGTGGACAACGTCCTGGGCCTGATCTTTGCCACGGATGAGGCGTCCTTCCTGGCTGGCTACCTGGCGGCCGGAATGACCAAGACCGGTAAAGTGGGCTGCTTCGGCGGCATCAAGATCCCCACGGTGACCATCTTCATGGAAGGCTTCGAGGCTGGGGTCAAGTACTACAACAAGCAGCACGGCACCAGCGTCGAGCTGCTGGGCTGGGACACGGCCAAGGATGAGGGCCTCTTCACCGGCAACTTTGAGTCCACTGACGATGGCCGCCGCTTCGCCGAGTCGCTGATGGACGAGGGGGCGGACATCATCCTACCCGTGGCCGGTCCGGTGGGTCTTGGTTCGGCGGCAGCCTGTAAGGAGCGGGGCACCATGCTCATCGGCGTGGACACCGACTGGTACGTGTCGGCTCCTGAGTTCAAGGAGACCTACCTGACCAGCGTCCTGAAGATGATCGACGTGGCCGTGTTCGAGTCCGTCAAAATGGTGGTGGAAAATCGCTTCAAGGGCGGGGCGTGGGTGGGCGTGCTCGCCAACCAAGGTGTGGGCATTGCTCCCTTCCACGACTTTGACGCCAAGGTGCCTGCTGACCTGAAGGACGAGATCACGAAGGTCAAGTCTGACCTCATCAAGGGAGAAATCACCGTGGCCGGCGTGCTGGCAGAGGAGTAACCCGGGCAACTGACCTCGGGGGGCCGGGGAAGCTTCCCCGGCCCCTCTCTCGCGCCCTATTCCGGCCAAGGTTCCCAACCCATCACAAGGGTGGGGACTGGAACGGGTCGTACGCTGTATCAAGGAGAATGTCATGCCACCTGTTCTGCAATTGCGCGACATGACCAAAGCCTTCCCCGGGGTGCTGGCCAATGACCACATTGACCTGGCCCTGGAGGAGGGCGAGATCCACGCCCTCCTGGGCGAGAATGGGGCGGGCAAGACCACCCTGATGAACATCCTCTACGGGCTGTACAGGCCCGATGAGGGACAGGTCCTCATTCGAGGCGAAGAGGTGGAGATCCACAGCCCCAGCGATGCCATCGCCCGGGGCATCGGCATGGTGCATCAGCATTTCATGCTCGTCCCGGTGATGACGGTCACCGAGAACGTCATGCTGGGCGTGGAATCCACTCGCAATGGGGTTTTCCTGGACCGGGCCCAGGTGGCCCGGCGCATCCGGGAGATCTCCCAGCAGCATGGCCTAGATGTAGACCCGGATGCCTACATCAAAGACATACCGGTGGGTGTGCAGCAGCGGGTGGAGATCATCAAGGTCCTCTACCGCCAGGCCGACATCCTCATCCTGGACGAGCCCACCGCTGTCCTTACCCCCCAGGAGGCGGAGGAGTTGTTCGAGATCATGCGCTCCCTGGTCGCCCAGGGGAACTCTCTCTTCTTTATCACCCACAAGTTGAAAGAGGTCTTGGCCGTGGCTGACCGCATCACCGTGCTGCGCGACGGGCGGGTGGCGGGCAGTACGACGCCCCGGGAGACGAGCGGGGCTGCCCTGGCCCGCATGATGGTCGGTCGGGAGGTGGGACTGACAGTGCGCAAGAAGCCGGCCCAGCCGGGCGAAGTGATGCTGGAGGTCGAGGACCTGCATGTCATGGACGATCGGCACAACGTAGCGGTGCGGGGCGTCTCCCTCGACGTGCAGGCCGGGGAGGTCCTGGGGGTGGCCGGGGTGCAAGGTAACGGCCAGACGGAGCTGGTGGAGGCCCTGACCGGCCTGCGGCCGGTGCTCAGTGGCCAGGTTCGCATCCTGGGCCAGGACACCACCCGCGCCGCGCCGCGCCACATCCTGGAGCTGGGGACGGCCCACGTGCCTGAGGACCGCCAACGCGACGGGCTGGTCCTCAGCCACCCCGTCCGCGACAACCTGGTGCTCAACACCTACTACCTCCCCCCCTTTGCCAACCGGGTCGTGATGCAGCAGCCGGCCATCATCGCGGCAGCGCAGGAGCGGGTGGAGCATTTCGATATCCGCACCCCCAGCGTCTTCGTCCCCGCCTCTACCCTCTCCGGCGGCAACCAACAGAAGGTCATTGTGGCTCGGGAGTTCTCCCGCCCCATCAAGCTGCTCATCGCCTCCCAGCCCACGCGGGGCCTGGACGTGGGTTCCATCGAGTACATCCACAATCGCATTATTGAGAAACGGGATGAGGGAACGGCGGTGCTCCTGGTGTCTCCGGAGTTGGATGAGATCATTGCTCTGTCCGATCGCATCGCGGTGATGTACAAGGGCGAGATCGTGGACATCGTGCCGGCGGCGGGGGTCAACAGGGAGTATCTGGGGTTGCTGATGGCCGGAGTCAAGCCGGCCGAAGCCATCGAGGTAGCTCCACCCCTGGCAAAGGAGATCGAGATCGAGCGGGTCTTCTAGGAGAGAAGCCGAGCGCGTAGGATACCATTTGCTGTAAAGTAGTTCGGATATGAGAATGTAAAGGAGCGA
>Ga0315309_1001222_pt1 | contig 15369 bp, 15 predicted proteins | sample TDP4_MG_FD_203080 | JGI IMG/M metagenome (GOLD analysis project Ga0315309, IMG submission 203080) | Freshwater sediment microbial communities from Lake Towuti, South Sulawesi, Indonesia - TDP4 | ecosystem: Environmental > Aquatic > Freshwater > Lake > Sediment | place: Indonesia: South Sulawesi... | reverse complement strand
AATGTAATCCAGCTGCATCTTGAGTCCCCTCGCCACGGGCGTCAACTCCTCGCCGAACCTCCTAGCCAAGGCCGTCTTCCCAACTCCCACGCTCCCGGTTATCAGCACCCGCTGGCTCACCCTGTTCTCCAGGACCGGCTTGAAGATCCGCACCATCTGTTTGGACTCCTTATCCCGATGGACGAGGATCTTCGGCACGTAGTCGGGCGAGAGCTTGCTGGCGTCCCTGAAAACGGACTCGCGCTTCAGTTCCTCCTCGAACATCTCCTCGAACATCCCAGCCCCTCTAATTGTCTTGCCCGCATCCCTAAAATTCTTCCGACTATGTGAGCAACCACAGATAGGCTACAACCATCACGATCCCCACCACAAGGGAGAAAATCCAAGCCGTCTTTCGCCAAGTCCAACCTCTCCTGTAGTGGATGAAGCTGCACGCGCTGATCGAGAGGACGACCGCGCCCATGCCGATGATGGTGAAAATTGCTGCCCTGATCGGGAACTCGTACACACGGCGCCAAGCGGCCACATCTTCTCCCGCTAGCTGGCGGACGACCTCAACCCCGAGCTCTGCCGCTTGCTTGAGCCTGGCCCTATCTATTGCATCGAGATTGTCGCCCAGCGTGTGGACGGGCCCGAGAATGTCGCCTTCGCGCTCTGGATCGGCCCAATACACCCAGGTCGCTGAAAACCCCGCCCCGACGAAGCTCTCGTGGTCGGTAGTGCCCCCGATCACCTCTGGGCTCCCCGATTTAGCATAAAATCCCAGGTTTTCAGCCACCTCTTGGACGTAGGCATCCAGCCACTCTGTAGTCGAACCTTCAAGGCCTATGCGAAGCCCGTTGTCAGGGCCAGCACCTATGCAATCGAAGGTGATGGATGCTACTATCAGCTCGTTCTCGCGCCTCCTCACAAAATCTTGGCTCCCAAGCAGGCCGAGCTCCTCCCCGCTGAATGTGGTGAAGAGTACGGTTCTCTGTAAGTTTTCCGTGGAGAGCGCGCGGGCGATCTCGAGCACTACCGCAACGCCGGAGGCGTCGTCCACGGCCCCAGGCGTCAGCATCGAGTCGTGGTGCGCGTTGACGACGATTATCTCGTCGCTCTCGCCCGGCAGGCAAGCCGCGACATTGCGCGACATGCGCGACTCGGCCCTCGCCGTGAAACTGATTTCGACCTCGACTTGGCCATTTTCAAGGAGCTCGATCAACTGCTGTGCATCGCTGCCGGAAATCCAAACCATTGGCGCCTTAGGCGGATTTGGCCATATCTCGGACATCGGTAGCATGTTCTCGACATAAGTTAGTATGGCGAGGGGTGGAAGGTCGGCGAGTTCACGCTTGAGCTTATCCCGCGCGACTAGCACCACGCGCCCGCGCAATAAATTTTCATCCTCCATACTGCCCGTCAAGTGGATGAGTGGTCCGAGCACTGTGCCAGATGGCGAATAAATTACTGGGACGCATGTTAACGTTTTCGGCGGCTGAACTACGGATAGACGGTTCTCCTCAACCACATAGGAGTTCTCAACGATAAAGTTCTCAACCCAGACGTCTAAGCCATAGGAGCGGAACTCGTTCTCAATGTAGTTTACAGCTAGGGCTTCGGCGGGGGAGCCGGCCAAGCGCGGACCAATGCCAACCAGCCTTTCAACGTGGCCGTATGCCCGATCCGCCGAGACTCCACCCATCGCCAAGGCTAGGACCTTGCCACATGTGAGCGAAGCCAAAATGAGCGCGAGCAATGCATGTCGCAGGCCGAACCTCATTCAACTCCCTTCATGCGCCACCGCTATCCAGCTTATGCTCCAACTTAAAAGGTTAGTCGTGTTAAATGCGTTCGCGTTACGTAGGGACAGGCGATGGCCTTGATCGTCGAAATCGTCACCATGGGTGAAATATCCCGTCGGCTGCTGTCGGACTTGGCTTCGAAACTCGCGGAAATTTATTCGCCGCTCATCGAAAGTTGTGTAATCGGCGCCGCATTGGAGCTACCTCCCGCTGCTTACGACTCGCATCGCAAACAGTACCGCTCAGACATCATCCTCGAGCGGGTCCAACACAGGATAACTGGTGAGAACAGGGTGCTCGCGGTAGCAGACGTCGACCTCTATGTGCCCACGCTCAACTTCGTCTTCGGCCAAGCACAGTATCCGGGCAGGGTTGCCCTCATCTCGATCCATCGCCTCGATCCCAAGTTTTATGGCAGGCCATCAAGCTATGAAATTCTGCTCGAGCGGGCGATCAAGGAGGCGACACATGAACTGGGGCATACCTTCGGGCTAGCCCATTGCCCCAACCCAAACTGCGTTATGTCATTCTCAAACAGCATCCTCGAGGTCGATGGTAAATCCCCCACCTTCTGCGATGTCTGCCGACGAAAGCTCCATCGCTAGTGAAATTTAAGATGGGGCCCCATGTTATGAATTGGAGGCAGCTGATGTTCCGCAGGATCTTCGGTAAAAAACCAAAACCGTCCCCTCCGGTGGAGGTCAGGGAGCTCTCGCTCGACTCACTTGGGGAGGAAATAAAGAAGTTGAAGGATGACAGGCTCGAGGTAGTCAAGGGGGAGATCGGGCCACTTGTTGAAGGAATTGCTAGGGCATGTGAGGAAATCAAGGCTTTGGCTGAGATCCTTGCCCAAGCCGAAGTGTCGAAGGAGGTTTATGTCGGGCTGGATAAGAGCGCGCGCGAGGCGAGGCGTCTTTTCGTCGATAAGGTGACCCGTGCGATCGAGGGGCTCAAGCAGCCAAAGGAGCTGACGTGGCAGGGCCTTCTGGCATTCGGAGATTCTTTAGATCGGGCACTAAACATGGTGGCAGATGCTGGAGTTGTCCATGGGCGCTATGCATCAGTGTTGTTCGGGCAACATGTGCAGAGCGTCTACCAGTCCATTCATAAGTTGCAGGAATTAGGGGCCGAGTTCAAGGGCGCAATCGAGGTAAAAAAGGATGAGGTCCAGAATCTCGATAATACCTCCGCCCAGATAGGCCATCTAAAGGGCCTCGCCCAAAGGCTCGTACATCTAGGCGCCCAAAAGGAGGCGCTTGAAAATCGAGCCAAGAGCTTGGAGGGTGTCCTGGAAGCCGAGGGCGTTGAGCGCGATAGGCTCACAAGCAGCCAAGAGCTGAAAGATGTCGAAAAAATCCGTCACGAGCTCGGACAAATCGAGCAAAAAATATCTAGGTTGAGGGGCGAGGCCGCGAGCGCCATCTCGGGCCTCCAGAGGCCGTTCAAGAAGATGAGGAAGTTGGCGCTGGATGGGAAACATCCATTGGGTAGGGATAAGTTTGGGATACTCGACCTGTGCATAGATGAACCCCTCGAGGCGTTTTTGTCGGACGGGGAAGACCTACCGAGGTTGACGGCCCTGCTTCAAGACCTCAAAGGCCTCATTGAAGGCGGGCAAATCGAGCTAAATCCAAGGGAGCGGAGGAAGAAACTTGAGCAGATCCGAGGCATGTTGAGTGGCGCCCTGCTTGAGCTGAGGCGGGAGCACGACGGTATCCTAGTGGAGAAAGTGGAGAAGGAGCGGGCATATATCACCTCGCCCCTCCTAAAACAGAGAGCGGAACTTGAGAGGTCGCTTGAGGCCCGCCGATCTGAGCTCGAAAAAATTCAATCTGAACTCAAGGGGCTCTCAAGAGAAATGGAGAAAATCGAGGGGGAAATTGGTCGGGGCAGGTCAGAACTTGAAGGTAAGGCTTCGGCGCTCCTGAGCGTCAAGTTGAAGATCACCTAGTTTACTTCACACCCTACTAAAGTCATTGGCTCACCATGACCATGCGCATCTGACGATAGCCCGTCATCACGCGGATATAACCTCGGAACTTATCATCCAGCACCGCATCGCCCGTGTCGACCTTGAGGACAGGCGTGAGACCCAGTTTGTGAGGCGTGGCGATTACCATTACATTCTCCCTCCCGACCTTTCTAATCACCCCGGGGCTGATCTGCTGATTTCCCCTCCCGAAGATGAAGCCCTGCCTGCCAATCGGGCTCACTATTATCGTCGCTGGCTTGCCCTCGATCATCTCAAGGATCTGCCTCTCGTTCACATCCTGAGCCAGAAGTTTGTGATCAAGGATGAGGTCGACGCCGAGCAGGGTCGAATCGCGAATACCAAGCTCCTCAGCCACCGCTCGAGTAGTCGTCCCCGGCCCTAGGACGTACATGCGTCCTCGCTCCATCAGCTCCAACACCCACCGGGCGATCGCCTTTTGGTCCGCCAGCTCGAATCCAGCGCTCCCCTCCTTCGTCGCCTGCACCATGGTCGGCTCGTACGGCACCCGAGCGTAACCCTTAAGCTTTGCCGAGAGGCGTCCTTCGCGATAGGCGTCCTCGTCTATATCCATGACCTCAGCCTCGCGGAGGGGCAACCCATCCCGCAAAAAACGTGCAGCGACATCGCCCGCTGCCTCAGGCGTATTAGCGAATGCCGCAGAGTGTAACTTTACGCCGCATGGGATGCCCAAAACCGGGGCACGCATACCTATCGCTTCGATGACATCACCTATCGTTCCGTCTCCTCCCGCGACGAGGAGCAGGTCCACGCCCTCCGCGAGCATCTCCCTCGCCGCGCGCTTCGTGTCCTCCGCGGATGTCTTACCTGAGACAATCTTACCTATTACCCGCGCCTTCAAACCTGCCTCGCGTGCCTCATCCTTCCCCATCTCGTGTGGATAAGCAAGCAGATCGAACTTCAATCCTGAACGCTTAATTGTTCTCAAGGCCTCGACAGCCCTAGAAGGCGATACGGGCTTAGCCCCTAGCTTGAGGGCCTTCGCGAGCGTATCCGAACCATCCGTCCCCTTCAAGCCCACCCGACCACCCATACCTGCGATCGGGTTGACGATCAAGCCGAGCTTTTTCCGCATGCCTACGCCTGGTGCTTATGATACATCTTCCAGCTCAAAATAGGTTCACGTGAGGCCTTGACTTCATCGAGCCGTCCGATCGCGGTTGCGGTTGGCGCGGCCCGAAGCCTCTCCGGGTTTGACCGAGCTTCTTCAGCTATATTTTTCAGCGCGTCCACGAAGCGGTCGAGCTCCTCCTTGGGCTCGCTCTCCGTAGGCTCGATCATCAGGGCCTCGCTGACGATGGGTGGGAAGTAGTAGGTCGGGGCGTGCATGCCATAATCGAGCAATCGCTTGGCGACATCCTTGGCGCTTACCCCAGTTTCACGCCTTAGGGGCTCGGTGCTGAACACCACCTCATGTTTACATGGGCCGCCAGCGTCAAACTTCAGCTCATATCCTCTCGTGCCCGACAGCTTTCGCATGATGTAGTTCGCGTTCAGCACAGCGGCCTCCGCCACCTCGCTCAAGCCCTCGGCGCCCATGAGCAGGATGTAAGCATAGGCCTTCACCAACACCCCGAAGTTGCCGTAAAACGCCTTCACCTTGCCTATCGAGTGCGGGCGGTCGTAGTCCAAGTAATAACGTGTGTGCTTTTCGTCGTACTCGACCACGGGTACGGGAAGGAATTTCTCAAGCTCGCTCTTTACACCCACTGGACCAGCACCCGGCCCACCTCCCCCGTGAGGCGTCGAAAATGTCTTGTGGAGGTTGAAATGGACTATGTCGAAGCCCATGTCGCCTGGGCGAGCTTTGCCTAAGATCCCGTTGAGGTTCGCACCATCGTAGAACAGCAAACCTCCTACCCCATGAATGACCTCCGCGATTTTCAGGATCTCGTCCTCGAACAGGCCGAGGGTGTTAGGGTTCGTCAGCATTAGGGCAGCCGTATGTTCAGACGCCGCCGCCTCGAGGGCCTCCAGGTCGACCCGTCCTCGACCATCCGATGGTACGGTGACGACTTCATAGCCTGCCATTGCAGCACTTGCTGGGTTCGTCCCGTGGGCTGAGTCCGGCACAATGACATGAGTCCGAGCTCCATCACCCTTTAATTTGTGGTAGGCCCTGGTGATGAGCATCGCTACGAATTCACCATGGGCTCCGGCGGAAGGGTGAAGGCAAACTCGATCGACGCCTGCTATCTCGACCAGACAACGTTCGAGCCTATACATGAGCTCGAGCGCGCCTTGGACGGTATCCTCAGCTTGGTAAGGATGGATGTACGCCGCCTCCTCCAGAGAAGCTAACTCCTCACAGACCTTTGGATTATACTTCATAGTGCACGAGCCTAGTGGGTAAAAGCCTGAGTCGACTCCGTAGTTCATCTGCGAGAGGCGGGTGTAGTGCCTGACCACCTCGACCTCAGAGAGCTCCGGGAGCTCGAGCTCCTCGCGGAGGAGGTTTTTTGGTATCTTCAATTGTTCGTGCAGCTTTGGAGGCAGGGTGTACCCCATCCGCCCGGGTTTGCCCAATTCAAATATCAGTGGCTCCAGGACGGCGTCGCCTGCCCATCTAGCCTGTCGATAGTTCGTCATCATCCTACCCCGCGATCTCGGCTAGAGCGCTGGCCAAGCGGTCGATGTCCTCCTTGGTGTGGAGCTCGGTGACGCACATCAGCGAGGTTTCCCCTAGCTCAGGGAACTCGCCTCGGAGCGGTTTTCCACCGTGGATGTCTCGCTTCAACAGCTCCGCATTCAGCTTTGCCGCTGATATGTCAATGTCATCACAGTTGAGCGTGAACTCGTTGAAGTGAGGGGCATCGAAGATGGGTACCTTTAGACCTTTTATGGTCCTCAATTTCCTCATCGCATAATTGGCGCTCGCAGCGCAGGCCTCGCCGAGCTCGCGGAATCCTCGGGGCCCGAGGGATGCGAGGTAAATAGCTGCTGCCACCCCGCACAAGGCTTCGTTCGAACAGATGCTTGAGGTCGCCCGCTCCCGGCGGATGTGTTGTTCCCTGGTCTGCAGGACCATCACATAACCTCTGGTCTTACCGTCGAGCGCCGTCGTCATGCCTATCAACCTGCCCGGCATCTGCCTCACCAGCTTGACGTCGTCGCGGCAGGCGAAGATACCGAGCAATGGTCCGCCGAAGCTCACGGGGTTGCCCAGCGGCTGCCCCTCGCCTATCACAATGTCCGCACCGTAGTCGCCTGGGGCCCTCAGCAGACCGAGGGAGATCGGGTTCACCCCCACCACGAAGAGCGCTCCAGCTTCGTGCGCAGCCTTCGCAACTTCATTCACATGTGTCTCGAGGAAGCCGAGGTAGCTTGGATTTTCGACGTAAACTCCTGCCACATCTCCTCCGAGTTCCCTGCGAAGTTGGGATAGGTCGAGTTGCCCTGTCCTACTGTCATAGCCTATTTTTATGAGTTCTAGGCCCGGACCCAAAACATAGTTCTGCAGGGTGTTAAACCGCTCCGGATTGATGAGCGTGGGCACGATGAACTTTCGCCTGCCTGCGACCCTGGCACACATGAGAGCAGCCTCACCCAGCGAGGTCGCCCAATCGTACATCGAGGCATTCGCTACATCCATCCCAGTGAGTTCACAAATCATGCTCTGGTACTCGAAGAGGGCTTGAAGCATGCCCTGGCTTACCTCGGGCTGGTAAGGGGTGTAGGAGGTCAGAAATTCGGAGCGCCTCACGAGCTCTCGGACATGTGTGGGAATGTGATGGAGCCAAACGCCGCCCCCGAGGAAGGAGGGCATTTGCGTGAAGGGCCTGTTCCTCGCCAACATCGCCTGCACGTGCCGCTTGACCTCGAGCTCTGACATCGGCCCGGGCAGCTTGAGCTCGCGCCTCAACCTGATCTTAGCTGGGATGTCGGCGAAAAGCTCGTCGACGCTCGCCACCCCCATCTCCCGAAGCATTTGCCCCCTGATCTCACGGGTGTTGGGGATGTAGGGGTGGCCCACGGAACCCACCTATCACTTCAAGCCCTTGAGAAATTCCGCGTACTCGCTCGCACTTATGAGATTTTTGAGTTCGGCCTTTGGATCACTCGGCTCGAGCAAACAGATCCAACCCTCATTGTAAGGGCTCGTATTGATAAGCTCGGGTCGGTCCTGCAGCGCGGAGTTGACCTCCCTCACCGAGCCGCTCATGGGCGCATAAACCATGGATACGGCTTTTATCGACTCCACAGCCCCCAACTCCATCTCCTTCGTCTTCTTTTCCTTCACCTGAGAAACGCGCTTTCCGACCTCGGGTAGCTCAACGTAGACGATATCACCAAGCTTTTTTTGGGCGTAGTCCGTCACCCCGACTCGAGCTAGCTTTCCCTCGAGCTTCACCCACTCGTGTTCACGGCTATAGTAGAGCCCCTCCCGCACTTCATAGTCACCGACCTTCGTGCGATCACCTCACATCAGCTAAACTCGTACGCCAAAACTTAAAGGTTGAGGTGTTATGCGCACCGAAACCTCAGTTAGGGTTCAGCAACAATGCAAAGACAATTTAACCCTCATAAATTTTAGGGACGGAAGGGGATAAATACGAGGGATGGAGAATGAGAATAACAAGCATTTTACTCTCGGGAGCATTGATGGTGAGCGTCGCTATGGTGGCGCTCCTCCTTAACCCCCAAAATGTCGGAGCCCAGCTAGACAATTCCCCCTGGCCCATGTTCCGCGGGAACCCAAGACACACTGGCCGAAGCCCTTACGATACCAGCCACGTGGACGGGACTGTGAAGTGGAGTTTCGAAACAGGAGATGGAGTAGAATCCTCTCCAGCCATAGGTTCAGACGGTACAATCTACGTGGGCTCACACGATAGCAAACTGTATGCGATCAATCCCGATGGTACAGAAAAATGGCACTTCCAAGCCGGAGATCCGGTGTACAATGAAACATGGGATGTCTGGAAGGGGATAATGTCTTCTCCCGCGATAGGGGCAGATGGGGTAATATACATCACGTCTCTTTCCAACAAACTGTACGCAATAAATTCAGACGGTACAGAAAAATGGAGCTTCCCCATCAAAGTCACAATAGATACGTGGTCTTCTCCAACGATAGGTCCAGATGGAACAATCTATGTCAGCTCGGCGAGAGTAAACGGTGGTCAAGGTGGTAAAGTGTACGCAATAAATCCAGACGGGACACAGAAATGGAGCTTTCAAGCCGAAAGTGATGTGTTCCCTTCTCCAGCGATTGATTCTGATGGGACGATCTATACTGGTTCTGGTGCCAGCGGCAAATTATTTGCAATCGATCCAAATGGGACACAGAAATGGTACTTTCAAACTGGAAAACACATAGAATCTTCTGTAGCCATAGGTGCAGATGGAACGATATACGTCGGCTCTTGGGACAATTATTTCTATGCGCTTAATCCTAACGGCACAGAAAAATGGCGGTTTAGAACACTGGGCAATGGCATAGTTTCTACCCCTGCCATTGGTGAAAATGGTACAATATATTTTGCAGCTAATGATGGAAATTTGTATGCACTTAACCCCCTCGGCACTAAAGAATGGCAGTTTAGATTAGGGGAAGGTGCCGAGACAACTTCCTCGCCAGCTATTGGTGCAGATGGGACAATATATGTAGGATTTTCCGACGGCACTTTTTACGCGATCAACCCAGACGGTACGGAGAAATGGCGTTCCACCACCCCTGGAGGCGGTGTGTGCTCTTCTCCAGCAATAGGGTCTGACGGAACCGTGTACGTAGGCTCCTGGGATCATAAGTTGTACGCTTTTGGTGGGCCGCCCGCAGAGGAAACCTACAAAATATCCGGTTACGTAAAAAGCGCGGGAGTCCCGGTAGCAAATGCAATCGTGACGGTGGATGGGAAGTCGGCCACGACCGATGCATATGGTTATTATCAAATTACCGAGCTGGAAAGCAACAAAAGTTACAACCTCACGGTGAGTGCCGCGGGCTACGGCACTTACAGCGGAACGGTTTTCGTAGGCACAGCGGATGAGGAGTTGGCTGACATTAATTTAACTGAAGCGGAGGAGGAAGGCGAAGCGCCCAGCGAGGGAATACCCATCATCTATGTAATCACGGGAGTTACGGCTATCGTAGTTGCGGCTGGTGTGGCATTAGTGTTCCGAAAATAGCTGACCTCGAATTGCCGCAATTTCCTTCGGTGTGGGTTTTCGCGGATAGTTGTAAATCGGCCCTCGGGGCGACTCATTGTAGAACGGGCGATTGCAGTCCGGACAGCCAGAGGTCCTGAATGGCTCCCCAGAGTCGATTGTCTTACGTAAGACATCACCCACAACTCCGAAATCCAAAATTTTATCCCCATCGAATTTCATCCCGTCAGCCCTGCTCAGGCCATTTACTATAAGATGCTGAGCGAGCTGGATCCTACGGTAGCTCATCACATTCGGTCGAGGCCTACCCGCAAGCGGTGTGCCCACGATCGGGGTGAACGCGAAGAGCCCAATGGTGATGCCTTTGTCGTTCAAAAACTGTATCGTCTGCACCATCTCCAGTTCACTCTCCCCTAACCCGACGATGAGGTGTGTTGTGATCCCATCGTTGAAAATGGCTCGAGCGTTTTCTAATGCCCTGAGATGTCCATCCCAAGTGTATCCGCCGCCCTTGATGCGCTCGAAGAGCTTCGGCGTCGCAACATCCAGTGCTATGCTGACCCTCTCGGCACCAGCTGCTGCGAGCCTCTCGACGTCGCTTGCCGCTAGGGGCTGACATGAAACTGAGATGGATAGGTCGCAGACCCCCTTTACTTTCGCCACGAACTCGCAGAGGTCATCCACCACGCCTGGATAATTGACCGCCTGAATGCAGATGCGCTTGAATCTGGAGTGATGTTTTTTTAAGGCGGCGAGCACATTCTCGAGCTTGCACCTCGGCCAAACGACCCGGGACAGCATCCTCGGGTCAGCGGTGCTTTCCCTTGCTTGGGGGCAGAACTTGCAATTTGCGCTGCATCTGCCCTCGTGGTAGGTTAGGAAGTGCGCGGTCGTCGGTGCAGCTGCGAGCTGACCATTCCATAGGTCGAGCAGGATGCCCGTGCCGAATGCGACCCTAACATCGCTGGCCATAGGCTTCACCGATCTGGACATATATACATCGCGCCGCCCGACTTTTACCTTCCCACGGGCCGATGTCTTAGCTAAGACAAAATGTCTTACGTAAGACAACTTTACACCTCAGTAAAGTCCTCGATCGGCACGGCGCAACAAGCGTTGAGCCTTTTGATATCTAACCCCATCGACCGGGCAGCATCTATCGTCCGCGCGTCCGGGATTTCCACCCGATCGATGCCGGATCGGAGGGCCTGTAGCTCGATTTCTACTCGTTCAACCCCTCTAGGGCGCATGCAGCCGAGGGCGAGCGTGGCTTCCAGGAGCCCGAGCCTAGCGCGCGCCACCACCTCGCCGATCACCCTCGGCGCTGGCGGGTTTACTACCTCAAATTTTGTACCGATCGTGGGGGTGAGCACGAGTAGCACGAGGGCGGAGCAATTTAAGTCAGCCGCGATCTCGAGAGCAGTCAGCTCCCCCCGAAGCTCACCGGCATGTAAACCTATACAGACGTGAGGAACGACGTGGGGCAACCATCGACTAAGTTCTTTAAGAGTCTGCCGGTAATCCTTCACCGTCCGTTCGGTGCCGAGCACGAGCTTTATGGTTTCATCATCGCCTATTAGGTCGAAGTCAGCCAAGTCCACGCCCGCCTTACCGACTTCTCGCGCGAGCCAGCCTGGCATCAAGCCGGTGTGGGCGCTCATGAAGAGCCCGGTTTCGCGCTTCACCCGCTCGATGGCCTCGACGAACGGCTCGAACGGCACGTAGTCGTCCTCGTTGTACCCCCCACTGAGTAGCACGCCCCTCACGCCGTCGGAGGCCAGCTTGAGGCATGTCTTACGTAAGACATCGGGCGTCGGGCAGGGAAGCATGTGCTGCAGGTAGCGCCTACCGCAGTGCTTGCAGCGCAACGCGCATGCATCGCCGGTGATTGAAAGCGCAGGAAATTTCGGGTGGGGATAGCAGGCGTAAAAAGTCTGGTCGCGGGCCAACTTTGTCTCCAGGGCTTTTTTCTGGATATTCAGACCTCCTAGCGCCTTTTCAACCATTCCTCCGACGCATATTTGGGCTTGAGCAGGGCCGCGAGCTCAAGTTCCTCGCGCGTGAGCTCACCCTTCACCAGCTCCACGCCGAGCGCGTCGGCGAACCCCTCTCTCATCGCAGCCCTCACCTCATCGAAACCAAGCTTTCGCCCGAGCTCCCGCATAACCGTCGTCACCCGCTCGAAGACCGACGAGATGAATTTATCCGAAATTTTCTCGGGGCTGACCTTGAGTAGCTCGAACATCCGCCGCACATCTGGGTCGATGAGTATCGTGCCATGCTGGAGCACTGAACCCCATCGACGTGTCTGGGCACTGCCGGATATCTTCTTGCCGTTTACCTGAACATCATTGACGGGCTTGAACTCCGCCCGCAAACCGAGCTGCTCGAAACCTCGGACGAGCCCTCCGCAGATCAGCTTATAGGACTCGATGATATCATCAGGCACGTACTTCTGCCCGCAGACGACGCTGTAGGTCAGCTCGCCCTCATAGTCGTGGAAGACCGCCCCTCCGCCCGTGATGCGCCTGACGACATCCACCCCGTACTTTTTCGCTACCCCGAGATCCACCTCGCGCTCGACGCTCTGGAAGCACCCGATCGAAACCGTCGAGGGCAACCAGCGCCAAAATCTAACTGTATTCGGAGATATTCCCTCAGCGTTGAGCTTCAACAGCGCTTCGTCGATCGCCATGCTCATGAAAGCATCGTCGACCCGCATCGGAAGCAGCCGCCACTCGATAGGCTGATTTTCATCCTTTCTTGTTATATTTATAACAACTGACGAATTCATCGTACCCTACCCGCCGCGCGCAAAATTGCCTCCACCCAGTGCTCTGGCTCAACCATCGGCGTCAACACCCCCGTCGAAACGTAAAAGCGCCGCACGGCCTCGAGCAAGCTCCATCTATCAGCTCTAACACCCACCAGCGTGCGCTCGAGCTCCTCGAGGGCGTCCTCAGGATACATGAAGAAGTCCCCGCTCAGCGAGATGCGCGAGATTGTGCCGCCCTCAAGCTCGAGCTCGACCTTGATCACACCTTTAGGGGCTTTGAACTCGGCGTATCCCAATTTATCGCCTCATCAGGTTCAACCAGGCGTTTACCATTCCATCGCTCAAATCACATAAGATGATTCTTTTCAGAGATCTTGGATGAGGGGCGAAATCCTCGATCGCCTTGATCATCGACTCCGCCGCCCCTTCGAACGAAACTCCACCTACGCCAGTCCCCATCCCCGGGATCATGATGCTGCTCGCGCCAACGCGGTCAGCACACTCCAGTGCCGCCCTCGTCGCAAGGTAAACATCCTCGCTCCTGATGCGCATCGCTGGCCTCACCATCGTGGGGGCGTGGATCACCCAGCGCGCTTTTAATCTGCCAGCGCTCGTCACCACAGCTTTTCCCACTGCAACGGGGGCATGTTTACGGGCTTCTTGTTCGATCTCCTCGCCACCTGCACGCTTCAAGGCTCCCGCGGCACCTCCGCCCATAAGCATGAGGCTGTTCGCTGGGTTGCAGATCGCGTCGGCACTTTCTTTCGCCAGGTCGCCTCGCTTGACCACCACGGTCAGATCACCTATTGTGAACATCTCGCACCCACCATTATCTCGCGCATTTAAATCAAAAATTACTTCTCTATTTGTCTCACCGCCTACCTTGAGGCCGGATTTTCAATTAGTTTAAAAAACATTGACGTCGAAATCCCGTGGGATTGACATGGAGTTGAAAATAAGGTCGGTTGCCTTGGACTTCATCGTTGGCGGAGTCATCGTGGCAGGGGCCCTCCTGATCGCGTCCTTGCTCGGCCCAGTGTACGGTGGGATATTTGCAGGCGCGCCGATAAGGGCTGGCTCTACGATATTCCTCGAAGGCCTCCATCGGGGCGAGAAGTCTGCCACGGAGCTGACGCGCGGCGTGGTACTCGCGATGCTCGCGAACGTCGGCTTCGTCATCGTGCTCTACCTCTGCCTGCCCAAGTTCGGCCTCTACAGGGCTTTTCTGGTGGCAAGCATCGCCTTCCTCGCCCTAGTGGCCGCCATGTTGAAGATAAGCTCGTGAGCGTCTTCCGATGCCCGCCAAGAGGTCACTCAGCCGGCGCTTCAGGCATTACGCCGAGGTCGATTTCGTACTGTCGCTCCATCGGAATGCCCGCCTCCTTGTAATCGTGAGCATTGCGTTCGTCTGCACGATCGCCTTGGGTGTTGCAGCCGGAATCTGGCGAGAGAGCGCGGCTGGCCGGGCTATTCGGGGGGAGGTCGAGCCCGAGCTCAGGCAGATGGAAAATGAGGTACAGGGGATATCCTATGGATTTGAGTTCACCGCATATGTCATTTCCAACAATGCCCTCGCCATCATCGAGATCGTCGGGCTGGGGATACTCTTCGGCATTTTCCCGATCTTCGCCATAATCATGAACGGGCTAGTCCTCGGCTACATTCCATTTTATGTAACTGATTTCTCAGCCCTCAAGTTTTTCTCCATGATTCTTCCCCATGGGCTGATCGAGCTATCGGCGTTCATGATCGCGATAACATGCGGCCTGAGGCTGGGCATAGCCTCCGCGAAAGCGTTGGTTCAGAAGGATAGGCTTACTTCCCTTAAAGCTGCTGGACGCGACGTGGTAAACATGTTGCCAGTCGTGTTTATCCTGTTAATTGCCGCCGGTTTCATCGAGGGCTTCATCAGTCCCCTAAGCGGGGCGGGGTTTGAATACGTGAAGATCGCCCTAGGTTTCACGCTTTTCGCGGCGATGCTGTTTTGGTTCATGGGCAGGCCTAGGCGCGTCGGCCAGTGAGGGCGCGCATCAGTCTCATGATCGTTTCATCGATCTCATGTTTTGCGGAGGGGGTGTATGGTAAGTCTGCTTCGCCTGCGACGACTTTGGCTAGCTCGTTTATCGCCGCCGAAGCCTGGCACTCAGGCTCGTAGACGACAACCGGCACGCCCTCCCTCTCGGCCTCGAGCACCTTCGGGTCCTCTGGGATGTCCGCTAAGATCGGCATCGCCCCCAAGGCCTTGCTCATGAAGTGTTCTATATCGTCGAGCGAGAGATCAGCCGCCTTGCCGACGCGGTTGACGACAAGCCCTCTAGTCCATGCGCCCAGCATGTTTGCGAGCCGAATCGTCTTATAAACGTCGACCAAACTCGCGTAGGTTGGGTTGGTGATCGGAATCATCTCTCGTGCGGCCGCAATCGAAATTATAGTCGAATCCGCGATTCCGGCCGGGGCATCGATTAGGAGGAACTCCGTCTGGCGGAGCAACTCGCCTATCGACTTTTCCACTTTCTCTTTTTTCAGACCGGCCAGCACATCGTGGATATCCTCAAATCTAAATCCCGTGGGCACTACTTTGATACCATAATTCTTGTAAACGACATCGCTTATGTCAGCCTTGCCGGCCAAGACATCGAAGAAGTTTACCTCACACTTGTGCATTCCCATGATGATCGCCAAATTTGCCA
>Ga0315309_1001220_pt1 | contig 15385 bp, 9 predicted proteins | sample TDP4_MG_FD_203080 | JGI IMG/M metagenome (GOLD analysis project Ga0315309, IMG submission 203080) | Freshwater sediment microbial communities from Lake Towuti, South Sulawesi, Indonesia - TDP4 | ecosystem: Environmental > Aquatic > Freshwater > Lake > Sediment | place: Indonesia: South Sulawesi... | reverse complement strand
CAGACATAAACAGCTACTCGCTTGCGGCTGCGGTGGAGAGCTGTGGCGGCCTGTCTCACCAGCTGGGGATAGTACCGGATAGGTCGGAGCTGTTGAGGCGGGCGCTGAGGAAGGCGATTGGCCACGACTTGGTGCTTGCATCCGGTGGTAGCTCTGTGGGTGAATTTGACATCATGCCAGATGTGATAGCTGGGCTAGGCGAACTTCTGTTCCACGGCGTCGCGATCCGCCCGGGTGGTCCCACGGCGTTTGGTATCATCAAGGGCAAGCCGGTGTTCGCCCTCGCAGGTTTTCCCGTCTCCTCGCTAGTCGCCTTCGACATGTTGGCCAGGCCGGCGTTGCGCAAAATGCAGGGCCTGCCCGCTGATCGAGGTTATCCTCGAGTTCGGGCGAAGCTCGCGCGCAAGATCAGCTCAACATTGGGCAGGGCCGATATCGTTCGAGTGAGGGTTCGAGCCAAAATGGGAGAGCTAGTGGCCGATCCGATTCGCGTTACGGGATCAAGTGTGCTCAGCTCGATGACCGAAGCCGATGGATTTGTCATCGTGCCGGAGGATGTTGAGGGGTTCGACGAGGGAAGCATCGTCGAAGTCGAACTTTACCGTTAATTCAACTGTCTTATCTCACCTTTACTCGCGCACTTCTCACAATTCATCCATCATCGCCGCGTGTTCGTCGAGGTCGCGCGCGAGGGTCTTTAACGATTTATCTGGTTTGAGCTCAAGCGCTAACAGCCGTGGAGGATAAATCTGGAGGATAGTTTCATAATCAGCTTAAGCCGAAGTGTTGGGTCGTTAAACAGGAGTGAAGATGAGGATTGATCATTTTAAAGGCGTCTTGTTGATTCTGATCGCCTTACTTATAGCTTCGGCTACATCATCACCCATCAGCCCAGCTTCCACACATTTCAACAATGAAAACATCGTTCGCGAAAATAACTGCATTTACAACATGGGGGATGAGAACATTCGCCGCATTACTTTGATCACTGGCGATGTGGTTATCGTGTCCGACACCGGGGGCGGGCAACGAACCTTCCAATTTATGCCGGCAGATCCAAGCTCTGGGTCGGCTTTTCAGACGTTTAAAGGACCAGATGGAACCTATATTTTCCCGAGAGGCGTCGATCTCAATAAACTTGACAAGGAGCTCTTTAATATCGACTATCTTATTGAGCAAGGCTATCATGAGATGACATACTTACCGGTGATCGTAAGCGTCACGGACAAATCCAACAAAAATGTCGGCAGGAGGAGTATTCGAGATATCGAGAGGTCCGCGCAAACCCTGAATTCGATTGAAGTCGAGGTAGAGGGCCTTGAAGGCGAGGTGACAATGAATTCTCCAAGGCTATCTATTTTGACAGCTAAACTTCCCGTCGATACTGTAGAAGAGTCAACGAAAATGCTCCTTGAACGGCCAGATGTGAAGAAAATATGGCTGGACAAAAAGAATCAGGTAAGCCTAAATGAAAGCGTTCCGTTGATAGGTGCGCCTGAGCTATGGGCCACTGGAGACAATGGAGCTGGGATAAGGGTCGCAATATTGGATACAGGTATCGATGCAACACATCCTGACTTAGATGACTTAGATGATAATTCTGAGACGGTTGACCCTAAAGTTTTAGTAACTGCAAATTTCACGGACGATAATTCTGCGGATGACTTTTTCGGACATGGAACCCACTGTGCAGGTATTGCGGCGGGTACGGGGAAAGCATCTGATTACCTGTATAGGGGTGTGGCTCCAGGAGCGTATTTGTGGAATATCAAGGTTTTGAACCGGTATGGCTACGGCTATGATTCGTGGATAATCTCCGGAATACAATATGCTGCGCTTGGACCAGATGAGGGCGAAAATACCGGAGATGAGGCTAATGTGATAAGCATGAGCTTTGGCGCGAGCATGAACGGCGATGGCACAGATCCCATTTCTACAGCCGTTGACTGGGCGACAGATCAAGGGGTTGTCTGTGTGGCGGCGGCTGGGAATTCAGGACCAAGTATGTTCACCGTCGGCATGCCCGCGGTGGCGAGGAAGGTCATCACAGTTGGGGCGACTACGAAAGCGGATAGCATGGCCGAGTTTTCAAGCCGAGGGCTAACTGCCGACTACAGACTTAAGCCAGATGTCGTCGCTCCGGGTGTTAACATAATCGCCCCTAGGGCGAGCGGGACAAGTATGGGCTCTCCGATTGATGAGAATTATACAAGAGCCTCTGGAACCTCGATGTCGACGCCGCACGTCGCGGGTGCAGCTGCGCTCATCCTCCAAAGTCATCCTGATTGGAGCCCAGTAATGGCGAAGTCAGCCCTCATGGGGAATGCAAAGGTATTGGAAAATGTTCATCACTGGGACCAGGGCGCGGGGAGGATTCAAGTGCCTGAGGCTGAGAATACGGGCTTGATGGCAGTGGAGCCAAGCCTGAGCTTCGGGATGCTCGGCTCCGGGGAAAATAAGGTTGCGACCCTTACCCTGATCAACCCCACTGATTCGTCGAAAGATGTCAGCATCTCCACATACACCAAGTGCGACAATGTTGAAACTGATTACGTGAGCGTAAATCCAGCCTCCTTAAGCATCGGGCCGCAGGAAAATGCAGAAGTTCAGGTGCAGGTTGGGCCTCTCGATGAAAATGCGCCGGATGGCTGGTACGAGGGGTGGATCAACATGACCTACGATCAGGAAAATCTCAGAGTCCCCTATCTCTTCGCCGCTTTCTCGATTGTTAATGTTAAGATCTTAGACCTGGACAACTCGGAGGTATCCGCGATGGTTGCCCTAGCTACATATCCCGACATGACTTACGTCTCTTTCGCTTGGGAAACGCCAGCGCAACTCTATGTGAAAAGTGGGGACTACGCCGTTCTCACGCAATGCGCTTGGATTGAGAAGGACGGACAATGGCCGCCCCAGATCGAGTGGCAAAGGATGTTCATGATAGAAAAAATCATCAGTGTCCCAAGCGGATCCGAAGTTCGTGTCACCATAAGCTTAGCGGAGGCGCTCGTCAGTGAAATACTAACGGCTGACAATGCCGGAGAGAATCTGATTACGCATTGCTATACCCAATATTTCAGTGGAGATCCTTACTACGATGAATATGTGGGTGTGACGATGATGGATTGGAGCATGGGGAGTGGATGGTTTGGTTATGATATTAACACGTCAAGCCTAACCCTATATTCCTCTGTGTACGATCCTGCGGAGAACCTTAGTCAGTCATTTGGTTTTTATGCTTCTGATAATTTACTTTCAAAAGTATACTTGCTAAATTGGAAGTATCGAAATGTTCCTTCCCTCCCTTCAACGATAACCTACGACTACTCCGACCTGGCGAAATACGACTTTCACTACGACATGCCTGAGACATACCCGGAGAACGGCCTGAACTCCATAAACGCCTTCTGGTTTACCTGGGAGAACATGGGAGATTTCCAGGGTTGGTCCTCGGACGCCCACGAAGTTCCAGCTGGCTCAAACGCCGAGTACTACCTAGCCCCTTGGAGCGCAACCTATTGGGGCTATTATATGCCTTGGTATGAAGGGTGGGAAAGGATGGAATTCGGCCCACTGCAGGATTGGCAAATAGGTCGAAACTATCCATACCCACAAATACCCCCGGAGAACGGAGAAACCGGAAGTCTTGTTTTGGGCGATTTCCAGTTCGCACCATATATCCCAAGCCTCAGCCTCGATATCCTCGAAAATGGGTCCTACACCATTCGCCTCACGGGCGATATATGGGAAAACCTCACATGGCCGCATTGGCAGTGGAATAGGTTATCCCCACCCCAGGGGTTGATATCGCCATATCCGCAGGATCAAGAGCCCCAATACTCCCTTTACGTGGATAATCTGCTGGTGGAGAGCGGAACTTTTGGACGCATCGACGTGGACAGAAGCCTAGGCATCTGGTGGGACAATATCGAGAATTCATGGGGTGTGACTGGAGAGAGGGTCCGACTTGAGATCCATGTGCCGAGCTTAGCGACGATATACAAGTGGACGACCCATGAGTTGAGCTTCGCTTTAGTGGATAACGTTCGCATTCCCCCAATTTTCGACAACATCTCGGTGCCCTTGAGTTACTCCCCGGATGAAAATATCATAATCCAGCTTGAAATGCCGGAAAATATCACGGGCGTCATCCTCGAGTACAGCTTCGATAATGGGGCCAGCTGGGAAACGGCACAAGAAAATCAGGGTTATTATAATACCATGTGAGGCGGCCGATGGGCTCGCGGTCCGAATCGATGCAACAGATGGCTATGGGAATTCGCTGAGATATCTTTCAAACCCCGTAGCCCTCTGCAAGGATGTAATTTTGAACGTCCCTGCGCGGGTTTATGCAAGACCCGGTGAGGCTGTAGAGCTCTCCGGCAGGCTAACCACCATCGAGGGCAAGGGCTTGGAGGGCATCGCGGTGGGTTTGTCTGATGGGGAAAATATCAGATATGCTCCGTCCGATGAGAATGGAGCTTTCACCTTCATCTTTGTAGCGCCCTCTGCGGAAGGGAATTATGATCTTATTCTTACATCGATGGCGGCGGGGGTCTATGATAATTCACAAGTTCAGGTCCTCCTGACGGTTGACGGGACACCACCCGCAGCGCCTGCGCTACTCTCGCCAGCAAACGGCGTCACAGTATCAACACGCACCCCAACATTCGACTGGTTCGATGTTACAGACCTCTCGAGTCCGGTCACGTACGTGCTGGAGATTGTTGGAAGGCTGACCAATACTGGATTGACCAACTCAACCTACACTCTCACGAGCGGTGAAGCCCTCCCAGATGGCACCTACTCTTGGCGCGTGAGGGCCGCCGACAATGCGGGGTTCGAGTCGGACTGGTCGGAAACATGGTCGTTTACCGTGACGACTGCACCGCCGCCCCCGCCACCTCCTCCTAGGGATAGCACACCACCACCTACCCCATCACTTTTCTCGCCAACCAATGGCACGATTACTAACGACAACATCAAAACGTTCAAGTGGTCCGCGGTCAGCGACCCCTCAGGCGTCACGTATACTCTTCAAGTCGACAACGATTCGGACTTCACCTCGCCAGAGATTAACCCATCGGACCTTACCGATAACGCTTACACGCCTCCATACCTAGCTGAGGAGAACTACTCTTGGCGTGTCCGAGCGGTGGATGGGGCTGGCAATTTAGGAGATTGGTCGACCGTCTGGACCCTTCTCATCGACACTACAGCACCAGCTGCCCCAGACCTGTTGAGGCCAGCCGATGGCGCGCTGACCAACGATAACACCCCGACGTTCAGGTGGACCGCGGAGAGGGATTCCTCAGGCGTCATCTACACGATCCAAGTCGATAACGACGCTGACTTCACATCGCCCGAAGTTGATGTTTCCGGCATCACCGAGAACACCTACACCCCATTCGCGCTCGCTGATGAGAACTATTCATGGCACGTCCGTACAGTTGATGGCGCGGGAAACGCTAGCTCATGGTCCGAGAATTGGTCGTTTACCGTGAATGCTGCTCCTTCAATACCTCCACCGCAATCGTTGGAAATACCCATAATAACGACCGAGGCTCCGGCCAGGGTTGAGGTCGAAAACGCCGCGATAACCGCGCTTGAGATCAGCGTTCTACGCACGGTTGAGGATGTTAGGATAACGATACAAGAGCTCGTCGATAGGCCTGCCGAGATAGCGATCGCCGCACCGGGGGCGATTTACCGCTACCTGAAGATAATCAAGGAGAACATCGCCGACAACGACATCAGCTCAGTCAGGATAACCTTCAAGGTCGAGAAAGCATGGATCGCTGCCCAAGGGGTGGATGAAAACACAATAACCCTGAAACGCTACAACGCTGAGAATGGCGAATGGGTATCTCTGTCTACCGTCAAGGTCGACGGGGATACCACCTACATTTACTTCTCGGTGACTTCGCTGCGGCTCTCCTACTTCGCGATATCTGGCATAGTTAATGCCCCAGCTCCATCGGCTTTCACGGTGATTATAATTGTATTGCTTGCGGTCGCAATAGTTGCCGCGCTGCACTTTACCTATGGAGGAGATAAAAGGTCAAGAAATTTATCATCTTTGAAAAAATATTATAAAAAGTTAACCTCAAGTGCTTGAATTTAACTCTTGGGTTACATATCAGCGACGATGGACCTGATGGAAAAGTGGTGTCTGCAACCCCAGTCTCAATCCTTTCCAAATGTTAAGCATTCGTGGTTAATTTCAAGAAAATTTTAAGTCCCAATGTTTAATTTACATGGGGTTAAATGCCGGGATTTCTGCGGGCGATGACGCTCGAGGAAGCTTTGGGTAAGCTCGAAGAGCATTGGAGGCCGCGGCCGAAGACCATCGATGTACTCCTCGCCAAGGCAGGTGGGTTAACTCTAGCGGAGGATGTTGATTCGAAGATCGATATCCCACCCTTCGATCGAGCTTCAGTTGACGGATATGCGGTCCATGCTTCTGACACCTTCGGCGCGGGAGAGGACTCCCCTGTCCAGCTCAAGTGCACCGGCAGAATTCCGGCTGGTACTTGGCCCCGTGTTGAGCTGCGGGCGGGCAAGTGCCTCGAAATCTCCACAGGCGCGCCTTTGCCTCGAGGGGCAGATGCCGTGGTCATGGTCGAGCATGTCATCGTCCGAAAAAGCATCGTCAATGTTTATAGGGCCGTCGCGCCCGGCGAAAACATCGCGAGGCGAGGCTCGGAGGTCAAGCGTGGCGCCACGGTCCTCCGCGCCGGGCAGCGGCTCTCGTCTCCATCGATAGGGACCCTTGCGGCGGTCGGCGTCAAAATGGTCAAGGTGTACAGACGCCCGAGGGTCGCGGTCATCTCCAGCGGGGCCGAGCTCAAGGCTCCAGGCTCGAGGCTCGGACGAGGTCAGGTCTACGACGTCAACGGGCCAGCGATATGCAGGGCCGTCGAGGAATGTGGGGGTGAAGCTGAGTACTTGGGCATTGCCCGAGACCGGCCGTCACAGATAGCCGGGCTCGTCAGGAAGGGACTATTGGGCAGCGATGTCGTGGTCATCTCCGGAGGCTCGTCGGCGGGCGCTGGGGATATCGTTCCGTCCGTCGTCGATAGCTTAGGCAAGCCCGGCGTGATCGTCCACGGGCTGGCGCTGAAGCCGGGCAAGCCGACGTTCGTGGCGGTCATCCGAGACAGGCCAGTGTTCGGGTTACCCGGCTATCCTGTATCCGCGCTGATAGTGTTCGACCAGCTCGTCGCACCTCATCTGAGGTCCATGGCGGGTCTACCCCCGCTCGAGCGCAAAATCGTCCGCGCGAGGTTGTCGGCAAAAATCCTGTCCGCGAGGGGGAGGAGGGAGTTCGTGCCGGTCGAGCTCGTGCGCGGGAGCGAGGGCCTCAGCGCAAGGCCAATTTTAATGGGTTCGGGGGCGATAACTGCACTCTCGTCGGCTGATGGCTACATCAAGGTGCCGTTGGAGGAGGAAATTATAGAAGAGGGAGAGATGGTGAAGGTCGTGTTGTTCGGAGGGGCTGAAGATGTTTAGGGCAGTCGCGGTTGTCGGCTTCAGGAAATCCGGCAAAACCACCGTCGTCGAAGGATTGGTGCGGGAGCTTGTCAGGCGAGGTTACCGCGTGGGCACAATCAAACACATTCGCGAGAAGGAGTTCTCCATAGACGCGCCGGGTAAGGATACTTGGCGTCATGCCCAGGCGGGTGCGAGCGTGATAGTAAGCCTAGCACCCCGCGAGACAGCGACAATAATGAAACACCCGATAAAGCCCGAGGACGTCACGTCCGCGTTTCAATGGTTAGATTTCCTCATCCTCGAGGGCTTCCGCAAGTCCAAGGGAATAGCCAAGATAGCTACCCCTCGAACTGCCGAGGAAGCTGCCAAGCTCTTGGACAAGTTCACCATCGCATGCGTCGGATATGGCAGGAGGGGCCTGCCGGTGCTCAAGTTAGATCAGGTCAAGGAACTCGCTGATATCGTTGAGGAAAAAGCACTGCCCGTACTACCTAGGCTCGACTGCCGCAGGTGCGGGTATCCGAGTTGCGAGGAGTTTGCGCTGGCGGTGCTCCAGGGGAAAGCGAAGGTGGAGGATTGCCAGCCCATGCACGACCTCGTCAGCCTCCGCGTGGATGGCAGGGTGATCCCCCTCAACCCATTCGTGCAGGACCTGATAACGGGCACAATCAGGGGGATGCTTTCATCATTGAAGGGAGCGAAAGGTAAGGAGTTTGAGATTAGGGTGAAGAAGCATGTACGATAGATTTGGAAGGCCGCTGACAGGCCTGAGGGTCTCCGTGACGAGCGACTGTAACCTGAACTGCTTCTACTGCCATCAAGAGGGTTGCTTATCGGGCGATCGTCAGATGACAGTTGAGGAAATAGGAAAAGCTATCGAACTCGCGGCTGAATTCGGCGCGCGAAAGGTGAAGTTGACTGGGGGCGAGCCGCTGTTACGCCGCGACATAGCTGACATCGTTGCTAAGGTTTCGAAGCAGCCGATCGAGGAAGTCTCGATGGCGACGAACGGGACCCTGCTCGCGGATACAGCTTTCGACCTCGCCGATTCGGGACTCGACCGCGTCAACATCAGCCTCGATACGCTCGACCCCGATACATATACATTCATCACCACCAAGCCCATGCTCGAGGATGCGCTTGCAGGCATCGATGCCGCATTGGATGCGGGTCTCAAACCTGTGAAGCTGAACATGGTCCTGCTCGCTGGGATCAATGATGACGAGGTAGAGCGGATGTTAGGATATGCTGCCGGTCGAGGAGCGATCTTGCAGCTAATCGAGCTCCTTCAAGCTCCAACGAATGAGGGCAGCTTTGCAATTTACCATTGCGACCTCGTCGATTTTGAGCGAAAATTTGGCGAGATGGCGAGAGCTGTGGAAACCCGCCAAACCATGCATGGACGGAAGAGGTATATCCTACCCGAAGGTGAGGTGGAGGTAGTTAGACCCATGCACAATTCGGAGTTCTGCATGCACTGCACTCGCCTCCGCCTCACTTCCGACGGCCATCTAAAGCCCTGCTTGCTGCGCGATGGTAATCTCGTTGACCTGCTCTCGCACTTGCGTTCCGGAGCGATGGATAAGGCTCGGGTTGCTTTCGAAGAGGCGATAGCCCGACGGGAGCCATTTTTCATGGGCTAAGGTGACGGCATGCTGATGGAAAATCTCACCTGGAAACAGATCGAGCGCTACCTCAAAAGAAGGAAGGACATCATCATCCCAATAGGTTCGACGGAGGAGCACGGCTACCACCTGCCGCTCGCCACCGACACCATCATCGCCGAGAGGATAGCTGAGGAGGTCGGCGAAAGGACCGGAGTTCTGGTCGCCCCATCGATCAGCTATGGCATCTGCAGGCACACAGCTCCTTACCCAGGTACTGCGAGCGTGGGTTTCGACTCCATGAAGGGGTTCGTTAAGGATATCCTCGATGATTTCCGTGCTAAAGGGTCCAGGACATTTTACCTCCTGACTGGGCACGCCGGAAGCACCCACAGGGTTGCACTGAAAGAGGTGGGCGAGGCCCTAGTAGCGAAGGGAGCGAAGGTTCATCTGGTCGTCCCCTACGAAGTGCCCATCGAAGACTTCCTAGAGTCGAAGCTAGAATTCTGGGGGTATCCCGTAGGCCATGCCGATGAAATAGAAACGTTGCTCATGCTCTACCTGAGGCCCGACCTAGTCGACATGCAAAAGGCCGTCGATGAGCTGCCAGAGAGGGAAATCTTTGAAACTTTGACTTCAAAAAGGCCGACGAAATCGGGGGTGTTTGGGAAGCCCAGCTTAGCATCTCGACAAAAAGGCAAGAAGATCTTCGAGCGGATGGTGAGCGAGATCGTCAAGTTTATCGCATCACCCCGCGGACGGAAAAACTGATTTTGAATAAAGGAAAACGTTAAAACTTAGCTAAGTAATTGACCTCAGCATCCTCAAGCTCAAGCTTATCCGTTATTCGGCCTGCTGCCTTCTTGTCATGCTTGAAGATTACGCTGAAGTAGGGCAGAAAGTGCTTCCGCGCTTCCCTGCTCGAGGTGTGGCAGTACCTAGCGACTTTTTTTGCGAGGCCGTCCCGAACCGCCCTCGTTGCCCTAGTCCGGCCCATGAGCATGCCGGAGCTGGGCGCCTGGAACCGGACATGCTTTAGCTGACCTTGGCGCGAAAGGGCGACGCCGGTGGTCATTAGGTCGCTAGCGTAACCGAGCAAGCCGTAGGACTGCCTCCGCCTGATCCTGCCCAGGAAAATGTCTGCCCGGGAGAGGACTTCATATACCCTTTCGAGGTCAGCGGGCTCAAGGAGCATCCTGGGCACATTCTCGCTTATCCAGTCTATAGCATCCTCTGGCGGTCGGTCGAGGGCCCAAAGCAGCTCTCGGGCCTGCTTAGTAGTCGTCGCGTGCATGAGCTGGCCGAGCACCTCGAAGATGTTGATCTCCTTATCTCGCCTGTAGACAACAACGTCCTCGATGGAGAGGCGCCGCTTGCCAATCGCCACCGCCTGAAGGTCATTTATCGCCGAGCGAAGGTCGCCCCGAGCCGCCTCCGCGATGACGTTGAGGGCTAGGGGTTCAGCCTCGATCTTTTCAGCCTTACATATCCGCCCCAGGACTTTGACGATCGAGTCCTGCGTCAGGCGCCTGAAGTTTACGAGCAGGCATAGGGCTCGAATCGTCCAAGGTATCGAGTACTGATCGTTCGCGATGAGCACGACTGGATTGGTTGCCTGCTTCAGCACCTGTTCGATAGCTCGATAGCCTCCTCTGTCAGCAGTACCGTAGACGTTGTCTGCCTCATCGAGCACCACGAGGCGCTTGCCTGCAGCTCCCTCAAAAAGCGTGCCGGTCGTGGCCGCCGTGCCTGCGACCTGCTGGATCACGTTAAACGTCCGCTTGTCGCTCGCGTTCATCTCGATGAGATCCCAGCCAAACTCCCTCGCAAAGGCTACAGCTGCGGCGGTCTTGCCTGTACCGGCTGAGCCGTAGAGCAGCGTCGCTGGCTTCTCCGGCTTTCCCTTCCTCCAGCCCTCAGCCCACTTCAGCATCGCTTGAATTGCTTGGGGTTGCCCCACCACCTCGCTGAGCTTGCGTGGCTGGTATTTTTCAGCCCATGGCTCGAGCATCAAAACACCTGGGCTAGGACTTCAGCCTATCGCCTATCAAGGCAAAATGCGCCAGGACAGCCTCGAGCTGGATCCGTTCACTCGCCCCTTCGGTCAACCTGAAGTCGAATTCCCCAACCTTGTCGATGAGCTTGACTTTCACTGGCTCTGGGACCTTGAGGTTGAATATCTCCCGGTGAACCTGATCCAAGATATCCTCGCCAGCCAGTCCCTGATTTATAAGTAGGTCGTAGAGCTTGTTTCGCGCCTCCTCGAACTTGCCCTCTAGCGCGAGCTCTAGCATCTGCCTCACCTCTTCCGGGCGGGCGGCGGCGCTCACCTCATAGACTGCTTTCTCATCCACCTTCCGCTTCAGGGCTGCAGCCGCTTGAAATATGTTCGTCGCGCGCCGCATGTCGCCTTCCGAAACGTAAGCGATTGCCTTTATTCCGTCCTCAGTCAATGTTAGCTTTTCCGCCCGAGCGATCCGTTTCAGATATTGGGTGATGTCTTTTTCGCTCAACCTTCTAAACCTAAATATCGCGCAGCGCGATTGGATCGGCTCGATGATGCGGCTCGAATAGTTGCAATCGAGGCAAAATCTACAGGTATGGGTGTACATCTCCATCGTGCGGCGCAGCGCATGTTGAGCATCCGGTGTCAGAGCATCGCTTTCGTCCAGCAAAACTATTTTGTAGGGAACATCCCCGATCGGCCTAGTCCTAGCGTAATCCTTCACCTTCGTCCGAATTGTGTCTATCCCACGCTCGTCCGACGCGTTGAGCTCTAAAAAATTTTGTCGCCACCCATCGCCGAATAGCTCTCGAGCGATGCAGAGCGCTGCTGTAGTTTTTCCGCTGCCTGGGGGCCCAGCAAACAGCAGGTGGGGTAGGGATTTCCTATCAACGAAACTCTGGAGTCTGCTGACGACTTCATCTTGTCCAACGATCTCAGACAACTTCTTCGGGCGGTACTTCTCAACCCAAATTTCCTCGGCCTCTACCAACCTCACACCCGCTTGAGTTTCTCGCGCATTTGCTTTTTGGCGGTCTTTTTGTAGGACTCGAGCAGGCTGTCGATCACCTTGCCGACTACCTCACGTTCGAACCTTCTGCGCGAGATCTGCACTTTAAACACATACCTCAGGCCCCCCCTCCCCTTGCTTATTGTTTTCTTGAGCAGCCCTCGCTTGCAGAGCGAGTTCATCGCAGCTGTGACGGTTGGGCGGTTGACGCTGTGCTTTGCTTTGAGGAGGGTATAGACGGTCCGAGCCGTGGCACTTTTTTCCCTCCACATTATCCCCATGACTTCAGATTCAAGGGGACTCAAGACGGTCTGCAGCCCCTGCCTGTGAGGCTTGTACTCGGCCCAGCTGAACAATTCATCACCAGAAGACAATCGAAGGTAGTATTGCCAATCAATAAAAACTTTGGGTCACAATAATGAATTTATAAAACATCGATGACGATAAGGTTCAGGGCTTGAAAACATGATCCAGCCAGCTCCAAGGGTTTACGACGCGAAAAGATCAGAGCAAGAGGTCTTAGATTGGTGGAGATCTAATGGCACCGACGGCAAGGTCAAGCGAATGCATGCTGGCGACCGCCAATGGTTTTTCTTGGATGGGCCACCTTACGCAAGCGGAGCGATCCACCTCGGCACCGCTTGGAACAAGATCATCAAGGATGCGATCCTGCGCTACAAGACAATGCGGGGCTTCAACGTCAGAAAGCAGCCGGGCTGGGATTGTCACGGCCTACCCATCGAGGTAAAAGTTGAGGAAAAGCTGGGCATAAAGTCCAAGAAGGAGATCGAGCAGAATTTCGGCGTAAAAAAGTTCATCGACGAGTGCAAGCGGTGGGCCATCGACCACGTTGCTCTCATGACCGAGCAATTCAAACGCCTGGGCGTATGGATGGACTGGGATTCCCCATATGTCACCTTCACAAATGACTACATCGAGTCGGCTTGGTGGACGCTCAAACGGGCGTACGAGAAGGGCCTGCTGCGGATGGACCTTAGGGTCATCCATTGGTGTCCCCGCTGCGAGACGGCCCTAGCCGAGCACGAGGTCAGAGGCGAGTACTACGATGTCCGCGACCCATCGCTCTTTGCGCGCTTCAAGCTAGTTGAAAAACCGAATGAGTACCTGCTCATCTGGACGACCACCCCCTGGACATTGCCGGCAAACGTTGCGGTCTGCGTGCATCCCGACCACCTCTACGCGAGGGTTGGGGTTGGCGAGGACATCTACACCCTGGCAGAGGCCCTCGTCGCTGATGTCATGGGGAGGCTGGGCATCAGCAACTACCGGCTGATGGGCTTGGTGAAAGGGAAGGAGCTAGAGGGCATTTGCTACGAGCATCCATTACTGGAGGAGGTGCCGAAGCAGCGAGAGTTCACGCAACATCATAAGGTGATTTGCGGCGAGCATGTCACGCTCGAGGAGGGGACAGGCTGCGTCCACACCGCTCCTGGGCACGGCGAGGAGGATTTCCTCATAGGTGTGAAGTACAACCTGCCAGTCTTCAGCCCGGTGGGCCCGGACGGAAAGTTCACGGTCGACGCTGGTAAATATTCTGGATTGTTTGTGAAGGAAGCCGACAACATCATCCTCGATGACCTAAAGCGGAAGGGCATGCTCTTGAAGCGGGACATGATCACGCACTCCTACCCACACTGCTGGCGCTGCCAGACGCCTCTCATCTTCCGCGCCACCCCTCAATGGTTCCTGAAGATATCCGAGATCAAACCCAAGATCCTCGAGAAAAATGCGGCAGGCGTCAAATGGGTCCCGGATTGGGTCGCCGCGCGCTACGTCAACGGCGTCGAGTCAGTCGGCGATTGGTGCATCTCCCGCCAGCGTTATTGGGGCATCCCGCTCCCGATCTGGACGTGCCAGAGTTGCGGCAATTTAACCGTGGCCGGCAGCTTGCAGGAACTCGCGAGCTCGTCCTCAACATCGTTGGCCGAGGTCGATTTGCACAGGCCACAGGTCGATGATGTGGTGCTGCGCTGCCCCAGCTGTAAAGGCGAGATGAGGCGCGTGCCGGATGTGCTCGACGTCTGGTTCGACTCAGGCGTATGCTCCTGGGCGAGTTTGGGCTATCCAAAGCAGGATGAGCTCTTCAAAAGCACATGGCCGAGCGATTTCATCACCGAGGGCGAGGATCAGGTGACGAAGTGGTTCTACAGCCAGCAGGCAGCTTCGGTAATAGCCTTCGACGAGGTGCCGTACAAACTCGTGCTCATGCACGGCTTCGCGCTGGACGAACACGGCAGGAAGATGTCGAAGTCGCTGGGCAACGTGGTCGAGCCAAGTGAGGTCATCGAAAAGTACGGCGCGGATGTGCTGCGCTTTTACATGCTCTCCGCTAACGCGCCTTGGGAGGACCTGAGGTTCAGTTGGAAGGGCGTCGATGTCGTCGGTAGGATGCTGAACGTGTTCTGGAACGTCTACGTGTTCGCATCGACCTACATGGCGCTGGACGGGTTCGACCCCGCGAAGGTGGACATGAGGAGAATTCGGGATAGCTTTTTGCCCGAGGACCTTTGGCTAATATCTCGCATAAATAGCGTCACTCGAGAGGTCACCCAAGCATTTGAGGCTTTAGACCTGCACGTGGCAGCGAGGGCCCTCTCGACATTCGTGCTCGAGGACTTGAGCAGGTGGTATGTGCGCCTCGTCCGCGCCAGGACCTGGATAGAGCGCGATGACCCCGTGAAGCTGGCGGCCTACGTCGTGCTGTATCAGGCGCTGCATAACTTGTTGAGGTTGTTTGCGCCCTTCATGCCGTACGTGACGGAGGTCATGTACCGTGGCTTGGTCAGGGCAGTTGATGATCGGGCGCCGGAAAGCGTACATATGCTTCCGTGGCCCTCAGCTTATGAGGTCGCAATCGACGTCGAGCTTGAGCGGGCCATGAATATCGCCCGAGCGTTCGTCGATGGCGCAGCGGCAGCGAGGCAGCAGGCAAATCTGAAGCTGCGGTGGCCTGTGAGCAAGGCGATCGTGCGGACCACCTCGCCGGAAACCAGGTCGCTGCTCATGGGACTTCAAACCCTACTCAGGAGCCAGCTGAATTGCAAGGAATTGGCTTTGCTCGGGCCGGATGAACGAGTTGCTGAACTCCGCCTCGTCTGTAGGCCGGATGTTGAAAGTTTGACGAAGAAATTTGGCGAACTAGCGCTGGCGATCGCCGACGCATTGCAAGGGATGGATGCGGCTCGCCTGCGTGCGGAGCTTGAGCGCCACGGATATACAGGATTACAGCTCAAGGGACAGAAATTCAGGATC
>Ga0315309_1001219_pt1 | contig 15392 bp, 15 predicted proteins | sample TDP4_MG_FD_203080 | JGI IMG/M metagenome (GOLD analysis project Ga0315309, IMG submission 203080) | Freshwater sediment microbial communities from Lake Towuti, South Sulawesi, Indonesia - TDP4 | ecosystem: Environmental > Aquatic > Freshwater > Lake > Sediment | place: Indonesia: South Sulawesi... | reverse complement strand
ATGCGCAACAGGGCCTCTTCGCGGCTCAGCTTTCGCGTGCGCATCAGCCGCTCCAGTTGCTGCTCCCTGGGGCAGGTCACCACCCACAGAGCGTCGCAGGTGCGGTGCCAGCCGGCTTCGATGAGCTTGATGGCTTCCACCACGACCACGGGTTCCGTCGCCTGGCAGATCAGTTCGTCCACACAGGCGGTGACGGCCGGGTGAACGATGGCCTCCAGCTTCTTAAGGGCCTCTGCATCGGCGAAGACGATGGCCCCCAGTTTCCCCCGGTCTATCTCACCCTCTGGTCCGAGAATCCCCTCTCCAAACTCGTCCAGGATGGCCTGCCAGACAGGCGTCCCCTTAGCCATCAACTGATGAACCAGAGCGTCGGCGTCAATGACCCTGGCCCCTAACCGTCTGAGCATCCTGAGCACGGCGCTCTTGCCCGTGGCGATGTTGCCCGTCAGACCGATGAGGTATTTCTTAATTGACATCGTGAAACCATCTCTCATTATACCATATCCTTTACTTCTTCACCAACTTTGCATCGCAAAACCAAGATATCGGTTAAGCCGGAGTGGATGGGACTTCAGCGCTCTGAATCCGGGGCAAGAGGGTAAGCAAAAAGCCGCCTGGGAATGAAAAGCCCAGACGGCCTGTGCTTTGTGGGTCTGATATTCACATCTTATCACGAAAGGGGTTAAGGGCCCCATCATCTCCCTCTATCCCCTCCCACGATAATCCTATATATCGCTTCCAACTCCTCCTCCGAGTAGAACTGGATCACCAGCTTGCCCCCCTTCTTGCTGCGTAAGAGCCTCACCTTGGTGCCTAGGGCATTCCTGAACTCATTCTCCAGAGCCTCGGTCTCCGGCGAAGGAGGTTCACCCCTACGCCCGGGTTGCGTCCCGGCTGCCACGCGCCTCACCATTTCTTCCGTCTGACGTACACTGAGACTCTTCTTGACGATGGCTTCCAGGACCTTCAACTGATCGGCTCGTTCGTTAAGGGCCAGCAGGGCCCGGGCGTGGCCCTCGCTTATCTGGCCCTCGGCCAGAGCCCTTTTGATTTCGACGGGCAGGCGTAGGAGTCGCACCGAGTTGGCCACCGTCACCCGGCTCTTGCCCACCTTCTCCGCCACCTGTTCCTGGGTCAGACCAAAATCGTCCATCAACTGGCGATAGGCAGCAGCCTCTTCCAGGGGGTTAAGATCGGCCCGCTGGATGTTCTCTACCAATGCCAATTCCAGCATCTCCTGGGGTGTGGCCTCCTTCACGATGACCGGCACCCTGGTCAGGCCGGCCATCTTGGCCGCTTCCCATCGCCGCTCTCCGGTGATGATCTGGTATTGAGCGTCGGAGGTTGGGTCTTGGATGCTGGTGACGATGAGGGGCTGAATGAGGCCGTGCTCGCGGATGGAATCAGCCAGCTCCTGTAGGGCCTCCATATCAAGGGCCTGGCGAGGCTGCATGGGATTGGGCACAATGAGGTCAACGGCAACCTCGCTCATGCCTGGGCCACTGACCTCGGCTGCAGGAATGAGGGCCCCCAGGCCTTTCCCCAGACCCCGTCTTTGTTGAGCCACGCTCTACTACCTCCAATGGCTGGGGATAGGGAGTAAGGGATGGGACGGGAGATAGACATCCCTTCTCCCCTGTCCCTTGTCCCCTATCCCCTGTCTTTGTTAAGAAACTCCTCCGTCAGGGCCTGATAAGCCAGAGCTCCGGCCGACCCGGGAGCATAGCTCAGGATGGTCTCACCATAGCTAGGAGCCTCACTCAGGCGGACGCTGCGCGGGATCACGGTAGAGAACACCTTGCTTCCAAAATGTTTCCGCACCTCGTCAACTACCTGCTGCGAGAGTTTGGTGCGGACATCGTACATGGTCATCAGGATGCCGGCAACAGTCAGCCAGGGATTCAGGTTCTCTCGCACCAGATTGATGGTGTGGATCAATTGGGTCAGGCCTTCCAAAGCTAGATACTCGCACTGGATGGGAATGATGACACCATCGGCGGCTGCGGTCAGGGCATTGACGGTCAGAAGGCCCAGGCTGGGTGGCGAGTCTATGAGCACATAGTCGTAACGGTCGAGAACAGGGATGAGTGATTTCCTCAGGAGATGCTCACGGCCTGGCAGGCGGATGATCTCCACCTGGGCCCCGGCCAGAGGAGGCGAGGAGGGTGCGATATCCAGGCGGAGCCTGTTGGTGAGAGTGATGATCTTAGCCAGGGGCACATTGTTCATCAGGACATCGTAGATGGACAGGGGCAGCCCGTTCTTGTCAATGCCCAGGCTGCTGGTAGCGTTGGCCTGAGGGTCAACATCAACAAGCAGGACCCGCTTGCCACTGGCTGCCAGATAGGCCCCCAGGTTCACGGCTGTGGTTGTTTTGCCCACTCCACCCTTTTGGTTGGCCAGAGCATAGACTTTGGTCATCATGGCAATATCGGACTATCCGTCTCCGTCATCAGACGTCCATCCGATAGGAGGTCAGCAAACACGCTTCGACCTGCTGTCTGCTGGGAATACCAGTCACGCCCGGCTTCTCGACAGAGAAGGAGGCCACACAATTGGCGAAATGGGCCGCCTCCCAGGGGTCACCGGTCTCCTCCAGCCTGACCAGATAGGCCGCCGCGTAGACATCGCCAGCTCCTGTCGGGTCAACCTCGATCACATCGCGGGCTGGGAAGTACCGCCTTTGGCCTCGATGATACACCGTTGACCCCTTCCACCCCGCCGTCACCACGACGATTTCGGTCAGCTCAACGTACTCTTGGACCAGGGCCATATCCCCACCCACATCCTCCTCACTCAAAACCAGGACCCTGGCAAAAGGGAGCACCCTCTCCGGTGCAGCCCAGACCACCGGTGAGACCCACCCCTCGTCATCCCACTGTCTCATCCACCCCTGCGGGGTGACCCCGATGAGGGAGCCTTTGAAGAGATGGATCACCTCTTCGTCGAGCTCCTGAGCCAAAGGTCCCAGTTGGACGATGGGGCTGTGGTGCCACTGCGGGGGTATTGCCTCGGCAGTGATCCTCTCGGCCACAGCCTTGATGAACTGCTGGCGTGTGCCATCGCGATAAATGTTCTGAAAGGCGGTCGTCACTGACGATGGCACTCTGACCACTTCGATACCCGGCAGGGCCTCTTCAAGATCGAGGTCGGGGGAGGCGCTGGTGACCACACCAACCCTACGCCCCAGGTTCCTGGCCGTCAGACCCGAATAGGCGACCGTGCCGCCGACAGTGAAGCCACCGTCCAGCAGGTCTTTGGTGATGTGACCGATGACGAGGTAATCTGGACAATTCATCTTGGTAAAAGAAGCCCACCTGGAAAGGTGGAGGCTGAAATGCTGGATGGTTTAGAAACCTCTGAAGCTCAGTGCTAGGTCTTGGGGATGATGGTCACCTTGCGTTGATCGCCCTCACCCACGCTCTTGGTGGTCACAGCGGGATGGTCACGCAGAGCCAGGTGGACGATACGGCGCTCGTAGGCTGGCATGGCTTCCAGGGCCACTGGTTGCCGGCTGAAAGAGACCCGCTCGGCCATTTGTTGAGCCAATCGTCTGAGAGACCTCTCCCGCCGAACCTTATACTGCTCCACATCCACAACGAGGGGGTACCAGCGGCACATCTTGCGGCTGACTATTAGACGAGTAATGTATTGCAGCGCCGCCAGGGTTTCGCCCCGCCGCCCAATGAGGATACCCAGGTCGTCTCCCACGATATCCAGGGCAACAGGGGCTAGTTCCCCCTCTTCCACATCAACCTTTTGGCGGATGACCACCTGGGCCCTGATCCCCATCTTCGCCAGTAATTCCTCCAGGGTCCCCTTGGCTATCTGCCGGAAGTCCTTCTCTAGAGGAGGCGGCGCTGGCTCTTTGACTTTTCTCTCTTCCTCCTCTGCTTCTATTTCCTCTACGACTTTCTCCACGACCTGGGGTTCAATGATACTGATCCGCACCCTGGCTTCTTCAGCGCCCAGCCCAAACAGACCACGGCTTCCTTCGCTCAGAACTTCTATCTCCACCTCGCCTCTGGTTTTCCCCAACTCAGCCAGGCCGTGGGCGATGGCCTCTTCGATGCTCTTACCACTAACGTCGACGCTTTTTCTTTTTTCCACGTTTCTTTCCTTTCTCCACAACCGTTTCAGCCGGTCCTGTCTTTACTGGCATCGCCGCTTTTTCCTCCATCCCGCCTTTCTCCGGTTCCCTCTGGAACAGAGTACCCCGGCCAGACATGAAGTACTGAACGACAATACCAACTATATTAGAGACCACGAAGTAAAGGGCCAACCCTGAGGCAAACTGCAGGCTGATGAAGCCAAACATCAAAGGCATGGTGACCTGCATGGTCTGATTCATCTGAGCCGTCTGAGGATCGCTGCTGGGGGGGGTCATCATCCTCTGTTGCAACCACATGGTAGCGACCACCAGAATGACCAGAGTGTACCCTAGGAGATTCCCAGACTGCTGTGGAGAGAGTGCCAGATCTAGCCCCAGGAAATAGGGATTCAAAGGCACCAGGTGCGAGAAAGCGGAATAAATGTTCTTCGACAGATTCAAGAGCTGAATAGGATTGTTAGAGAGAGCCTGGACGATAGACTGGTAGAGCCAGATCCAGATAGGGAGCTGAATCAACATAGGCAGGCATCCCGATAACATCATCCCACTATAGCCGATTTTGCTAAGCTCCTCCTGTAGCTTTTGCGGATCGTCTTTGTATTTTTTCTGCAACCGTTGGACTTCTGGCTGTAGTTCTTGCATACGCTGAGAGTTTTTCTGTTGTTTGATCGTCGTGGGAAGGGTCAGGAGACGCGCCAGGATGGTGAAAATAACGATACTGAGAGCAAAGTTGCGGCCCAGCGAGTCATACAAGAAGAGCAAACTGTTCAGCATAAATCTGAAGAAAAAGTTCCATACTTCAGAAAAAAATTCCAAGATAACCTCCTACTTCTGTTCCCCGGGTGAGAATGTCCACAGCGAAGTGCCGGAGCCCGGATCTAAAGCCTGGACCTGACCGTCCAGAGAGACGACGTAGATCCTGTCATGAGTGATGGCGGGAGGGGTGAGAATACCCTTCTCAGTAGAGAACGCCCATTTCTTCTGGCCAGTGGCTGCATCCAGGGCATACAATTGACCAGCCTCTGACCCAATGTAGAGCACACTATCTGCCAAGACCGGAGAGGCGCGCACAGCACTATCCGCAGCAAACTCCCACCGCTTTTCACCATTGGTTGCATCGAAAGCGTAGATTTTATGATCCAGTGAGCCGACATAGAGGGTGTCTTCAGCTAACAGAGGCTGTCCCCAGATCCAGTTACCCATCTGAAACTCCCAACGCTTTTGACCGGTGGCCGCCTCCAAGGCATAGACCTTGCTATCGAAAGCGCCGAAGTAAAGTACATCCCCGCCTACCGTCACCCCACCAGCCACCGCTCCGCCAGCCTTGAACTCCCACTTCTTCTGGCCACTCTCGGCTTCCAGGCAGTAGACCTTATGGTCCATAGAGCTTACATAGACGCTGTCACTGACCACCAGAGGGGTGGCCCAGACCCAACTGCCAGTGGCGAACTCCCAGCGCTTGGTCCCTGATGCAGCTTCCAGGGCGTAGACCCGGCCGTCGCCGGAGCCGATGTAGACCATCCCTTCACTCACAGCCGGACTGGCCACGATGGGCCCCTGGGTTGAGAAGACCCACTTTTGGCTGCCCGTGGCCTCATCTACAGCGTAGAGACTGTTGTCCCAGGAGCCAATAAAGACCAAGTCCCCTCCGAAAGCCGGAGTGGCGTAGAAGAGGCTGTTTTTCTTCTCTTCGTCCTCTTCAGGGAGGAACGCCCATCGTTGAGCACCCGTTTCCGCTTCCAGAGCATAGACCTTATCTCCGACGGCAACGTACACTGTATTGTCGGCCACCGAAAGCCCCGGCCAACTATATACTGACTGGCGTGCGCCGCAGCCAGTCAGAAAGACGGCCAGAGCTAAAAGTAGAAGGGCGGCCATTCTCTTAACTATAACTTTTGGCAAAAGCTGCGAACCTCCTAATCGGATACCGGAGGCATCTCTCTGGCCTCCCTTTTCGCCTTTACAGCCTTTTCATCTTCTCTGCGGGGCAAGAGACTCCCCCACCCAGTGATGAAATACTGCTGGATCATGCTGAAGATGTTTGAGATGACCCAGTACAAAGTAAGGCCCGCGGGCACCTGAAGGGTGATGAAGCCGAACATGAAGGGCATGATGAGCATGGTCTGCTGCATGGCCGCTTGCTGTGGGTCCTGGCTGGCAGCAGGTGAGGTTGTCATCTTCTGCATGGCAATCTGAGTAACGACAGTCAAGACCGGCAATACCAAGTAGAGTGCCACGGCTGCCCAGCCGATGAATTCAGGCGCCAGGGGCCATACCCACTTTATCCCTACCTCACGAGTGGGAAAAGCTAAGTCGGGGATCCAGAGAAAACGTTGGCCTACGATCTCTCCCGTGGAGGCCAACTTGTAAAGGGCCTGATACAGTCCAAACAAGATGGGAAGCTGAATCAGCATTGGCAGACAGCCTCCCAGAGGGTTCACCCCATGTTCCCGGTAAAGCTCCATCTGAGCCTGAGCCAACTTCTCCTTGTCTTTGGCATACTTTTTTTGTAACTCCTGAAGTTTGGGCTGGAGTTCCTGAGTGGCCTTCATTGATCTGGCCTGTTGCAGATTCAGTGGCAGCGTCACCATTTTCACGATCAAGGTGAAAAGGATGATGGCAAAACCCCAACTATGGGGAGCGCCTATCCCTTGGATCAAGTCATTAAGGAAGATCAACCCCTGGGTCAGGGGTGTGACCACTAAAGCATCCCACATTAAATAGACAACCTCCTAACTGGCGTATAGCCAAGCGATACGCGATATATTATGGTACAGGATCGTATCCCCCCGCGTTGAAGGGATGGCAGCGGCTGATGCGTTTGATGCCCAGCCATCCCCCTTTGAGGAGGCCATATTTCTCAATAGCCTCGTAGGCATAATGGGAACAGGAGGGGACGAAGCGGCAACTGGGAGGTAGCAAAGGCGAGAGGAACCTCTGATACAATTTGATAAGGCCTAAGACAACCGTCTTCATCAAACCTGATTCTAACCTTCTGACAGCGCAACGGGGAGACCGTTCCCCGTCATCTCCTCAGCCGCTTTCAGCAGGCGAGCGCGTCTCAAGAGTTGTTCAACGGTTCGATCTACCTGGTGAAAGTTTGCTTCTCGCATGGGCTGGCGGGCGACGATGACCACGTCCCAGCCGTCTGCTATCATCGCCTGGCGGAGCCTGGTTGCTTCTCGCATGAGACGCCGGGCGCGGTTACAAACCACCGCCCCACCCACCCGTTTGCTCACCGAAAAACCGAAGCGGCTATAACCCAGATCATTGCGCAGAGCATAGAGGACCAAGAGCGGATGAGCCCAGCTACGGCCTTTCTTACGCACCCTTTGGAAATCCGAGTTCTTTCTGAGACGGAACCTCTTTTTCATTGCAGCCTATGGCCGCTTATCCCATATCGTCCACTAATGCACGCGATACCCTACCTTAATAAGCTAAGCCGTCAACCTTTTACGGCCCTTGAGACGACGGGCCTTGAGCACCTTTCGCCCACCTTTAGTACGCATGCGGGCCCGAAAGCCGTGCACTCTGCTGCGGCGCCTCTTCTTGGGCTGATAAGTTCGTTTCGGCACGATGCCCTCTCCTTGCAAGGAATAAATGTGACAAATTATTATACCCTGTTTTACCGTTAACTGTCAAATCACTGCGTGGGCAACTCTTGTGAGCTGCTCTCCTTGATCCCATAACCCAGTAGAAGGCATACATGTGCCGCTCGGGGAGGCACTTCTGTTACAGCAGGCCGACTTCCTCTTCGTGCTTGTGCCTCTCATCTGCCTGGGCGATGATCTCCTTCACCTCCTTCAGCACGTCGTCGGGCAAGGGTTCAGGTTCATAGTTCTCCAAGAGGTCTATCACTTTCTCCCTCATCCGCTGGCCCATGGTTTTGGAGCCCGCCTGTCGCCAGTCGTCCCAACGTAAGCGATCTATGAGTTGAGGGAACCAGAACTCGCTCCTGAAATGCTTGTAAGTATGCTCATCGGCTAGGTAGTGGCCGCCGGGACCGATGCGGTTGATGACGTCCACGGCCAGGCGTTCCTCGTCCACCAGGATGCCCCTCATGAGGCGTTTGACCATGCTGATGACTTCGTCGGACATGACCATCATGTCGTAGCAACCGATGAGCCCCGATTCCAGATAGCCCACATCGTGGATCAGGTTGGCTCCGGATAGGGCGGCCACGGTGATGGAGACGGCCGATTCGATAGCCGCCTGCTGATCCAAGACCTTGGCATCGCTACAGCCGGCCGTGGAGAAGACAGGTATCCTCAGCCACTTGGTGATGTCGGCGTAGGCGGCGCTGAGCAGGTGCAACTCTGGCGCGCCGTAACAGAGGATGGTGGAGGACATATCCATGATAGAAGCCACCCCACCGATGATGATAGGAGTACCCTTCTTCTTGAGTTGGGCGATGACGACACCCACCAGACATTCAGCCAGGCCCTGCACCAACACCCCGGCCAGGGTGGCTGGTGCCGTAGCACCGCCGATGGGGCAAGGGGTGTAGATAGCCGGGATGCCCTTTTCGGCCGAATAAAGCACTTTCTGCACTGCGGCTTCTGAATTACTGAGAGGCGAGCTGGGCTCGATATAGACCACAAAGAGGGGATTCTTCCGCCATTCGTCCTCACCGCCCAAAATGGCACAGGCCATCTGGTACTGATCGGCCAGCCCCTCACGGTCTACGGCGGTGATGACCAGGGGTTTGGTAGTGCCGCTGACCATGGCCAGGAACTGGTGACGGTCATAGGTGCCGATGGGCACATCGGAGGTCAGGCCCACGGACATGTGGAAGTCAATGTTGGGTAGAGCGTCGGTGATCTTGGCTGCGTTGTAAACATCCTGGTAGGTGAACCGCCGCCGCTCATCGGTGTAGGGATCGGCCACGAAAGGGCAGTCGGAGCCGCTGCCGAAGTAGATGTGATCCTTCTCCAAAAGGACTTTATTCTTGCCATCGCGTCCAGTCAGAGTGATCCGTTCTGGCGTGACATCCAGAGCAGCCTTGACCATGAAGGAAGGGATGCGGACCAGATTGGTGTCATTGATGATAGCCCCACCCTCCCGCAGCAGTCCCAGAGCTTCTTCCTCATAAACCCTGGTTCCGGTGCGGGCCAGCACCTCCAAAGTGGCAAGGTAGATTTCCTCGATTTGATCGTCAGAGAGGACGCGAAACAAGGGAGTAGCGTTGACCTGGTAATTGACTCTCATCTCTGTGCTCCTTATCATTGATCATGTTCTCTCCTATCGGAGGAGGCGCCACCAAACCTACACCTATTATAACATAGCCCAAGAGGGATTTCAAACTATCCAGAGCGCCCTGGAGGCGTAAAGTCCTCAGAGTCAGAGAGTTCCATCGCATCCAGGAGGATCTGTCGCTGCTCGGGTGGAAGCGCAACCAAAAGTGCCCCCAGCTCAGAAGGGATCTCGCCCCCTTCTGTCGCTCTCTCCGCAAAGGCGGCTTCCACCCCAACCTGGCGGCAGCGGGCCAGCAGTTGGCGGTGCTCGGTAAAAGCACCCTCGGCCTGGGCGTCACCCTGCTGGCGGGCGATGGCCACCAGTTGGCCCAGCAATTGGTCAGCCTCATCGCTCAGCAGTTCGGGGTGAGCCTCGATGATGCGCTGCGAAGCGGCCCAGGTGTCGGCCTGGATAAAGGCCTGAATGACGTCGAACAGTTGAACTGAATCCAGAGAATTCATAGCTGCGTCCTTTCAGTCTCTCTCCACTTGAATGGCGTGCTCCTTCACCAAAGGGTAATAATTGAAGGAGCAATCGAAAGCTGCTTTCCCTCCCGGGCTGACACGTCGGGGCTCACTGTAGACAAAGCCAGCGTTGACGATTTTGCCCCACTTGTCGTAGAGGGTGACGATGACCTGCACGCGGTCAGCAGTCCTTTGGCCGGTGTTCTCCACTTCGCCCGTCACGTGGTAAAAGCCCACCTCATCTTCATAAACATAGCTTTGGACCACCTCCAGGCCCGTCAGCGGCTGCTCCAGAGTCGGCCGGGCCGTGATGCGCAGGCTGTATTCCCACAGGTCGACCGGTCTGGGCAGGGTGAGAGCGAAGGGCGAGCGCTGGCCAGGGGGAAGGATATCCATCATGGTAGAAGTGGAAACTTCGTCAATGACATCTCCGCTGGCACTGTAGAAGGTGGCCGTTACCAGAACCTTGCCTACATTCATCTGGAGGTCGTTGCGCACCTCGCCCACGATGGTGATGAAACCCAGGTCGTCTTCGTACTCGTGGCTGCTCATGAGACCCAGGAGAACGGTATCGGGCGGCAGGGGAGTAGGGGTGACCACGATCCGTCGCGGGGTGGGCGATGGCCAGGGCGTTCGGGTGGATGCAAGTATAGCTGTGGGTTGCCGGGTGGGCGACGGTGTGGGCGTCCGGCTGGGCGTAGACGTAGTGGGTGAGGGGCTTGCAATGGGCGTAGGCGTGGCCGTCGGTCGCCGGCTGGGCGATGGCCAGGGTGTTTGGGTAGGTCCAGATGCAGCCATCGCTACCAGTTCGGGCCGGGCGCGGGTGGTGGCCAGCACCTCGCAGGCAGGCGACTCATGGCTACCGTCGTAAGCCACAATCAGATAACGATAGGTAGTGCCGGGACGCAGGTTCAGATCACTGTAGCGCGTTCCCTCCACGCTGGTCTTGTAGGTGTACAACCCCAGCCCCAGGCCCATGTCCCAATAGATGTGGTAGGTCAGGGAGTTTGAGCCCGTGGCTGGCTTCCAGCTCAAGTCAATCCGGTCGCTGCTGGCGGAGAGGACCTTGACCCCAGCAACCGGGGCCACGGTGGGTCGAGGGGTCGGGGTGACTGTGTCCGTGGGAGCAGGCCCCTCGACTTTGCTCGGGACAGGCGTAGGCGTCAATGTGATTGTAGGCGTAGCGGTCGGGCTGGCTGTGGGAGTATGGGTGAGAGTTGGAGTCGGCGTGTCGGTCGGCGTAGCGGTGTCGGCGGGGATAGGCGTTGAGGTGTCCGTCGGAGCAACCGTATCCGTGGGCGTCGGCGTATCTGTTGGAAGCAGGGTAGAGGTGAGGGTATCCGTCGCCGCAGCAGTGTCGGCAGGCGCAGGCGTAGGGGTAGACGGCGGGACGGGCATTTCGGTCGGGGGAGGCTGCGCTACACCAGGGGTGGGGGTGAAGGTGGGTCTCAGAGTAGGCGTAGCCTGGGCCACCGTGGTCGGGCTGGCAGGGAATTCCACCTCCACCGGTCCAAACAGTACAGATTCCAGGTCAGCAGCCATCAGCCAGAGCAGGCTGCCGAAGACGATGAGATTCGCAAGGATCAGGACGGTGATGACACCGATCCATTGCCGAGCTGTGAGTCTCATGCTGAAAGTCCTCAACCCCCCGAGATCACCGCTACCAACTTGATCACGTCGCCGTCGCGGGTGAGGGTCTCTTCGTTGATCAACTGGCCATCGCGCACGGCCAGGACGGCCTCAACGTCCAACCCTACCTTGAGGATAGCATCACGGACGGTCATGCCGTCCTTCAGTTCCCATTTCTTGTCACGGTAAACAATCGTGAACATAGTATCAGTGCTCTCTCCAGGATAGGCGGGGGGATCGGATCATGCCGTCAAGCTTGTGCCCCCACCAGGGAAACAGTAGTGAGGGGCAGCGCCTCCGCCTCCAACCGCGAGAGGTTGACCACCTGGCTGGCGTGGTCAATGTCAATACCCACCAGATGCCCTTCGGTGTCGAAATCTAGCATCACTCCTGGTGCAACCTCTCGCGAATCTACACTTGTCTTTTCTGACAGATCGATGTAGAGGGAATCAGTTTCAGGGTAGTAGTGAAACTTCACGGTTGTACCTCCTTGAAATCACGGTCGGGAAAGGCGTTGTGCACAGTCTCGCCATCCTCCAATGTAACCACACGCAAGTACTTCCCCAGTTCTGGAATGTAAATCCAGTGCCGGATGCGTCCATCGGGCTGAATCTCGCGGTGTAGTGGCTCGCGCAACGCCCGCTCGCACCATTCGCGCTGGATGTAGGGACGCTTACGGAGTATCTGTTCCTCGAAATAGCGTGTGGTTTTCATTGCAGCACCGCCTCAATCCGCTTGATCACCGTTTTCTGCGGCGAACCATCGCCGGGTTCGCGCTCCCGGGCAATGCGCTCCGCTTCCAGCAGCGGGATGCCCTCCGGGATGGGCGAGATGGTGTCCGGACGGGGCGTGCCAATGTCATTAACGCCAGTCTGCCACCAATCGCGCAGAGCAAGGAGCATCCGGCGGCCTTCTTCGCCGCGTTCCAGGCAATGGGGGATGATGGGCCGCAGGGGCGTGGCAACCCCGCCGCCCCACAGCACTTCGTCCAGCAGGAAGCGATTGTAGCGCAGGGCGTAGATGAGCGCCTGCTGGTAGTAGTGCAGCGCAGCGTCGAAACCGCTGCCCCATTCGGGGATGTGGTCCTCCCAGGCGATATGGCCCTGTGTGAGCCGTAGCGAGGCGAGATAGTCATTGTATTCGTACTGTTGGGCTAACGCCTCCGCCTCTGCCAGCAGCGGCGGGATGGCGGCATAGTCGCCATGGGCGTGCTTGACGCGCACCAGGCCCGTGAGCGCATCACACCCAAAATAGAGTCGGCCAGTCCAACGCAAACTTAGGGATTGGGTGTAGTAGTTCTCTGCTTCAGACAGCTTATTCTCGATTTGACAGAGAGCACCCAAATAATTCAAGGTCTCAAGTATGTACGAATTGTCCTTTAGGGCCAGTTTCATCTCTAGGCTGCGTGAGAGATACTCTCTTGCTTTTTCAAGGTCACCTTGTTTAACCAGAATAGCTCCGTAAAAACCTAACGTAACGGCTTCTTCTCGTTGTGAGTACGCTGCCTGGCGAACACTTTCTTGTAAGCTCTCTGACAGAAGACGATTTGCTTCTACAAAATCACCTGAAAACCCTACCGCATAGCCCCAGTCCCTTAGGGTTGCCAATGAGGGACGAACTGGGCCTAGGAGTTTTTGAACCAGGGCTACACCTTCTCTAATATTACGCGTAGCTTCACTGTAACGTCCAGCCCAGATCCATGCAATTGCCATCCCTTGGAGAATATCGGACTTTAAGTAAGTTGTTTCCTTCAATGTAAGTGCTATTTCTATGCCTTTTTTGTGCATCGCAAACATCTGCTTCCAGTCACCCTTATATGCATTGAAGTATTTTATATAGCGAAGTGCAGTTGCCATACCATAGTAATCGCCTCGCTCGGAGAAGAACTCGAGTGCAGTGTTGAGATAGTCCTGAGCTTTGTCCCATTCCCCTTGGTCACGATAAATGGGTCCTAATTCCATAAGGCTGAAAACCAGCTTGGAATCGAGGGGGACCATTTCTAGACTTCGGTTGAAGCACTGAATGGCTTTTCCCAGTATTTCAGGAGCACCAATACGCCGTCGCCTCAACATCAATCCTGAATCCAAAAGTGCGTATGCTCGCAACTTTGGTTCGGCGCCTTCATTTTCACTTATGGCCTCATATATCTTTTCCGCTTCTAGCAGCCGTAACTCAATTTGTGCCAATCGGGCGTTATAGTACTCTCGCCACAGGCGACTGTTCTCCCGTTCCAACGGGTATGTGTTCACGTCATTTATCAGAGCCCGTAGCCAGTTGACCAGTAGATAGCGCGTCAACTCCTCAGCGATCTCTTGGAACAGATGGACACCCGCTTCCTCGTCGGCGCGGACGCGATGATACAGTCGCTCCAGCGTCAACCGCTCGCGCTCGTCACCAGTCGTCTTCCCCAGCCGCGCCTCGTAATACGCCGCCGCCTGCTCGTGCAAGGCACGGAATCGCTCCGGCGTGCGCAGGCGCAGCGCTTCGTTCATCATCTCGCGCATCGTGTCGTGCACGGCCAGCCCTTCGCGCCGTGAACGAATGAACGGCCATCTCCGCAGCTCGGCATATAGTGTGTCCGCGTCACCGCCGTCCAGCAGCGCCCGCAACGCATCGGCGTTGAAGTAGCGCAGCACCGCTGCCACCTCAAAGGCCGGTTGCATCTCCGGCGGCACACCTTCCAGCAGGCGATCCACCAGGTCGGCCACCACCTGCGGTTTGACCGCCGAAAAGTCCTCGACACCATGCTTTACCCACAACTGCACCACCGTCGTTGCCACCATCGGCAGCCCCCGGGCAAACTGCACGATGGCTTCCACCTGTCCTGGGTCGGGCTCACCGCCACGGATGTGGGCATAGTAGCGGCGCACCAGCGTGCGCAAATCGTCAGGCGTCATCTCCTTCAGTTCGACGATTTCCGCCTGTCCCATCCAGCCCGGCCAGGCGCGGTCCCATTCGGGCATCGCCCGCCCAGCGATGACCAGGAGTACGTTCCCAGGCAGCCGCCGTGCCAGATCACGCAGCCAGTCGTCCAGCGTCGTCATCTGCTCGTAGGTGTCGGCCATCAGCACGAGGCGCTGGTGAGCGGCGGCACGGGCCAGGTCGGTCACAAAATCGTCCGTTAACCGCTTAGTTGGGTCGAGGTAAAGTTCCAGGTCGGGTTTGGAGAGAAAACCGCGCAGCCAATCCACAAAGGCCTCCGCGCTCGCGCCACCTACCACGCCTCCCAACACGCTGCCTACCACTGTGCCAATGCCAGGAATGATCGAGCCGACAGCCGCGCCTGTGGCAGCTCCCACGGCCGCTTCGGCTGCTTTGGACGCGGCTTTGCCTGCGATGTCCGCCGCTTTGCCATGCGCCTCCTGTACCTTACGCACTTGCTCATCCACCTTTGCCTGGATAGCGCGGTAGCGAGTCAGGGTGGACTGGAAGGCGAGTAGGGGCGACCGGCCGGTTGACCCTACGCCGTTGCTGCTCAAATCGTCCGCCCAATTTGAGAGCACCGCAGCAGGCGATGGGGCCTCTTCGCCGCCGACTATCGCTATGGGGATGCGCTGCCTTCGGCAGGAGAGGCGGTATATCTTTAGCACGGTGGACTTGCCCACGCCGCCGACGCCGTGAATCACCAGAAGGTGTTTGGGCAGATGCGTGGCACTGACCAGCCCCTTAAAGGCCTGGATCGCGTGTTCGGCGTCGGTGAAGAATCGTTCCAGGTCAGCGTCTTCGGCCAATCGGGAGGCTGGCTTGCGGCCAAGTAACTTGCGCAAAAAGCTGGGCATGGTTTCTCTCCCATTCGTTCACAATTTATCCGCTCCCCATGAGTTTCTTCGCCAGGGCCACCGCTCCGATGGCGTTCTCAGAGTAGCCATCGGCGCCGATCTGCTCAGCCCATGATTGGCTCACCGGAGCCCCACCCACGATGATTTTGACCTTCTCGCGCAACCCGGCCTCCT
>Ga0315309_1001218_pt1 | contig 15403 bp, 10 predicted proteins | sample TDP4_MG_FD_203080 | JGI IMG/M metagenome (GOLD analysis project Ga0315309, IMG submission 203080) | Freshwater sediment microbial communities from Lake Towuti, South Sulawesi, Indonesia - TDP4 | ecosystem: Environmental > Aquatic > Freshwater > Lake > Sediment | place: Indonesia: South Sulawesi... | reverse complement strand
GGCCCGCGGCGGCAACTGGGCGTAGGTGCGGTCCAGCAGGGTGAACTCGATCATCTCCCGCTCCACGTCCTCGATCTCCAGCCACACGTCGGCCACACTGGTCACCGCCGCCCGCCGGGCAAAGACGTCAATGGTGTGGGGGTGGCCGCCCAGCTTGCCGTACAGTTCGCGCTTGGTCAGGGGCGGCACCTGGGCAGGTGGGACACCTGCCCCTACGGGCGGTGGGACCACCGGCAGCGGAGTCAGCACGTCGTGGTTGTTCATGTGCTGCACGGCCATGGCGAAGGGCAACTCGCCCAGGGAGATATGCTCGATCTCGCCCGTCAGCCGCCCCCGCGCCGGGTCGAAATCGTAGCGGGTGGTGAAAATGAAGCGGCTCCCCTGGGCCACGCTCTTGACCAGTTGCTCAAAGAACCCGGCCAGCGCCTCGTCGGCAATCTCATCCAAATCCCTCCTCACCCCTTCACGTTTCACGCCCTCACGTTTTACATCTTCACGCACTGCTTGCCCTTTGCTCAGCACATCCTCAAAGTTGTCAAAGATGAGCAACAGCGGCACCTGGGTCAGGATTTGGGCCATGCGCCCCGTCTTGGCTTCCAACTTAATGGGCTCGTGGATGACCTGGTTGAAGGCGTTGACCCCGGCCAGGTTGAGGAAGGCGTTCATCTCGGAGAGGATGTCCTCGGGCCGGGTGGTGGCCGTCATGCGCACGGCCTTGACCCCGGCAAAGTTCTGGCGCAGCTTGGTTGCGGCGCGGGTGGCCAGCACGCTCTTGCCAATGCCCCCCAGCCCGTGGATGATAAAGGCCCGCTGCCGCCCGCTGCTGAAGCCGTGGCGGATGCGGCGCAGCTCCCGCCGCCGCCCCACGAAACCCTTCTCCATCACCGAGACCGTGCTCCAGTCCACCGGCCTGTCCAGCCGCACTTCCTCGACCTCAGGTCGCACCTGGGCCACGCTCACGCAGGCCGGGTCGTTAAGGAACAGCACTGGCGTGGCAAAGTCCACTCGCTCACCCTCCTCATCCTTTCCGGCCGTTTTGAGACCAATGCGCGCCTCGGTCAGGGCCACGTCCAGGGGCTTGTTGTTGGCCAGCCCGGTGTAGAAGCGGTCGGCGAAGAGGATGGCCGCCTGGTCCAGCACCGAGTACTGCATGGCCAGCACCGCCGGCACTCCCTGCTTCAACAAGTGGTGCGCCAGGCCGGCGTAGGCGTCGTTGTTGGCCGTCCGCGCCGACTGGCAGGCGCTGAGCACCACCAGCCGTAGTGAGGGATAGCCACGCAGCAGGTCGGCGAATTCCTCGTTGGTCAGGGTTTGCATGTTGCCCTGCTCGTCCTCCAGCAGCAACTCGCCCCGCCCTTTGGCCTCGTTAAAGACGCCGTGGCTAGTAAAGTGCAGGATGTCGTATTCCTGCTCGGAGAGATAGTCCTGGATGGTGTCCAACACCGCGTCCTCGCAAAAGTCAATGTCCAGCAACCCCTTCCACTGGAGCTTGTCCAGGGCAGCCAGGATGACCTCCTGCTCCCGTTCGGTGTTCAGCACCAGGTGCTCGGGCAGGTCCAGCGGGCTGGAGACCACCACCAACATGCGTAAAGTGCGCTCCAGGGGCCGCTTGTCGCGCCGGGCAATGCCCAGGGGCAGGCGGGAGACTGGAGTTTCCCAGCGGGTTACCAGGAAACCGTCCCCGTCGTGAAGGAACTCCCAGGGCAGGTTCATCAGCTCCGGCGCGCCCTCGTCCACGCGCACCCGCAGGCGCAGGCCCATGTCGTTGGCTTGCGCAGCGGTCAGTCTTTTGATGAACAGGGTGCCCACGTCGCCGCCCAGGGCCGCCTGGTACAGCATCCGCCCGAATTGGACGTGAAAGTCGTCTTTGACCAACTCCTTGTGCAGCGAGTAGGCTTCCAGCCGCTGGAGGTCCTCGCGCATCTTCAGGGTGTCGGTGCGTAAGCTGAAAGGGTGTTCGGCGGCCCGGCCACCATCGTCGTCGGGCACGTAGGCCACGAACTCGTGCGGGGCACGCTTCTTCAGACAGAGGTCGAAATCTTGATGGGTGGTGGTCATTGCTCGTAGCCCTTCACCAGTTCACTGATCTCCCTCACCTCATCCTCCCACAGTTCAGGATACATGGGCAGGGAGAGGATCTCGTCGGCGCAGGCTTCGGTCACGGGGAAATCCCCCCGCCGGTAGCCCAGGTCGAGATAGGCTTCCTGCAAATGAATGGGGACAGGGTAGTGGATGGCCGTGCCTACCCCGTGCTCAGCCAGGTAGCTTTTCAATTCATCGCGACGAGCACGATGAGGGCAGCGGACGACGTACAGGTGATAGACGTGCCGCCCATAGTCCATCTCAGTGGGTGTGGTCACTCCACTGTCGGCCAGCAGTTCGCCGTACAACCGGGCCCGCGCGCGGCGGGCCTCGTTCCACTCGTCGAGGTGCCTCAGCTTCACCCGTAGAATGGCAGCCTGGATTTCATCCAGGCGGCTGTTGAGGCCCCTCAGAGAGCTGACGTAGCGCTTCTCCCAGCCGTACTGGCGCAACAGCCTGACCTTCTGAGCCAGCGCCTCGTCGTCGGTGACCACCATCCCCCCGTCGCCGTAGGCTCCCAGGTTCTTGGTGGGGTAAAAGCTGAAACAGGCCACGCGGCCAAAAGAACCCACCCGCCGCCCCTTGTACTCTGCACCGTGGGCCTGGGCACAGTCCTCGACCACCGTGAGGCCGTGCCGTTGGGCGATCTCGAGAATGGGGTCCAGGTCCGCCGCCTGGCCGTAGAGGTGCACGGGCACGACAGCCCTGGTCTGGGCCGTGATCCTCGATTCCAACTGGTCGGGGACGATGGTGTAGCTGGCGGGGTCAATGTCCACGAAGACCGGCCGGGCCCCTGTCAGTTCGATGGCAGCCACGGTGGCCACGGCCGTGTGTGGCACGGTGATGACCTCGTCTCCCGGCCCCACTCCACAGGCCAGGAGGGCCAAGTGCAGAGCCTCCGTCCCAGAGCCGACTCCGATGCCGTGAGAAAGGCTACAGTAGGCGGCAAACTCCTCCTCGAAGGCCTCAACCTCCTGGCCCAGGATGAACCAGCCGCTCTCCAGAATGCGGGCCACAGCCTCATTGATTTCGACCTTAATCGCGTTGTACTGATCCTTGAGATCGAAAAGGGGTATCACTACAATCTCCTTCAGGGTTTGATTTTTACTTCCCCCAGCAACACTCGATCTCCAGTGATCTGGCCCTGCTCATCCAGGACAGGCAGGCGCGGGTAGCCAGGTTGGGCCGCGTCGTACAGACCCACTTTAAGGAGGTAGCCCCCGGCTGGGGCGGCAGGGTCCACTGGTATCTCGTATTCGTCCTCGACCACCTCCCCTTCGAGCCAACCCGTAGTCGGGTACTGCCCCCTATCGGGCATGCTGTCCCGCTGGCCCCAGATGCGGTTTTGCGCGTCTAGGAGATGAACAAAGACGGTATAGCTGACGTCCATCTGCTGCTGCGCCTGCCAGTAGAGGGTCAGGTGTAACACATCGCCGGGGGCGATCTCGTCCTCCTTCAGATTATAGCCCAGCAGCGACACCCCTTCGCCAAAGTGGGCCGCCAGGGGATTCTCGATGGGAGGCACCTCGAACTGCCGTCTGCGGCCCCGCACCAGTATCTGGCCCAGGGAGATGCTCTCTGCGGGAACGCCCCCCTCGGGGGCTACCACGGGCAAATAACTCTGGGCTTTCTCGTCGTACAGCCCGACTCTGAGCTCATATACGGCTCGCGGAGTCTCAGGGTCTATCACCAGGTCAAAGCGGTCCCGCACCACCTGTCCCGCCTCCCAGAGGCTGGTGGGATAGTCTCCATCGAGAGCCTGACGGCTACTTTGGGGCCAGACCCTCCCTCCCTCGTCCATCAGATAGGTGGATACCAGGTAATCCTTGTCCGACCTAGTTGTCACCTGCCAGTAGAGGCTCACGTGGGCGCTCTGTCCAGGGTTCAGGGCCCGCTGGCTGACGTCGTAGCCGAGAAAGGTGAATGGGTCACCCACTCTGGCCTGGAGAGGGTTGGGAATCCACAGGCTGGCGGCCGGTGGGGAGACAGCGGCTTTCCTGACGGTGAGGGGCTCTAGTGTGACGGCTGTAGCCACAGGCGAGCCATCCTCGTCTAGAACGGGAAAAGGCTGCCTCCTGTCCTGGTCGTATAGCCCCACTTTGAAGTGATAGCTACGAGGAGGGGAATCTGGGGGGACAGATACGTCCAGCCATTGCACCGCCATGTCCCCACCATACCAGTTGGAGGTCGGGTAGCCGAAAGCGTCATCCTGGCCCCACAGGTAGCCCTGCTTGTCTACCAGATGAGCGAAGAAGGAGTAATTGCGCCTGCCCCCCAGTTCACTGGGAATGCGGTAATACAGCACCAGACGCACCGTCTGGCCGGCTTGGACGCTTGAGGGTAGATCGTAGCCCAGAAGCTCTAGTTGACCGCCCAGATTGGCCACCAGGGGATACTGGGGTTGGACGGAGCGAAGGGCGCCCATCTCCGAGGCCCCCAGCCGATAGACCAGGAAAGCCAGCCTCCCCTGGGAGTCAAGGGCTTCCTTCACTGGGGTCAGGTGGCCGAAGAAACGCTCCAGGATCTCCTCGTCCGGCAAGCTGGTGGCGGGAAAGACGTAGGTCACATTACCCGGCAGGGTCTCGCTGGGAACAATCAAAGCGCTGCGCCCGTTGAACCACTTGACAGACCACCCCCGGCCAAGGGCAAAGTAGAAAGCTTCCTGATCCAGGTCGGCCGCAAATTGGGCTGAGATGCAGACCACCCCATTTTCCCCTTGAGTGGCCAGGTACCTAGCCACTTCAGCCAGATCGGCCCGATAGACGCGGCGCACCTCATCGTTCTGTGCCCAGAGGACAAAGTAATCCCGATAAGTGGAAGCCGCAGTGAAGGCCAGCAGCACGATAGCCGCTAGGCCGACCCCATAAGCTCCTACCATCCCCCTCCGCTTCGCTGCCCACTGCCCCAGGGCGACTATGGCCAGAGCCGGCATGAGATAAATGGGTACAATGGCCCCCAGAGCGCGCAAGCTGGAGGGACTGGGCGGGGTGACGGCGCTGGCCAGCAGGTTGACGGGCAACCACAAGAAAAGCAAGCCGTATTGGGGTTTTTTGATCCTGAGCACGCAGATCAGGAGACCAGCGTAGAAGGCCACCGCTGTGATCCAGTCGAACACCGGCCGACCGGCCACATTGTAGCGCCATTCTGGGTCGCCCTGCCAACTGAACATGCCTGCCACCTTCAATCCGTCCTCCAACACAGGGCGTGGATCACCGCTGAGCAAAAGGCCAAGATGATGGCTCAGTTGGTCCACCCGGGCCATAGGGACCTGGGGGCGGGTGAGCATGTAATGGCCCAGGGGGGCGAAAACGAGGAGGGCGATGGCAAACAGGATGGTCAGGCCCTTGAGATGCTTCTGCACCAGCCCCCTATCAACGACCAGGAGATACAGAACGAAGAGAAAGGCCGTTATGGGCACCAGGATGCCCGATTGGTAGGTGTAGACCGACAGGCCCAGGCATAAACCAGCCAGGGCAAAGAAGCGGTAGCCGCCTCGATGGAGACCCAGCCACAGGAAATAGAAGCTCAGCGTGGCCATCAGTGGTACCATGATGGGTTCCAGGCCAACGCGGCTATCGAAGACGTGCCAGAAGGAGATGGACAGGAAGGCCGCCGACAGCAACCCCACCCACCGCCCGAAGAGCTCTCGGGCCAACAGCCAACAGGCCAGGATGCCTATCAGACCACAGGTCACAGCCGCCAGGCGGATGGCCAGCAGGTTCTTCCCCAACAACTGAAAGGACAGGGCGACCAAGTACATGAAGAGGGGCGGCTCCCCGGCGTTGGGCTCGGAGTAGATCAAGAAGGTGCCATCCAGGATGCGCAGAGCGCCCTTGGCCTTAAAGATCTCGTCGTGCTGCAAGCCTGGCGGGACTAGGTCGAGATGGTATAGCCTGAAAGCGGCCGCCACCAGCAAGATCGCCCCGCACGACCCTATCTCCAGGGCAACGGGAGGCGAGCTAAGAACCCGCGATATGGTCTCCCAGATGCGTGAAACCCTTCTCTTCAAGCTATCGTTGCTCCTCTCACTCACCGACCAACTGCAACGTGCCTAACAGAATCCTATCGTCTCGGACCGCCCCGCTGTCGTCCAACACCGGCAGCCGCTCCATGGTCGCCAAGTGGTACATACCGACCTCCAACTGATATTCTCCCGGCGACGCGTCGGCCTGAATGGGTATCCCATATTCGTCAATAACGATCTCCCCCGCCTCCCAAACCGTGGTCGGATAGGTGCCGCCGCCAGGGCGACTGTCGTGTCCTCCCCAGAGAGGCCCGTTGGTCAGCGGATTATACGGGCCCAGAAGATGGGTGAACACAGTGTAATCCTTCTCCATGGCTGTCAGAGCCTGCCAGTAGAGAGTCAGGCCAATCACCTGACCCGGCTTATAGGACTTGGCCTTGAGGTCATAACCCAACAACCTCACCTTGTCGCCCAGATTGACTGCCAGCGGGTGCTGGGGCTCCACGGCCGCGCCTGAGCCAGGGGGAACGCGGTAGGCCACGGCATAGCTCCCACCCTCCCAGTCGAAGAATTCCTCGACTACGTCCCCCTGAGGCCAATACCTTTGGAGCAGGGACAGGGATCGCCCATCCTCGCGAACGACGACGAGGTACGTTGTGGCATCCTCAGAATAATGCCCGGGCAAAACCTGGCACAGGCGGCCATCGTAGCTCTTGAGACGGCCTTTCTTCCCCAGGGTGAAAACGATGGTCGGAAGTGTGGCCCGGAGGGGGGAGAGGTATACTTTCTCGTCGGAGGGAAGACGACCCACGTACTCGGCGATGGAGACCATGCCCACGTCAAAGGAGTAGTAAAGCCCGGCCTCCTTGCCCCAGGTTATGAAATAGTCGTGGTAGGTGTTCAAAGCGCTGCCCACCAAGCCGCCGCCGATGGCTAATAACGCAATGAAGTACACCCCCCTTTGTATCAGCATTGTTTGACGCCGAGTAAAACGCTGCACGCCTTCTTTCAGGGCGAGGATGCCATTAGCGGTCAAGATGGCGAGCGCTGGCGTCACCCCTAGCGCCCGTTTATAGTGAGGGGCATAATCGCTCAGAATCGTTGGCAAGAGCATGATCCCCAGCCAAAAGACCAAAAAAGCATACTCGGGCTTTCTTATCCTGACCAGAGCGAAGGTGCTCCCTAAAAGAAAGCCGACCGAAAGGAAGGCATCTAGTGCCGGCCGTCCGGGCAAATTATTTCGCGGGTCGTCGTCGCCGCGCAGGCTGAACATGGCCAGCGATTTGGCTGTGTTAGTTAAGATAGTACGCGCGGCTTTATCCCAGCCTCCACCGGGGGTGATCGCGGAGGCCTGACCCGTGCGCAGGGTGAAACCAACCGGATGACGCAAGAAGTAAGAGCCCAAAGGGGCGAAGGCGATAAGGGTGACGGCGAACAGGAGCAACAGACCCCGCCTATAACGTCGCCAGAATCCTCTGTCCAAGAGGAGGCGATAGGCCGAAAAGAGGATCAGAAATGGCGGTAAGAGCCTAGCCGTTTGGTAGGTATACAGGCTCGCGCCTAAGAGAAACCCCGAGCACGCAAAAGAAATTTCTCCCCCCCTCCTGATCCCTCGCCATAAGAAGTAAAAAGTCAATACCTCAAAGAGCGGCACCAGGATCGCCCTGAGCCCCTCGCGACTGAAATTGACGTGCCAATAAGAGGTAGCCAGGATGAAGGCGGCCAGCAATCCCCTATACCGCGACAAGCTGTCCTCATCCTGAGGGAATATCTCCTTGACAAGGAAGTAAAGGGCTAACACCGTAGCGATGCCTGCCATGGCGGAGACCGCCCGAATAGAGAAGGCACTTACCCCCAGCGAATAGAAGGAGATGGCGACCAAATAGCTGAAGAGGGGCTCTCGACCAAAATTCTCCACAAAGAAAATGGGGTATTCCCTTCTTTGGAGAATGCTCATGGCGTCAATCCCATAGAAGGCCTCATCGTAGTGCAGGCCGGGGGGGAGCTCGTCCAGATCGTAAAATCTGAAGAAGGCTGCAACCAGCACGATGAGGATCAAAGCGACGAGCTCTATCCTGATGGAGATTTGATTGTGAATCAACTCTAGTCTATTCCCTCTCTAACAACTGAGCCATCCCGCACCGAAAGGGAGAGATGGCCAGCCTCCGGGTTCAGATCTCGCCTGACTCAGGCTTCTTCAAAGATTTCGACCAGCTCTTTGCGTTGCTCAGCGGGGATGCGCTTCTTCTTCAGTTGACGCAGAAAGGTTTTCAACCTGTTGCTGCTCACTACGGGCATGGCAGGGTCTATCAGCTCCAATCTGGCCCTGGGATTGGTGAAGACGATAAGCCCCTCGATGGGCACGTCTGCTTCGGGCAGCCTTGAATCCAGAAAGCGCCGTAGTCTTTCTATCTCTCCTCTCACTTCCCTGGTGGGATTGCCCAGGCCCTCCTGGCCGAAAAAAAGCAGCAGCCGTCCCCAGTTGAACTTGTGATGCCACCTCTCTCCCTCGCACCGGATTTCGCCGTGATGGCCCTTTACCGTGAAGACGAAAAGGCTGGAAGGAGCCAGGAGGACATGCGCGGCCGGCAGTGTGTAATGATAGAGGAAATGCTTGTTGTCAAAGCCTTTCAGAGCCTTGCTCAATGCCTGATCGGCCCGCGGCTCCTTCACCCAGCGGTTCATGTTATAGGTACCGACGCTGGCCAGCATAAAACCGACGATGAGACAGCCAAAAGAGACGATGATCAAGTTGGGCCAACGATAGGAAACAACCAGCCCTGCCAACAATGCCCCCATCCCGATGAGACTGGCCCATTTGCCTATGGCGGCCTGCCTTTTGACAAGTTTCTCGTTAATGATGACCTTCATCTCTTATCCTTTCTTGAATTTCTTGTTTCTCTCCCCTCCCCGCCGCCCTATGGGGTGAACCGACCCAGAACCAGACAGGCGTTTTGTCCTCCCAGGCCAAAAGAATTGGAGAGGACGATGTTGACCTGAGCAGAGCGGGCCACATTGGGCACGTAGTCCAGGTCGCACTCGGGATCAGGGGTCTCGTAATTGATAGTGGGGTGAATGACGTTGTCCCGGATGGTGAGGGTGCAGGCCAGAGCCTCGATAGCCCCAGCCCCACCCAGGGCGTGACCGATCATAGACTTGGTGGAACTGACGGGCACTTCATAGGCGCGCTCGCCGAAGAGCGTCTTGATAGCCTGAGTCTCGGCGGCGTCGCCGAGGGGCGTGCCAGGACCGTGAGCGTTGATGTAGTCAACGTCGGCCACATCCACTCCCGCGTTCTCCAGAGCCCAACGCATGGCCAGCACCGGCCCGGTTCCCGTCGGATCTGGAGCGGCCATGTGGTAAGCATCCGATGAGCAGCCATACCCCAGGAGTTCAACATAAATGCGAGCCCCCCGCTCCAGAGCCTGCTCCAGACTCTCCAGGATAAGCAAAGCACATCCTTCAGCGATGACAAACCCATCTCGATGGGCCTCGAAAGGACGGCAAGCCTTCTCCGGCTCCTCGTTGCGGGTAGACAGGGCTCTCATGGCGGCGAAGCCAGCGAAGGTCACCTCGCAGATTATGGCCTCCACCCCGCCGCTGATCATGACGTCGGCTGCTCCGCGGCGGATGACCTCGGCTGCCTCACCGATGGCCTGGGTGCCGGAGGCACAGGCAGTCGAGACCGTAGAATTGTAGCCCCTGACCTGGAAGGCCCAACTGATGTGGTGGGCCGGCATATTGGGCAGGGCAGCAGCAACAGCAAAAGGACTGACCCGCGAGAGCCCCCTCTCCCACAACGTGCGCAGACCCTGCTCGAACTGGTCTAGGCCCCCCACGGTGCTGCCGATGAGAACGCCCACTCTCTCCTGGTCGGCGAAGGGCAGCGAAAGTCCGGCATCGGCCAGGGCCTCCTGAGCGGCGGCGATGGCCAGTTGCGAGCAGCGGGCCATACGCCGCGCTTCTTTGAAGTTGATGTACTGTCTGGGGTCGAAGCCCTTCACCTCGCCAGCGATGTGGGTGGGAAGGGAGCGGGCATCGAATTGGGTGACGGGACCCACCCCCGACCGGCCGGCCACCAACCCCTCCCACGTCTCTTTCACCGCCAGACCCAAGGGCGTGATGGCCCCCAGGCCCGTGACGACAACTCTTTCTCTCATGCTGCGCTGTTTTGCCATGCTACCCTCTTTCTCTTGTGATTAGAAGGGTTGGGTAGAGATTCGCGATTCGCCATCTGCCATCCGCTACAGGCTCCCAGCTATCCCCTCCTTGATCGCCTCCAGCATCCCCTTTTCCACAGCCTCTTTGCCCACGCGGACCATGTGCTTGATGGCCTTGGCGTTAGAGCGACCGTGGCCTACGATGACCACCCCATCCACCCCCAGCAAGGGCGCGCCGCCATACTCGCTGTAGTCCAGGCGGCTCTTCACCTCCCGCAGAGCGCCCCTGGCCAACAGTGCACCGAGCACGGCCGCAGGCCTCTTCCTGATCTCCTCCTGCATAACCCTCATCAGAAGAGCGGCCACGCCCTCAGACAGTTTGATCACGATGTTTCCGCTGAAACCATCGGTGACTACCACGTCGGCCAGGCCAGCGGGGATGTCCTTGCCCTCCACGTTGCCGATGAAATTGAGCTCACTTTCCTTGAGTAGCTTGAAGGCTTCCTTGACCAGGATGCTGCCCTTGCCTTCCTCCTCGCCCGTGGAGACGATGCCCACCCTGGGGTTGGGGATGCCCAGCACCCGCTCGGCGTAGGCGCTGCCCATGATTCCGAATTGTAGCAGGTAGACAGGTCTGCAATCGGTGTTGGCCCCTACGTCACAGATGAAGCACAGGCCCTTCCGCGTGGGGAAGACAGTGGACAGGGCCGGGCGCTTGATGCCTTTGATCCGGCCCAGATGGAAGAGGGCCGCCGCCAGCGCGCCGCCCGAGTTGCCAGCCGTGGTGAAGGCATCGGCCTCCCCGCTCTTCACCAGGTTCATGCCCACCACCATAGAGGAGTCCTTCTTCTTTCTGGCGGCCATGGACGGTTCGTCAGTCATCTCAATGACCTGGCTGGCGTGGACGACGGGCAGCGAGAGCCCGGCCGTGTCGTGCTTGGCCAGTTCAGTTTCCACCACCTCCTGAGGACCCACCAGCGCCACCTCTAGCCCGTACTCCCTGGCGGCCATCACCCCGCCTTCGACCACCACCTCTGGGGCGTGGTCGCCACCCATGGCGTCTAGCACAACTCTCATTATGAACCTCCCCTGTTCTACTTGTGGGGACTACCTACCGGGCAAACCACCACTGTGTAAAAGCCATCGCTATGTCCAGAGCGCGGCGAGCTTTCTCCAGGGCCTCCTGCGCCTTGACCTCGTCATATTCCCGGTGCGGCAGCCACATCCTGCCCTCATACATTCCTGGATAGCGACTCAATGTTGCATCCGGTTCCAGATCGCGGGCATTGGCTGTCAACTCTCTCAGCCTGTCTGCCCAATCTGGCACGTTCTGGCCTTCCAGTTCCTTATTCAGGGTCCCAGACACGTAATGGGTCTTTTCCAAGACACCAAAACAAGCCAGGACACTTTTGACCGCTTTTTCAGTCACTTGCTGACAATGGGTAACGCACTTGTCAAAGATCCCATCTTCAAAAAGGCTTATCGCCGCTGCCAAGTCCTGTCCAGCGTCGCTCAGCCACATCTGTGCCCAATCGTGGTTCTTGAGTGTTGAAAGCACTGTGGCTTGCCGATACGCCACTGGAAAGCGCCAGCCACCGGTTTCGGTCCGCTGTATTCCCTGGATCTCAACGTAACGCCGGGTCTCTTCCATCAACTGGCTCACAGAGCCGTCGTCATGCAACAAGAGGCCCTCAAAAGCAATGTCCAGGAAAAGAGGCAAATGAGCATGGAATCCGTCCGCACATTCCTCTTTTGAGAACAGGAGCACTTCGATAGGCAGAGCAAGGCCAATCCCCTGCCGGATAGCCTGAACCTCGTCTTTCCTGTCCAGGGGGGCTTTATCCAGGCTTCCCATGACCACCAAGAGGTCAATATCCCTGTATTCATCACCTCTGGCAAAAGATCCAAAGAGGACAATGGCCGCCACGTCGCCACGAGTGCGCAGCACGCCAGCCTTGATAGCGTCCATCACCTCTTGCCTGGTCAACCTTTTCCCTGCCATGCCTTCAACACCACCTCTATGTCGAAGATTATACCAGCTTTTGGCCCAATTTACAATTGCCGTAAGTGCTGCTATAATTGTGGCCAGACATGGCTGAAGCTGAACCGGGCACTTACGCCTTACTGCTCAAGCTAGACAAGCAAGAAAGGATCACTGTCGGCAAGCTGGGTACCTTTGACCTTCCTGCGGGGTATTACCTCTACGTGGGCAGTGCGCTGGGACCCGGCGGGCTGCGGGCGCGGCTGACCCGCCACTGGCGCGGCAGCGAGAACTCGTCAGGGCGGGAAGTTCGGGGAGTGTCCCCCCAACCCTCCCCTACCCCACCCGAAGGAGTCAAAGCGGCTCTGCTAACTGCTCCACAGTCGAACTCTGACCAAATGGGCAAAAAGCTTCACTGGCACATTGACTACCTGCTCCAGCGGGCGCAACTGGTCGAAGTGTGGAGTGTTGCCTCGGAAGAGAGACTGGAGTGCAAATGGGGCGAGGTTGCCAGGGGGCTATCGGGGGCACAAGTCCCCGTGCGGGGCTTTGGCTCCTCGGACTGCCACTGCCCCACTCACCTGATCTACTTCAGCGCGCGTCCCAACCGTGAGCAGTTCGAACAGGCGCTCCAGGCCTGCTCAGCTATCAGCTAACTTTCAGGAGGAATACCATGAAAATCATGAGTTGTTGCACTGGCTATGCCACCGATCATAGTTCCTCTACCTACGAGTTCTACTCCCTTGACCGGCTGACCAAAGAGCAAAAAGAAGCAGTGGAACGTTTGACTGGTCAACGACCACGGGGGCGGAACATCGGCTTCCAGTATTGGGGTGACTTTCAGGACATCCCCTCAGGCTGGGTTGAGAAGCTGCTCAGCGACCCCTATGACATCATGGTCAGCGAGAGCTACGATTGGTGGTCAACTGAGATGTCCTTGCCCTACGATGAGGACCTGCTGACAAAGCTGGGACGCTACGAATGTGAGTATGATGGTTGCGGCTTTTGGGTCAAGCGCATGGACGATCAGATGCTCCTCTCCTTCGGATACCAGCTTGAATATGGAGCAGCCCACGATGCCCTGGGCAGAAACCCTTTTCGCGGCCTGGCAGAACTGTTCGAGGAGATCAGGGACGAGATTCTGGCCGGCGATTTCAGCGCCCTGCGGGTGATTTACGAGTGCTACGGGGGCCACGCTGACGAATTGGAAGAGGAGGAAAGCGGCTCGCTATCTGAGAGCGCCGAGACACTGCGCGATATCCTGTTCGTGTACTGATTCAGGGAGGACTTATGAGGATTATCAGCCTACGCATCGGCTATACCACGGACCATAGTGAGAGCGATTACCAATACGTGACCCGAAGGCAACGGGAAGGCCAATCCCGTCGCTTTACCAGGGGCAAGGCCGGGAAAAGCCTGCACGTCAATGAAGAAGAGTTAGCCGTTCTGCTCCTCGGAGCCAGCGTGCTGCAAGACCTGGAACAGATGAGCGGTGTGCTGGTTGGGCGGAAGGTGCTGAGCGATCTGGTGGGCAAACTGGCTGGGGAGTTGGATGAGAACAGCCTCGTGGAGATCGAGAACGAGGCAGAGGAGATACTTGAATGGCTCGATGAAGTGGAGATCGAGACCGACCCATCCTATTTCCGCGATTTCGGCTGGATGGAGGGACCGCGCTATTCGACGCGAGAGACTAAACCGCTGATCCTTCAAGCTCTCCAGGAGCGCCGCCGGCTGATCATCAACTATTACACTGCCAGCACCGGCGAGATGAACCGCCGTAAGGTAGACCCTCTCAGCCTGGATGGGGACATGTTGACCGCTTACTGTCACCTGCGGAAGGCGGAGCGTGTCTTCAAGCTCAACCGCATCGAGAGTGCCCAACTGACAGACGAAAGGTTCTGAGGTGCAAAGGCCAAAGTACGAGAGGCGATACAAGCGCAAAAAGGATACCGTTTTACGTCCCGAAAGCTTTGGCGGAATAGCTTTCAATCCTGAGAACGGCACTACCCTGGAGTTGGACGAAACGGCCTTCCGCCTGTTGGGATTGGCCGACGGCAGGATGACTTTGTCGGAGGTCACCTCCCGCATCGAGGGAGAGTTCGATACGGTCATTCCCTCAAACGATGTGCAAGAAATCGTTAAGATACTGATAGAACATCGCTTTCTCTCCGTTGTTGAAACTCACGATCCACTTCCCCTGCTCCCTGTCAACGTGCGTTTTGTCCCTCACTCTTTGCCTCGTGCTTCGTGCCCTTTGCCCCCTACCTACCTCACTGCTCCCACCACTGTCCACCTCTCCCTGACCGAAGCCTGCAACCTGAATTGCCCGGCCTGCTACGTGCTCAAGAGCGGGGAACCACCCTTGAACACCTCTCAGCTCGAACAACTCATTAACGAACTGGCCGAGATGAAAGTCTTTCAGTTAGCCATCGGTGGCGGCGAGCCTTTCTTGCGGAAGGATTTGGGTCATCTGGTGCGCTATGCACGCCAACGGGGACTGGTGCCCAACGTGACGACCAATGGCACTCTCCTGACGCGGGAGAGGCTGGCTGAGATCAGAGGCTTCGTTGGTCAGATACAACTCTCCCTCAACGGCTACGACGCTGAGAGCCACGAGGCTCATCGCACGCCAGGCAGCTTCGAGAAGACGCTGTCTGCCATGAGGCTGCTCAGAGAAATAGACATGGCCTTTGGGGTGAATATCCTCGTGACACGCGGAAGTGATTTCTCTCGCACGGCTCGCCTGGCCATCGAGCAAGGTGCACGACAGGTCAACGCCTTGCGCCCCAAGCCCGCTGCCAACAACACCGAGTGGTTTCACCGCTATTCACCTCTGCCGAAGGAATTCATAAAGCTCAAACGAGAACTGGATCGCCTGACCCTGGAATATCCGGAGGTGCGCTTCACCGTGGACTCGGCTCTGGTCTTCCTGATGGATGACCTCACCAGCGATGAGTTACAGGCCCACGCTATCTATGGCTGTGACGCTGGAGTGCGCAGCATTGCGGTGCGCGCTAACGGCCAAGTCTACCCTTGCTCTCAATTCTCTGATAGGGAATTCTGCGCCGGCAATGTGACTGAAGCTGGCCTGGGATCCATTTGGCGCGAGGCGGCTGTCCTTTGGGGGTTCCGTGAAATGACACCCAAGCTACAAGGCAGGTGCAGCAGTTGTAACGTGCGGGATTACTGCAAGGGGTGCCGCCGCATCGCCCATTT
>Ga0315309_1001217_pt1 | contig 15407 bp, 15 predicted proteins | sample TDP4_MG_FD_203080 | JGI IMG/M metagenome (GOLD analysis project Ga0315309, IMG submission 203080) | Freshwater sediment microbial communities from Lake Towuti, South Sulawesi, Indonesia - TDP4 | ecosystem: Environmental > Aquatic > Freshwater > Lake > Sediment | place: Indonesia: South Sulawesi... | reverse complement strand
ATGCCTGACTTGATTACCCCTCGGTTCGTCGGGGTGGAGTTCCTTCAAGGCTACTTTGATAGCACGATACCGGCGCAAGTTGTCACTCATGGTATGCTCCCGACACTGGTTTTGGACTAAAGTATACATGAGTCAACCGCTTGAAAAAGTGTCCGGTAGTGAATTGATAACCATAAAGCGAAAAGGAGAACAAGATGGCACAGGCAAAAAATGGCGATATCGTTACGGTTCACTATACGGGCAAATTGGAGGACGGGACGGTATTTGATTCCTCCGTTAACCGAGACCCTGTGCAATTTACACTGGGCGAAGGTCTGCTAATCCCCGGTTTTGAACGAGCCGTGCTTGGAATGAGCCCGGGTGAATCGAAAACCGCCGAAGTGCCTGCGGACCAGGCGTATGGCTCACACCGAGAGGAAATGGTAGTGGAGATAGACCGCCAGGAGTTCCCGCCAGACTTCCAACCAGAGGTCGGCCAGCAGTTGTCAATACCTCAATCGGATGGTCGGATGATCCGACTCATAGTGACCGCTGTCTCCGAGCAGAAGGTGACGTTAGATGCCAATCACCCTCTGGCTGGAAGAGACCTCACTTTTGACATCCAACTTCTTGAGATCGCCTAACAATTCCGTCCGCCTACCGACCCTGTAAGCCCAGACATGTTGGCCGGACATTGCTCACAAGTTGCACTGTCTGCCACACTCTGAACCGCGTGCAGAGCGCCTAAAAGACGCCAAGAAGTGGGAGGTTACCGTAAGGACTTCTCAAAAAAGAAGCCCCTTCACCTGAGTCGAGAAGTGAAGGGGCTTCGCTCTTGTTCGTCTCATTCCCTGCCTCGTTGTTTAACCTGATGGCAATGGCGGCAGCGGGCCTCGTAGACCTCGCTGGCCCCCACCATGATTACCGGATCATCATAGGAAGCGGGTTGGCCATCAATGAGGCGCTGGGTGCGGCTGGCCGGTGCCCCGCAGACGACACAAATGGCTGAGAGTTTGTCCACCCTCTCGGCCTCAGCCATGAGAAGGGGCATGGGACCGAAAGGCTCGCCCCGGAAATCCATGTCCAGCCCGGTGACAATCACCCGTTTGCCCTCTTCGGCCAGGGTGTTGCAGACCTCGGCGATGGTCCAATCGAAGAATTGTACCTCGTCTATGGCCACCACCGCCGTGTCGGGCTCCACCAAATCGAGGATTTCCCTCGCTTCGGTGACGATGGTGGCGTCCAGGTCCATGCCATTGTGGGAGGTTACCTTCTCCAGAACGTAGCGGGCATCCAGGCTGGGCTTGAAGACCTGCACCTTCTGCCTGGCTATCTGCGCTCGCCTCACTCGCCGGATGAGTTCCTCGGTCTTGCCGCTGAACATGCTACCACAGATCACCTCAACCCACCCGCCCTTATGCTGCTGGTACATACCCTTCCTCCTCATCAAAGACAAAGGGCAGACGTGTGGAACTCTGCCCCTGCCAATCCGTTATCCTGCTCCAGCAAAGACTTTTAATCTGCCTGGCATCAATCAGCAACTCACTTGCTTTCTTCTGAGGTAGCCGCTTCCTTTTTCGCTGCCCTCTTCCGCTTCGGTTTCTCGGCCATGGTGGCCTCGGCTGCCTCTCTGGCAGACTTTTTGGCAGAGGGCCTGGCTGCCTTGCCCGCTGGCTTTCCCGAGGCTTCTTTAGGGGATTTCTCAGCAGTGGCTTTCTTGCCTCTCAGCTTTTCCGCCATGGCTTTGGCCGCCTCTGCCTCATCCGGTGGCTTCTTTTTCGGAGTCTTGGCCGTCTTAGCAGCGGCCTCCTCGGCCTCCTCAAGGCGGGCTTGCTCCTCGACAGCGAACTCTTCCCTTTTCTCGAGGCGCTTCATAAAGCGCTCGACCTGACCGGCGGTGTCAACGATGCGTTGCTCACCAGTGAAGAAGGGATGGCAAGCCGAACAGATGTCCGTCCGTATGAGTTCCTTCGTTGACCCCGTAGTGAAGGTGTTCCCACAGGAGCAAACGACCTTTGCCTCGGGGTAATACTTGGGATGAATGCCTTTCTTCATCGAATAGTTATCTGTCCTTCCAGTGAAGTTTCTCAATGGTGGGGCAAGCTGCGCCACTATTGCGGCACAGGCCATCTTGCCCTATGTCGCGCCCACACCACTACGGAGGAGAACAGCCCCCCCTCCGTTCTCTCATCACACACGTGTGGGGTAGACGCTGACCCTTTTCCTGCCGCGGGCCGCATTTTCAAACTTGACGAAACCGTCAATGGTGGCAAAGATGGTGTAATCCTTGCCCAGACCCACGTTGTTACCAGGCTTGAATGTGGTGCCTCTTTGACGGACGATGATCGTGCCCGCTCGCACCGCCTGGCCGCCGTACCTTTTCACTCCCAGACGCTGGCCGGGGCTATCCCGACCGTTGCGGCTTGAACCGCCGCCTTTCTTATGAGCCATCTCAACTCACCCCTTTCCAAGTTAAACGATGATTCTGTCAATCCGTAGGCGGGTGTAAGCTTGCCGGCGACCAGCCTTGCGGCGATAACGGTTATGAGGCTTGTATTTTAAGACGATGACCTTCTTGCCTTTGCCCTGACCAGCCACAGTAGCCATCACCTTAGCCCCTTCAATGGTGGGACTGCCCACCTGGACTTGGTTCTCGTCGCTCACCAGCAATACCCTGTCCAGTTCGACTTTTTGTCCCACCCTCAAGGGTAGCTTCTCAACCTCAATGGTCTCGCCTGCACTCACTTTGTATTGTTTCCCACCCGTTTCGACGACAGCGTACATAACCTTTTCCTTAGCGAGATTTGCTAGCGACAATTCAAGCGCGGGCGCATTCGTTCATGTAGCCCCCGCGCATTGCATATCTATTATACCCATATCTCCACTTTTGTCAAGACCCCAGTTGTGATATAATATCTTTGACCACAGGACATTCAATCGTTCACCCAACACTTTTACGAGGGAGGTTTGCTATGCCAGTAGAACTCAATTACTACGGACACGCCTGTTTCGGCGTCAAGGGCGGAGGGGCGACCTTGCTGATTGATCCCTTCCTGACGGGCAATCCCCTGGCCTCGGCCAGCGCTGACAAGGTGGAGGCAGATTACATCCTGGTCTCCCACGCCCACGGCGACCACCTGGGCGATGCCGTGGCCATCGCTCAGCGGACCGGGGCGACCATCGTCAGCAACCACGAGATAGCCACCTACGCTGGCAATCAGGGGCTGACATCTCACGGCCTGCACATCGGCGGGGGCTGGGATTTCCCCTTCGGCCGGGTCAAGTTGACTATTGCCCATCATGGGTCGTCTTTCCCCGATGGTTCCTATGGGGGCAACCCCTGCGGCTTCCTGCTGACCATCGAGGGCAAGAACATCTACCATGCCTGCGATACCGGCCTCTTTTACGATATGAAACTCATCGGCGAAGAGGGCATCGAGCTGGCCATCTTACCCATTGGTGACAATTACACTATGGGGCCCAGAGACGCCCTGCGGGCGGTCAAATTCATCGAGCCCAAGGTGGTTATCCCCATCCACTACGATACCTTCGACGTCATCAAACAGGACCCGGCGGCCTTCGCCAGGACGGTGGAAGCCGAGACCAAAGCCGGGTGCGTCGTCCTCAAACCGGGCGAGAGCTACAGCCTGTAAGCCGAGCGAGGTGTTGGGACCCATTCCAGCGCCTCGCTCTTTTTTGCTTCCCCCGCCATTAAGTGCCCCTCACTCAGCCCAAGAAACCATTCTCTCGGCGACGAAACCGTACTCGAACTCCAAGCCATCCAGGGCCGTTTCGAACATGGGGCGCTGGTTGCTGCCATCGGCGTTCATGACGTATAGCTCCCACTTCCCATTCCGGTCGGTGAAGAAGGCGATGTGACGGCCATCAGGCGACCAGGCCGGAGAGACGTTGTTGGGCGGTCGTGGGGCAAAGAGTTCCTCCTGGGTCAGCCGCACCCGGTTCGACCCATCGGCGTTCATGACGTAAATCTCCCAATGGTCGTGCTGGCTGAACCCAAAGGCGATGCGGCTGCCGTCCGGCGACCAGACAGGCGAGATGTCACGGCCATCGGTGGAAATGGCAAACAGGCTGCGGTCGTCGGTGACGTCTCCTATCGTCCCTTCCTCGTTGGTCAGGTGTATGCCGAAATCACTGTCGTAGGCGATGACCAAACCATCGGGTGACCAGGTGGGGGAGAGACTGTGGGGGTAGCAACGAAGGTCGTGGAAATAACGATCCTCAAGCCGCACTACGCCCAGCTTCCACCAGTGGTCCGCGGGCTGAATCCAGTGGAAACCCCAGAAGGACATTTCTGTGTCCCTGTCCAGCCCTCCGTACCAGCGGGTGAAGGCAATGCGGCTGCCATCCGGTGACCAGGCCGGGCCTTTGGCCGCCACCCAGCCGAAGACGAGGGTCTCATTGCTGCCATCCTCGTCAATGACGTAGATGCCCCGTGGGTCCCGCCAGCGACCAAAGGCCACTTTCTTGCCATCAGGGGACCAGGCCGGCTCCATGCCATCAGTCAGGCGGCGCAGGCCGCTGCCGTCGGCGTTGATGACGTAGATGTCACACCCATTACATACCTGGAAGACCAGCTTGCCCGTCAACTCGGGCGTTGGGGTAAAGGTAGGCATCGGGGTAGGCGTGGGCGGAGGCGGGGGCGGAGCGGAGACCTCCGGCACTGCCGCCAGGGAACCGGTCAGGTCGGCGTAGGCGGCCGCGATCCAGCCTCGACCCTCGCCGTTGGTCGGGTAGGCGATCTGGAGCCAATCGCCGGCAGCGTTCTTCCCCACCACCTCCACCGAATCGTCCAGGCTCAACCCGCCGACGATGGGATAGGCCGTGTCGGGGCCAGTTCTCACGTTCAAGGCGGAGGCAGTCACCCTCCCTTCGACCCTTCGACTTTGCTCAGGACTCAGGACAAGGGCCGTCGGCCGGGAAGGTGCAGGGGTATCGGTCGGTTGCAGCGGGGTCGGTGTAGCTGTGACAGCCTCTGTTGGCGTAGCCGTAGGGACCGCCGTCGGGGTTGGCGTAACGTTGACCTCGGCTGCTGCCAGAGGTACGATGGTCGGAGTCGGGGCAGCACGGCCCACGCCCAGATCGCAACCCGTAGCCGACAGAGCGGCTATCAGAAGCACAAGGGCTACAAAAGAGGTTCTCCTGTTCATTCAATCCACCTCCACTTGTCGCACCAGCTCACTGCGCCCACGAGATCACCCGTTCGCCGACGAATTCGTAGCCAATGGACACCTCATCCAGAGCAGTCTCAAACATGGGGCGCTGGTCGCCACCGTCGGCGTTCATCACCCAGATTTCCCATTCCCCCCGGCGGTCAGTCAAAAAGGCGATTTTGGTGCCGTCCGGCGACCAGGCCGGGGCCACACTGCTGGCTGCGCGGTCGGGCAAGGGAGGCGTATCGGTCAGCTTGGTCTGGTTCTGACCATCTGGGGTCATGAGGTAGATCTCCGCGGGCGGTCTCTCATCATATATATAAGCGATCTTGCTGCCGTCGGGGGACCAGGCGGGCGAAGTGGCATTCGTGTCCACGATGAGGGCGTATTGATTGCGGTCGTAGGTCTGCCCTCCTATGGACCCGTCCTCACTGGTCAGGTGAAGGCCGAAATCACTGTCATAGGCGATGACGTTGCCGTCCGGTGCCCAGGTGGGGGAGAAGCTGTGCTCCCAGCACTGAATTTCGGTAAAATGATGGTCTGCAACCCTTATCACCCCCAGCTTCCAGAAGGGAGTGCCGCTGTTGTCTTCCCCACGCTGATGGGTGATACCCAGACGTGTACCATCGGGCGACCAGACCGGTGCTTTGGCCATGGGCCAGCCGAAGACGTGGGCCTCGTTTTTGCCATCCTCACCAATAATGTAGATGCCTGGATACTGTCCCCCCCAGCGGGCAAAGGCCACCCGCTTCCCATCGGGCGACCAGGCCGGATCCATTCCATCGGCCAGTTGCCGCAAACCCGTGCCATCCGCGTTGATGACATAGATTTCACACCCACTGCACCGTTGGAAGACCAGCTTGCCTTGCAGACCGGGCGTCGGCGTGGGAGTGGCGGTGGGACTAGAAGTGGGCGCGCGTGTAGGTGTGTCAGTGGGCCGAGGGGTGGGAGTAGCGGTTGGCTCTTCGGGAATGGGTGTATCTGTGGGAGCGATGGTCGGTGTGGCCGTGGGAGACACAGTGGGTGTATCGGTAGGGACTGCGGTCGGTGTGGTTGTAGGAGTCGGGCTTGGTGGAACCAGTGTCTCGGTAGCCGTGGGCGTCGCTGTAGGCACAACTGTAGGGGTAGGTGAGGCTAGACCTATGATGGTGACGAGCTCTTGATCAGCTATGATAAGCTCGCACACCAAAAATGCAGCGACGAGCAGCACAGTTGCCAGGACGTGAACTTTCCTACTCATTGAATCGCCTCATTGCCCCATTGACTCGTTGACCCACTGCCCCCTCACTCGTACCGCAAAGCCTCAATGGGATTCAGTTGGGCAGCACGGGTGGCCGGATAGATACCGAAGAAGAGGCCCACAGCCATGGAAAAGCCCGTGGCCAACAGGATGGCCCCCGGGGTGATCGTCGTCTCCAGGTTCTCGGCCAGACTGGTCACGACCTGGGAGCCGGCAAAGCCCAAGCCGATGCCGATGAAACCGCCAATCAAGCTCATCACCATGGACTCGATGAGAAACTGGAGCAATATATCGCGGCGTTTGGCTCCCACGGCCTTGCGGATACCAATCTCTCGGGTCCGTTCAGTGACGGAGACCAGCATGATGTTCATGATGCCAATGCCCCCGACCAGGAGGGCGATAGCAGCGATAGCGCCCAGATAGAGGGTCAACACGCCAAAGATGTCGCTGGCGAAAGAGACGATGTCGGCCTGGTTGATGACGGTGAAATCGTCGTCGTCGCGGAATTTGATCTCATGGCGGGCGCGCAGCAACTCGGTAATGTTATCTATGGCCGCATCTATGCGCTCTTCGTCCGCTACCTGGGCATAGATGGCCGAGACGGTGTACTCGCCGGAAAGATTCCGCCGCCCGGGGAAGAGGCGGGTCTGGGCGGTGGTCAGGGGTACAAAGACGATAGCGTCCTCGTCGCCGCCGAAACCAGAGCCCCCTTTCTTTTCCAATACCCCGATGACCTTGAAGGGCACCTGGTTGATCTTGATGACTTGGCCGATGGGGTAGGCCCCTTCGGGGAAGAGATCTTCCAGCACCGTTTGTCCCAAAACCGCCACCCGGGAGCGCCCAACCACGTCTTCGGCACTGATGAATCGGCCGAATTCGGGGTGAAAGTTGCGTACCTCCTCGTACTCGGGTGTGACTCCACTGACATAGGTCTCGGTATCTTTGTTGCTGTAGGTCATCTGAGTAAAACCCATGACCTCCGGGACCACGGCCACCACATCAGGGACGTTGCGGGGATCGGCGATGGCCTGGGCATCGGCGTAGGTCAGGCTTCGAGGGCTGCTTCCCATACCCATACCCCCTCCGCTGGATCCCTCAGAGTTGCCGGGGATGACAAAGATGAGGTTGGAGCCGATGCCCTGGATGGAATCCGTGACCATCTTCTCCACTCCCTGCCCCACCGAAACCAGGGTGATGACTGCACCCACGCCGATGATGATGCCTAGCATGGTCAGTATCGAGCGCAGCTTATTGGCCGCCAAAGCCCCCACAGCCACGCGGATGCTTTCGGTAATGTTCATGAAACGCCTCCCTGGACCTCTCTGGCAATCGAGGAATCGGCCGAGGCCCCTCTGGCAATCAGCGGCTCAGCCACGATCTCCTCCCTGATGACGCGGCCATCGTAGAGGTGGACGATGCGCCGGGTGTGGGCAGCAATCTCGGCATCGTGGGTGACAAGGACGATGGTGATGCCTTGCTCGCTGTTGAGGCGTTGGAAGATAGCCATAACCTCAGCACCCGACTTGGAGTCCAGGTTGCCAGTGGGCTCATCGGCCAGGATGATCGTCGGGTCGTTGACCAAAGCCCGGGCGATGGCCACCCGCTGCTGCTCGCCGCCGGACAGTTCGTTGGGCCGGTGGTGTATCCGATCGCCCAGCCCTACGGCTTCGAGGGCAGCGATGGCCCGCTGGCGGCGGTTGTTGACCCGACCCGAATAAAGGAGGGGCAGTTCCACGTTATGGAAGGCTGACGTCCTGGGCAGCAGGTTGAAAGTCTGGAAGACGAAGCCAATCTTGCGGTTGCGGATCTCGGCCAGTTGGTTGTCGTCTAACTGGCTGACGTCAATACCATCCAGGAAGTAGCGGCCTGAGGTGGGCTGATCCAGGCAACCGATGACGTTCATCAGGGTAGACTTGCCCGAACCGGAAGGGCCCATGATAGCCATCAGTTCGCCTTCCTCGACTTTGAGAGAAGCACCCCGCAAGGCGTGGACCTCCACCTCGCCCATGCGATAGATTTTGTTGATATCGTTGATCTCGATCAGGACCTTGGCCATAGCCTCAAGCCTTTCTACTGCGGCGGCCCGAAAGTACGCTGCAACCGCTCGCGGCTGGAAAGGCTGCGCAAGACCAGAGTATCACCCTCTTCCAGGCCAGCCACCACCTCGCTGTCAAATTCGCTGCGCATACCTGTCTGGATCTCTACCCGCGAGGTCAGGCCGTCTTCCTCCAGCCTCTCTACGTACATCTTGCCGCTTTCGCGGTCTATCTGGATGTAGCGGTTGGGCACTATCAGCGCGTTCTCGTTGCGGGCTGTGGTAATGGTAGTATTGGCACTCATGCCAGCCCGCAGAGGCGCATCGGTGGGCTCGATGGCTACGGTTACGACGTAGGACACCACCCCACCATCACTATCAGCGCTGGCTGTGGGGGCGATGGCTTCAACGTAGCCAGCGATCTCTTTGTCGGGCAGAGCATCGAGGTTGATGAGCACCTCCTGCCCCACCGCTATCTGGCTGATGTCTACCTCGTCTATCTCCACGTCAATGTGAAAGTTGGACGTGTCCACCAGCACCACCATGGCTATGCCCGATGAAATCCACTCGCCGACCTTAGCTCCCAACGAAGCCACCACGCCGTCGAAGGGAGCCGTGATAACCGCCTTCTCCAGCTTCAGTTGGGCTTCTTCCAATTGCGCCCGGGCCTGATCCACCTGAGCCTGGGCGATGGCCACATCCTCTGGTTCGGGATTCTTCTCTAACTTGTCAAGTTTGGTTTGGGCTTGAACTACTTGGGCCCAGGCGCTCTTTAGCTCGCTCTCGGTAGGTGGCTGGGCTGTTTTCTGATAGTTGGCCTTGGCTCGCTCGTAATCTATGCTGGCCTGCTGCAAGGCGGCCGACTGAGGCAGGGCCGAAAGGCCCGGCACCCAGGCCACCTGGTCGTACTCAGCCTGGGCTTTTTGCAGAGCAATGGCAGCCTTCTCCATGTCCGCTTTGGCCACGATCAGATCCTCCTCAGTGGGCCCGGCTTTGACCTTTTCGTAATTGGCTTTGGCACTGGCCAGTTCGGCCTCGGCGGTAGCGATGTCTTCAGCGTCGGCCTTCTTCATTGCCTGCTGCAACTTGGCCTCGTTCAGGGCCAGGGTGGCCTGGGCCTGGGCCACCTGGAGTTCCAGACCGTCCGTTTCCAGTTTGGCCAGGGGATCGCCAGCCTTCACCATCTGTCCCTTTTCCACAAAAATCTCTTCCACCTTGCCCCCCAACTCGAAGGTCAGGGTAACCTCAGCCTCAGGGGCAATACTGCCCGTGGCACTGACCGTGGCCGCGATGGCATCTCGCTTCACGACAAACTTTTCCAGATCGGCATCGTCAATCGCCTGCTTCCGGACCGCTTGGCCGCCAAAAGCCTGATAGCTGAGCCAACTGAGGCCGATGACGACGCCCAAGATAACAACAATGGTAATAGCCCTTTTCATTGACTTTCAATCTCCTTCACAAACGCTTCGTTGCCAGTCTCAATAGATCACGATTTCTGAATGAGTGCGTAGGCTGGTGACACAAAACAGGCAACGACGTGTCATTCTGAGGAGCGAAGCGACGAAGAATCCCGTTTTCTCGCGCAAGAACGTGACCCTTCGCTTCGCTCAGGGTGACAATTATGATCTGCTGAGTCTAATCCGGCGGACGTCCCTTTCTTATGAAAACATGGATCCAATAAGAGCGGGAGCCAGGATCAGAGCTGTAGTCACAGCCAGATAGATCAACCCTACAATGGTAGCCTTGACCTTCGAAAGGCGGCCTACGGCTACCAGCCCCACGATCACCAAAACCAGATGCCACAGGTAGAAAAGATCAAACTGAGACAGAAGAACGTAGAGCCAGTTGGCTGCATCTTTGATCTGGTCGCCCGTGGCCACCAGGAATGACAATCCCTGGTTGATCATTTTACCACTATAGGCGACATAGGCAGCCAGGATCAGATTGCGTAGGGAGTAGGGTAGCCAACTCCAGGCCAGGATGGCGAAGGATTGGGCAAAGCTGGCCTCGCCCCCGGCCACCAGGCCGAGGAAGTAGAGAACTCCGGCCGCCACGAGCCAAATTACTGCCAGAGCGACCAGGCCACCCACGGTGCCGGAGACAGCCATTACGGTTGGAGAAGTGAACTTTTCCACCTGGGCGGCTGCCTGCTCTGCTTGCTGAGGAGGCAGGCCGGCCATCTGCTGTTGGGCCTGGCGCAGCGCCAACTCGGAGGTCAGGGGGGCCGCAACCACGCTGAATACCGCCAACCCCACCAGAACCAGAAGGGCTGGGGTTAGCCAGGCCCAGCCGGGCTTTTTGCCCACATAGCTCATGGTAGCGGCTGGCCGGTCAATAATGCTGACTAAAAGTTGCCACAAGTTCATTTTGTCTTCAGTGTCTTCAGCCAATGTCTCGCTCCTTTATCTGCATAAACTGAAAGCTTTGACCCCTACCTATCTATACGAAAGAAAAGGCCAAAAGGTTCATTAGCGCAATAAAAGTGCCTCGAACGACTTGAAGCAAAGACCTGGACGGGTTGATACTCAAGTCGCCTGGCAGGGTTTAGATATACCACACTCGCGATGTTTTGTCAAGAAACAGCAGGCCATTCACCGAAAAGAGTGCGAATGGTGTTTTTGCTGCCTCCTCAATTCTCATCAGCCTGTATGCGGGCGTCGAAACTAACATCTCTACACCTACCCGTCGGTCGGCTTCAGCAGGCCGAGCAGCAGGCGGATGGCCATTTCTCGAATTTCTTATGTCCACCAACACTCTATGGGAGCACCACCCAGTACAGGTCAGGCGAGTTTCCAGTTAAGCTTAGTAAGACTACCACACCAATTAGTGCGGAAAGAAAGGCCAGTACGTAGAAACGAGTGAGGCCCAGCCTATGCCCTATGTAGAGCAGACCGGCGCCCATGATCAGCCCTTGCACCATGGGCATTGGCGCCAGCCAGGTTGGTGGAGGAGCAATTTTTGATAGGACCACGCCCAGCACGGCTAGTGCAATCCCCACACCCGCCCCGACGATCCAGGGACGGCCGTTGCCTCCAGGACGACGGTAGGAGACGTAAAAAATCTGCAAGTGTCAAGCCCCTATTGACAAATATTCATTTGTCTGGTATAATTTCCTTAGTTTGTTGACACAACCAACTAATATTCGCCAATCCACCCGCTGGGGAGAGGTCCTTGGGAAAACGTTATCGGACGGGAGATCAAGCTCTGGTCAGGCAGATAAACCTGTCTATCATCCTGAACTGCCTCAGGGAGACCTCTCCTCTTTCGCGTGCCCAATTGGCCGAAATCACCGGCCTGAACAAGACCACCGTCTCCAGCCTGGTGAGGGAACTCATTGCCCGGCAGTTTGTGCGGGAGATTGGCTTCGGTTCATCAGAGGGCGGGCGTCCAGCGGTCTTGCTGGAGCTTAACCCTGGTGCTGGCTGCATCATCGGGATGGAGATCGGCGTTGACTTCATCCTGGCCATTTTGACCGACTTCAAAGCTCATGTCTTGTGGAGGCACAGGGAAGACACCGACCAGGCCGAAGGCCAGGAGGCTATTCTGGCCAAAGGGTTCGATGTTGTGAGGCAAGCCCTCGCAGTGGGCGAGTCAACCCATAGCCCTGTTCTGGGGATTGGAGTTGGCGTCCCTGGCCTCGTGGACGTCTCCTCGGGCACCTTGCTATTCGCCCCCAATCTCAAATGGCGTGACGTGCCATTGCGCGAAGTCTTCTCCCGGGAATTCGACGTGCCTGTCTTCGTTGATAACGATGCCAACGTGGCTGCTCTGGGCGAAAGGTATTTTGGGGCAGCCCAGGGCAGCAAGGATTTCGTCTACTTGAGCATCGGGGTTGGGCTGGGGGGTGGGATTGTCCTCGACGGTCAATTGTACCGGGGGATCGGCGGCTACGCTGGCGAGATCGGCCACATGACCATCATGAGCGACGGCGAACGTTGCAACTGCGGCAACCGGGGCTGTTGGGAAACTCTGGTCAGCCAGACGGCGGTCGTCAATCGCGTGCGAAAGGCCCTGGAGGCAGAGAACGCCAGCCGGGTCAGCCAATTAGTGAAGGGGCAACTGGAGCGGATTTCCATTCCAATCATCGTCGAGGCGGCTGAAGAGGGCGATGAAGCGGCCCGGCAGGCTCTCGAAGAAACGGGCGTTTACCTGGGCATCGGCATCGCCAACTTGATCAACGCTTTCAATCCCGAATTGATCATCTTTGGGGGGGTCATGAGCCTGGCCAGCGACTACCTTCTGCCGGCTATTGAGAAGACCCTCGAAGAGCGGTCTCTGGCCTGGCCGCGGCGAATGGCCAGAGTCATGGCTTCTTCCTATGGGCCGGACGCCTGCGTCATGGGCGGAGTAGCCCTGGTGTTGCACGACATCTTGAGCAGGCCAGCTCTGATTACGTGAAACATCATCATCTGCAAAGAGGGGGCATTAAAATATGATGAGAGGGGTAAGGAATCCAGACAGCGCAACCGGGGTAGCGGTCAAGCGACGGGGCATCCCGATCCTAAGCGGTTTCAAGGAAGCCAATATCCTTATCGCTCTGGTGGTTCTATGCGTTGTCTTCTATTGGATAAACCCCAGCTTCGTGAAGTTGTTGAGTATCCAAATCATGTTTCGCGATGTGGCCGTCTTTGCTATGCTGGGCATTGGGGTGACTCTGGTCATCATCACCGGCGGCATTGACCTCTCTCTGGGCTCTATGGTGGCCTTGACCAACATGCTGGTCGCTTGGTTCATGGTAGATCAGGGATGGGGCATGATTCCGGCCATTCTAACTGTCTTGATTTTCTCCGCTCTCGTCGGTCTTATGCACGGGATTTTCGTGACCAAGGTGGGTGTCCCGCCCTTTATCATCACCCTGGGTACCCTGATCATCGCCCGGGGTATGGCCGCCGCCATGAAGAAGGGCTGGATCATCGCCGGATTGCCGGAGCCTTTCCTGTTTATTGGGCAAGGCCAAATTGGGATTTTCCCAGTCCAGTTCATCATCCTGGTGATTGTGGCCATCATCGTGGCTTTCATCCTAGATTTCACCGTCTTGGGCCGACACATCTACGCCACCGGCGGCAATATTGAGGCGGCCCGGGTATCGGGCATCAACGTAGACCGGGTACGGAACTTTTGTTACATAGTCAGCGGGCTGACCAGCGGCACGACTGGCATCATCATAGCCTCTCGCCTGGGTGAGGGGAACCCCATCGTGGGAAGTGCCTGGGAACTGTGGGCCATTGCTGCTACCGTCATTGGGGGAACCAGCCTCTTTGGCGGCGAGGGCAGCGTGTTGGGGGTGATCATCGGGGCAGCCATTATGAGTGTGATGAAAAACGGCCTGGTGTTCGCTGGCATATCTTCATACTACCATGATCCAATCCTGGGCTGTGTCTTGGTCATAGCTGTCACCTACGACATTATACGACGGGGCGAACCTGAGCAGCGGCGTTGGGGAGCGGGGATACTGGCTGCCTTGTTGGCCGCCATTGCTGCTTCCCTGTTTTACTTCAGCGCTCTCGAAAAAGCAGCACGGGTCACTCCTACACCCTCACCAGCCGCTGGCTTGGGCACTCCGGCTGCCGTCGCCTCACCGACTGCTGCGCTCACCCCATTTAAGGTACTGCCTACCCCCACGCCTGTGCCCCCACCACCTACACCGACCCCCCTGCCCACGCCTACGCCCGCACCTACATCACCGGCAGCAGAAGTAACAGAGGGCCCTACGCCTCCCCCTGTCACCGACATCATGATCGAGATCCCAGCCGGGCCTTTCACCATGGGTAGCGATGCGGGCAATGAGGATGAAGCCCCTGCCCACGAGGTAGATCTGCCGGCCTTCGAGATAGACAAGTTTGAAGTGACCAACGCAGATTTTGCCCAGTTCGCGGAGGCCACTGGCTATCAGACAGATGCTGAGAAGGAAGGGCGCACCAAGAACTGGCGAGATGCTGCCGAGGGCAAAGGCAACCACCCGGTGGTCTATGTCAGTTGGAACGATGCTATGGCCTATTGCCAGTGGCTTGGCAAGCGGCTGCCCAGCGAGGCCGAATGGGAGAAGGCGGCCCGAGGTACCGATGGGCGGATGTATCCCTGGGGAAACGAGTGGGATCCCTCTAAAGCCAATGTCAAGGACACCGGCCTGCGTGGTACGGTAGCCGTCGGCAGCTTCGGGGCCGGCGCCAGCCCTTACGGCGTCGAGGACATGGCCGGCAACGTCTGGGAGTGGACGGCTGACTGGTACGAGGCTTACCCAAGCAGCAATTACCAATCAGATTACTTCGGGCAGAGGTTCAGGGTACAACGCGGTGGTGGCTGGTTTGAAACGGCCGAGTGGGTACGTACTACCTTCCGCAATGCCAACAGCGAGGTCGCTGCCAACGATGACCTTGGCTTCCGCTGCGCGCGCTAGAAGATAGCCGATAGCCATCTGCCATCAGCTATCTGCCCATTCGCCATCTGCCAAAAGAAAGGAGGGATGCCTATAGACGAAAGATCGGAGAACGCAAAACGTTTTGTAGACCGTAGTACACAAATCTCTTAAGGAGGAGGCAACAAATGAAAAAGCTTTTTAGTCTGATCATGATCGTGGCCTTGTTGGCCGTCTTCGTGCCAGTGGTCAGTGCCGCTCCACCGGCCCAGGGCCAAGAGTACATCATCGCCAAGGGCGACTGGTTGTCAAAGTTAGCCGAGAAGTACCTGGGGAACGTGATGGCTTACCCGGCTATCGTTGACGCCACCAACAAGAAGCACGCTGAAGACTCTACCTTCGTAGAGATCACCAACCCGGACCTCATCGAACCAGGCTGGAAGATCTGGATCCCCAGCGCCGAGGAGGCTGCGGCCTTTATGGGGGCTCCCGCCATCAAGGTAGCGGTGATTGGGAAGTCAGTGCATCCCTACTGGGCCAACGTGGAGAAGGGTGTGAAAGACGCGGCGGCCAAGCTGGGCGTGCAGGCCGACTTCTTCGTGCCCACCAAGGAAGATGTGGCGGCCC
>Ga0315309_1001215_pt1 | contig 15414 bp, 17 predicted proteins | sample TDP4_MG_FD_203080 | JGI IMG/M metagenome (GOLD analysis project Ga0315309, IMG submission 203080) | Freshwater sediment microbial communities from Lake Towuti, South Sulawesi, Indonesia - TDP4 | ecosystem: Environmental > Aquatic > Freshwater > Lake > Sediment | place: Indonesia: South Sulawesi... | reverse complement strand
TGGGTAGGTGAAGAAATCCCAGTACCATTCGAAATAGCGCTGGAAGTAGGGGGTATTCGGGGATTTGTAGAGAAACAGATGAAGAAAGGTGTTGGTGTTGAGGAAATTGCCTCTGAGTTATCGAAACAGTATCCCGCAGATAAGGAAACAATTGCGAGAGCCATAGCTGAAACAGTTGAACAGGTTGAGAAAGGCTACCCAGTTCCATCGGATAAAAGAGTTGTTGTTGAAAAATGGGAAGGCTACATAGTCATAAATTGTAGTTTCGGGTCGCTCGTTAACAGAACTCTAGCACGACTACTTGGACATATTCTCTCAGAGAAAACTGGGCGAACAATAGGTGTACAACAGGATCCCTACCGAGTGGTAATCCAAATAATTGGAGGGTTCAGAACTAAAGCCTCACAAGAAATTGTAAATTTATTCAATGAGCTTTCAAATTCAGATGTTAAAGAATTAGCAGTTGAAGCCATGGTCAAAACTGGACTATTCAAAAGGCGAATGGTGCATGTTGCTAGAAAATTTGGTGCATTATATAAATGGGCTGACTTCAGCAAAATAAGCTTCAGAGAACTAATGAAAACATTCGAAGGGACAGTAATCTACGATGAAGCCGTAAAAGAAACATTAGCTACCGATATGGATGTTGAACACACTATAGAAGTTCTAAATAAAATTCGCAACGATGAAATAGAAATCGTTTACGTGAAAACCAAAGAAGAAGCAACACCAGTAGCTCGAGTGGGAATCGAAAGAATCAGCAGAAAAACAGACTTAATCCCATCTGAGAAAATGGAACGCATTCTAATAGATTCAGCCAAAGCCAGACTACTGAACGAAGTCAAAACGTTTGCATGCACAAACTGCTGGAAATATGTAAAAATGGTCCGCATAAAAGACCTGCCTGAAAAAATTAGGTGCCCAAAATGCGGTTCAAAAGAACTTGCTGTGCTTGACGAATCTGAGGAAGACGTTAAGAAGTTGATCAAGAAGAATGGGCGGGGGCTGTCTAAATATGAAAAGGAACTGCAAGAAAAAGCTGTGGATACCGCTACAATAACAGCCAAATATGGAAAAGTTGCAGCCATCGCACTAGCAGGAAAGAGATTAAATTCCTCAGATGTAGAGGAAATTCTATACAAGGAACGTAAGCTTAACGACCATCTTTTTGAACTTATAATCGATGCTGAGAAAAGGGCGCTTCGTAGGCGCTTCTGGTAATGGCGCGGGCGCTCATATTATCGGGCTTTACTAATTTCGGTTTTTCTTATCCAACTCAATAACAAGAATAGGCCGCATAGAACTAAGGCTACGCTAGACTCCATAAGATAGCCCATTATGTAGTTGAGTGCTGTAGAGATTAGGCTTAGTATTGAAACAAGTAGGTAGAACTGATCTATTCTGAACATCGGCAACTTCTCCAATGAAATTATGTTCTATATAATAAAGAACATTAGTCTATAATATAAAGCTTACGCGCACATTAAAAATGCAAATTTTAAGCTTCTAGGCCAAAATCATAAACAGTAAGACGTAACTCGCATACTCAAAATTTAAGAGACAGTGGCAAACATACCCTAAAAAAGTCAAAGGAGGGAAGATAAAGAAATGCTGGAAATAGCAATAGCCTTAACTGCAGTAGCCGGACTATTCTCCACAGAGCTAAAGATCATCAATGCCAGAAGAGCCCTAGAAGTATTCACAGTGTCAATCGGCGTACCATTAGTGGTATACCTTCTCTTAATGCCAGTCATAGGATGGTTAGGAATAACCACGCCCGCAGACTTAAGAGTAGTAATCTACCAATTCGTCATACTCGGAGCATCAGCATTCATTTCAGGCTACGTAGCAAGGCACATAATGGAAAGAGTAAAAGTAGGATAAACGCTTAAAACGATCTCTATACGTTTCCAGTGTTAAGGAGAGGACTTGACTATTTAGTCCTCTCTACATTTTTTATAATGGCTAGCTAAGGTTGGAAATCTAAGGTATGGGTAAACCCCAGAAATATGTTGCTTATGAATGAGTAATTGATCACTGCAGCTAAACTTATTCCCTTTTACGCTCCAAAACCCGTTCAAGAATACTTCTCAACTTCTCATCTTCTCGAACCCGCTCTGGACGCCACTCATACTTAACTTCAACCTTCAAGAGGCGACCAACAACCTTCTCTAAATTGCGTCGAAACGCCTCAAGTCGTTCATTGTCTAAGCGAATACACTCTACCGCATAAGTGCAGTCCTTAACTGTGCATAAACTGGTCGTAAAAATATGGTATGTACCCTTGTTCACAAATTTAGCCTTCACTTGGGAGGGGCAAACTACACTTCGTGCAGTAAAAACTGTAATATCTCCCTCCTGTTTCTCAGTCATCATACCTAAAGTCATCGCTGCTGCCTTACGAATGTCTTCCAGCGAAACCTCCACAACCAACTCGCCGCGCTTCTTTAACTCCTCAACTTCACTCATGCCTATCACGTTTCACAGAATGTAATAATTTTAAACATATAAACTCGCCGAGACCGTTCTTCGATTTTTTGGACCATGGCCAATCCCTCCAGTTTTTAGAATTCCTAGGTAATTAAGAGTACTATTATTATTGAAGTCTTCACGCAAGCTTTTTATACGAAGAGCGCCCCTTAATTTACTAAGGAAAGTCAGTACTTTATTATACCGATTTTCTAAAGTAAAAGGTACGGAAAATAAGGCTATGAAAGAGGCTTTAGCGAATTACGTGGTAACGAAGAAACGAACGAAAGCAGGCAAGGTATACGACTCGCCTAGAATATACCTGCCCACGAAGCTAACCAGCGATTCAAATTTCCCATTCAAAGAAGACATTGTGAGAATCCATGTTAAAGTCAAACGCAAGCAACTAATCGTAAGGAAAGCGTCGAAACGTATTCTCCAGAAACTGGGTGAACTAGAAGCAACAGAGGAAGTGACTCCTTAATGGTGCGCATAATTTATATTAAAATAATTGATATTTTTGGGGACATTGAGAATATTGAAGGAAAAGATGAAAATGTAGTTGTAGAGGACGTTAGTGAGGAGATCATTGTACTGAATGATTTGGATGATATGGAAGAAGGCCAGGAAAAGTAGCTCGCTATACATTGAATATTAAGAAATAAGGCCCTTTGCCTTCAGGTAGTCAACCCAATATTCAGCCATTGTTTGAAGACGATTACTAAATTCCGTAGAAACTGAAGTAGGATCATTTCGATATCGTTTTGTTAAGAGTCCTGCACGGAACATGGCCTTATACGTGTCGCTTATTGTTTGATTACTCGCCGGACTTTTCTGATTTATTGCAGGAACCATCTCACGGAGATAAAGGGGCCGTTTACGCTCGACAAAAAGTTCTATGATAGCCCTCGCAACTTGACGTTTCCTAATGGAGTTAGGAAATAACAAGGCGCAAAAATCGTCTAAATCAACTATCTTAGTTTTCTTTTTGTCCACTTTAAGAAAGACCCAAACCCACTTCTTTTCTCGTTCACGGTAATAATCACGGTTAAGGACTGTACCTAGACTTGTCTTAGTTTTAGACATGTTTTCACCTATTCTTATACGTATAGAATTAACCACTATTTCTGCCTTTTCCACTCTTATTCTTATACATATTGGAATTGGAGGAATATGGCGACGAATACTCTTCCCTGCCTATGTGAAGGCTTAATGGATGAGTGAATTCCTATACATATAAGAATTCAGCTTTTTTTACAAATTTTATCCTAGGCAGGGTTCGAAAAATTGGAGAGTCCGCCTAGAGTCCAATTTTTTGGACATCGATTCAGAGAAAATTTTCGGTCAAAAATGGCTTCTGGAGACTAGTTTTGAGGGTCGCTACGCATTCGAGATAGGCATTTTGCTATTGTGGAGGGTAGGGGTAAACCTCAGAAATATATTACTTGTGAAGAATTTTTCAGCCGTGCAGGTGTAAATGAGGGGGTTAAAAAGCGGACCCATAAATTAATTAGGAAATTAAAATCGCAGTGCTTTAACTATGTGTAAACGTAGGAATTGGCTAAAATTCAGTTTCTTTCTCTGTTTACTTATATTGGCGTCTATTCAGGTAAGAATCCTAGGCGCTTCAAGTGATTCTTCGTCATCTGGGTTAGGCGAGCAGGAGGCAGAGTGGTATCCGGCTAATTTAGCCACTCATGTTCTAGTCGGCGAAGTGAAGAGTATAGAGTCTAGATGGGAGGAACCTGGCCCGACAATTTATTCCTACGTCAAGATACGTGTGGAGGAGTGTTTGAAGGGCGCCATTCAGGGTGAAGAAGTGACCGTAAAAATGCTTGGGGGTGAGGTTGGCGACGTTGGTCTAATAGTTTCAAGTGAGCCGATATTTGCGGTTGGTGAGAAGGTTAAGGTTTTCCTAGAATTAAGGGAGTCGGGCGAGTTTACAGTTGTGGGTGGGCAACTGGGTAAGGTATTGTTGAGTAGCGGATCGTCAGCAGGCAGCCTCGTGGCAGCGGCCGCGCTTGGATATAATTACACAGGTATTCATTGGGCCGACAGCGCTCTCCCAGTTAAATACAATATTAATCAAAACGTTCCCAATGCTCAGGCTGTAGCTGTTCGAAATTCTTTTCAGACTTGGGAAGATGACCCGGGATCCTATATGGACTATACTTACAATGGAACCACAACCCGTACTGGTAGCCTAATCTCAGATGGTTGCAATGTTGTTTCTTGGGGATCTTTGGGATTAGGAATTTTGGGGGTCACTTACTTATGGCACAATACAGTTACTAATCTGATTAGTGAGTTTGACATAGTTTTCAGCACTTCCTTCACTTGGTCAACAGCGGACACATGTCCATCTGGCCAGTATGATGTCCAGAGTGTAGGTACACATGAAGTTGGGCATACCTTATATCTAGAGCATGTGGACGACCCCAACCAGATAATGTACCCATATCTTTCCGATGGTACGATCAAAAGAACACTTGGAGCAGGTGACATCGCTGGCATTCGTTACATATATCCCCAAAAATGGACGATTAACATTAGAACTCTAGATTCGTCCAGAAATATTCTACCATCATGCACGGTCAACGTAACTGGAATTGGCAGTAAGATTAGTAACTCAAAAGGTTGGGCCAACTTCACTAGTGTTGGAAACGGCACTTACGCTGTTATAGTGAAATGGCAGGGGAGCAAGGTTAACCAAACTTCAGTAACAGTTTCTCTTTCTAATGTAACAAGGGAAGTGCTTTGCCGAGTCTACTCTTTAAACTTCACTTTCAAGAACAGCGACGGCACAGCCGACCTCTACGCGGATCCATCATACATTCAGATTCTGTGTCCTAACGGAACAATTAGAACGATTTCGAATTACTCAATTAGCAGAGCTCAGAACGGCACATACACCGTCACCAGCATATTGTGGGAAGGAATAGATGTAGTTCCATCCCCATTCCCATCAACTTCATTAACAAAAAATGATAGACTCACAATAAACTGTTTAGTCTATGACTTGAGGGTTAAAGTTACAGATTTGTATGGCCTCCCAGTATCAGGTGCTATAGTGGCAGTCACTTTACCTAATGGAACAACTGTTACTGCTCAGACAAGTGATGGAGGTGTTGCAATTTTCATTCAGGTTCCACAAGGATCGTTTAATGGCACTGTATCATACCTAGGTCAGACTGATTCGATATTCGGTGATGTTGCGCAGGCTTCTACAACACCTGCCTCAGCGAAGGTGAATTTCTCCCCAGTCGTTATTTTATCAATTCTTATTCCTGTAGTAGCTGGCGTTATTGTCTTTATATTTTGGAGACGTAGACGAAAAGCTCTGATTACCCCCACTGTGCTTCCGCCGTCAGGAGAAGCCCCACCGCAAGCCCCAGTAACTCCGCCAATAGCTCTACCTACAGAATTGGAGGGGGTGCCGAAGAAAATTTGCCGTAATTGTGGAGCTGAAAACATTATCACTGCTGTTTACTGCCGCAAATGTGGGCATAGCATGTGAGAGCACCCCTCACCCATCTTTAGCGTTCACATCTGGCATGTTTCTGGGGTTTACCCCTACCCTCTCAGCTCAAAAGTTGTTAGAGAGACATCTAAATATGGGGTGGATGAAATCGGTTAATTTGCAGGCATCTATCTATGGCAAGGCTCTACGCTATACCTAAACAGGATCTCGGAAAACTGGTTAAGGAGTTTTCTAGGCGATACATGGTAATTGCTCCTCTGAAAGTTGGCGGGCGATCTATCTTTGGGAAAATGAAAGATGAGAATTTCACTGAGGTTGATCTGTTTGGTGCTAGACCTTCTACACCACCTAAATCAGCGGTGTTTCCTCCATTTAGTACCCTTTTCAAATTTAGAGGAAAGGGGAAGCGACTTGAATTATTGAAAGCTAATGCCCAGGTCGGCAGAGCAATTCTTTTTGGGGTTAAGCCCTGCGATGTTAAGGGTCTAACAATTATGGATAAGGTCTTTCAGAAGGGAATCGCGGATCCTGTTTACAAAAAAATTAGGGAAAATCTTTTCTTAGTTTCAGCTGACTGTTTAGAGCCGACTGAATACTGTTTCTGTTCATCTTTCGGAATATCGCCTGTGTCTACAAATGGCTCCGATATTCACATCAGCGACTTGGGGAAGAAAGTAATAATCAATGTAAACAGCGAGGGGGGCCTAAAACTGCTTGAGGAAACAGATGTCAAATTAGTTAAGCCGACTAAAGCTGAGCTTGTGAATCTTAAGGTTAGGCGAAACAAAGTAGAAAGAAAAGTTGCAGCAGCCCAGTACCAATTTGACCTGCTCCTCATTCGGAAAAACATTAAGCTGCTTTATCGTCACCCGTTTCTAGAGAAGCTTGGCCCGATTTGGAAGGAGTTGAGTTGGCGGTGTGTTGAGTGTGGCGGCTGCGTTTTTTCATGCCCAATATGCCATTGTCATTATATAATAGATAGGCTGGGGGGCGCCGAAAGCGAAAGAACTAGAGTTTGGGACGCCTGCCTCTTCGAAGGCTACTCCAGAATGGCTGGAGGGGCCAATCCACGCCCAAAACTTCCAAACAGGCTTAGGCAGTGGTATTTCTGCAAGTTCTCATATTTCCCAGAACAATACCGCGACTTCGGCTGCGTCGGTTGCGGCAGATGCACACAAGCCTGCTTCGGCAGAATCGATCCCAGAGAGGTTCTGTATTCGCTAACTTCCCTATTCAAAAAGCTCGGGCAAATCCCTGAGAGCATCATAATGAAATATGGGGCCGTCTAAGCATACACGGTATGATCCGATGTTGCAGTGCCAGCATTTTCCTATTCCGCAGACCATTTGTCTCTCTAGGGATAGGTAGAGGTTTTTAGGTTTGAATCCTTTCTCGAGGCATTTCTTAACTGTGAAATACATCATTACAGACGGGCCGCAGATTACTGCGTTGCTTCGCTTTGGGTTGATTTTAGCTACATCAAACAGCACGGTTACGGGTCCTATTTTTCCAGTCCATCTGCCGGTTGCTTTGTCCACTGTTAAATGAACTTTGATTTTTCTGCTCCAGTTTTTCAGTTCCTTTTTGAAAACTAGATCTAATGGGGTTCGTGCACCGTAAAGTAATGTTATTTTTTCTTTGTGTACTGGATTTTTGTGCAGTAAAGTTTCGATCAGTGATTTTAGAGGCGCTATCCCTATTCCTCCGCCAACTATGAGTATAGCTGTTTTTTCAAGTGATTCAAGTGGGAACCCGTTTCCGAGAGGTCCTCTGATGCCTACCACGTCGCCGACGTTCATTTGGTGAAGTCTGTTTGTTAGTTTTCCAATTTTCTTCACGCTAACCTCGAATGACTCTGTCTGGTACGGTGAGGAGGATATTGAGAACGGGGCTTCACCGTAGCCGAAAACTGATAGTTGAATAAACTGTCCAGGCTTGAAATTTAACCCTCCTGGTTTAGAGTTAAATTGAACAGTGAACGTCTTCACGTCTGGTGTTTCATCTTTAATAGCAATTATCTTAGCTAGTTTTGGTTCAGTGAGAGATACTTGCAACATTAAACCTTCTACGTGATTTTCAAGACTTTTCCATGCTTTAAGGTTAAATAGCTTTCTGGGGATTGGTCCCTAACGAATGGCCCTAACAGGCAAATAGGGCGTTCCGGTATCAAAGGTAACGATTTCTGAGAAGAATGTTATGGTGAAATAGGAGAAGTTGTGGCGGTAGAGATCCTGGGAGAACTTCTAATGATGAAATTGTAGTGTTCTGTTCAATGGGGCTAATGATTCAAGATGCTGTGACCACGGCTGCCGTCTATCAAAAAGCCAGAGAGGAAAATTTGGGATAAAACTACTAAATATTATTCTCAAACGAAATTGTTAAAAATAATAAACTTTAGTGTACTATATGATACGATGTAAACATCAGTCTTTTATCCTATGTTCAAAGAAAAAAGCGTAATCTCAAAGCGACATCAATTCACCGTCGCAAGATAAAATGGAAGGCGTAAACCCCATGTCTACTCCTCGTACGTTCCGAATAGATCCAAAACTCCTTAAAGAAATGGAAATGGAGGCTAAGAAAAGAGGGGTAAGCCCTAACGCCTTTCTAAGCCAACTCCTTGAGCATCACATAAAAGTTGTTCGTCACGCTGAGCGTTTCGGCTACATCGTACTTTGTCAAAATAACCTCCGAAAAATATTGGATAAATTCTCGGAGGAAGAAATCATTGACTTAGCTAAAAAAGCTGGTACAGTGGGACCGAAGGATATTGTCTTAATTTCACACAGACACCTTGATTTGGATGGCGTCTGTTTCATCGTGAAGGATTTTTTATGTGATTTTGCCCGTTGGGCCTCATGTAGTTCTGAACAGAGAGGAACTGTGCATAGGGTTGTACTGCATCACAAGTTGGGTAGAAAATGGTCCATTTGGCTTAGGAGTTACATTGAGGCTGTGTTCGAATCGATCTTGGGTGTAAAGCCCGCCGTGGAAACCGTCACAGACGAGTCTCTGGTTTTTGAAGTTGACGAGTTGAAATTAAGGAAATAAGATATTTTAGTGTACATTGTGTACTCAGCGTTTAAATTCGCTGAGGATTCCAGTTCTTTTTTAAGCTATGCTGGTGAATTGTTGAAGGGGGATTTAGAACAGTCGCCAACTTTAGAGAAGAGGCGGATGAGGATATTAACACTAGAAATGATCACCGCCCTCAAAAAAGGGTTAATAGCATTGCTAGGTAGCGGCGGGGTTGTCGTTCTTTATGAAGGCAGCAAAAATTGCGGTGAACAACTTTACCACTACACAGTTAGAGAATTTAAAACTACAGGCCCACAAGCATTGGAAACGCTTAAACAAACCTTCGAAACCACCGGCTGGGGCGACATAAAAAAAATTGAATTAGACCTGAACAAAGCCACCGGTATGATATCAGTCAAAAATTCCTTTGAGGCTAAGGCGAGCAGCCGTTCTAAGGCACCAGCCTGCTATTTCCTAAGGGGGCTACTGGAGGGATTTATCAGGGCGGCTGCTGGGCGCCCTATTAGGGTTGAAGAGGAAAAATGCGTGGCTAAAGGTGATGAATGCTGCATTTTTACTATTAAGTCATGAAACACTTTACCATCATCCTAAAAGCCTCAAACTTTAAAGAATTTCACGTTAACCTTCGGAATGCATTGGGGTCATTTTTCTTTCTCTTAGAATCTTGCCGTCTCTCATCTCTAAAATTCTGTCCGCCATATCAGCCACAACAGGATCATGGGTTACAACTATCACAGTTACCCCCTCCCTCTTAGCCATCTCCCGTAAGGCACCTACAACCTCGGTGCCAGTCTTAGTATCCAAGTCACCAGTAGGCTCATCGGCAAGAATTATTGACGGCTTATTGGCAAGAGCCCTAGCTATAGCTACACGCTGCTGTTCTCCACCGCTAAGCTCATCCGGCCTGTGATGCGCCCTGTCAACCAGTCCAACTATTTTCAGTAACTGCGTAGCCCTTTCCTCCCTCTCCTTCTTAGATACGCCGGCGATGAGCATTGGGAGTTCAACATTCTCAAAAGCTGTTAAGACTGGGATTAGGTTGTAGAACTGGAAGACAAAACCTATCTTCGTTCTCCTAATTCCAGTGAGATTTCTGTCACTCATTTTCGATAGGTCTTCGCCACCCACATAGACATTGCCTTTTGATGGGCGGTCAAGTGCACCTATGAGATTTAGAAGAGTAGTTTTGCCTGAGCCTGAGGGACCCATAACTGCGACGAACTCTCCCCTCTTTAATGTGATCGTTACCCCTCTAAGCGCGTTAACTGCGACTTCGCCGAGCTTGTAGTTTTTCTCTAAATCAACTGTGGCTACTATCACTTTGTCTTCAGACACATCCATCGCCTCTAACCCTTATACCTTAACGCTTCAATTACACTTAACTTAACCGCATTATAAGCAGGATAGGAAACTCCGGCAAGTGAAACTACTACAGCCAAAATAAATGCGTTTACGAATATCCCGTATGTAAATGTAAATGGAATCGGGAATCCTAATGTCTGCATGAGAACAACTATCCCTTCGAACATGACAATGCCGCCTAAAGCGCCGATAATGAAGCCTATAATACCCAGCGCTAATGCTTCGCCTCCGATTAAAGTGAAGACCTCCCGGTTGCTCATACCTTGAGATTTCAGTATGCCTATTTCACGTCTTCTACCGCTCACATTCATAATCATTATGATGGCCATCCCGAGCGCGGATATTACTATAGAAAACATTAGGATGCCGTAGAAAATCGCCATTATGCTGTTAATTTGAGTTGAAACCTGAGTCATTATATCGTCTAAAATAATTATGCCACTTGCTGAGATGTCGTCACTGTATTTATCGAGAATTCTGTTTTTAACATCAGCTCGACTATAACCTTGTTTCACACTTACAAAGAAGAGTGTAGCTGTTTCAGGCTGTTTCCAAGTGTCAGCTATAGTTTTGTAAGAAACATAAGCCGTCCTAGAGAGCGACACTTGACCTATGCCAATGTATTGAAAAGCAGCGGCCTCAAGTATGCCGACCACTCTGAGTTCAACCCAACGTGTCGAAGAATTAGAGTAAGTAACTTGGATCCCGAAGTTATCTCCAGAACTTACGCCTAAATCTTTAGCAAGCGAACTAGGAAGCAACGCTGTCCCATTTTTGTCAAGCTCAGCAGTTACGTTACTATAAGTGGTGCTAACCTTAATTTGTGAAATTTTATGGTATGAAACAGGATCCATCGCTATTACTCCTACAGTTCCATTTAACACAGTGGTTGAATTACGAACCCTAATCGAAAATGGATAACGCGTGTTCGGGAGCATATAGATCGGTGTAGTAAGATTGACGCCCTCGATTTTAGACAAGTTGTCGTCTCCAAAAGAAGCTGGAAGAGTTGCTTTAGGAATAACAAACATATCTGCGCCGAAAAACTTGCGGACAACATTCTCCAATCCCGGAGTGATGACTTCAGCGACGCTGCCCATAGCAACAACGAAAGACAGGCTTATCGCAATCAAAGCAAAGCACGCAGTGTTAAGCATAAGGTTTCTGCCGATGTTTCTGGAAATAAGCTTCCCTGACTTCCTAGATAACGGAGTTAAAATATACTCTATGACCTTACTTCCGCTTCTAAGGAAACCTGCGGTAACTAGGACTAAACCAATTATTGTCACAATGTTCATCATGACGTTAACCAAACGTACCTGATTCCCCGCAGACTCAGAGAAACCTACACTCATCTGGTAAAATATATTCCGACCAACCAGTATACTGCCCCCAATAAGTAGCGCTCCTATCAGAATAAGCTTCAAAGCAGTTCTAGGCTTTCCAGGAGGCCTCATAGACGGCCTTAACGCTCTAAGGACATTGACCTTAACAGCTAGAATAGACGGTATAGTTCCGCCTATAATTACTGTTACAAAGCCAGCGATTATGCCGATTATAAAGTTTGAAATCAAACTCTCAGAGGTGACTGAAAACGGAAATGATACGTTGAAGACGCTTGAAGCAAAGCCTAAGAAAAACTGCGCCAAAATAACACCGACAACTAAACCTAAACCTATACCTAAAGCACCTAAAACTAAGCTTTCTGAGAAGAACATCCAAAATATCTGCAGCCTCGAAGCCCCTATAGACCTGAGAACCCCGATCTCATAGGTTCTCTCGCTCACGTTAAGGTAAATAGTAATTATGACAACGCCTATCGCGACAACCATCGAGATTAGTGCAGCCACGCTCAACCCACCTTTGAAGCCAGTGCTCATTTCACTCATTGTTTTTAGAGAAGTTTCTTTGGGGAACGAAACTGTGTATTTGTCTCCGAGGATCTGTTTAATCTGATTTTTAATGGTGTCTAGAAGAGTTTGGTTCGTCGGGCTTGAAACCTTAATAATAATGGTGGTAATTTTGTTTGTATAATTCAGCATAGTTTGGGATTTATGCAGATCTATGAAAACTTCATGGGAAACCTGTCCTCCTGCACCGTGCATGAACTGTCTCTCTACTCTGCTTGGATGGTAAAGCCCAACAATGTTGAAAGTATAATTAGAAGTCGACTTCGACTTTAATGTGAAAGTTTTCTTAACAGGATCATACAGCTTCGTAGTCTTAGTTAAACTAACAGTGATTTTATCTCCTGTGTGGAAACCAAGCGTATCGCTAACAATTATATCCGAACTGTTCACTCCGAAACTTCTACGTCCACTTATATTAGTGAAATCCTCTTCAAGATGCAGATAATCCGAAGTAGCATTTAATCCATTTATCACTAAATTCTGCGTATACCCCGACGAATTCTCAGCAGTAATGGTAACTTCAGTTAACAGGAACCCGCTCTGCGACACTATCCCACTAACACGCAGCCTACCTGCAACATTAGTGACACCATTCATATTGGCTGAGGAAACATTATGAAACGCCCCTTCACTAAACGCTCCAGAAGTTGAATTACGCACCAAAACATCAATATCACCCGTAGCCTGAACAAGCAGCTTCCCAAACTGATTCACAGCACTATCAGTAGCAATATTGACCCCGACCAGCAAAGCCACGCCTAAAATGATCGCGCAAACGGTGAGAGCATTCCTGAGCTTCCTCCTTGGAACATTTCGAAATGCTATCCTAGTAAAAGACATTATCAACCTTCCAAATTTTCTTAATCATGGAGGCTTTATGCTGGATTTAAAGGTAACCATTTAAAAATACGCTAAGAAAATACGAAAATCAATGAATTTTGCTGAAGCCTATCGTTTTCTAGCTTCATTTAATTTTCCTACAAACTCCTCAGGTCTAGACGGGCTTATCCAATACATTTTTCCAACCTTAGTTTTCACCACAACCAGATTATGACCATTAGTCACATACATGGAAAATTTACCGTATTTCCTATCCCAAGAAGGACCCCACCATCCTAAGTAGCCGAAACTGCTGCAAAACCGTAGCTTCCATAAGCTCCACTCCTCCGGCTTAAATTGGGCCTCACTTATCTCAACGTATGGAACCTTTACACTTCCCACAAGCCCCTTAACCACCAACATGTCATCCGTCAAAATGAAGCGTGAAGGCGCAAATATTGTGGCTAAAATCAAGATTAGCGGAATAATTATGAGCAGCGCTATCTTAACTGCTAGGAGCTCAGAGTCCAAAAATATGGCAACCAGCATCATGCACTCTACGTATAAAACCATGAAAACGGCTGTTGAAATAACTGAAAGCCTATCATAGGTCGCCTCGGACTCTAACATAAATTACTATCCTCCTAATTATAGACCTAAGACATCCTTCATCACTATTACGTTTATTTCTTTAACCTGTTTAAGTTTCTCGTCATTCGTAATAAATGCCTGCGCACCCTCATTCAGAGATGCTCCGAGCTGCAGGGCGTCTGGGGGCCTTATTCCATATTTTGCTCGGAGTTCAGCCGCCTTCTCAGCCTCTAAGTGATCAATAGTCTTAATTTTCAGATTCGGGAATGTTTGAAGAACAAATTTGTAATCTTCCGCGGTCTCCTCATTTTCCTCCTGTTTAGGTTTAACTAGAATTTCCATAAGCGTTACGGTTGATGTGACTCCTCTCAGCTTCCCATCTTCAATCAACCCAAAAAGAACCTGAGTGAACGAAGTATATTTTTTATCAGCTTCAAAATGGTAGATGAAAGGCGTAGTGTCTATTCCCACAACCTGATACTTCAACAGAATGTTTCTTATTCTATCTTCTTTTTCTTCCATGCCCTTCTTTCCTTTTCAACGTATTTAGCCGCCTCGACACCCCTCCAAGCCTTCCTATGAAGGCCAAGCATATAGTTGGTGTAACGTTTAGGCGTAGGCTTCATCAAGACTTGCCCATTCTTCACGCTTACAACTAACTTGTCGCCCTCTTCGATTTCTAATTCTCTCCGCGCCTCCTTAGGAATGACTACTTGATACTTCTTGCTAACCTTAACTGTTTCAGTCAAGTATGACACTAGCTATTTTACTTTACTTTATAATTATTGCTTTACTATTAACTTTTCGCTTTACGAAGGGTTTCATCGAGATTTTCTCTCGCTGTTTAAACTAATACTGGAAAAAATGACTAAAAGTTCCTGCATAGTCCTTTTTGCTATTGACTTGTCTATCTTTAGTCGTCATCCATATCTTTTGATTCTGATTTCTCCATCCTTATAGCCCGAACCACCACATCATCATAGTGGCTGTGCATATATCCACAGAAAAAGCCTATTTTACCGCTTAGAAGAGGCGCAGTATCAACAAACCTGATAACAGCATCAGAGTCAAGATAAACCGTTATCCTACCTCCAACAGCCCTAACTTTAAGCTCGTATTCCTCTCCCTTCTTCCATTTGAAACAAACTTCCGAGGCAAATAGAGGAGTCGGATAGGTTGAACCCTTATCCTTTCTATACAGCCTAAGCCTACCATCAACACAAAGCTGAACAGTATACCAGCTATCACCCTCAGCACTCCACCTGAAAACAAGCCCAGTGTCAGGAGGGGTTACATCCGAAACTGGCTTCGGATAATCAACAATTCGGACCTTCACTTCTACAGAATAATCAGTCCAACTTGGATCCCCGGCAACACTATAATAAATATAGTTCATAGCACTCTGGCTGAACTCATTATCCTCAACTCTCCAAACCCCTCCGGTTGAAACCCATACAGGACTCCCGTCAGATCCCTCAGGATACCTGTTAAAATTGTCTTTGAACAGAACTCTCCGATCATGATCAGCCACAACGACACCTGTGGCGTTTGAAGCTGCAACTGTGCCGATTAAAATTAGCCCTAAAATAAACCAAGCATTCATTTTGCCAGCCATAAAACATTCCTCTAAGCCTTCTCAGGCTAGTCCAACAAGCTCCTCTAAATATTTAATCTTTGAAAGTTCTCGCCGTATTTTCCGATTTTTCCTCATAAGCTTCGCCATCAAAATGAAGAATCTTCAAT
>Ga0315309_1001214_pt1 | contig 15418 bp, 12 predicted proteins | sample TDP4_MG_FD_203080 | JGI IMG/M metagenome (GOLD analysis project Ga0315309, IMG submission 203080) | Freshwater sediment microbial communities from Lake Towuti, South Sulawesi, Indonesia - TDP4 | ecosystem: Environmental > Aquatic > Freshwater > Lake > Sediment | place: Indonesia: South Sulawesi... | reverse complement strand
TGTGAAAGGTTCTTCAAATTTCTTAATTGGATGATCACCCCTTGCACATCCTCTTTTTCTCCACGGGCAAATTGCACCTTAACTAAGTAGACCTGATTTTGTATTTGAATATCCATCTCCTGCCCTTCCCGATCTTGGTATCTCAGCGCATTCATAATCAGACTTTCCAAATTGGCAAGATGATGGACCTCAGAAATATGTCGACCCTTCACTTCTTCTCTCATTAAATCAAAGATTCCTTTTGCAGTAGCATTCATCTCATAGATTCTGCCCCCAGTATCAATGAGTATAATTCCATCGGATAAAGAATTCATTGTAGTTTGAAGTGCCTTTCCGTAGACAGAAAGGACTTTCCCAGCCTGATCCAGTTTGATATAATTCTCAATGGCTGTACTGGCCGCAATGGCTATTCCCAAGGTATGGGGATTGGGTATGGTCCTCGCCCCCGTAATCCCAATCACGCCCATCAATTCTCCTCGAATTGGATCATTAATAGGAGCATAGGATCCTACAACATAATGAAGCAGGACTGAAAAGTGCTCGCAACCGATAATCTGAATCGGTCTTCTCAACCACTTGACTAAAGAAAACCCACAAGTACCGACTTTATCCTCCTCAAAGCAAAGGCCTTCTCGGATGGTAAATTGTTTCGATCTCTCTAAGTCAACCCTCTGTCCAATTCTTAAAAGGTGATACCCTTGAGCATTATACAGGACAACAAGATAACGACTCTGTTCCAGTGACCGATAAACATTTTCCATAAATGGCTTAGCAATTGAGACGAGGTATTGTTGGTCAGATTTCATTTTCTCATAGGTTTGAAAATCGAGGTAGGCCGAAGGAGGAAAATGGAACGGGTCTACATTTCTTTCTCGACTCCTTATCCAAGATTCGCCGATATGAGAAGGAACAACCCCTTTTACGATCTCCCCTTTTTCAATGAAGGTATTCCACGCAAGGCATAGTTCTTTTTGATGAATCGCGGGATCAAAACTAAGTTCAGGTTCCTTTGACCAGTCCATGTATCAAAATAATACACCTCAGAAAAAAAAAGTCAATGGAGGCCTCAATTCCTACTTCGTGGAAGAAAAATTTGACTTTAACTCTGACCCCTGCTATTTTCCCGTTTGACAGATGGGGACAAAAAGGGAGGTTGGAAGATGCCGGAAAAGGATCCGATCGACCTCATTAGGGAGCAGTTAAATAGGGTGGAGGGGATGTCAAAGCTTCATCCTGACCACGAGGTTTTTAAGCAGTGGCACACTGAAACAAAAACGATTTTGGAGAAGGTTTTCAGCTCTAAATCGATCCATTATCAAAATTTCCTGGCCCTTCGATTCCATGAGGTAAGTGTGAAAGCCTTTGCCTCACCGGAAATCGATAAGATCAATGCGGCACGCTTTAAAAAAGACATAGAGAATGCGAAGAATATCCTTCAATCAGCGATCAAAGAATTGACCTTGGATCGAACGCTCTTCAAAAAGCTCCAGACCACTCCAAAAACAGTAGAGGTTTCCCTTAAGGGTGAATATTTCATATCTTCTGGAATTCAGGATTCGGAGGCGATTCAAGCCATCCAAAAAGCCTTTGAAGGAACTGCGCTTAGCCCCATTTTGGGTGCTGAGGGCGCCAAGAAAGGGGAGTCTATTCATCATCGAATGGATCAGATTCGGCGTGCCAAATTCGCCATTTACGATCTCTCAAACTGTGAAAAGGCGGATATCCTGATCGAGCTTGGCATTGCCCTGGGCCTGGGAAGAGAAATCACCATCCTTTGTAAGAAGGGCTCTCCCCTTCCCGAGACCATTAAATCGCTCAGCCGAATCGAATACGATGATTTTCCCGATCTGATCGAAAAATTAAGAAGAAAAATTGGATGAGGTCCTCGCCACCATCAACATTTACCAAATGGCCCATGGGAGACGGGGGCCGCGGGCAAGTCCGGTGACCTCCTTGAGGCCACTGCGAAGGTCACTCACCGATCCAACCGCATGGGCTTAATCGACCCCCGTAGTTGGACAAATGATGCAAACAAAGCGAAATGACCAAAATTTGGAAAGCATTTGCTGATTTCGGGCAATGATATTTCTGAAACAACGGGGTAAATTTCAAGTCAGAAATCAAGAAGGGCTTCTTCTCTCAATAGGGTAACAGGCGATCTATTTCAGGGATCTCAAAAGCCAAAATCAGACTTCAAGTAAACCCCGTCCCCGCGCTAAAACGCGGGGCATTGGGGCCCTTCGGATTTACAGCATTCATCCCCGTGATAAATCACGGAGCTTTCTGCGGGGCGGGGTAAATGATGCGTGCCGAGTGTGAGGGCCAGAGCATAAATTTTGAAGTTTTCATTATTTTTTCGAGAGTTATCCATTGCAAAAGACAGTTTTTTCTTGACAAGGTAAGGGGCTTTGGGTATATAGTTTTTTGTATACAGTATCCAAAATTTCCATAGGGGGTGATCTGATGCAAGAGATTGAACTTTTCAGAAATATTACGGTTTTAAGTCTGGAGCAGGCCACTGTCCTTCCCTATCTAACCCTCCGCCTCGCTGAAGACGGAGCCAACGTGATTCGCTTAGAGCATCCCGTTTACGGTGACCCCAATCGAAAGGTTGGCAATGACGTATTGAAAGAGGACCGGATGTTTTCCTACTATCTGTCCATCAATGCAGGAAAGAAAGCTTTGACACTCGACATTGGGACTTCCGAAGGCCAGAAGATTCTAAGAGACCTCATCCTGAAACTGAAAGTGGATATCTTCTCGACAAATCAACTACCCAGAAACTATGCGAAGCTCGGGATTGAGTATGAAATGCTCAAAAAGATCAAAGAGAATATCATCTGGTTGGGAATGACCGGTTTCGGTCCCCAGAGTAATGAAGCTGCCTATGATCCTGTGCTTCAGGCCCGGGGTGGTTTGATGGAACTTACAGGAGAAAAGGGGGGAACCCCTCAGGTGATGGGCATTCCCCTCCCCGATATGGGTGCCAGTGAACATGGGTATGGTCTTTTGATGAAGGCCCTCTTCAAAAGGGCCGTGACTGGCCAGGGAACACGCATTGATCTCTCGATGTTCGAAAGCACGGTCTCTTGGCTCACTCAAGCAATCACACATACCGTCACTTTTAAGAAGAAGATCACTCGAAGGGGAAACACCCATGAATTCTTTGCCCCGGTCTCTGTCTATGAAACGAAAGAGGGCTATGCCTATATCGCTTTGGGAAATGATAAGCAATGGGAGACGATGACGAAGATCCCCGGTTTCGAATCCCTTTACAAAAAGGAATATGAGCGAAATGCTGGCCGGATTGCAGATGTGGATAATCTGAATCGGGCCATCAATCAAATCACTAAGAAATTTTCAACCGAAGAATTGATCGATATCTTTAACAAGGCAACCATCGCCATATCTAAGGTAAATTCGATCGAAGAGGTGGTGGAGGATCCACTGGTCAAACCGAACCTCGTTCGTAGTAAAGATCCAAGAACGGGATTGGAGATCACCGTTGCCTCTCCTCCCTTCATGACGCCTTATTTGAAATCGGTCAACCGGATGCTCAGTTTTCCTCCTCGATTTGGGGAACATAATGAGGAGATTTATGGGGGAATTCTGGGATATAACTCTGCTCAATTGAAGGAGCTCAAGGAGAAGAACATTATTTAGGTGTTAATTCGGAGTTCTGAATCGTTAGTCAAATAGTTAGCCAGTCTGTTAGTCGTCATTGTCAAAGACTGTGAGGCTATCTGACTATGAAACTATAAGACTACTTTTCCGAACTGTTGCGACGAAAGGAGCAAGATCTATGGCGCTTGATTTCAACTTTACTGAAGAGCAAGAATTCTTCAGACAGATGGTACGGGATGCGGTGAACCGTTTGATCATGCCCAGGGTGAAGGAATTGGATGAAAAGGAAGAGTTCCCCTGGGATCTCTGGAAGGAATTTGCCGCTCTTGGATATCTCGGCCTGAGGCACGAAGAAAAATATGGTGGGATGGCTACTGACACAATTTCCCAAATGATCTTCTACGAAGAATTAGCAAGAGGGTCCTGTGGGTTTTCCATGTCAGCCACCATGCAAATCCTCATGGGGACGTACTTTATTGCTCGTTTTGGAAGTGAGAACATTAAACAGAGGATTCTTGTACCGGCGATAAAAGGCGAAAAAATCGGAACGATCTGCTTTACCGAAGACCAGTCCGGTTCTGACCTGGGCGGGACAAGGACGCTTGCGACCAAAGTGGATGGAGGTTGGAGGATCAACGGAAGAAAACAGTGGATCACCAATGGACCGATCGCTGAATTTTGCACGTGCATGGCAACGGTTGATCCGAAATTGGGACTTAAAGGACTCAATTTCTTTTTGGTTGAAAAGAAGACAGTAGATCGTGATGGATTCGTCACGGGTCAGAGACTCCATAAATTGGGATCTCGCTGCTCCGTGACCGGCGAGCTGGTCTTTGACAATGTCTTCGTCCCTGATGAGAATTTCTTAGGTGAGGAAGTTGGTAAGGGCGTTCAATACGCTGGAGATATTCTCAACGAAGTTCGGGTGATGACTGGAATGAATGCCTTGGCCATTGCCAAAGGGGCCATGGAGGATGCCAGGGAGTATGCGAACAACCGGATCGCTTTTGGAAACCCCATCAGCAAATATCAATTGATTCGGGAGAAATTCGCTAAATACTGGGCCTGGTTTGAGGCCTCTCGAACCTACCTTTACAAGTGTGCCTGGATGATTCAGAACAAAATTCCCTGCACCAACGAGTGCATGTTGGCCAAATATCATGCCACAGAGATGTGTATCTATGCCGTCGAAGAGGCGATGAGGATCTATGGAGGAAATGCCTTCTGCACCGAATATCCTCCGCAACGGTACTGGAGGGATGCCAAGTTCTTGCTTTACGGCGGTGGCACCCACGAAGTGCTCTGCGACTATTTGGGAAGGGTCTACTGTAAAGATTAAAATCCAAACTTCAAAATCCAAATGCCAAATCAATGTCGAAACCCAAATTCCAAAACATTTTTAAAATTTGAAATTTAGGTTTGATTTGACATTTGAGTTTTGACATTTGACATTGGGAGTTATGATGGAGATCTTCGTCCTGGTCAAGCAGGTTCCTGATCCTGAGGCGATCGTAAGAGTAAAATCAGACTCTGAATTGGAGATCGAAAATAAATATTTTACCAATTTTTTCGATGAGATTGCGATCGAAGCGGGTTTGAAATTGAAAGAAAAATTTGGAGGAAAGGTCACCGTGTTGACCGTCGACAACAAGAAGGTTGACGCCTTGAGAAGAGGTATCGCCATGGGTGCGGATGAGGCCATCCAGATCACTGACCCTGCCTTAGAAGGGGCCAATCCATTTGTGGTTGCGAAGGCCTTGGCCGCCTTTCTCAAAGATAAACCCCACGACTTAATCTTGGCTGGAAGGCAGGCAATGGACGACGACGCGGGGATTGTCGGCCCTGCAGTCGCAGAATTATTGAGGATTCCCCACGTGAATGCAATCATCGGTCTTGAGGTCGACGACCCGAAGAAGGAAGCAAAGGTCATCCGAGAGGTGGAGAACGGAAAAGAAACCCTCTCTTGCCCCTTCCCAGTTCTTTTCACATGCCAGAAGGGTTTAAACACACCTCGGATTCCTCTGGTCATGAATGTGATGAGAGCGATGAAGGCTCAGATTAGGAGGGTCGACCTTGCGGCTTTGGGATTGAGTGCAGCTGACCTCGATCTCCCGTCAGCCAAGGTGCGGAAGTATTCTCCTCCGCCTAAGAGGCCGCAAGTGAGGATGATCAAGGAGGATTTTCCGGAGAATGTAAGGATACTCGTTAAGCTCCTGAAAGAAGAAGCCAAAGTTATATAGATAAATGTCAAATGCCAAAGCCCAAAGTTCAAATGAAGCAAAGGCAATGTCAAATTTCAAAATTTACAGATTAAATCACGTACCGAGTTAAACCGTTAGATTTTGGTATTTTTGACATTTGGATTTGAATAGACATTTGAACTTTGACATTTGGATTTAATCATCAAAGGGAAGTAGGTTATGCCGAACGAAATATGGATTCTTGCAGAGCAACAGGATGGAAGGGTCAGGAGGGTTGCTTTTGAGCTTCTCACAGCTGGTGCTGAGTTCTCAAAAAAGACAGGACAAGGGGTTGCGGCCATTCTTCTGGGAAGCGAACTCCAAGATACTGTAAATAGCCTAAAACCCTTTGCTGACAAAATCTATTTGATTGATGATCCAAGTCTCGCCCCGTATACATCGGATGCCTATTTAGCAAACATCGCTCAACTGGTCACGGACCATCAGCCCTCCGTCCTTTTAGGAGGGGCAACCTCCACTGGAAAGGATCTTTTCCCAAGACTGGCGATGCGCCTTAGGGCTGGCTATGCACCTGATTGCACTGGCTTAACGATCGAAGCGGATGGCCGCCTGGTAGCCACTCGTCCTCTCTATGGTGGAAAGGTCTTTGCGGAGATGACCTTTTCCGATGCAAAGCCTCAATTAGCCACAGTAAGGAACAACACCTTTATCTTCGAAGGAAATCCTGGCAAATCGGCCCAGATCATTTCAGTCTCCGCTCAAGCCGATCCTGCTTCATTTAAGAAGAAAGTCATCGGATTGGAGAAAGCAGCTGGAGCGAAGTTAGATATTACAGAAGCCGACATTGTTGTAGCTGGTGGCAGAGGGATCAAGGGCGCTGACAATTTTAAGATCATCGAAGGGTTGGCTGATGCGTTGAACGGTTCTGTGGGAACGACTCGGGCAGTAGTGGACGAAGGCTGGAGAGATGTGAAGGATCAAATTGGGAAGAGTGGAAAGAACATCTCTGCCAAACTTTATATGGCCTTTGGTGTCTCGGGCGCAATCCACCATGTCCTGGGAATTGGTACTTGTAAGACGATCGTCGCTGTAGATACAGATCCAAATGCCCTCATCTTCAACTATGCAGACTATGGGATCGTTGGGGACCTCTTTCAGATCGTCCCTGCTTTAACTGAAGAACTGAAGAGGGTCCTTTCCAGCGACTGATCAACAAAGAAATTAGGTTGAGGGTGAAGAAGCTTGCATCGAACCCCGAAACTGGAATGTCGAAGTTCGAGCATCCAGTCTCTTGGGGACGGGACTCGATACGAGTTTCGAAAACGATGAACGAGCATCTATAATGTTCTTTTTATGGCATGCACTGTGGTGCGAATTAAAGATGGATAAGGTGGATGTAATTATAGTGGGTGGCGGATTGGCAGGTCTCTCCTGTGCCTATGAATTGGCCGATTCGGGAATGACCGTGCTTGCCTTAGAGCGAGGAGATTTCTCGGGAAGTAAAAATGTGACCGGAGGAAGGATCTACGTTAGACCTATTCGAAGTTACCTTCCGGATCTCTGGGAAGAGGCCCCTTTAGAGAGACATGTGACCAAAGAGATCTTCACGTTGATGGGAAAAACCAACTCCACCACTTTTGAACTTTACAGCGATCGATTCCATCAAGAACCTTATCCCAGTTATACGATTCTCAGGGCGAAGTTCGATCGTTGGCTTGCTGACCTCGTTGCCGAAAAGGGAATCTTTGTCATCCCTCAGAAGGCTGTGGAAGATCTCATCAAAGAGCGCGGAAAGGTCATCGGAGTGAGAGCAGGGGATGAGGAGATTGGTGCCGACTGTGTCGTTGCCGCAGATGGAATCCTCTCCTTCATGGCCGAGAAGGCTGGGCTCCGTCAACCTTTTAAACCCCAACACTTTGCCTTGGGGTTCAAGGAAGTGATCCAACTCGATTCAAAAACTATCGAAGACCGATTCCGTTTGGGAGAGGGTGAAGGGGCGGCTCAGCTCTTCATCGGCTCCCTCACCAAAGGAATGATGGGAGGAGGTTTTCTCTATACCAACCAAGATAGCCTCTCTTTGGGGATTGTTGTTGGTATCCATTCTCTCAATCTGAAAGAACCCCGTGAAGAGGCTTATAAACTATTGGATGAATTTAAAGAGAGGCCCGAGGTTAAAAATCTGATCAAAGGTGGGGAGGTAATTGAATATTCTGCCCACCTGATTACAGAAGGGGGAATTCAAGCAAAACCCAAGGTTTATACTGATGGGATGCTGGTGGTGGGGGATGCCGCAGGCCTTGGGTTAAATATGCTGGTCACAGTGAGGGGAATGGAATATGCCATGGTCTCAGGAGTCTTAGCCGGCCGAACCATCAAGAATGCAAAAGAGAGAAATGACTTCTCAGAAATCTCTCTGGCTGAATATGATAAACTCCTGAACGAAAGTTTTATAATGAAAGAGATGCACACTTTCAAGAACAGCCTTTCGATTCTTGAAAATCAAAGGGTCTTTTCAAAATATCCTCAAGTGATTTCTGACATCTTCGAAAAAGTAATGTGGGTCGATGAGAGGCCCAAAGAAGGGATCTATAAAACCAAGGTGGGGGAATTAAAGAAGTATTTCTTAAATCTTGAAACCCTGAAAGACTGGTGGCAGTTTAGGAAGATATAGGAAGGCTCAATGGATTCAAAATCAAGATTGCTTCAGCTTCGCTTCGCAATGACAGGAAAGGGAAGCTGACATTCTGAACGAAGTGAAGAATTTCTGGTCTTAATGTCTCCAGGAGATACTCAATGAAAATTACCGAGAAGTTAGCTTTAGATGCCTTTAAAAACGATAAAGAGAGCCATATTCAGCTCGATCAAAAAATCTGCCGAACCTGCAAGGAACGCTTCTGTATCTACTCCTGCCCGGCCAATCTCTATTCTCTTAACGAGAAAGGAGAGATGGTGGTCGAATTTGCCGGTTGCTTGGAATGCGGAACCTGTCAGATCGCCTGTATCTATGGCTCTGTTCAATGGAAGTACCCTCGAAGTGGTTTCGGCGTCCAATACCGATGTGGATAAAAAAGACGTGATTAAAGAACCGTCTCCCTCTCCAAGGGCATCTTAGGAGAGGCAAAAAAGGACCTATCTATTTTTCAAATTGTATGTATTTGAGCTCTACTTCAATGGAATGGCAGGCAGTCGTTTGAGCGTCCGGGTGGCTGGATCGACCGTAATCCCCACTGACTCAAGGGCAGTCACCCCAATTAATGGCTCCGAATCATCTGGACCAAATATCACCCTTCCAGCAGTAATTTCTCCCATGAATGAAATCTGAACTAACCCAAAAGGATATTCCTTTATCGTACCATCCGCCAGTTCATAAATTGTTTTCCCTACTGGCTTCACTCCTATCTTTTTCAGTTCCACACCGGGGGCCAGTGAATCAGTGGCACCCGTGTCAACGAGAAAGTCTGCTTCGTACGTTCCGTTGGGGAATTCGAAAGCCTTTAATGTGACAGTAACATGTGTAAGCCCCATGTTCTCCCTTTATCCTTTTTGATTTTGAAGTATCCAGCTGCCGTTTTAATAGAACACGTTCTACTATTAATTTTTTTATTTCATAAAATAAATATTTTGTCAACCTCTTCCGGAAATGGCCTTGATAGGTTAAGTGAATACGACTATAATAGTCCAAAATTTAAGGAGGTTAGCCCATATCATGAATTCGGCTGCACTTTCAAGGTTGAAGGCGCATCTGAGCGATTACCTGACTCAAGTTAATGCCGGTGCCGAGGTACTGACCACCGATCGTGGTAAGCTTGTGGCTTGACTGGTACCAATTTCCCAAACTAAAGCCACGAGGCAAGATTGGTCAGAATGGAAAAGCAGGGATTAATCAAACTTGGCATAGGAAGGCTGTCGAAAGGTTTTTGGGCTATGCCCCGATCCAATGGTTCCAAAGGACCGGTACTGAAAGCGCTCCTTGAAGAAAGGTAGGAGGATCTAAGGAGGGAACGATGGATTTCAGTCTTTCATCCAGACAACAGTTGATACAGGAAGCTGTCCGTGAATTCATGAAGGGCGAATGCGATCCTGCGGTCACACTGGAATGGGTCAAGAAGAAACAATTTCCTTGGGAAATCTACAGAAAGGCTGGCCAAAACGGCTACCTCGCCTCTTACTATCCTAAAGGATTAGGAGGGCAGGGATTGCCTCTCCTTGACCATTGTCTGATCACGGAGGAGATGATTCGTTATGACAACCGGATCGGAATGGCTCTGAGCCTCGGGTCCATCCCAGCCAAGGTTCTCTTGAGATTTGGTACCGAAGAACAGAAGAGAAAATACCTTCCAAGAATTCCGAAAGGGGAGGTCGTCGCTTCCATCGCCATCACCGAGCCAAACCACGGCAGTGATATACGTTTCCTCGATACTCGTGCCGAGAGAAAAGGAGATGAGTATATTCTCAATGGCAACAAAATCTTCATCACCAATGCGGACATTGCTGAATTTTACACCGTCTTCGCCCAGACGGCGCCTGATGCGGGTCCATACCGTGGGATTAGTGGTTTCATTGTGGAGAGGGAGACAAAAGGCGTAACGGCGATCGATTTAGGAGACAAGATCGGTATCAAGACGACTTCTTCCTGTTCGATCGAGTTCAAAGACGTGAAGGTCCCCAAGGAGAATCTCTTAGGCAAAGAAAATCATGGGTTCATCTATATCATGGATGCGATCAACGAGGGAAGGGTTGAGATTGCCAATCAAGCCATCGGCTTAGCAAGAGGAGCCTTTGATCGAGCCACGTTTCATGCCAAAAATCGTGAACAATTTGGGCAAAAAATCGGAAAATTTCAGAACATCTCTCACATGATTGTCGAGATGACAGAAGATATCGAATCCGCTGCGCTGTTAGCCTACAAAGCGGCGTGGCTTTTCGATCAGGGCAAGAAGGATCTTGCCACCTTCTTGCAGGCAAAAGCCAAATGTCCTCTTGTGGCGATCGATGTCTGTCTGAAGGCGATGCAGATCCTTGCAGGATATGGCCTCTTTGAAGAGCAATTTCTTCCTGGCTACTTAGGAGATGCCCTGGCCACATGGCTCCTTGAGGGAACGGGCCAGATCCAAAGAAATACGGTGGCCACACAGATTCTCGGAAAATTGTAAAGTGTAAGAATTCATTTTAGAATAAAATAAGATTTATGGACTTCGAGTTAACGAGTCGTCAAAAACAGATCCGTTTGGCCGCGCGTGAATTTGCTGAAGGCGAATTGTTGCCCATCGGGAAGGAATGCGAAGCCAAGGGTGAGTTCCCAAGAGATCTCATCAAGAAAGCCGCCCAATTAGGTTTCATCGGTGTCTTTATTAAGAAGGAATACGGAGGTTTCGGATTAGGTTCCTTGGAACATGCTATCCTCATGGAGGAATTCTGGAGAACCGACCCTGGGTTAGGTCAGGTTCTAGCCCAAACCGTTTTTGGCTCCGAAATGTTGTTGCTTTATGGTTCTGAGGAACAGAAGAAGAAGTACCTTCCTCCCTTAGCGAAGGGCGACTGGGTCATGGGTTTTTCGATCACTGAACCCGAGGCAGGAAGTGACGCAGCGTCGGCCACAACGAGAGCTGAAAGGGTTGGGGATGAATATGTGATCAATGGGAATAAGGTGATGATCAGTAATGGTGCGGAAGCCAAATTCCTTTTAGTCTTCTGCTTGACCCATCCGGAAGAGGTCTCCACATCGAAACGCCATAGCATCCTTCTCGTCGAGACAGATCGGCCAGGATACAAAGCGGATAGAATCCACGGAAAGATGGGAATCCGTGCTGCGGATACGGCGAATATTTACTTCAATAACGTAAGAGTCCCACGGGAAAACTTGGTGGGTAGGGAGGGAAACGGTTTTGTTCAGCTGATGAAATTCCTTGACCACTCCAGGGTCATCGTTGCCGCTCAAGCCTTAGGCCTCGCGCAAGGCGCCATGGAACAGGCGATCAGTTATGTAAAGAAGAGAAAACAGTTCGGAAAGACGATCGCATCTTTTCAGATCACCCAGTTCAAAATAGCTGAGATGGCGACGCTCGTTGAAACAGCCAGATCTCTGACCTATAAGGCCTGCTGGTACCTCGATCGTGGGACTCCAGATACTCAACTATCGTGTATGGCAAAATGGTGGGCCTGTAATATGGCCGTCAGAGTAGTAGATGAAGCACTGCAGCTTCATGGCGGATATGGTTATCTTGACGACTATCCCATCGAACGCTTCTATCGGGCAGCCAAGCTACTCGAAATCTATGAGGGGACAAAAGAGATCCAGAAGATGATGATCGGCCGGCGCATTTTGGGCATTCCTCAGGAATAGGGTTTAGGGATTCCAGGATCTAAGGGTTCAAAGGTTTTAAAAAATAAATCTTCGCTGGGTCACTTGAATCCGTGACCCCTCAACTCCTTTTCATTTAGTTATGAAGCAGAAGATTGGCGTCTATATTTGTCACTGCGGCACCAATATCGCTGCCACAGTCGATTGTGATCAACTTGTCCGCTTTTCCAGCACTCTTCCTGGTGTAAAGGTGGCCAGGGATTACCGCTATCTCTGCTCTGACCCTGGCCAGGATTTGATCAAAAAAGATATCCGTGAACTCTCCCTCGATCGAGTGGTCGTGGCCGCCTGTTCACCTCGAATGCACGAAGTGACTTTTCGAAATGCTGTCTCTTCAGAAGGACTCAACCCCTATTTCCTCAATATTGCCAATATCCGTGAGCAGTGCTCCTGGGTTCATAAGGACAAAGAGAGTGGGACGGAGAAAGCCAAGCAACTTCTTCGGGCGGCTGTGGCAAGGGTGTTGCGTCAAGAGGCCCTCACAGCAAGAAAGGTTGAAATAAAACCTTCTGTATTAGTTGTCGGGGCTGGCATCGCTGGCATTCAGGCTGCCCTAACCATTGCGAACGAAGGAATGAAGGCCTTTCTCATCGAAAGGTCTCCTTATATCGGAGGACACATGGCCCAGCTCGACAAGACCTTCCCTACCTTGGACTGTGCCTCTTGTATCTTTACCCCCAAAACCGTAGAGGTAGCTCAGAATAAAAATATCGAGCTTCATGTCTGTTCGGAGGTTGTTGAGGTTAAAGGTTATGTCGGAAACTTCACCACGACGATCAAGAAAAAGCCAACTTATGTGGATTACAGCCGGTGCACGGGCTGTGGAGATTGTGTCGAGGCCTGCGTCTTGAAAAAAGGAGTGCCCTCAGAGTTTGAAGAGAGAATGGCCATGCGCAGAGCCATCTACATTCCCTTCCCTCAGGCCGTCCCCCTGAAGGCCATCGTGGATAAAGAAAGTTGCCTTCTGTTGAGTAAAGGGAAGTGTAATAAGTCATGTGTTGAAGCCTGCAAGGCAGGAGCCATCAATTTTGAGCAGAAAGAGCAGGTCATCGAGAAGGAAGTGGGTTCGATCATCATCGCCACGGGATATGACCTATTCGATGCCCATCTCCTTCCCCAATACGGATATGGGATTTATGAAAATGTCATGACTAATCTTCAGTTCGAAAGGCTTGCAAGCCCTTCCGGACCAACCCGTGGAGAAGTATTGTTAAGAGATGGAACGGTTCCCAAAGGGATTGCCTTTCTTCACTGCATCGGAAGCCGCGACGAAAATGCAAATCTCTACTGTTCCAGGGTCTGCTGCATGGCTTCGATGAAGCAGGCCCATTTGGCAAAGGAGAAAACCGGCGCCGAAATATATGAATTTTATATCGATATCAACGCCTTTGGGAAAGGGTACCAGGAGTTCTATAAGAGGGTCCGGGAAGAAGGAATCTGTTTCATTCGTGGGAAAGGTTCTGAGATCTTCAAAAGGGACGGTCGTCTCGTCGTGGCAGCGGAGGATACCATGCTCGGGACCCCCGTTGAGATCTCTGTGGACATGGTCGTATTGGGGACCGGTTTGACCGCTCGTGGCGATGCCGAAAAGGTTGCCCAGGTTTTTGGGATCAGTCAAAGCGCAGACCGATTCTTTATGGAGGCCCATCCAAAACTGAGGCCCGTCGCCACCCATGTGGACGGAATCTTTTTGGCAGGATGCTGCCAGGGACCCAAAGATATTCCCGACACCGTGGCCCAAGCCTCTGCGGCTGCAGCCGAGGTGATCGCCCTGGCTGCCAAAGGAGAGATCGAAGTTGAACCCACCACCTCATGGATCGATCCCGAACTCTGTGCAGGCTGCAAATTATGCATTGAGATCTGTCCTTATTCGGCCATTAGTTTTCTTGATGAGAAGGGAATCTCTGCTGTCAACGATGCCCTCTGCAAGGGCTGTGGGGCGTGCACCGCGATCTGTCCCAACAAAGCAGCGAGACAGAACCATTTCACACAAGATCAGATATTATCAGAGGTGGAAAGTTTGGTATGAGGAGAAGGGAAAATTCTGAGTGTAGGATGAATCTAATGTCAAATTTCAAAGTTCAAATTCCAAATGAAATCCAAAATTCAAATGACAAATATGTTACTCACAGGCTTTGACATTTCGATTTTGGCATTTGAAATTACGATCTTCGATGAAGATAGACCCTAAGACTTTTGTTCAAGATTATCATCTGAATTTATGTATCCAGTGCGGAACCTGCACAGGTGGATGTCCTGTTAAATTCAGATCTCCCTTGAATATGCGGAGGTTGGTCAGGGAGACAGCTTTCACAGCCGACCCCTCTCCTCTATTCAAAAAGCCTGAATTGTGGGCCTGCACCACATGCAGCACCTGTACCCTCCGCTGTCCCACAGGAGTGAAGAATGTGGACCTGATCATGGGCATTCGAAACTTCCTTGCCCAGAAGGGAGAGGTTCCCTCTACGATCAGAGATGCTCTGGAAAATACGCTTCTCCAAGGAAATCCATGGGGAAGGTTCCGAGATCGAAGAGCAGATTGGGCAAAAGACCTTGGAGTGAAAATACTTGGCGAAGCGACAGCAGAGATGTTGCTTTATGTGGGGTGCGCCCCTTCTTATGATCCAAGAGTTCAGAATGTCTCCATGGCTCTGGTCAAGATCTTTCAAAAAGCAGAGCTCGACTTTGGCATCCTAGGCAAAAAGGAATCGTGCTGCGGAAATGAAATCAGAAGGATGGGCGAGGAGACCCTCTTTAAAAGACTGGCCAAAGACAATACCGCATTATTCAAGAAGGCTGGCATCAAACGGATCATAACGATTTCTCCCCATTGCTTTAACGGCTTCAAAAACGATTATCCCGATCTCCACATTCCGATCCTCCATTACACACAGGTTCTTGTTGATCTCATTGAAACAGGGAAATTAGTGATGTCAAAGGGAGCGGAAACCCTTGCCACCTATCAGGATCCCTGTTTTCTTGGAAAACAGAACCAAATCTTCGATGAACCGAGAATGATCCTAACCTCCATTCCTGGATTGAATTTCGCTGAAATGGAGAGATCGAGACATAGAAGTCTCTGCTGCGAAGGAGGAGGGGGAAGGATGTGGGCTGAAGGAGGAACCGAGGGAACTCGAAACGGAGAGATTCGGATCAAAGAGGCTAACGCCTTGGGTGCTAAAGTGATTGCCACCTCTTGCCCTTTCTGTCTTCTGACCCTTGAGGACTCCGT
>Ga0315309_1001213_pt1 | contig 15428 bp, 21 predicted proteins | sample TDP4_MG_FD_203080 | JGI IMG/M metagenome (GOLD analysis project Ga0315309, IMG submission 203080) | Freshwater sediment microbial communities from Lake Towuti, South Sulawesi, Indonesia - TDP4 | ecosystem: Environmental > Aquatic > Freshwater > Lake > Sediment | place: Indonesia: South Sulawesi... | reverse complement strand
TAATCATGTTGGAAGACGCATACCTGAGATCACGCTACTCAGGTGAAGCCTATAATAGGCAGGACGCCAATGAATGTATAGAAGTCGCCGAAAAAGTGATAGAACTTGTTAAACGACTCGTTGCCAATCTATAAGATCCTGAAAAAGTGGAAAGACGTAACCGAAGCCTTAACCAACTCAGCCCAAAAGATACTCGGCGACGCTGAAGTGGTGCCCTTTGGCAGCATAGTGGAAGGCAAAGGAACCGCGATGAGCGACTTGGACATCCTCATCATAGCCAAAGACCTACCCAAAAGCGCCCTCGACAGAGCGCAGATCACGGGCAAGATAGAAGAAGAATCTGGTCTGCCACCGTTTCACCCAATTCAAATACACCTCGCAACAGCGGAAGAAGCGGAGACTAACCCAATATACAAGGAAGCAAGGCAAAAACATCACAAGAGTTAGCGACAACTTCTCTTAACAATCACTTTTTGGCTCCTTTCGCTAGCTCATATTCAGCGCTGTGAAACAACGGGCTGGAGATTATCAGGTCCGCAGTCGCCCCGTTACAGGCAGTCGGCACATTATACAGGACAGCTACCCTGAGAAGCGCCTTAACATCGATGTCATGGGGAAGAGACTGCAAAGGATACCAGTAGGTTTGGTGAAGTCATCCTAAATTGTCAAGCCCAACGCAACAAGAAATATGCCTAGAATCAAGAGGGCAATTGCAGTATTGTACACATCTTTCTTTGATATCTAGAACGGCTTGCCCCATATATTGGAGTAAGCAACTTCTTTCAGGCTTTTCCTAGTACGTTGGCTTAGTCTTTCTCGAGCTGCTTCCTCGTAAGAGCGCGCGCACGGATACGCTAAAGGCGTCGCGACCACAAATCTTACTTCGTCGGGTATGTGCAATACCCTTCTAAGTTCACCCTCGTTTACCGCTGTCATTGGATGCGTTATCAGGCCGAGGTCAGTCGCAGCTAAAAGAATGTTCTCCACCGCTAAACCTACATCGAACAGATAATATTCCCTTCCTTCGTGGATGTCGTCATCGTTGGGGTTGGCACAGGCAACAATAAGGACAGGCGCCTCCTTGACTACCTGATTGAATCCAGAGAACGCTTTGGTAACTACGTTTTCAACGTTCTCCTTGCCCCTCACAACGATAAAGCGCCACGGCTGCGTATTCCGTGCCGATGGTGCGAATCTAGCAGCATCTAAGATTTTGGTGATTTTCTCTTCTTCGACTTCTCGCGCTGAAAGAAACGGTTTTAGACTCGCTCTCTTACCTATTGTTTCTAGTGTTTCCATTAGACCTATTCGCCTCCACCTAGAGCAATATGAGTACAATGTGTTCTTAAATAGGCGCCATTTCTTTTCGCCTGCTAGTTAACATCAATTTCCTTCCAAAGCAATCTAGCGAGCGCGCTATTTCCATAGAGTCAATGTCGATTGGTTGGATAGAAATTCTATCACAACAACAACCTTACTCTCTATCACTCTCTCACTCTTACTCTCTCTTACTCTGTTAGACAGACAACCAGACACAAACAGACAGACAAACAACCAGACAGAGACAGAAATGCTGGACATAGCATTAATTTAGTAAGAGGGCATTAAGAAATCAGAATGTGTGATTTGAGTAGAGGCTAAGCAATATGAGCTCTGTGCTTCAGCCATTTCTTCTAAGCCTTATTGGAGGATTAGCTACTGGAATCGGCGGCATAATTGTTCTTCTGCTCAAGAGAGTCAGCGACAGAATTGTGAGCTTATCTATGGGATTCGCATCGGGCGTAATGCTCATGGTTGCCTTTAACAACCTTTTTCTTGAAGCTGAAAAGTTCATCACACATATTGATTTGATAATTTTATTCTCATTTGGCGCTGTCGTTATGATTGTTCTCGACCTAACTCTTCCTCATATTGAACTGACAACCAGAAATGCAAATAGCAAAAGTGCCCAAATGGCTAGAACAGGTGCACTCATCGCTGTGGGGATAACATTACACAACTTTCCTGAAGGATTAGTAGTTGCAGCAGGATACGCCTATGCACCAAGTCTCGGATTAATAATTGCCATCGCCATTTTGCTCCACAACATACCAGAAGGGGTCGCTACCGCAATTCCTTTTATGAAAGCTGGAATAAAGCCCTCGAAGATAGCTATAATAACATTCCTCTCTGGTCTGGCAGAGCCCCTTGCAGCCCTATTTGGAGCCATAGCTCTCTCAATAATCGGCACAAGGACAGTGATAGGATATTCTCTGGTCTTTGCAGCAGGCGTAATGACTTACATAACCGCAGATGAATTGATACCAGTTGCACATGAGTACGGTTTCAAACATACAGTATCTGTTGGTCTCTTATTTGGGATAATATTCGCTCTACTAGTTGATGTTTTGCTAAGTTAGCCTCTGCCTTGACCTAAAGACCACATGCCTAGCCACCGTTGAATTTGTGTGTGTGGGGATAGAAATTCTATCCAAACCAAACCAACAATTCGCCCATTTAGGTTGCACTGACTAGGAAAATTCTTTAGTGAGAAGCACCGATTAAGTGCCATGCCAAGAATTGATGCTTTTGATGAAGCAGTCATAGATAGCCCTCCTCTCGTTGTCTTTAAGGCTATTTTGGACGAGGCAGTAGGGTCTACTCATTGGTGGATGCCTCATTGGGAATCAAAACTCAGAAGCGGTACAGCGGGTCGTGAAGGCGCAGTCTTTGACATAACAATTCATCGTACCGGGACACCCAAGTTTTCCGGCAAAGTAACGAAGATTGTCGAAGCCAAGCTGGTGCAACTTGAATTTGAAGGCGACTTCGTAGGAACTGGAGAATGGAGATTTGAGCCATCAGACGGAAAGACAAAGCTGTCCTATCGATGGAATGTTAGACCCAAAAGGTTGTCTTTTGTCATTCTCTCACCATTCATAGACATGAGAAAGAGCCATTCCGACGTGATGCAGAAAGGATTCCAAGCATTGAACAATTACCTTAGCAAGAAATAGCTGCATGTGACTGCTCAACGAAGCAATCTCCGAAAACGACCACATGGACTCAGAACGGTTTCTGACGGCAGCACAGGCAATAGAACTGGTCTAGCTACAACTTCCCAACGCGGGCATAGGAATTCCATCCAAGCAAACTCAACCGTCACCTCGTCATTTTGTGTGTGTATAGAAATTCTATGCAGAAAACTAGCGCGCGCTAACAGGCAAATCCTCAGAATCCACAATTACTAGTTCCATTCAAACGTCAGCCAACATGGAAGAAGTCATTATTACTGTTTCTAAACCGAAAGTTAATAACATCTGAACTGAAACCCGTTTTCAACATTCAAGAAGTTGTTGTGGCTACTTAAGAAAAAATCACAACAACAACTTTCACACAGCCCCCAGCCTAATGGATAACGATATTAACATGCGCCATCAAACAATGGCACATCAAGTCAATACTCACGATCAATGAACCAGCGCATTACCAAGTCCCAGCTAGGAAAACCTTCGTTTTTCTGAACCCTACTTTTTGCCAGAACCCAAGACTTTCCTCAATGACCGTTGCTGACACTGTGGGGGCCCCTCTCTCCCGAAACCTCTTCACTATCTCTCTAACGAGCGCTGTTCCAACGCCCCGCCTCTGGCACACGGGATGAACAGAAAGTTCATGAATCATCGCCCTTGAACCGTCGTAATTGCCCCTTACACACCCCACAACCTTCCCATCCGCCTCATACACGAGAAACACGGCAGCACTACACGCCTTAACCCTACACATAGCCTCCGGACCATCCACCTCCGGAAAGCCATACTGATTATTCATCTTCAAAATCTCAACAACCGCATCAGCGTCTCTAACCTCAAAGTCCCTAATCAACACAAACCCACCGACAGCCCACGCTAACTCCTAATGAACGTTACGCAAACCATAAAAAAGTTTAGCGTACATGCCTAGTTTTTGCAAAGTAGAGATAGACGGCTCCACTGATCAACAGCCCATAAATTACGAAGTCAGCGACAAAATTCTGCCAGGCGAAGTAGTAGTGCCAGGGTCCAATCACCAAGAGTCCTTTTCTGCCCGCCTGAAACCATGCAAAAGGGAAACCAAAATAAATTATGTCACCATCCATGACCAACGGCTTCACAACATAGAGTCCAGAGAGCAACGTGAGAAACAATCCTCCGCCGACGCCGGCAAAAGCCGTCAAAACCATTGGCAACCCGTAGAACCGCATAGACAACCACATAACAAGAGGAACTTGTACTAACTTATTATGCTACACTTTAGAACAGCAGCCGAAACCTAAAAAAGCAGATATATTGGGGTGTCTGTCAAGTTTTGACAGTTTCTCATAAGATTCTTATCCAAATAAGAGACTTATTAAAGTGAGAACAATTGAGTAACGTCACTCCCCAAAAACAAGCTGCACATGGGTCAATGCTCTCCAAATTCTTCGCTAACATGAGAGTTCCTACAACAGTTTCTCTTCTAGGGCTGCTCTTATTGCTGATAGGCTACACAGTTGGCAATGAAGTTGTGATTGCGTCAGGTTGGATTTTGACGATTCTTGGGGCTGGCTGGTTCTTAATCTTAATGCGTGTCCGTATTTGGCGACTACCTTAATTCAACCCAATGTGAACTTTAAACGACTACATCGTTTTCGTCTGTCTGCCAGAATGAGCGCAGCACAAACTAAAGCCATTGCGAAGGCTTCGTATTCGCTTCACACAAAAAGTAATAGGATAGGATACCATGGTAAAACTGTCAAAAATCAGACTCCTATCTGGATCCAAATATTCTTAGAATGCAGAAACCTGGAGGGATCCATTCTCCAAGAGGCTTGATCAAACCAAAAGCACGTTTCAACCCGTTTCCCTGCTGGTTCTCCCATGTCGCCTTCGTATTTTTTCTGCAAGTTTGCCATCTTCCAAGATGAAGGCTCCTTCATAGCCACAGTCCAAACATTTCCAAATTGAAGGACGATAAAAGACAAGAAAATTAATGTTTGCCGAACCGCATTTTGGACAAAACTTCATACTGCCCGAAAGTTTCTCTTCTCTCCTAGCCGGCTCAACCGATCTCTTGAACCCCCACTTCTGCTTCAGCAAATTGTCAATCTCGCTAAAAGAAAACTCCTTAGCATCTTCCCCACAAAATGGACACTTTTGACCAGCCCGCAACTCCTTATCATAGACACATTTACCATTCGGACAAGTCCACACTTTCATGCAGATGCCCCTTGATTCGCCCCTGACAGATTTCTAAAACATAGCATTATAAACCTCTCGCACAGCCAAACTAAATTGGAGACTGCAAAAGTTTGAAAGCTCAGAGGCTTCTGCCCCTCTTCATTATAATATGTGTTGTTCTCTCCCTCGCCATAACCCTAGCATCCTACTACTTCTACTACGAAGACCTACGAATCTTTGATGCATCATTCAGGTATAGAGGCTGGCCACTCTACTGGATGGTCGAATCGTGGTCAACATGGGGCCGCTCACCACAATACCACATTTTCCAATTTCAACCCCTCAACTTCTTGATCGACAACATCTTCTGGGCTGTTGTATTCCAACTCCCATCCACAACCATGCTTCTCCTTAGAAAACATAAGGCAAAACAGTAATCGACCTCGTGAGTGCTAGTCAAATCTGTCTTTGACGAGTTTTTCATGCAGCGTCTTCAACCAGTCAATATCCCTTCTGTAACGTTCAAGCTCCTCCGACTCCTTCGTAAGACTAGCCACCTTACGTTTAAGCTGCTCAACCGCCCCGCTCATCCCAACCTCACAAAAACGCAGAAACCAACCTATCAAGAAAAATAAGTTATGAAACACAACTCAATATTCACAATCAATGAAGAGCAGCATTTCAACGACCACTAAATATGCATGATCCTTCAACGTGAAGCAAAAATCATGATCTTCTTTTCATAATGGTTAACATTTCTAGCCGTCCAAACCCTTTACCGCGAGGAAAAATCTAAAATGGCTAATCCTCTAGACAGAGGACTGAAAACCAGGCTTATCCTGCCCTTCGCCACACCCGCCAAGAATAGAATCAAAGACTTCACTAAAAACATGGAAATGGCAGCCATCCTTTACCTAGCCGAATCCAACAGAGAAAAAGGCGAAAACCTCATCCTAAAGAAACCAGACGAAAAACTCGTCTTCATAACCGAAGCCTACTACCCCATATGGCTCATTCCCTACCACGCAGCAACCCTAATATTCGACGGAATCGGCGTCACCTCACACGCACTCTCTTACGACACGATACCCGACACCAAAACCTTCAACAAAGACATACAAGAAAACAAAAAAACAACAGAAGCCTACACCACAGCCCTCACCAGAAACACCGACTACTTCAAAAACTTCACGGGCAAAGAAGCAAAAACCATAGAAGGCCTAATCGCAACCCCTGACCTCATAAAAGACTTCACAACCTACCTCCAACAAATGAAAGAAACCCAAAAACCATTCACAACCAAAGCAGTCCTAACCCCCACAATCGACGACTACGAAATCCAAACCTTGACCGAACAACTCGATAACCTAAGAGCCAAAATCGACAGGGACATAGAAAACGTAGACGCAAGCATGAAACTCCTCAACACAACCACTACAGAAAAAGCCAAAACAATCCGACAAGAAATCAAAAAAATCCAAGAAAAACACGACAAACAAATCGAGAACATCAAACCCAGAGTAGCAAGAAAAACACGACAAATCCAAAGCAAATACCACCGAAAAATCACCAGAACATCCAAAAGATACAAGAAACGACTTCAACTCCTCCACAAAAACCAAGTCAAACTTCACAAAACCCTGAGACATCTAAGAACGGAAGCTAAGCGATGCGAAGCAAGAGTACAATATAGCAGACGCCGCAAGAAAAAGCGAACTGAAACCCAATGGACCCTAAAACTCAAAAGACTCAAGAAGAGACTCCCAACTCTCCATAAAGAAATCGAAGACACCAACAAAAGAATACAGACCATTGAAACCGCCAAACAGCATGAATTAGCCCAACAAAAGACAGAATATGACACACACATCGAAGCAGCCAACAAGATACTCCGAGACCTTCAAGCCTCCAAAGAAGCCGAAATCACCATGAAACAAAAAGAAATAGCCACACTCGAAGACATGACATCCCACATCACAAACCAAATGAACGAAATAGCCAAGACAAAAAAAGGAACCCTAAACGAATTCGACGCAATAACCATACCAAGAAGAAAACGAGCATACGCACTCGTATACATGCCCTTCTACCTTGCCCGATACGAAACAGAAAACAGGAAAAGATACCTCGTATACCCCCCATCAATAGTCAGCGACATGGGAATCCTAACAAAAATGAAGGGAACCCTAGGCGCCACAAAAATGAAGGCCCTACTCCAACCCCGCTCAAAAGCTATGACAACATTCCTAAACCAACTTGTAACATTAATCGAAAAAAACCCCATGCTTGAAAAAGAAGTAACCGAAGCCGGAATCCAAGCCAGCGTCCTTCAAACAAAACAGCTACGAATAGGCGTCAAAAAAGGACTAAAAGAACTAGAAAACGAAAACTGGGTATCAGAACACGAATTCCAAACCTTCAATAAACTCCTATACATATACGCCTAGCGCCAACAATTCAGAAACTCACCTACAACTAACTAAACCCGCACTAAAGACTGTGCATTTCTATGTTTTTCTAGTATTCACAATCAATGAAGGCTTAGCCTCTCATCCACTCTTACACGATAAGCATGCACTGCGTGATGATGGCACTGAGGCGACATTCATCATCAACACGCACAGCCACAGCCCTTAAACTGCGACATTCAACAGCCGAATCACACTGCTCTTAACTACGTCTTTCTCAGAGCCTTACAGCTGGGACACCGCGTCGCCGTTGTGGGCATGAGTCCACCGTCGGGGCAGGGAACCATAACCACTCCTTCAACAAACACTTCTGTTACCAACCGTGCTTTATCGTTGAAGGTGGCGTTGTTTCTTTTCTTCGTTTTTCCTGTTTCTTGGCCCTTTCAAACTTATTGATTTTAACAGCGCTACCCTCCAACGCAACCCAATACCTACGATTCAAGTTCTTATGATAAACAAACTTGTTCACCAACCTCCTCAACTCCTCCAACGACACCCCCTCCGAATCAACAGACACCCTACCGCCACTCAACGCAACATCAACATTCAAAGTTGAACGCAAGAAACCAGACAACAACTCCCTCTCATCCTCCTCCAACACACCCAAATCCACTTCAAACCGCTTCCTACGCCTCAAAAACACACCCATCAACCCCATCACTGCAACAGTCCTCCAAGAATAAAAGAACTACGCCCCAAAGACAGAGCCATCCCCATTCTCTCCTTCATATCTAGCGCCAAACATTCACGAAACATTGAAACCCAGAGAGGTTATGTCTGAAACCCACAGCTCGTGTAGGTGTTCCACAAGTTTTATTGCCACTCTAACATGCCATTTTATTACTGATTCAAGGTTTTTCCCACGCAGCCACCTGTGCGGAAAGAGCAGGTTCACGAACCTTGAGTCACAAGCGCACATGCGCAAAAGAAAACGCATAGCGACGTGTTGACTCGGTCCGGGCACGAGCCTCTCCTTCCCGCAGATGGCATGTGCACACATGCGGACACCATTACTTCTAAATAGCCAAAACACACACGAGAAAAGCAGTGGAGAAGAAAAAAGATGTTTGCTCACACCAGCATCCGAACCAGCAACATGAACAGATCAATCGACTTCTACACCAAATTAATGGGTCTTAAACTCCTAAACCGACGAGAAATACCACAGAACAACGCCGAAATCGCATTCCTCCAAGACCCAGACGGAAAAGGAGCCAAACTTGAACTAACATTATATCGAAACCAAAAGAAGTTCATCCAAGCCGAATACGAAGACCGACTGTTCGATCATCTTGCCTTCGAGATCAAGGACATGGAAAAAACCATCTCCACCCTGCGAAGCAAAAACATCACAATCACCGATGAACCCTTTAAGCTTGGTCCAACAGGATCGTTAATAGCCTTCATAGAAGACCCAGACGGCACACTAATCGAACTCATCGAGAGATAGCTCTCTACAAGAACATATTCAGATTCTAACAGAAATCCAAAAAAACCCGAAAGCAGAGCCGTTTCCAGAGGTTCATTTGCGTCCACCATGACCCTTCAGACCAACAAAAACGAAGGAGGACCTGGATTTCTTGCAGCCTCAACTTTACGTATGAACCCGTCTGTTCCGGTAAAACTTGAAGATTCCAACCAAGATTAGCATGATTCCTACTATAATGGCGATTGGCGGGCCGATGGCGACTCTCTTGATGTCTGGCTGTTCTTGCATCTGCCTTTCCACCATAATTATGTCTGCAGAAGCCCAGAGCAGCAGAATGCAACCAACAACAACTAAGGAGTAAGCCACGACGTTCTTCATTTAGGTCAAACAAACTTGCAGATACTCAGGTATAAGGCTATTTTCCCCAGTCTTATACATCTAAATACGCTTCTTATTTATAGAAGAGGCAGCCCAATTGCGTAAGGCAGGAGTCAAAATGAAGTTCAAATACACAGGCATCCGAGTGACAGATCTGAAACGCTCCATCCAATTCTACGTCAAGACTATGGGCATGAAAGTGACGGGAAGAGGAAAGATGCGCGCAGGCGGCACCTTCGTGACCCTGAAAAACGAAGGCTCACCACAGATCTTAGAGTTAAACTACTATCCTCCAGGAAAAAGATACTACGAAGAATACATGGAAGGCTCCGAGCTGGACCACCTAGCATTTGCGTGCGAAGATGTCAGAAAAAGCTACATGAAAGTACTAGCCGGAGGCGCAACCTCAGCCGTCGAACCATGGGACGAAGGAGGCTACACACTCGCCTTTGTCAAAGACCCAGATGGCATATGGATTGAACTGATCGGAAAGAAAACCAAGCTAGCGTCCCACGACAAGTCGTAAGGCTGTTCAACAAAGAAGTCAAAGAGCAGACAATGGGATTGCCTATGGTAGGTTTACCAGATTTCCTTCTTGATTGCGCTCAATTCTTCCTGCAGTTTCTTTATGGCCAATGTGGTGATTCTGTAGCTGTCTTCCTCTGTCTTGACCACGTTTCCCTCTTTGATCAGTTCGCTTAATCGTGCACTAACCGTTTTCGAGGACTTAGCCAATTTAGCTTGTAGCTCATACTTTGTCATAACGTCATTGGCCCGCTTACCTAACCGATGAGCGATGAAAGCCGCCAACAAATAAAACTGCAATGCCTCGCTGTCAGTCAGCTTCTCTTTGGGAACAAGAACCTCTGGGCCTTCAGGCGCAATCGCAATAACGCTTTTAGCATCGTCAACAAGCTTAGCAAGATCAACGGTCAACATTACCTTACGGGCAATGTCAAACGCAGGAATCATCTCAGAGAAAAACCTATTGACACTGACCCACACATCATCGAGGTTGCCAGTGAAAGTCTGCTCTAAGTCTCCGTACTTAACATGAACCGTAATTTGTGCAGACTCGCTCAATCAGACCCGAACCTCGATTCAATACCTGTCGTTACATATTTAAAGCCTAACATGAAGCCAAGCGTTATCTAGAAAGAAATAGTAGCAAGCAACCGTAGGACCCTGCTCTGGACAATGTCGCCATTGCAGGGATCACGATTGAAGTTTAATACGCCCACGGACAAAAACAACAGCCATGACGAGGGAAATGACAATGATCGCAGCTTACATCTTGGGAACCCTGATAGCATCCAAAACCGTCTTCTCACAACCCGGAGAAGCCATGTCCTTCGGCTAAAAGACAACAAAAACAACTACAAACATTTGACTCAGCCTTTGGCACCACCCAATCGAGGCAGCACTTCCTCCTCTATCCATTTTTCACCCTGCACTGTCAACTTACACTCCGGCCTAGCTGGATCAGGCTTAAACACCAACCCACGTTTAGTCATCTCATTCAGCCTAGCTGGCACCATCGCCTTGATACCGCTCGACTTGAGCAACTCACCAATCTTAGTTGCCGTGCCCGTCTTCCGCTCACATGCAAACAAAACCAAACCAATAGCCTCATAATGCGACAAACGCTCTCGAGTGGTCACAACAGGACCCTCCGTGGTCAACTCAACAACACCCTCCAACCCAGCCTTCACAGGAACCACAACCTTACTAGCAACCAAGCTACTGACCTCACCGACAAACTCAGGCTTCACAGCCTTCAACGCCTCAAGCAGTTCCTGCGCCGATTCACCCTCAACCTCAATCTCACCGAAGCCAGTTTTAATATGCGCCCTAATCTTCACCAAGTTTTTCACACCCCCCACCAGACAACACCATACTCGACTCGGTCTGCGCCTGCGACGACCCATGAACAGCCAAAACATACACATAACCCTTCTCAGTCTTCCAACGCTTCACCTTACCCTTCCTCACCAACCAATTCAGAACACCAGAAAGCGTGGTCGCGGGATAGTGAACAGCATTCGCTCGCATAGCCTCAATCAACTCAGGCAAAGTCCTAGGCGTGGCTCTACCCCACTCAGTCTCCAATAGCCTCAAAACAGCGTCACTGCAATTACCCGGCGACTGAATGCTGGGAAAAACCACAGAAACAGGCAACGGCAGAGACGAAGACGGAGAAGAAACACTCTCACCAGCGGGCACACCTGACATTTCAACGCCAGCGCCAGCAAAAGCCTCAGAAATCACAGACACAAGACTCGGCAAATCTTTCACTGTCTGCAGAACCTCGTCTCGGCTGCCGCTGACCTCAACCTCACACTGACCCAACCGAACACGCAACGAGAAAGGCACATGCACAGACAAGCCAATCAACCCAAACGAAGATTGTCACCCTACACTTTTAGAATTTACCATAATATTAGCGCACCGCCATAACAGCGAACACTAAAAATGCTCGTAAGAAACAATTTCCTCCAATCTCTTTCTCGGAGGCGTAGGCGGAACCACCTTTGCATAACCTAACTGGATAATCGCGGCAAGGGGATAATCATCCGGAATAGCCAAGATATGTTTCAGAGCTTTCTCCTCATCCAAGAAAGCATGAGTGTAAACACATGACGCCAATCCCTCATTCGTCGCCGCCAAAAGCATGTTCTCAATCGCTGTCCAGGCGGAAGCCAAAGCATACTCACTCAAAGGCTCGTCAGTAGCATGATAACACACCACAACCAGAGCAGGGATGTCCTTTATGTAGGTTTTATTCCATGTTCCACCTTGACGACCAAGAAGCCTCGCCTTCTCAGGTGCAAACCTCTTCCAGACCCTCTTGCTGTACTCAGGGCATACATCAGCAATCTTTGCCTTGACTTCTGCCTCAGTGACAACAATGAACCTCCACGGCTGCAGGTTCGCACCCGAAGGCGCCCAACGACCAGCCTCAAGAACCCTGTTCAAAACCTCATGAGGAACCTTCTCTACCTTAAACTTTCTGACACTGCGCCGCTTCAAGACAACCTCGTAAAAATCCATCCACATTACCACCCTTGACTCGCACATTCAAGGCTTCTTTTCAGATACCTTCTTATTATTGATACCAGCCTCAACACCGAACAACCTCATCAAAAACTTAAACACGTTAAAAGCCGCGCCTTTATCAGCCTTCAAACCCGTAGTCGCACCCAACAAGCAAACGCCATCCCAGCCACGCTCCTTAGCCAAACCTAACATCAAACCAGCAGCACCCACAATCCGACCCGCACCATAGAGGACAGCGCCCTTCTCCATCGTCTCAACTGCCAACGCCTGCGAAGTAGCAGCCACATAAACCTCGCCAGCCGGACGAGGCGTAGGCACACCTCCCATAGTCGCCAAAAACCTGCAGCCAAACTGCTCAGCAAAGTTCAAAATCTCATCACAGAGCGTGTAATGGGCTACAACATCCTCACGCGAAGGCTGAGTATCACCCGTAAAAATTAAAAACTGAGTCTTCCCAAAAGTGGCTGTGCTAAACTCGTAGTGAGGTGGACGACAAACCCCATCCTTCTCAACAACAACATAATCTGGAAAGGAAGGCGAATACAACTCAGCAAAAACATCAGCCCGAGTAAACTCAATCAACAAACGAGCTGCAAGCCTACCAACATTGCCGAAACCAGACAAACCCTCAACCAACACAGGATTCTCCAAGGCTGGCTTAGACAGGAAACGGAAAACAGGCTTATCCAAGACATGCATCTCCACTTAATCGAGGCAACCGATTATAGCCATATGCTTGCCACAATAAAAACATTAAAAGGTGAAACAAAACATCACCAAAGAAAAGATGTTCAAACCTCTTGGAGAGGCAATCGTTAGAGTTTTTAATTCGTTGATTATGAACAATATCTTGAGAAAAGAAATAGAACGGCTACACAGAAAGTGATAAAGCTCATGAAGGGTAAGATCTTCCTCCTCTTCACATTGATCGCTTTCATAGGCGTCCTCGTAAACAGTCTATCCTCGATGCCAACAGCTGAAACACATGGAAAAGACGCCTACATTGAAAAGGTCCAATACAGAGAAGAAGTGAATGTTAATGAAAGGGATTCATGGAACTTCACCGTGCACAACGCAAATCTCTCAGCGGACAGCCAAGGTAGAGCCTGGTTCTTCTTTAAGTTTTACCTAGGCGATCAAATTTTCTGGGACGAATACAATGGCACGTCCTACAAGACATGGCAGTGCAATAAAACAAAAACGACAACGCGCTTGTATCAAATACCACGTTGGACATCATTGATGCCAAATTGGAGTCCAACAGTTCCAGCTACATCTGAACGCGCAGTCTTCAAGATTGAACTGTACTGGTACCGTGAAGGCACAGCTATTTTCCAAGACAGCGTTTACCTAAGTGTCGCATACACATCAGTCATTCGCATAATGCATCCAATGGCGCTATCTTATTTAGTTACGTACTCGTTCCTAAGTCTTTTCTTACTTTTCTACTTATCACCAACACTACGAAAATTGGTAGCTGGTGAATAATATGGCATTTTCATTACACTCACTTGCGCCACTGCGTTGGAGCCTCCTTCTTTTTCTGTGCGTTTTCTTGATGTGGCAAATCTCATACTTTCTTTTTGATGCAAATCTGGTTCCAAAATGGCTTCAGTCCTCAATTTATCTTGAAGTTCAAATAATTTCGTTTGGGGTAACGGTGCTGATTATTATGCATAAGGGGTCTAGCTTTCGGGATTATGGCTTTTCACTGCCTCATGGCTTCTTTAGGTTTTTATATGTTAGTATCCTTTTTGCGTTGATCTATATTCTTCTCACACTCTTTCTGGTTGGAAGCTACATGTCGTTTAAAGCCTTGCCCCCCATCACGTTCTCTCAGTTTATGTGGGGAATTACCAGCGCCATATTTTTGAGTATTGCAAGTGAAAGTGTGTTTCGAGGCTACATCCAAACAACCTTAACAAAGACTTACGGGTTTTCTACAGCGGTCTTCATCAGCTCGGTCATGTACAGTATATACAGCCTTCCTCTTCTGCAACTGCCCAGATTCACCTCAACTTATATCTTAACCAGCATCGTATCACTCCTCATGGGAGGCATTTTTCTAGGCTTTTTCTTCAATAAAGCAGAAACCCTCTTATGTCCTATAGTTTTCAGAATGGCTGTCTTAATTTTACGAAACAGTACGACACTTGAAGTGGCAACTACTGGATATGTAACATTATATGTAACATTATTTTTTGAATTGATCGCCTACTCTCTTTTGATACTAATCGTCTGGTATTGGAAAATTCTGGAAAAAAAGTTGCCCAAGCGCAAACGTTAACACAATTATTACTACTCTACGAATACTGTTTTATGCTCGGCTTTCTCTAGTCTAAAAACATTTAAGCAACACGTTCACTTCAATTTGTGGTGGCGGGGAAAACCGTAGCGAGAGACTACGATCTCCTATACGGGTGGGGTAGCCAGGTTAACCCGCTGGGCTCATAAGGGCTAATTGCCCTAAGAGACCCAGAGATAGCAGTCGTATCAGGCTGCCTCTAACGGTTGTTCGAAAGGAGGCGCAGACCTCCAGAAAATCAACCCCCCGCTACCAAATACTTAAAACTAAAAAAGTGTAACAAAATCGCCAATACAATCGATGTTAAAGTTTAAATGCAATCTGCTCCATAAGAAGGATACTTTGTGGAAGGACCAATCCATGCCACTCTTGCCTTTACCTGGTGTAGGTTTCTTGTTTGAGGTCATCGCACTGCTCATTTTGTTGGTGATGGGGCTCATCATTATCATAGTTGTTGCCAAGGTGCTGCTCTTCTTCCTACCCGCAGCTCTAATTGCCGTTGTGGTGTGGTTTCTCACCGAAAGCTGGTTTTGGGCGGGAATCGCCTTCCTCATTATAGCCTTCATATCGGTTGCAAAGCGCAGATAAGGACTACTAAAACAAGGTTGTATCTTTTT
>Ga0315309_1001212_pt1 | contig 15437 bp, 13 predicted proteins | sample TDP4_MG_FD_203080 | JGI IMG/M metagenome (GOLD analysis project Ga0315309, IMG submission 203080) | Freshwater sediment microbial communities from Lake Towuti, South Sulawesi, Indonesia - TDP4 | ecosystem: Environmental > Aquatic > Freshwater > Lake > Sediment | place: Indonesia: South Sulawesi... | reverse complement strand
GTGACTTGAACTGCTGACACAAGCCTCCTAGTATTTTGGGATGTAACCTCAAATAGACTAGCGTTTAGTACGCCTCTACCAGAAGAACCCGCGCTCAAGAATGCTCGGAAGTTTGCGTAACCCGAAACTGTAAGAGAGTTGGGCAGAGACGGATAGAGATAGAAACTCACCTCCTCATTCACAGAAGCAGACTTCTTAATTCCGTAGGGAGGCGCAGTGCTCAAAATTCGACCATCATATTGCTTGACGCCGGGATCGGTATGAGCGTAAAGTGTCAATTGGAATTGTGCAACTTGCGCTGGTTCGCTTTGAACGAGAGGAACTGATTGGGAAAAGACCGCGGTGAACAAGAGAGATAGCATAATCACCGCGGTCGACTTTCGCATGCGCCTTCATCCTTCGAACCGTGATATCCCTTATGTGAAATATGAAACTTTAGTTGAAGCTACTTCAAACACAGAGACGAGTCTGCATTTTCGTCCTACTCTCATATTTAGGTTGATTTATTGAACTGGCGTTTATAATCTTAAATATATTCAGGCGTTATCATAGCTATACATCGCTGGAGAGATAGTGCCATTTGCCTATTGACCCGGAGAGCATACGTTCAGTTCTATTGGCTATCTCTGTGGCACTGTCGATTCTATTCTTCCCTTACGGGCTAAATTTCTACTATTTGATGAGGAGAGCGCAAGAATACGAGATCCCGAACCCGAACGGAAGAAAGAAGTACCCAGTCGCAATTCAACTCCCAATATACAACGAACGTTACGTCGTGGAGAGACTCGTTGACGCATGTGTCCGAATGATAAATCACTACGGGAAAGAAGCAGTCCAACTGATGCTTCTAGATGACTCAACAGACGAAACTACAGAAATAGTTGAGAAGATCGCTGAGAAATTCCGAAACCTACGCTACGACGTGGCCTTTATCCACCGTGACAATCGAGAGGGCTTCAAAGCAGGAGCTCTAAAGAACGCTACGCCTGGGACGAAGCATCCCTTCATCGCTATCTTCGACGCAGACTTCATGCCGCCTGAAGACTTCTTGGATAGAGTGATGCCTTATTTCGAAGACCAAAGCCTCGCTATAGTCCAGTGCCGCTGGACGCATTTCAATAGAGACTACAATTTCATAACTAGAGCCATAGCAATAGGATATGATGGCCACCACATAGTCGAGCAGACCGGCAGGACCGCGGGTGGGTTCCTCCTCAATTTCAATGGTTCAGCTGGAGTGATTCGGAGGGAAGCTCTAGAGGAAGCAGGCGGATGGCAGGCTGACACACTGGCGGAAGACTTGGACGCAAGCTACCGTATCCAGCTGAAGGGCTGGAAAGCAATCTATCTTAGGTCTATGGAGTGCCCAGCTGAGATACCTCCGACGATTCCCGCTGTTAAAAGGCAGCAGACTCGCTGGGCATCGGGTTCGATGCGAGTCTTCAGAAAGTTGTGCCTCAAAGTTCTAGGTCATAAACGTCTATCCTTCGGTCAAAAGGTCGAAGGATTAATTCACCTCTCGTATTATGCTGTACATCCGTTCATGTTCTCCGCATTCGTAATCGCACTTGTCGCTGCACTCCTCGATGTTCGACTTGTCAACGTCGGAGTACTACAGTTTCCTGAACCTCGTATAACCGAGGAAATCCCACTATTATTTGTATACATGCCTTATGGACGCTTCATCTACAGTTTAATCCGGATGGCTTGGGACGCGTTCATCTCGATGCCTCAATGGATCATATTGAACGTAATGATTTTCTTCTGCACCATATCAATGTGGATCTTCTATGCAGAAGCGCTTAAACTGCAAGGAATGAGTGTTAAGAGCCAAATTAAGTCCCTAGGCGCTCTCGGCTTGATCGGCTTCGGAATCAGCTTCAGCAACACAATCGCCGTTCTAAAAGGACTTTTCGGAAGAGAGCCGGGAGTATTCTCAAGAACCCCGAAGTACAGGATAGAGAAGATCTCTGACACTTGGAGAGACAAGAAGTATCAAGTTCGCGTAAGTCGAATGGTTCTACTTGAGATCTGTCTAGGAATTCTAGGGATCGTCGGCATAATCAAAGCTTTTGTGACGACACCCCCAAACCTGGGCATAGTGCCGATTCTCGTCCTATACGCGATCGCCTACCTTTACACAGCAAAGATCACTGTCGGCCAAGCTGCGCGCTCATTTCAGCGACAGGTCAGCGAGTAGAGGGAACTCAATTGACAGATGCTCCGGCGAGAAGCGTTAAAGCATGGTTAACGAGTCTTAACTTGGCTCTGTGCGCAATCGTATTGATAATTGCGCTGGTAATGAGGCTGGGGCATTTCTTTACCATGCCTATAGACCGTCTGGACGAAAGCTATCATAGATGGCTCATCAGCGTTCTAACCCTAGAGAAGAACGGTGTCTACACCGACCTGAAACCCATGCCCAACTTCGCGATCGTCTGGATGCCGCTATTTCAGTATCTGACGGCCCTTCTTATTCTGATAAGCAGAAGTGCGCTGATAGATGTTCCTAGACTCCTAAGCTTGGCTTCTGGAACGATAACTTGCGCGATAGCCTATCTCATCTGCCTCCGAATCTATGGCCGCAGATGGTTCGGACTGGTAGGAGGACTTGTACTCGCTTTTCAACCATGGCACATAGACTACTCAACGCTAGCAACACCAGAAGCTCTACTGGGCCTTATGGCTTCAGCTGCCATATACTTCTTTCTAACTGATAATTGGAAGGCTTTCAGCCTGTTCTCAGCTCTAACGATGCTTACGAGCTATGAAGGATGGTTCATAGTTGCTTTCCTACTACTTCTAGGCTGGAGGTATAAGAAATGGTCACGAACGAGGATCATGCTACCTGCCGCTATGATGTTACTCGTCTTCCTACTCTGGTGTTCTTGGAGTTACACGAATACAGGAAGACCTTTCGCTTGGTTTGAGACGTACCTCTCCTCAATCGGCTGGTTCCCGCAAATTAAAGATCCCTCAGAACGACTGATATTCTACACGAATGAGACGCTCAAGATGAGCTTCTTTCTCCTCGCATTGGGCCTCTTCTTTGGAATGATGCGGGGAAAGGAAACTCGAGCATTCGCCGCATTGATTATCTCGTACATAGCCTTCTACAGTCTAGCTACTCTATTCTCACTGGACCCTGGGTATGAAGGTAGATTGATCCCGCTTATGCCAATACTAGCTCTCATCGTTCCCTCAGCTTTCCCAAAGTATTCTGGGAGGCTTAGAAGGCGCGTGGTGATCTGCCTCTACTTGCTATTCATCATACTCGTCCCGTATGTCTCTTTGAGCTGGATGTTCCCTCAGAAAGTGTACGTCATCTCGCCTGAATACAGGGCCGGGCTATGGATTCGCGGAAACGCTAGCTCAGGAGTGATTCTAAGCGATTTTCCATCGATCATATACCACTCCAGACTTGAGCCGAGCAGATTCCTAAGTTACGACTATGTTGCTTGGTATCTGGAAGACCCCGACCCCGGGAAACTCGAATCTTGGCTGAAAGAACATAATGTACGGTACATAGTATGGCAGAAGGTACCTTACTCAATTGGATGGAAGATATTTCTTCAGCTAGTTGAGGAGGGCTACGTCAAGAATTTCGTGATTCTCAAACCTGCAGAATCATTCGAGTTGGGGCATATCAAACTAACATTAGTCTACGAAGATTCTCTACGCTTACACTTGGCGGGACCGGGCTTCTGGGAGCACGACCCTGCCTTCGGAGAACCCAGAGTCCCGGACATATTCTTATACGAAGTTAACTACGCGTCCACCTAAACTGATAAGACCACAGTAGAGCTATCTGAAACATCGACCTCTGTCCCAACCAAGGAAGAGAGCACTTTGTCGAACATCGAAGCGCTACGAAAGAAGAATTCGGAAGAGTTTTTGGTCGTCGCTATCGCCTCGGTGGCCGCGTTAATACGTGTCTGGCGCACCTTCACTAGGATAGACTACTATGGGGATAGTTACCATCACTGGCTCGTCAGCTATCTGACTGCTATCAATAGCTACGTGTACACCGATTTCAAGCCGAACACAATGAATCTAGTCTGGCTTCCTCTCTACCACTACATTAACGCATTCCTGATGAACATGTCAGGAATCTATGATCTAACAGTTCCTCACATCGTGAATGTTGTCGCCGGCTCACTCACATGCATCCTAGTATACAAGACGGCTCGTCTGAGTCTCAACAGAACTCTCGCGATGGCAGCGGGTCTGTCGCTAGCGGTTCAGCCGTGGTTCATAGAGATAAACAGCTGGGGCGTCACTGAAACATTAGCCGCATTGTTCATCATCTCGGCAATCTACTTCTACTTCAAGGGGAATCCTGCCTACACAACTATTTCGATTGTGCTTTCGATGCTGACTCGGTACGAAGGTTGGGTATTCGCTTCAATGCTTCTGGTCGCGGCAGTCATCGAAAGAAGGTGGACGAAGAAAGAATACGTGCTCTACCTAGTTGCATGCTCGAGCATTGTGCTCGGCTGGTCCCTTTGGAGCTACTTGAACACGTCAGACCTCATGGCATGGTATAGGCTTCAAAGCACAATGCTGAGATGGGACGTGCTGTTCCTCGAGGGGCAGCAGAGATTAGACCTCTATACGTTGACCCTTTATCTGAGATTGGCCTTGGATACGACATCCTACGTCTTCTTGATCGGATTGGCGGCGTGTATAGTCAAGAAGCCTCCGCGCCGCAACGCAATGGTCTTGGCACTAGTCGAGTTGGCTTACATTCTTTTGATCAGCGTTCAGCATTCACTCGGATTTGCTCTAATCCATCCCAGACATCTCGTATACGTTTTTCCAATTACTGCCACACTTTGCTTCCAAATTCTAGAAAGAATCGACATCAAGACAACTCCACACATCTCGCCCAAGAAGATTGCTCTGTCAATTCTAATGGTAATCCTGGTAGCTATGCCAACGGTCATACAAATCGACCTGTTCAAACCTAAATCGTACTTGATAGAATATGAGGTGGACGCAGGTCTAGAGCTGAGACGAATTTATCAAGGAGGAAACGTGATCTGCGATAGCCCTGCTACAATATATTACACTCAACTGGACCCGAGAAGCTTCTACTCAAGCAACTACCTCTTCTGGTACGGTAGAACATGGAACAAAGTTGAACTACAGGAGTGGCTTAACGAACACCACATAGTCTACCTAGTTTGGCAAAACGTCTCATACTCAGCCACGTGGTGGCTCTTTCCAGAGCTCGCTCAAGGCAAGAGCCTAAGGATCGACCGAATAGAATTTAAATTGATGTACACATTATCAACTGAACTGGCACCGATATACATATACGAGATCATTTTGCCCAAGTAGACTCCAAGAATCGGACTGCATACGACGCTCGCCAGCGGGCTGAATTTATCAATTGCAGCCTAAGAGATATTAGGATAAGCCGCTACAAACTTGTTGGAGCATAGAATTTGACGGTCGCGAAAGAAGTCGGCGACAAACTGCTTTCCGTCGCCAGTGAGATCGCTCAACCGTGCACTATTACTGCTGCTTGTCTTTATGGCTCACGGATCGGCGGATATGCAAGAGAAGATAGCGATTACGACTGCCTCTTGATACTTGAGAACTATAGAGATGCGGTACGGTATCATTATAGAAGACTGGGTTCTATCAACGCGGCTTTATTGGCAGTTGACAAAGAGCTCTTCGAAATTGACGTTGAGAAAGGCGGTTTAGGAGACTTCGTAGCGGGGAGGTTGCTGTCGCCATATCTTCCTATAGAGAATCCTCAATACCTTGAAGCAGCTGAACTTAAAGAAAAGAGGCGTGTCGTAGAGGAAGAAATAGAAGATTTAGTCTTAGAATACGGCGAACTGGCGCGAGGTCTAGAAATTAGACCTGAATACTTTCCGCTTTCTAGAATGAAGAAGAGAGCGAAGGTGTATCCTCCGATTCGGTATAGCTATGTGAACCTCTTCCGCGGTGACCTTAGAGAAAAGAATATGCGAACGATTCTTGAAAGATACGATAAGGCTATCGACGTACTGACAAAATCGAAGGTAGTCAGACGTGAGAATGGCTCCGTGGTTCTTGAAAACGAATACATCGACAGAATTCTCTCAATGAAGACTGTGGAAAGAGTCGTGAACGTTGTAGAACAGAGTCGGAGGGCGCTCTATTCCTATCTTACCCACGGGACGGCAGGGATAGTAAGCATAGATATCGTGGCGAAGGAACTGGCTTCGAAAATTAGAAGAGAGCTGCTGTATACTCCTCCTAGTCACGAGTTGGAAGACCCAAAGAACTGCCTCTTTCTAAGAACATCAATGGGACCTGTAAACCTTAACGAGAGAACGTCGATCTACGACGTAGCGAGCAAGCTTAGGCCTGATGCAAGAGTCGCTGTAACTCCTCTCGCAAGCGTGTTGAATGAAGTATACCTTGTGAGTGCGGGTGAAGAGAAGCTTGTTGCTAAAAAATTTACAGACTGGCATGGGTTTAAGTGGTTCACTCTAAATCTAGTGGCATTAGGAACAAAGATCTTCTCCGTTGCCGGGAAGACTCGGTTGGCAAATGAGTACGGAATGAACCGCTTATTGTCAGAGAATGAGATCCCGGTCCCGAACATAATCCATGTTAGCATTCCTGACAGAATGCTTTTCGAACAGTATATCGAAGGAAAGCAGGTTGTTGAGCTAGTCAAAGAGAGCGTGATGTCGAGTAAACTATCTTCACAACAAAAGAACGTAGTACGTGATGTTGGAGCCTCTATGGCAAGGGTACACTCGCTTGGAGTCGGTATTGGAGATACTAAACCGGAAAACTTCATCCTCGGCGCAGACCAGAAAGTCTACGCTTTAGATCTTGAGCAAGCAAAGAAAGCTGGAGACGCTGTCTGGGACATTGCAGAGTTCTTGTACTACTCAGGTCACTATGGAGTTGGCGCATCAGGAGGGCTCCATGAATTTGTGAGAAGTTTCATTGAGGGTTACAGCCTCGTCGGAGATGTTAACTCGCTCAGGAGAGCAGGCGGGCTTAACTATCTGAAAGTGTTCTCCTTCTGGACGGCTCCGCCGATTCTTCGAGAGATCTCTCAGACGCTAAGCAGAGCCTAGACGCAGCAACACAAGAACATGGTTGAAACGAGCTTATGGTGGAAATAGCAGTTACGCAAGACTAAATATCTGGATGGAAAAACATTTCTCTATGAGCCGAAGGCAAATCCAACTCGCTGTCTTCGATCTGGATGGAACTCTAACGAAGATCGAGAGCATATGGCAGTACTTACACATCAAGCTTGGAACTTGGGAGACAGGCAGGATTTCTGCTGAGAAATACTGGAGAGGTGAGATAACTTACGAGGAATGGGCTGAGAAGGATTCCATGCTATGGAAAGACGTGCCAGTTGAGAAAGTTATCTCAATACTTCGCGAGATCCCTTACGTTGAAGGTGCTATCGAGACCTTCGAGGAATTGAAGAGGCGTGGGATCTGGACTGGGATAGTGAGCGCCGGAATCTCTCTTCTTGCAGATAGAGCCAAGAAGGAACTGGGCGCGGATTTCGCTGTCGCAAACAAACTCTTGTATGAAGAGGGAAAACTTACTGGAAAAATTAGGGTGAAGGTTTCTTTGAAGAACAAGGGCGAGGTAATTAAAGAGATGGCATGGATGCTCGGCGTTGACTTGGAGAGCTGTGCAGTCGTTGGAGATAACGTATTCGATTTGCCTGATGTCGTCGGATTGAAGATCGCTTTCAATCCAAGGAGCGCAGATGTCAGAGAGATCGCGGACATTGCTATCGAGAGCGGCGACTTGACAGATGTCCTTGAGTATCTTACCAGATGAGTTTCGAGTCTGCAAAATGATTCTGGGAGTTATCTCATTCTAGAATAGCGGAGGCAGCTTCTTCACATATCTGCCGGTCACAGGGGTGCGGGTTCGACACTGGGGGCATTCATTCATGGCTGTAAGATTGTAACGAGCTATAGTGTAGCCGAATCTTTTGACGAGCGGTTCACCACAATTCGGGCAGTAAGTATTCTCGTATCTATGGCCGCGCACATTTCCAATGTAAGGGTACAGAACACCTGCCCGCTTCGCCATCTCATAGGCCCTCTCCAGCTTCTCAACTCTTGTAGGAGGGTTTCGAAATGTGTAAGCTGGGTAGTATCGCGTAAAATGTAAAGGCGTTTCAGTACCTACCTCCTCGAGATGTCTGCTTATGACCGATGCTAAGCATGGATCGCTATCATTAACCCCGGTGACTACTAGATTCACTATTTCGACGTGGATACCCCACCTCTTGGCATCTCTAGCGTTTCTCCACACAAAATCGACGTTAACGCCTCCACAGTACTTCTCGTACGTCTCCGAGTCGCCTTTGATGTCGATCTTCAACCCTGTCATTCCCGATTCCTTCAGCATATTCAGAGCCTCAGTCGTCATATACCCGTTCGACACATAGCAACAATACAGTCCCCGGCGGCTTCCTTCTCTGAAGGATGACAAGGAGCTCTCGAAGAATAATGTGGGCTCTTGAAAACTTACGCAAAGGCCTTCATCTCCTTCTCGAACTGCGATAGCCGCTAACTCCTCAGGCGAGAGGTATTTCGCTCTAGTGGGGTTAGGTTCAACTCGTGAAAGATCGTGGTTCTGGCACCAAGGGCATCTGAAATTACAAGACCAAGTTGAGTAAGTTAATGCCGATGATCCCGGCCAGTAGTGAAAGAAAGGTTTAATCTCTATCGGCCTACTTTGAAGTAAGCTTACATCTCCATAGACGATAGTGTACAATTTGCCTTCGATATTAGTCCTTGTCCGGCAGAAGCCTTTCTGACCGGGAGCTATGGAGCATCTCCGCTCGCAGAGTTTGCATCTAACCTTTAAATCAGCCTCTTTTTCGTAGAGTAGCACTTCTCGAACCGTAGAGTACTTGAGGAGGTCTTCCATGCTCAATCAACAAGTATGCAAACTCTACAGGATATTTCTCTCTTCTCGCTTTAAGTATGGCGATGTAAGACAAATATCTCACTGCTATGCAATCAATCAGTGCCGAATGGACGAGTGAGCGGTCTTGAATCACCGAGCATCATTCGAAAGTAGTAGTCTGGGATTTAAAACAGAGCTCCCAGGATTGAATTATATCGTCCTTGCAACGGATACGGGCCTAATCCTAGTCAGAAGATGGCCGCTTGGAAAGCAGATGATCGAGATCTCAGGTGAGAACATCCGATTACTAGAAGTCCTAAGTAGCAGTATTATGCCGCCGCTTGTCATCTTGGTGCTCTTGATCGCGTCTACCATAGGGGTCTGGGGGCTGATAGGTTTCTGGTCGTTTCCGCCAAGAATTCCTGATCCTTACTTGATTATCGCAGAAAGCACCATCGGCCTAGCAGGGTTATGCGTCCTAGTCATTATTTGGAGAATTCTGTTCGCTACAATCAGAATAGGTCTAATAACCGATAAGAAAGAGATAACTGTCAACTTTGTCTGGAAGAAGAAGGCCGAGGCCCTTGCGAGATACTTCATCTAATATTTGAATATACCAAGAGGCTGCTTGAATGACGGAATTAGACAGGGAAACTGTGAAGGAGAACGATTATGTTCTTCTGTATTTCGATGAGAGAAGGAAGTGGCTGACTAAGGCTCTCAAAGGAAGAGAGTTTCATACTCATAAAGGAATCCTGAAGCTCGACGAGTTGGCTGGGAAATTTTACGGAGACAAGATTGTAAGTAGCCTAAACTTCGATTTCTGGATCTTGAAGCCGACCACCTACGACTATATGATGCGGGTTGAGAGACCTACTCAAATAATGTACCCTAAAGATATCGGGATAATCCTCCTGAAACTTGGAATCTGCTCTGGAAAGATTGTACTCGAAGCGGGAACTGGAAGCGCAGCCATGACAATCGCGATCGCGACCGCTGTCAAACCTGAAGGACATTTGTACACGTATGAGGTTAGACCCGAGTTCGCAGAGACAGCAGAGAGAAACCTGAGGCGAGCTGGTGTCATCGATTATGTGACAATTAGAAACTTGGATGCTCTGGCAGGGTTTCAGGAAAAGAATGTTGACGCTATAACGATCGATATAGGAGAGCCGTGGAGAGTCCTCAGCCATGCCTACGACTGTCTGAAGGGCGGCTGTCCGTTAGCTTCATTTAGTCCAACAGTGAACCAAGTTGAGAGAACTGTCACAGCATTGAAAAAAGTCGGGTTTATCGATGTAGATACCATTGAATGCCTAGTTAGAACAATGCGTGTGGAAGAAGGCAAAACTCGCCCTTCAACGACTATGATCGGTCATACTGGATACGTGACTTTCGCAAGGAAGATCTTCCGCTGATGACTCGTCCATCTGAGGCAGAAAACGCGTCAGGAAGAGATTCGATCCGCAATAGCTGGCGATGGAAAACTTCAATATATCAAAAGCAGAAGCATGTTCCCTTGAGAGTAGCATATATGGTAACTCGCTACTTCATTCCTGCTGTATTACTGACCTTGGTTTTGTCGGGCTTTAACTTTCAATATACGTTAGCGGCTGAGGAGCTTATTCTAGATAACGGTAGTTTCGAACTGGGCTTACAGAGTTGGGAAACATACAGCTACGGATACGGTGACGCTGAGGTTGTTCCCAAAGTAGCCTACGACGGCGAATATTCTTTGAGAACGTATACTCTTCCCGGGCCGGAAGTGCCGAAGTTTCCGTACGGTGGAGGCGCATATCAGACTATAGAAAGATCTGACCTGACCCTTGACTTGAAGTTCAGCTTCTGGGTACGACCAGGGATCGTCGGCGAGAACGAGTACACCCAGATAAGGACTTGGATTGAATTTTACACAAAAGAGGGGCAGATTTTCAAATTAGCCTATTATATTGCATGGGCGTTTCATGTCCCAGAAAATCCGAGATTCAATACCACGGACACGACCTACATACTTATACAAGACTGCAAGATCGGCGTCTGGAACCATATTCAAAGAGACTTGAAGTCTGACTTCGAATCTCGGTTCGGAACGGCATCTGAACGCTCCTTGTCGACGATAAGACTCTATGCAGATCTAGCACATTATTGGAGCGTAATTATAGCGAACGCGTACTGGGATATGTTCACTCTTACCCTAATGACGACCATCGCCCTGAAGACATATTCAGTTACGATATCTGTCTCCGGCCTTCCATCGACGTGCACCACGAACATCGTAATAGACGGCAAACCTGTGAGCAGAATGGCTGGAGGCACCTCATCGTCCTTTGAATTTGATTCAGGGACTTCTCACAAATTCTCGGTCGATGAATACGTTGGAGGAGACTCTGGTGTCAGATACCGCTGTATAGACAATTATGCGACATTCACGGAATCTGGTACACATACATTCATCTATGCCGCTGAGTACTACTTGACCGTCAACTCCGAACGTAGCAATACGAAAGGTTCAGGTTGGTATCGGGCAGGGACCACAGCTAGTTTCTCAATAGACGAATCTTCAATTCCATTCGAAGGCCTCTTTGGAGCTTTGGGAGCGCGATATGTCTTTGAACGATGGAGTGAGGATTCCTCCTCAACGAATCCTTCAGCAAGCGTGAAAATGGATGGTCCGAAAACTGTGATAGCTCTCTGGAGAGAAAACTACGGAAATGCATATGCGATCATCATAGGAGTGATCGTCATGGTCGTGATCCTTTTTACCTTAGGATTCGCTTTGAGACGAAGAAGACTTGGTATTCCAACTGAGGCGATACAAGTTTCACCAAAGCCCAGTCGTGCTCCTTCGATCAAGTACTGTATTCATTGTGGATCTGAGATCCCCGGCGACGCCGAGTTCTGTGGCGTATGCGGTAGGAATCAGTTAGCCGCCTAGACTAGAAGACTATTGCACAGTTTCACTAGTGAATCCCTGAAGAGAAGTAAGATAGAGTTTGTCTAAGTCTCAATAGTGAACGTAACGTTTTCGTCAACTGAGACCGTGTGTTATCAAGAAATCTCTAATCTTGTCTGCAGCCATTCCATCTCTCTTACCCAGTACTATTCCTCTAATGTCCTGCGTTTGATACAGCTTCAAATTCAAATATGCTAGAAGCGTCCCTGCATGAAACGGATAACCCGCAAAGACTGAGAGGTTCCTAGAAGCCAAATACCGTTTCATAGCTACCTCTACTGGAAATAGGCTTCCCACGCTCTTGACCGTCTCGGCAGCTCTCTGCAGTGCCACGCTATAGAAGCCTGAGGAGAGTATTCTCAATGCGTCGCCTGATGTCGGCGCATTCATCGCCTGTTCAAATTCTGAAGCCAACCTGTACTTTATGGGCAGCATGAACCTCTCGAGGTGAGAGATAGGAATCTTTGCTTCTTTTCCTCTAATCAAGATGTCGAGATTCGCTGAATCTATCTCTATACCAATAATATTCTCGATAGGCGTTTTATCTGATTGGGGGAGCTGTTGCGTCAAATTCCAAATGCTCGCGTAATAATACTTGTCAATAGACGCCTCAAGCGGGATCGTTGAGCCTAGCTTCTTGCATTCTGATAGTGAGTCGAGGACTAACTCTCTCGCCTTTCTTTCCTTAATGTCTTCGGCAATCATCCCGAGATCTTTCATCTTGAGTAGTTCTAAACACCGGTCGTAAGTGTATTCTCCCATAGGTGTTATAAGATCCTTAGCTTGCTCGGCTGGTACACCCTCCATAACGCATTTGAGAATCATCTTCAGGCAATTCAATTCATGCTTCCTATGCATTAGCGTCAATGCATTTCTTGCAGTTGCCGACGCAGTCGCTCTAATTACTCTCGCGTAGTCGTCATGATAACTCTCCTGAATCGCATCTTCGAACTGTTTTATGTCAAAAGGTTTACCAATGAACTTGGATACGTACGGGGCATATACAGTGTCTGAGAGAACCCTAATAGCGTCTACCTCATCCTTGGACTTTAGAATCATATCAAGATTGCTTGTGGTAAGAAGCTTTGATTTAAGCGCTCTAACAAATGAAACTGCGAATGCAAAAGAATCCGCTCTACCTGGCAAACTTCAACTCATCCTGAGATTGCTACATCCTGACTATAATCTTCCAGACTATCGCCGCCCCCGCCGCGAAACCTCCGAACGCACCTAGAAGCGCGAGCAATGCGTCAAAGGGCTTGCCCAACCCCTTTCCAAGGGCATAGCCGTAGTACATCGAGATCACCGTGAGGATCGGAACTATCAATCCGACCGCTAGAGCGAAAAGGATTTTTTTTCGAGCAACCTCGACGGCCTTTTTGTCAGTCGTCATCCGCTCCGCCTCACGGTTGTTCATCAAAACTCATAAGGCCACAGGATAAATAATTTGCCCAGAGGAAGAGCGTTTGGCGACTCGAGGCGAAGTTGGGCGCGCGTTTTGGTACATGGCGATTACAACGACAGTGCCGATAATGGCCTTCATGGGTTATGTTCTGGGGAAACAGTACGGTAAAGAGATGATCGGCGCTTTACTGGGAACGCTCCTCGGAACATTTCTTGTTTGGTTTGACATACTTAGAGCTGAGAAGTTGATACTGAAGAAGAAGACTAAAAGGTAGGTTTCACAAATGCATGGAATGGACGTTCTCACTTATCCTTACGTTATCGCTCGTGCCCGAGCGATTGCAGGGAATCTACTCAAAATCGAGGATTATCATGCTCTCCTAGGGTGCTCTAAACCTGTACACGTAATCGATGTGCTGACTCAAACCGGTTACAGAGAGCACCTCAAATTAGGAGCGCCTCGTTTAGACTTTTCATCCGTTCGACAAATCATTCTAGATTCATTTGTAAGCAGTTTGGAACAGATGATCTCATCCACCCCAAAGTCCGCTGCACCTTTGCTCTTAGCCTACAGAGAGTTGCTTGAGAGTTGGAGCCTCGTCAACGCGCTTCGAGCTTCACTCTTCCAAGGAAGCTTTATAATGGAGTCGCAGATCATCCCCTGCGGGCTGATTGAGCGATCTTCCTACGAAATGCTTTCAAGTGATCTCGCGAAGACCGTTAGCCTCATCTCACGGACAGAAGCTTTTCGAGAAGCTGCAATACACATCAAGTTGGCAATCGAAACAAATCGCTTGGCTCCGCTATTCGGGATATTGAAGAGCCCGTTAGACAAATGTTCAGAAGCAATACTCCTCTTGCCGTCCAACGAGAAAGAAGTCAGCCGTAAGCTCTCATATGTGCATGGAGATCTGGGAAACATCCTCATACTCCACGACTGCGTGAGAAGACAAGCGGAGCCTGAAGAGGCTTCAAGCTGGTTACTGAAGAAAACATATGGTTTACCGAAGGTCGTCCTTGATCGATTGATCCTTTGCCGCACCCTTGAGCAGTTAACTCGTCTCCTTATGAGAACAGAGTTTGGAAAATACTTGAGCCACATGCTCGGCAACAGTCCGGTCGATGAATTCTTGGAGAAGCTTAAGCTCGATGTCCTTCGAGACAAGAGCAGACTTGCATTAGCTGGTTATCCTTTTCGCGCGGCCACGATAATGGCTGCATTGAACCTAAGGCTTATTGAAGTTGCGAACATAATGCTCTGCTTGAAGGCCGTTGAGGGGAAAATCTTGGTTGAAAACGCTTTAAAGTGTATTATCGTCCCCTAACGACCTCAGCCGAGCCTAATGAAACTGTAAACGCCGATTAGAATTGAAACTGAGAAGATTAGAGCCCAATTCCTTCTACTCCACCAGAAGACCTTCCAACCGTCTAGAGCGCCAAACGGTAGTAGGTTAAATATCGCCAAGTAAGCATTGAACCATGCACCGAACATTAGAGCATCGTACAGTATTCCGATGGGCGAGACTATCGCGCCCGCCAAGAACGCGATGGATAAGATGACGTTGACGAGGGGTCCGGAGGCAGCAGTTCTACCCACCGTCTCCCTACCTGCTAAGCCTCCAACGACGACACTTCCGGGCGCTATCACTTTCAAAGGCAGTAGAACTGAGATTAGGGTAATCAGTGCGCCCGAGATACTCAAACGGAACTCTGCCCAAAGCCCAAACCTTTGGGCCACAAACTTGTGAGCTAACTCGTGAGCTATAAAACTCAGAATGAAGACCATGCTCTCGAGAAGAAGCATAACAGGGTGTGAGAAGAGGACACTTCGAGTAATAAATGATACTCCTACGAGAGAGACCAAGACAATACCGACGAGAAGATGTTTAACCTCGATGGAACTAAACCAGAAGGCCTTAGGCCTGGCCACAGGTTGAAAAACCGCAGGATACCTGTACTCGACGCTGTAACTTCGGAGAGGAGTAGACTCAGTGGCCGGTGGTTGACGCGGAATCTTCACCCTCCAGTACTCAGAGCATTCATGTCCCTCAGGAAGTCTATGTTCAACGCAAAAGAGTCTTCCGCAGTACGAACATTTGAAAGGAAGATCGACATCGACTCCACACTTTTCACATTTCACATGGATCCACTCTAGCACGCTACGGAAAGATTC
>Ga0315309_1001210_pt1 | contig 15449 bp, 15 predicted proteins | sample TDP4_MG_FD_203080 | JGI IMG/M metagenome (GOLD analysis project Ga0315309, IMG submission 203080) | Freshwater sediment microbial communities from Lake Towuti, South Sulawesi, Indonesia - TDP4 | ecosystem: Environmental > Aquatic > Freshwater > Lake > Sediment | place: Indonesia: South Sulawesi... | reverse complement strand
TGTCTTGTCCTCCGATGAAAATTTTGGTGTATTTTACTCCTTTTGGACCCCGTGGAAACATGGCGTCTTGAATAATTCTTCTCGCGTCGTCGGGCTCTACGTTACTGTAGGGAAGGATTTGGGCGTCTGGATAGAGGTCGATGGCTGTCAGCATGTCGAAAGGACTCGTGTGTTTATCTGTGTCTAGGAATATTAAAACGGTTTTTTTAGTCGGTTTGGACATGTGGTTCACCCCAAACATTTTGACAGATTATTTCATTACATACGTGGTTTGTTTTAAAACTTACTGACGCGACACTCGTATGTAAAACGGGAGTTCGAAGCTCTCCCGGGCTACCATTGTACCCTAGTCAGGACGACGTTCAAACTCGCGGTTCAGTAAAATGAGAAGGGGAGTTGAACCCACTACATCGTGGAGATATCTCCCGCAAATTGACGAAAGAAGTTAGTTATCGTTCTTCTTCTCTGAGAACCAACGGGTCAAAACTGGCTTAAAAAGAATATGTCGAAAGCGTAGAACAGAAAAACAAGAAGAGACAGGAAAAGAAAGTGATGGTGTGATGTTTTTGCTATTCTTTGGTCTTTGCAGAAGGCGTATGCATCGAACCCAAGTATAGCCCTATGAAACTAAGCGCCAACGCGAGGAGAATGTTCATAGAGGTGTTAAGAGCCCCCACCACCGTCTCATAAGCAACCCAATCCATGTTTGTCCACGAACTAGTGTCGTACATATTCTGAAGATTTTCATCAACCAGAGCGCCAGAATGTCCCACAGCCCCAGAACCAATAACGATTAACATAATCACAAATGCAAACAAAACAACCACTTTGCCCATCGAAACCATCCTAGATTCTTCTCGTATCTTGCCAGCAAAGACATAACCAACGATTGAGGCAGAAACTAAAACAGACACAAAAAAAGCAACATTGAGACCCCAAAAGGAATTCATTGGAACTAACGCAATACCCAACACAGAATAAATCAAAATGTATACCACAGCCAAAGAAGCCACAGCCACAACAACATCTCCAAACTTCAACTTATCACCTCCCTCAAAACCAAATAGACAGTTGTTCTTTTCTACAGATTCAGTTTTTATGTCTTGCGGGAGGCTCCGATAGCGCTCGCGAACGACACCATTAGGCAGCCATGATGATGAAAAAATTTAATGCCTCATTCTTCAGATACCAGCAAGTATTCAGCTTAAATTTCTCGGTTTTCTCCCCCTGAAAACCGTCAACCAAGCCAGCCATGATGTCTAAAAGGACGGCGTCTCTTGTCAAAATCCTTCAGCAAATTTGCCAGAATGCGACCTACCAGCACCCTTAAGGATTCCTCAGAAGTGCCCTATAAATAAGAATTCCCATAATAAAGAATGGCATGATGTGAGAACATGACACAAACAGACCAACCCAACCAAGAAGTAAAAGGAGAAGAAAGAACGATAACCAACACGATAAATACAAAAAGTGAAGAAATTACTAAGGCTAGAAGTCGGGTTACAACCAACACGCCGGCTATTTCCGCTTTCCGTAGACCTCCAACCTGTCTCTTTCGGTCACGCACTCGAAGCCCCGCCCTTTTACCATAACTTTAAATAAGGCAGCTCATCAATTGATTGAACACGCAAGAATTAGAATCCTAAAAGTGCTAGTTCTTCGTTGAACATAATTAAGGAGGTGCAATTCGCGTGTCGTATAGAGAACCTCGAGAAATGCATAAGGCAGTCTGCGCCGACTGTGGAAAGGAATGCGAAGTTCCGTTTAAACCCGACGGAAGCAGACCTGTATACTGCCAAGAATGTTATTCCAAACGAAGACCCCTACGAAGATATTAAGCTCATTAGGTAATATCTTCGCTCTGTTTGCACACACTTTTTTCTCCATTTTACCACTAACAATAATAAGCAGAACGCACACTCTTCCATGAGATTGAGATAATGCCTAAAGATCCTGTTTGCGGCGTCATTCTAGATGAGAAGACAGCCAAGTTCAAGATCACCTACGACGGGGAGACGTATCATTTTTGCAGTTTAACCTGTAAGAAGAGATTCAAAAGGCACCCAACGAAGTTCGTAAAGTAGACTGTTCTGCAGAAGAGCAAGCGAGTGCTAGGTATATGCAGAAACGGCAGAGTTCACCCAGAAAATGTGAAAACATGTCAAAAAAGGTTTCAGAAATGGATATAGCACTAACAAAAAGGTAGGAAAACGATGCGAAACAAAACGTCACCCAGCGAATACCTCGCTTTTCTTTCTATAAAATACGAAGTTGACCCTGATAGGTTTTTCCGAGCCCTGGTTTCAGCTAGTAAAAACCGCAGATCCACATGCGGAGGTCTCTCAATCGAATGCAGATACAAGCAAAAGGAGAGAGTTGTCCTTCTTATAACAAGCGGGTCAAACGTTGTCGCACAGTTCCCGATATCGACAGAATTTCTATTTGAGCGAGAAAATCCGATCAGAGATGCCATGAAAGACGATGTGCTTTGTAGACGTCTGATCAAAAAGGATAGAAGTCCGCATTGGGTTCAGATCAAAGATTTGCGGATCGAAATGAAAAGTGTTAATCTGAAGGCTGAAGTCGTTGAAATTGCGGAACCTAAGTTTGTCGTTACAAGGTTTGGAAACTTTGCCAGCGTGGCTAACGCATTAATATCAGACGAAACTGGAAAGATCAAAATGTGCTTATGGAACGAGCAAATTAACTCCATATCTGTTGGAGACATAGTTCAGATTGAGAACGCAAAGGTATCTGCCTTCAAAGGGGAAAGGCAGTTAAGGATTGGAAAAAATGGCACTCTTCTTACTCATCGAAACGTGATTGGCACCGGAAGGAGAATAGAACGTAGCTAAGTCGGTCCATTCATGCCAGAGGCAGTGCATATGCGAGTAAAGGCAGAAAAAAGAAGTTGCGGGAGACGTCTCTACTTGTGATGGTTTTAAACCAACACGCCAGCCCACTAGATACTTCTATACCATCTATAACAAAAATTGAGCCAACTTTAGTTTAAAGAATTTTCAATAGTTTTCGGCTTCTGCATCAGCCTCATTTATAGATTTCCTTTGCAGCTTCCTTGTAAATTTCCAAGTCCTGCCTCGTAAACAAGACAAACACCACTTTGTCAAGTTTATCCTCTTCCTCTAAAAACTCCTTCACTGTTATTAGGGCTATTCGACATGCCTTTTCGATGGGATATCCATACGCACCCGTGCTTATTGACGGAAAAGCCATGGTTCTTAGTCCCTTAGAAACCGCTAATCTTAAGGAGTTGCGGTAGGCTTCTTCCAAAAGTTCTGGTTCCCCACGGGTGCCTCCACGCCAGACCGGCCCAACAGTGTGGATAACGTACTTAGCCTTTAAATTGCCTCCGGAAGTGATGACGGCTTTTCCTGTTGGAAGACCGTCTGGCCATTCTGTAGCCCTTATCCGTTTGCATTCTTCAAGGATTTTCAGTCCACCTTTGTGGTGGATGGCTCCGTCAACGCCTCCTCCTCCCATAAGAGTTGGATTGGCCGCGTTCACTATAACATCAGTATCCATATCTGTTATATCGCCTTGAACCAAAGTGATTTTTGCTTTTCCGGCATAGAATTCTTCATTGCTCATTTTGGTCTCCACATTCACTTTTCCATCAAAATTATTCCTTTGTAGCGTTTTAACTTTTCTTTAAGCCCTTCCTTCATGATTGTCATACTTAACAAAGTATTTGTAATGGTTTTGTTAATAACATTCAATATGCTCAGAAGGTGAAGAATTTTGAAAGCCGTCGTGTTCAAAGGTCTTAAGAACATGAAGGTTGAAGAGGTAGCTCAGCCCAAGCCTTCTGTTGATGAAGTGCTTGTTGAATTTAGAGCCGGAAGCATTTGTGGGACAGACCTGCACTTTTACAGAGGAGAATGGACTGAAATGAGGGTTGGGCAAATTATTGGCCACGACGCTTGTGGCGTTAGAGTCGACGATGGCGAAAGGGTTGCAATGGTGCCGACCATATATTGCGGTTCATGTTACTTCTGCCTTCACGGACTGCCTCACTTATGCGAAAACCGTAAGACCATGGGCTTTAGCTTAGACGGATTTTTCGCGGAATTCATCGCTATACCTGGTGAAAATTTAGTTCCGATTCCCAAGAATGTGAGCGACGAAGAGGCGGCAATACTAGAACCTGTTGCCCTCGCGATTCATACACTAAACTTTCTCCAGCCAAATTTGGGGGATTGGGTGACAATAATAGGTCAAGGCCCGATAGGGTTGTTAATGACGCAAATAGCCAAGATTAAAGGATGCCGAGTCATTGCCATAGACCTACATGGTTACAGGCTTAAGCTTTCTCAGAAATACGCCGCAGACGTTTGCATAGACGCGAAAGAGGAAGACTCTGTGAAAAGGGTTAGGGAAATCACCAAAAAGGGTTCAGATATTGTAATCGAGGCTGCCGGGACAAGGCATACCGTAGAACAAACCCCCTTTCTGGTAAGAAGCGCTGGAAAAGTTGCGCTAATAGGTGAATCAGAAGGGTATTTAAGTTTGGGAAATGTAGGCGAAGCGTTGTTCTTTAGCGGTTATCTCTCACCCCTCGATTACCCATTAGCTTTAGACCTCGTATCAAAGAAGGTAGTGGATGTCAAAGGATTGATAACCCACAAGTTTAAGCTCGTCGACTTTGTAAGGGCAATCCAAACAGCGGATAGTCTTGAAGAAAAACCAGTAAAAGTTGTGGTCATAGCCTAAGGAAACAGTGGGATCATATGCTACTAGATGGTTTGATTATTTGCTTGTATCCAGAGAAGGAATGAAAGAAATACTCCAAGAGACAGGATGAAAGTTGGGAGTTTTATAGACTCTGGAAACTCTGTGTACGTAGCTATCATCCAAAAAGAAACTAAAGCGCAGCGAGTAATGCTGAGATAAAGAACCACGCGCCAAACCCCACCAAGACTACAAAGCAGAAGCCGAATATAACATAGTGCACTTTTCTGGTCCAGAAGCGCCTCGACTTGAAAACCGTTACGGATACAAAGGTGTTCCAGAAAAGGTCACAGAGCCAATGCGTTATGGCGAAAACCAAAAAACCCGTTAACCCGAAAACCTTGGCATTGACTACTAGGGCTGCGCCAATCGTTGCCCACCACAGAAGAAAGTAGGGATTGGCGCCTGTCATAAGAATCCCTGTGATAAGGGAGCCATGCCCAGACTCGTCGTGTTCTTCGCTGGTTTTTGTCTCGGTCTTAATCATTCGGAAACCCATGTATATCATTAGTATGCCTCCAATCAAACCGATGATTACTTGAGTTTCAACTGAGGCGAGAAGCTGAGCGAAGCCGAAATAGATGAGAAACATGAGGGGAAACTCTATTACTCCATGTCCAAGAGAAATCAGGACGCCGGCAATCTTGTTTTTGAAACTCTTTGTAACGGTTACGGCAAACAAGGGTCCGGGCATCATCACCCCTGATAACGATATGAAAATCACTGAAAGCAAGAAAAAGTAGAAATCAGTGATGATTTCCGTGACTTTTCACCTACTCACATCTTTGCCTTGCCCGTTCCAGCCTCTTCGATAAAGCGGTTCTGCAGTTTTACTATTTCAGTGCTGCTTTTCGCATTTGCATAAACGTCCAGCCTTTCACGGTTTATTTCCAAAAATGTGTGTCCCCACTTGAAAATTGAGAGCACCTCAGCGGCTTCTTCTTTAAATCCAGCAATGTAAAGTGCTGCAGCCAAAGCCTCTGCCGTTGAAAGTTCAGCTGGCTTACCAAAATTGACAGGGTTGCCTGCAATCAGCAGTGGTAAGCAGCGAGACGTACCCCTCACGTGTTTAAGCATGACTTCCTCTGCGTGTTCCCAACTGCAGTCCAAAGCGGCCAACCCGAAATTTTCTATGCGTTGTCTGTCTGCGGGTGAAAAGGCGATTTTGGAGAAGGGGTTAAGCACAACAGCCCTCTTTGGCAAAAATCTTATTTGACGCACCAGGCGAATCAATCCGTGGCGTTTGAGTTTTAAGGCTGTGCACTTTTTGGGGTCGCATTGCCCGGCATGATAAGCGACGATTCTAACCTGTTTTTGCACTTGTTTTTCGCACCTTAACATGGCTCATGGGGTTGTCTAGGACTTGTGGAATCTTCTGAATTAGGTCTGTGGAAACCATGTGGTAGCCTTTCTCTTCCAAAACAAAGTCTCCGGCAGCACCATTAACAAAGGCTCCGGCAACAGCGGCTTCAAAGGGGTCGGTTTGCTGGGCTAGAAGGGCTCCGACGACTCCGGAAAGCACGTCTCCGGTTCCGCCCACAGTCATGCCTGGGTTGCCCGTGAAGTTGAGTTTGAAACGTTCTCCATCTGAAATTATGTCAACCGGTCCCTTCAGCAATAGTACTGCGCCTAACTTCGCCGCTGTTTTCTGCGCTTCCGAAACTTTTTCCTTCAGGTCCTCTGGCAGCTTCTTGCCGGTTAGCATGGCGTATTCTCCAGCGTGAGGCGTCAAAACAAGAGGCGCGTTCAATTTCCTTTTAAATCCTGCAAAAGCCTTTAAGCCGTCCGCATCCAGAAGCAACGGTTTACCAGCACTTTCAACAGCCTCAACTACAGCCTTGACAGCCTCTCTAGTTTCAACATGCAAGCCGAGACCAGGTCCTAAAACAATGGCGTTAGCCGTCTCTATGTACGCTTTTAAGGCGGGTATGTTGCCTACATTGAGGTGTTTTCCATCAAGTTTAATGGTGATCAAATCCGGCGACATGGAAGAAATGGCATAGGCGGTTCTCTCCGGGGCAGCAACATAAGCCAGGTCAACGCCTGTTCGTAGGGCAGCTAAAGCCACGAAGACTGGGGCTCCGGAAAAGGTTTCGCTTCCGCCGATAACTAGTAAGCGTCCGAAATCTCCCTTGTGGGATTCTGGGGGGCGTGGTTTTGTGACCAGCGAAACATCTCCGGGGCCAGCGAAGTTCTCAAACTCCTTCGGCAACCCTATGTCTTTTACAACTAATTCACCTAGGTATTCTTTTGCGTTTTTAAGTCCCTTCTTTGTTCTGTGAAGGGTCACTGTTAGATCGGCTTTTACCGCTTCGCCTAAAACTTCGCCCGTGTCTGCATCGATTCCCGTCGGCACGTCGACCGCAACTCGAAAAGCATCTATAGCATTTATTTTCTCCACGAGTTGCAGAGTGGGGGGTCTCAGTTTTCCCTTAGTGCCAGTTCCAAGCAGAGCGTCAATCACTATTTCCGCGCTTATTTCTGGTGTGAGAGCGCTGTCATAAACTTCGCAGATGGGAATTGTTTCTTTCAAAAACTGCAACGCTTCCCAGTTTGCCAGAGCTGCTTTATCAGCGATTTCTTTGGCTTTTCCGGCGAGAACAACTGTGACATTAAAACCCATCGAGGATAGGTGCCGGGCTGCAACGAAGCCGTCGCCGCCGTTCCCGCCCAAACCACAAAAAATTGCGGCGGATTTTTCTGGTTTAAATCTTGAAGCAACTTCCAACGCCACGCTGTGTCCAGCGTTCTCCATCAACAGGAGCCTAGAAACCCCAAAATACTCAGCGTTCAGCTCCAAAGCACGCATCTCGCGGCTAGTAATGGAATCTCTTAGACAGCCCTCTTCTGGCATACTCAAACCCAATAGGTTATTATCCCCAACGAAAGATAAGGATATCCTCGTCGCTTCAGCTTCCTAAGAACATCGACCCGCATATTTAGAGCCAAATAGAGGGGCTTACCACAATTACACATACAAAGCACGAATTGCGTAGCAAAATATTTTAATGCACAAAGACAAACAATAAGTGAGGAGATTTGGATGCCAACAGCCTTCGTGCTGGTAAACACAGAGATAGGCTCAGAAGCAGACGTGCTAAAGGAACTAAAGAAAGTCGAGGGAGTGGACGAAGCCTTCGCCGTTTACGGAGTATACGACATAGTCGCAAGAGTCAAAGCAGAAACAATGGACAAGCTCAAAGAAATCGTAACCTGGCGCATCAGAAGACTAGACAAGGTTAGGTCAACACTAACAATGATAGTCGTGGAAGAATCAAAATAGCAAGCATTCCCCTTTTTTATTCGTTAGAAAACCTTTTACTACTCTGTTCTAGTCTCTGTTTGTTGAGAATGGGCAGCCATAAATGACCATAAAGACAATGCACATAGGGCTAGACGACACGGATTCGCCAAGAAAAGGATGCACAACATACGTTGCCGCCCTTCTAGTAGAAAGATTACAAAAACTCAACGTCAACTTCTTGGACTATCCGAACCTAATCAGATTAAATCCAAACGTGCCGTGGAAAACCAGGGGAAACGGAGCACTATGCGTGAGAATAGGGTGTGACGAAAGAGTCGAAGAGAAAATCAAAGAAACTGCCATAGGCATCGTGGAAGAACAAGCGGACCTAGGATTTAGGGGCACAGACCCCGGCATAGTCTTCTTCAAAAGAGCGAAAATCCCAATGGAGGTCAAAATTTTCGCCAGAAACACGATAACCGGAATTGTAAGCCTAAAAGAGGCTCTAAGGCTTCTGAAGAAGTTTGAGGCTGAAGCCCTAGGTTTCAAAAAAGGGAGAGGAATCATCGGCGGTTTGGCAGCGATTGGCGAGACCCTCCAAGGAGACCACACCTATGAAGTCATTGCGTACCGTGTTCCAGAAAACTACGGCTTAAAAAGAAAGGTGGATGAAACTTCGATCTTTGAGATGGATAAGGCAACGGCGCCGTACACCTTTAACAATGTTGACACGGAGAAGGGCAGAATCATCATCACGCCGCGTGGACCAGACCCTATTCTTTTTGGTATAAGGGGTGAAACTCCTGAAATTGTGAAGAAGGCGTTTGCGATGGTTAGGGCCCTTGAGCCTGTGGAGAGATGGGTTGTTTTTCGCACGAATCATGGAACGGACGCCCACCTTAAAAGAGTTGAGAGGCTAAACGAAATTAAGCCATATCATCCAGTTGTTGCAAGGGGCATAGTGGCTGAAAACCCAAAGATTATTCCAATAAGACACGTGATTTTCCCGATTAAGGACGAAACCGCACAGGTTGACTGCGCAGCCTATGAACCGACAGGAGTTCTCCGCAAAGTTGCTAAAAAACTGATTGCGAGGGATTATGTGGAAGTCCACGGCGGGGTTCGCCCGCCCTCGCCGAATCGCCCCTTGACTATAAATCTGGAAAAGATTCGATTGTTAAGGCCTGCTCCAAAAATTGTTTATCATAATCCGGTTTGTCAAAATTGCGGTAAACGACTGGAATCCATGGGAAGAAGTAAGGGCTTCAGATGCAGGAAATGCGGCTTAAGATATGCTAACCTTGGAAAGGTTGAGGTTAAAGCTAAACGGGAAATAAGAAAGGGTCTCTACATAACTTCAACGAGGTCTCAGAGGCACTTGACGAAGCCGTTTAGGCGTTACGGTATGGAGAAGCGTCAAACAAAAGTTAAAGGGTTAATTGAAAATTGGCATTTTCCCTAAGCCCTTTTTTCGCTTACTCTGAAGATTTCGCATAGCATTTGATAAAGTTCTTCGCCGCCTTCCACCTTTGCGAATAGGTCTTTCTCCGCCTTAAGCAATCGTCCCATGGTTTGGTAAAGCTGCCGCCATTCTAGTTCCTTCCACATCATGCGGTAATTCTTCAGCTCAATCCATGCCCGAAAAATCAAAACAGTAAACATGCCTAGGGTGAGTAGAAGGTTTAGTATGTATATTTCTGTTACGTCCGTGGATTTTCACCTCCTTTTTTGCAGGCGCCTTGTATCTTTATGAGCGATAAGCATTTAAATCAAACTTGCGTAGGCATATGCGGAAGAATATTCGATGAGCGAAGTGATTTCGCCACTTGTCTACCAGTTGGGCGTAGGCGGAGTGGGCGGTTTCATAGTTGGGTATGCCATTAAGAAGTTAAGCAAGCTCATAGTTATCTTGATAGGCTTATTCATAATTGTCCTTCTTTATCTGGGCATCAGCGGAGTCATTAGCGTAAACTATGACAAGCTATGGAGTGCGTTAGAGGGTGGATTAGGCCTCGCAGGGGAAGCTGTATCATGGCTTATCGGCTTAATATCAATTCTACCCTTCGTGGGGAGCTTTCTTGTTGGATTTGTACTGGGCTTCAAACTTGGTTAGCGAAATAGTTTAAATGTTTGTGGTTCGTTAATCCTTTGAAAATTCAAGATTGTGCAGCTATTGGAGCGTTTAAAGTTGAAGAGGTTTCCAAAGGAGGAGTACAGCCTTCCATTCTTCAAAGAGTTAGGCTATGTTAGGAAGCTCTGTCCCAAATGTGGAGGGTATTTTTGGACGCAGAATCCAGACCAAAAAACTTGTGGAGAAGCAAGACCGGAAGGCTGCTCCTTCTATACTTTCATAAGCAATCCGCCAACACGCAAAAGCTATACGTTATCTGAGATGCGTGAGGCTTTCCTATCCTTTTTTGAAAAGCATGGGCACACCCGCGTAAAGCCTTATCCGGTTGTGGCAAGGTGGAGGGACGATATTTACCTAACCCATGCGAGCATAATTGATTTTCAGCCATACGTAACCGAGGGGATTTCTCCTCCACCGGCAAACCCGCTCGTGATTGCCCAACCTTGCATTCGTCTGGTGGACATAGCTAACACTGGTCCAACCTTCGGAAAATACTTGACAATTTTCGAGATGGGCGGGCATCACGCATTCAACTATCCAGACAAGGAGGTTTACTGGAAAGACCAGACCGTAAGGTATCATCACGAGTTTGTTACGAAGGATTTAGGCGTGAAGTCTGAAAAAGTGACTTACAAAGAGGAGGTCTGGTCTGGCGGCGGCAACGCGGGTCCGTGCGTTGAATGCATTATTCGAGGCTCAGAGGTTGCCACGCTCGTTTTCATGCAGTACAAAGTCGTCAACAACGAGTTTGTCAAATTACCTATACGGACCGTTGACACTGGTTATGGTATAGACCGCTATGCATGGCTCTCTCAGGGTGCCCCGAGTGGTTTTCATGCCATTTACGGCAATTTGCTTGACGAAATCTTTGAGATTGCCAGTTTAAGCAAGATTGACAATGATTTGCTTATGAAGGTGGCGAAAGTTTCGGGCTTGGTGAGCTTGGATAAGACGGCGAGTAGGGTTGAAGCTCGAAAGAAAATGGCAGAAGTTGTTGGAATGAAAACGAGCGAGTTGGACGGGTTTTTGCTCCCGATAGAAAATGTTTTCGCTGTTGCGGACCACACGAAATGCTTAATCTTCATACTTTCAGAAGGCGTGGTTCCATCCAACATCCAAGAGGGTTACTTGGCAAGGCTTCTCTTCCGCAGGATTTATCGGCTACTGAAAATGCTGGGCATTCCGGACAAACTGTACGACATCATGGACATGCAGATTGACTTCTGGTCTAAAGATTATCCGCACTTGAAGGAAATGCGAAACGAAATAATGGAAATGCTCGCTGTTGAAGAAGAGAAGTTCGAGGAAACCATCAAGAGGGGCGAGGGACTAGTAAAACGAATTTCCAGTGAGCTCAAAACAAAGAACGTTCAGGAAATCCCGATAGAAACCTTGACTGAGCTGTATGATTCTCACGGGCTTCCCCCTGAAATTGTCAAAGAATCCGCAGAAAAGGAGGGCTTGAAGGTGGATGTTCCGGAGAACTTTTACACTTTGATCGCCCAAAGGCACTTGCAAACTTCTAAACCAGTGGAGGAAGAAGCCAAACCGAAAGATTGGCTAGAAGAGTGGCTGGAAACCGTGGTTTCAGACCTTCCTGAGACGGAACAGCTATACTACAGAGACCAGTACATGAAAGAGTTTGAGGCAAAAGTCCTCAAGGTAATTGATAACGAATACGTTGTTCTTGACAGGACTTGCTTCTATCCGGAAGGCGGTGGACAACCTGCAGACAATGGTTGTCTCATCTTTGATGGAACGGAAGTTGAGGTTGTTGACGTTCAGAAAGTCGGCAGAGTCATAGTTCACAAGACAAAAGGCAAGGTTGCCCTAAGAGAAGGTACTGTTGTTAAGGGTGTCATTGACTGGGAAAAGCGATTTAGTCTTATGAAAAACCACACAGCAACGCATCTCATCAACGGCGCCGCCAGGCGAGTGCTTGGGCAACATGTTTGGCAGTTTGGAACACAGAAGGGCATCGAAAGCTCCAGACTGGATATCTCGCATTATCGCAGACTGTCACCCGAAGAAGTCTATAAGATAGAAATGTTGGCAAACCAGGCGATTCTGCAGAACCTGCCAGTTGAAACTGTGTGGATGTCTAGAAGCGAAGCCGAAAGTCGCTACGGTTTTAGGCTTTATCAGGGCGGAGCGGTTCCAGGCAAGGAGATTCGTGTGGTGAAAACAGGCGACTGGGATGTTGAAGCGTGTGGTGGAACTCACTTGAAGTGCACTGGTGAGATTGGGTTCATTAAAATAGTTCATACCGAACGGGTTCAAGACGGGGTGGAGAGGCTTGTCTACTCTGTTGGAATTCCGGCCCTCAAGGCTGTTCAGGAGAAGGAGCAATTACTCTGGAATCTTTCAGAAATTCTGAACGCCCCACTCGAGAAGTTGGATAAAACTGCGGAGAAGCTTGTTAAGGAACTGAAGGAGGCAAACGTGGAAAGAAGGAGGCTCATCAAGGAATTGGCGGGACGTGAGGGTGCGGGTTTGGAAACGAGAGAGGAAATAGGCGGAATAAAACTCGTGAAGCGTGATTTTCAGGAATCAATTGATGTTGACCGCATGGTTCAAACAGCGAATGAGATGATCAAAAGAGACGAGGCAACAGTTACGATATTTTATGGCACAGACGGAAAAAGCGCAAGAATAATGGTCATGGCTGGAAGAGCAGCCCTAGAAAAAGGCGTGGACGCCAACGAAATAGTCAGAGAAGCCTCAGCAATCATAGGCGGCGGAGGCGGAGGAAAACCCAACTTCGCCCAAGGAGGCGGAACACAAGTCAAAAAGCTGCCAGCAGCCATCAGAAAGGCAGAAGTGACTTTGAGAGAACAGCTTAAACATTAGAGTGCCAAACTTCGTTCGATACGAAACTTCTGAGGGAAGGGTAAGGTTAAATTGTAGAAGTTGAGCCAGATATGTCTGTGAACCTAAAAACAGTAATAGGCGCAGTTGCGGTTGCAGTTCTTTTCTTCTTTGGTATCATATTTGCTTGGTCGACCGGAGTAGATATTTCAGCTGAGCTTAAAGCAACAAGACTAATTGTTTCTGCTATGCTGTTTGTTGTCGGCTTCGGAATCGCCTACTACATAACGAGAAAGCCAAAGACAATGATCCAAAAGCTGGAAGTGTCTGGACAGATGAAGGCGGTTGCCCTAAAGTGTCCCAGCTGTTCAGCATCCGTAGACCCTGACCAAATCAAAATCGTGTCGGGCGTGCCATACGCGACATGCCCCTACTGCGGACAAACATTTGAGGTAACCGAGGAACCAAAATGGTGAAAAACTATCATTCTCTAATGGCATTATCTGTGTTGTTTGTTTTAATGATGCTTGCGGGTGTTGCCTCAGCGTGGACGGGAACATACCATCTTGAACAGGAATGGGTAAAAATCTGGATAAACCAAGATGGAACAATCGATCTGTTTTACAACATCAGCATAACGCTTGACTCTGGCGACGACATAAATTATGTAAATATCGGTCAGCCTAACCGCGACTTTAAAATAAGTTCAGCCATGGACCAACACCGACGCAACCTCACGGCTACCGACGTAAGTTCTGGAGACGATTACAAAGTTCGTGTCAACCTTTACTCTCCCCTGCAGGCTGGGCAAACTATCTGGTTCACGCTGACCACAAACGTCGCCCACATGATATGGGAGGATACTACGAATCCTGGTAATGTCGGCATGAAGTTCATTCCAACTTGGTGGACGGAAGCAAGTGTGCTTGATCTTCGCATTTTGGTTGTTTTACCGTCTGGGGTCAATGAAAGTATGGTTAAAACGTTAGAACAGGTAGATTGGAACGATACGCAGCCTGAAGATAATAGGTTGGCAATCTATTGGGAAAAGAAAAATCTTTTACCAGATAAACAATTTCCAGTAGGGGTCTCTTTTCCAAACCAGTACGTGCAGAAATACGACACGCAGCCTTCTGGTTTTGTTGCCTTCTTCCAGAAGTACGGAACCACACTCTTCGCATTCGGATTCATAGCCTTTATAATAGGCGCTGTTGTCGTTGTGGTTCGTAAGAAATCTTATCTTATGCCCAAAATCAGCATGGAAACCTTGGGAATAAGGCGCGGATTAACAGCAGTGGAAGCCTCTCACCTGCTCGGGATGCCGCCGACAAAGATAGTCACAGAAATCCTCTACAGCCTCCTACAGAAAAGAGCCGTATGGGTCGAAGCCACAAATCCATCGCTTAAACTGAGAATCATGCCGCAATTCGAGGACATGACTGGAACGCCTGAAACGCCCCTCCGATACTATGAAATCGACCTTCTCAGGGCAGTTAAGGAAGACGGAACCCTCGATGAGGAAAGGCTGGCGGAAACGGTGATGTCCCTTAGAGACGGTGTTGAAGAGAAAATGCGTGGGTACTGCAGACGTGACACAATCGACTACTACAGAAAAATTGTGGCTAAGGCATGGGAACAGGTGGAACAGGCAGGCACGTCAGAGCTTGCCTCAAAAGCCTATGACGAACAACTGCTGTGGCTCCTGCTCGATCCAAACCATCAGTCGCGAACAACAACAGCGTTCCAAGACAGGGCTTTCGAGCCGAGCCCATTCTGGTTCTGGTACTGGTACGGCTATCAGCACTACCACCCAAACCCCACGTACAAGCCAAACATGGAAGCCCCTGCCCAATCGGCTAAGCCGCCGACAATTCCGGGCGCCGACTTCGCGAATAACATCGCAACCTCTGTGGAGAAAACCTCAAACAACATCGTGGCAAACCTCGAGAAATTCGCCAACGCCATTCTGTCGATGCCTGCTGGGGAGGCTTCAACCGAGCCTGCCCATCACGGGGCTAGTTGCGTCTGTGCGTGTGCATCATGCGCTTGTGTGTGTGCTTGTGTGTCTTGTGCTTGCGCCTGTGCAAGCGGAGGAGTGGGCTGAAATCATGAGTTTCTTGCGTAGAGTCTTACGCCCGCCCAAGATTCCTCACGGTCGCTACACCTATCGAGGAAAGGACAGATTCGCCGGCTTAGCGCTCCAGCTTCGAGTTGAGCCAGACGGACGAGGGGTTATGGTCATCAACGCCAACACGGTTCTTTACCTCAACGAGACCGCGACAGCGTATGCTTACTTTTTCATGCAGGGAATCCCCACAGACGCTGTCTTGAAGAAGATTCGCCGCATGTACAGGGTTAACGCAAAAGCTGCAAAGAGCGACTATGAGAACCTTGTGTATACGATTAGTACATTGGCGCAGACTGAGAGAGTCTGTCCCGTATCTTTTCTCGATGTAAAAAGTGTGGAGCCCTTCACCCAGCAGCATACTGTGCCCTTGCGCATGGATTTGGCGCTCA
>Ga0315309_1001207_pt1 | contig 15471 bp, 15 predicted proteins | sample TDP4_MG_FD_203080 | JGI IMG/M metagenome (GOLD analysis project Ga0315309, IMG submission 203080) | Freshwater sediment microbial communities from Lake Towuti, South Sulawesi, Indonesia - TDP4 | ecosystem: Environmental > Aquatic > Freshwater > Lake > Sediment | place: Indonesia: South Sulawesi... | reverse complement strand
CCTATGAAAAAGGTAGAGCTTCACGCGTATCGTTGGCAGTTATAGCAATACCACCGTTGATACTGTTCGATCCATGTTAGGGGTCGTCCGCAATTGGGACAGGCCGGAATATTCTGGGCAGCTTCCTGTGGGGGTGGAGGTGGAACTTGAGGCGTTTGCGATGCTTGATAGGTTGCAGGAGGTTGGTAGGTCTCTGCTGGTCCCTTCCCGAAGAAGGCCTTGACGTTGGGCTTAAAGAGGTAATAGATGATCAGCGCATTTATTACCAAACCTATTATGGTGAAGGCTGTCGGGTTCGTCAGCGAAAGCAGTTCCAATGCGATCACTAGGAACGTTAGGACGATCGTGAGGGTCCATGCCCATCCTTTTCCCCCCAGGAGACCCCAAGCTATTATGAATTCCACAACAGCGATGATTATGAAGATTATGGCGATGGCGCCACCCAACGCTAATATGACTCCCAGAAATGGGAAGTCCACTAACCCGGGTATGTAGCCCGATTCTGCGAGTCCCGCAAGGGCGACTAGGGAGATCCCGCCTAGAACCAGTACGATTCCAATGAGTATGTACCAAACGGTTATGAGGGTCACGCCTATTGGCCGATTCATGTCGTGTAAAAAGCCGAATTAAGGCATAAATGTCTTTCGTAACCTTAACCGCTTAGGAAATCAACGATTTTATGTCAGATATATTGATCCAATTCTAGATTCGGTTGTAACCGAACTCCATCGTCGTACATCTATGCTCAGGAGGAAATGTCCTGTTGACCTCATGAGAAGCCTTTAGGCGCGCTCGAGGCATAGACCGAGCTCCTCGATCTCGGGCAGGAGCCTCTCCTTATCGTCTCCACTAATCCCTTTCCAGTCGGCGATTATCCTATCAACCGGCTCAAGCGTCCTCTTCACAGCATAGCGTAGAAAGGCGCCATCCACGTTCTTCAAAGCATACTTTGGAAGGATGTGCCCGAATGGCTGAGAGCGTTCAAGGGCCAGCTTAGTGAATTTCGGACAGTAGTGCGTCCCTCCCAAGCCGATCGCTGACGTTCCCGTCGATGCTGCCCTGGCAGCCGCCAAGGCTGCTTTGGCTACAGCCCGTCCGGCGTCATCTCGCCTCCACTTATCAGGGGTGCTACCGATCTCAATGAACATCGAAGGCACATCCAAGCTTGGCCCATGGTGGGTTGCTTCGTAACAGACATTGAAGCCGAGATTCAGGGCCTCCCTCTCCAGTTGAAACTCCTTTAGGGCCGCCATCATGGCCATGGCTGGGGCGATCGAGATGGTCTTGGGTTCCCCTCCCAAGTCAGCGCCGGAGATATTGCCCGAAACGTGAACCGAAAGCGTCGGGATGCCTGCCGCACTGCTGTGCCTTGAGAGGTGAATCACCAAGGAGGGATCGTACTCCTCGACCATTCTGCCAACGTATACTATGTCCACGTCAACTTCGATCAGCATGCACTCCCATCCCGAGAGATCGAAGCGCTCCCTCCCCTCGGCTCGTTGCCCCAACCCAACAAGTTCCCTAAGTTTGGACATCGCGTTCTGACCGGCAATGTCCCTCTTAGATGCAACAAACACGATGGGCGGCATGGCTTCGAGTTTGGCGACAGGATAATAAGCGTGCCCGTAGTTCTGCAGACATATCGGCTACCGGGTGACGACGACCTTCAGGACATCCCCCTCCTTCCGGTCGAGCACCTCTATGGCCGCATTGAGTTCTTCAAAGGCAAGGCGGTGAGTTATCGACTTTGATAGATCGATCCTTTTCGCGCCTGCCAGCTCTATGACCCTTCGGAGCTCGTCCCTTGTATGGTCCCCCGACTTCCTGAAGGCGCCTTCCCTGAGTCCATCGACTCTGACAGGTTTTTCCTGGAAGGCAACGCTGACAACCCTCCCAGAGGCATAGGGCGTCTTACCACAGACGCTCTTCAACGCGTCCCGCATCGCCCCCTCGCTTCCTGAACATTCAAGGGCCACGTCCATCCCCCAGTCATCGGTCAGATCGCGTATCGCGTCCACCGCATCTTCCTCGGACGCATTGATGGCGACGTCAGCCCCAAGCTCCCTTGCGAGCCTTAACTTAAATTCGATAATGTCAACGGCGACGACCTTACTGGCGCCGAAAACCCTAGCCCATGCAACTGCGTGCATGCCCACTCCGCCCAGTCCAAAGACGACGACATTGTCCCCCGGACCGGTCCCCGCAATCCTAAGGGCATGGAATGGGGTCGAGACCGCGCATCCAATGATGGCCCCATGTTCGAATGGAACGTCGCTAGGCAATTTGAATGCGTTCCTTGACGGCACCACGACGTATTCCGCGAATCCGCCGTCCATGTGGGTCCCGATGGAACGCCTCCTCCGGCAACGGTTGTCGTTCCCCTGGCCACAATGCACGCAATCACCACATGATATAACGTAATGCACGCATACCCTATCCCCGACGGCCAAGTCTGAAACATCTTCCCCCACTTCCTCAACTGTGCCCGAGACCTCGTGTCCGAGCGTTATGGGCACCGCCTTTGGCAGAATGGTGCCGTGGTAATAATGCAGGTCTGAGCCGCATATCCCGCTTGCCCTGACCTCAATCAGTGCGTCCCTCGGCCCAACGCTCGGCCTGGGGATATCTTCGAATGTGAGGGGGATTTTGGGACCATGGTACCTGAAAGCCTTCATCCCGATAACCTCACCCCTTTCTGGCGCATAATTTCTATCACATCCTGCATGTCGAGTTCCATGAGCTTTACCGTCGTTGGGAGGCCATTCGCATTCCATCCCCTTAACTCATAATATCCTTTGAGCATCTTCTCGAGGTTCTCCCTGCCCATTATCCTCCCTGCCGCAGGCCCGGCATCGAGCGGCTCCTCGACGATCCTCGTGGGTAGGACGTCGTCCTTGGCCGAGATCCCATCTATTGCGGCTATTGCCCTCTCGAGGTTGTATATCCGCTCCCCACACCTCATCAGCGTGCTGACACTATATTCCCTTCCGGTTATGGCCTTCATCAGTCTGCTGCACACGTCCATGGTTATGGCCCTTGCGGCAAGCACACAGTTGACCAAGGAGTCGTAAGTACTCCGGGTGTCCTGTATCCTCTTCACCAATTCCGCCTTGCCTTCGGTTGAGAAACGGTCATACTTCCCGCTCGTGATCTCGTCCGAGATCGTCCACGCCTTCAGGTGGTCTCCTCCCCTGCAAGAGGTCGCGTAGGATAGGCCCATCCCCCATGCCCCACGAGGGTCATACGCGGGAAGCTCCATTCCCTTGCAGTGCATCGCGAACCGCTCCGATCCCCTCCCTACTTTGCTGGAGAACCTCCTAACCCCCTCCGCAAGCCGATCCCCCAGGTCCTCCCTGAAACCTATCTTCCTTATCATCGCCAGAAGCGCCTGTCCGTCACCGAACCTGAGCGGCATGCCAACTTCGGCCTCGGATATCAGCCCCCGCTCGTAGCATTCCATTGCGAAAGCTATCGTGACGCCCGTCGATATGGTGTCAAGGCCCAGTTCGTCGCAGATCGCGTTCGCGACTATCGGCACTTCGCAGTCCACAATTCCGCAGTTCGGTCCAAGTGCCCACAGAGTTTCGTACTCCGGCCCCTCCACAGAGCACCCATTGTATGGGCCACCCCTCACCTCGCTTATCTTTCCGCAGCCAACCGAGCAGATGTGGCAGGGGGCAGTGTCCTTTGTGACGAACCCCTTCCTCCAGGTTTCACCGTCGATCTTGTCCTGCGCATCGGTGAAAACGGACTGGAAATTCCTGAATGGGTACAAGCCCATCTCGCATATGGAACTCGTGAACTGGCATGTTCCCCAGCGTGGGAAATTCATGGCCGTAGCCGGATTCCCCCTGAAGAGCCCCAGTACCTCCCTGCCGCATTCCTTCACCTCCTCTACGCTGGAGAGATCGATTGACCCTGAGCCCTTCACGGCCACGGCTTTCAGGTTCTTGGATCCCCAAACGGCCCCGGCGCCGCCCTTGCCGGCGCTCCTCTCAGGTTCGGACATTATGTTCGCAAATCTCACAAGGCGCTCGCCAGCTGGACCTATGCACATGACGTGAAAATCGCGTCCGACCTCATCCTTGATGAGCTGCCTCACTTCACGGCAATTCCTGCCCCAAAGGCAAGAGGCATCTCGAAATTCCACGTCGCCATCGAAGATCGTTAGGTACACTGGTTTCGGGGATCTCCCGAGGAGTATGAGGCCATCGAAGCCCGCCCTCTTCATCTCGACGCCAAACGTGCCCCCCACGTTGCAACAGAGGTACATGTCGGTCAGGGGCGACCTTGTAATGACCTCGAATTTGTGGACGGAAGAGATCGGCGACCCCGTAAAGGGGCCTGTCATTATGATGCATGGGTTTTCAACGCCCAGTGGATCCGAACCGGGAACTATGTGATCGAGAAGGTATCTTGCCCCCAAACCTCTGCCGCCGATGTAGAGCCCAATGTACCTCTCGTTAAGGGGTTCCCTTTGGGCGCTCCTGGAGGACAAGTCAACGCGCAGGAGGGAACCAGCATAGCCCTTAATCAAGACGATTATGACCCGACGCTGAGTGTGGGATGTTGGCCTAAAGGGTTTCTTGGAACGCGTTTAGCGAGATGGCGCCCTGGGCCAATCAACTGCTGAGCGGTGAGATCGAAAATAGATTGCGACTCCTCGGGATCGTGAACTGCGACGCATCCCTGCTGTCGGTCAGCGACAATAACCTGGAGGCTTACCCTCATGGCTTCGTCGCCACCCTTCTGAGTGGTTGCTCTGAAAACACTTCCGCCTTCCCTGATCACGCGATGGTACACTTGGATAATCTCGGACCATACCGCTACTGGTACTACGAGGGCTCAGGGGACTGCGGTCTGGCAGCGGCAAGTTGGAAATCGTTGAGCCATAATGCGCCTCGGGGGGAACGGTCAGGCGGCCCCTACGGCGGTGAAGTAGCGACAGTACGCTATGGTCGAATTAGCACTTGGCGTCCGACATCCGCCGATGGCGTTGTCTACAATTGACGGATGGGCCCGAAATCCCCCCTTAAAGCTCGATGATTAGTATCCTTGGAGTTTATCCGAACGCGTCACCAACGGCACATTGAAATATCTGGGGATGCCCACCGACAGGCAGCATGAGGATAACGCCTCTGTCCGACATAGTGATCAGAGACCTGGACGACCTAAGGAAGAGTGCCTCGGGTCTGGCCAAGATCTGGATTATCGGACAGAATGCGTATCCTCCACAACCCTGGTATGTGGCGTTCCCGAAATTCCTGAATGATAGGTGGAGGACGTACGAGAGGAGCCTTAGGCGCCTCTACATGCTACTTAAACTGGAAAGGTGGGATGAATTGCAGCGGAGGATGGTGATATGGGAGGCGATAAAGGTCGCATACGGCAGGGACTTCTTCGACAACCTTCAGGAGCAGAAGGAGAGGGAGATGAATCGCCTCACCCAGAACGTGAGGGTATTCATGAAGATGATAGGGGAAGTGCTCCTCGAGTACAAGAACCTTTTCGGACTGGAGTCCGATGGCGCCCCAGTGCGCCCTGAAGCCGAGGCTTACATATCGCAGATATTGGCCCATCCAAGTGAGTCGTTCATCGAGAGGTACGATGATGTGGCCGCCGATGTGTCTAAGCGTATAAGGGACCTCAGGGGGATAAGGGAGAAGGCACTGGCTGTCTTCAGGCAGACATCTCCAGAGCTTTGCGAGATGATCGAGAGGACGGAGGAGGACCTGTTCGCGACAATAAAGCTGACAAGCCAGCAGGAGAGGACAGAACCGGTCGACCTGAGGCTCATAGACAGCGCCCTCAAGTGCGTCTGCACCCACAATCCCGCCTGTTTCGAAGGGGGATTCAGGACAAGGGACCCTGTGGCATTTGCGGGACAGATCCTATCGTGCCCCAACATGGTGGAGACGCTGGGGAAGGCTTCATCTGATTCGGGTAAGGGCACGGCCTTCGTCATGAACCACTTCGGGCGAATAGTCAATGCCCTCATAACGCTATACTGTGATCACTACCTACCCTTCAAACACAGGAAGTTCCTGAGGGGGACGAAGGACTTTAAGGAGTTTGAGGAGGAGACGATAAAGGAGCACCTGGCCCAAACATTCATGACTTGAAGGCTGAAGGGCATGTCCTATTAAGGACGCATTCGCCGCATAGAGGTTTACGGGCCGTACATATCTTCCTGCCGTGGTCTATCAAGAGGTAGCTTATCCTGAACCAATCCCCGCTCGGGACCATTCCCATTAGGTCCTTCTCGATTTTATCGGGCAACTTGTTCTTCGTCAGGCCCAATCGCCTGGAAAGCCTCGCGACATGCGTATCAACGGCTATTCCCTCGACTACGCCATAGGCGTTTGAGAGGACCACGTTGGCCGTTTTCCTGGCAACGCCCGGTAGGGTCACGATCTCGGCCATGGACTTTGGAACCGAGGAGTCAAACCTCTCTACCAGGGCCTTGCAGCACCCCTTGATGAGCGCCGTCTTCCTCCTGAAGGTGCCGAGCGACCTTATCTCTCTCCTCAGCACCGAAGTCTTCGCGTTCACGTAATCTTCAGGAGTCCTGTACTCCTCGAAGAGCTTCCTCGTAACCTGATTAACCTTGGCATCGGTGCATCGTGCCGACAATATCGTTGCCACCAGGAGCTCCAAGGGATTCCGATAGTTCAGCGCTACCTTTGCGTCCGGGTACAACTTGCCCAGAAGTTTTACGACCTCTTTTGCTCTGGCCGCCTCGTCCATCTGCCCTCATACATAGAGGTGGAAGCACGGTATATGATTTTGGTTCCCTAGGCTTTGCGCCCTCTGGCAATGAGATAGGTGAAGCAGGCGAACCCGACACCCAATCCGACCATCGCGACTAGAATCGGTAACCTCTCCCCTGGCACAGCATCCTCCTGGGTGCCCTCCGCCTTGGCGGATGCCAGATCCTGTTTTACGTCCCTCGTGCCTGAAGCCATAAGGTTCGATACAATGGCCTGTTGGATGATCGGAGGGAGGCAGATTATGGCCAGGCCAATTACGACACCGAGGACGATGCCGATCCATATCTGCAATCCTGCCACCGAGAGCCATGGGCGATAGACTCGGATTTATGTCCATGGAGTAGAACAGGTAACCCCTGGCGTCTCGACGCATACGGCAGGGATCGACCAAGGACGCCGACCCTCGGACTACGGGATCCGTCCCGCTTGCCACATCAATGGGGACAATATCTTCCATATTCCCTTCCGGCCTTGGCAAGTGCCAGGGCGTTGGCTAACGGTACAGCCCTGTAGATGCAGTTGCTGCTTGTCAGGAAGTAACCTCCCCCAGGGGCACCCTCGTCGATACACCTCCTGGCCGCCCTTGACACGTCTTCCGCGGAACCATAAGCCAAGAGCGTGGCGGCATCTACATTGCCGCATAGTGCCATCTTTTCCCCATAGAGTCCTTTCACGTCGGCGATCCTCATGCCAGCGGAAGGATCGATTGAGTGCAAAGCGTCTATTCCCGTGCCGACGAGCTCCGCCATTATCGGCCAGAGGTTGCCATCCGTGTGCATCACGAAGAATATTCCCATTTTGTGCGCTGCATCGACCATCATCTTGAGATGCGGGAAGATGAGATCCTTGTAGATCGACGGCTTGAAGAAAGGCCCCTCCTTAAGACAGAAGTCCGTGCAATCCACTACGACATCGGCACCTGCATCGACCTGCATTCGAATGCCCTCAATGCTTCCTACTACCCTCTCCCCCATCTCCCTGGCCATTGAGCCGAATTCGGTATACACCCTCTTCACGATCTCGGACATGGAGCTGCCATCCGGTATGCCCAATGTCCCCCCGGTTGAACCCATGATCAGAAGGTCCGGCGCGATCCTCTTGGCGATCTGCAAGGCCCTCAAGTAGTCCGGCACGAATGCCGGCCTCAGCACGTCATATCCGAGCTTGGCGCACGTCCTTGCCAAGACCCTGACATTGTGCTCGGTGATGTCGACTCCCTTCGCCGAGGAGATCATCCGTTGGTAACCTTCCCCGAAGACGACCTTCTCCCAGTCCTCACCCTCACCAGCCATGAGGTAAGACTCTCCGACCACAGCCTCCGGGTACTGGAATTCGAGCTCGAACATCGGGACCCTGTCAGGCTCTTCCAACTGTAATGCCCTCAGTGCCCTTTCCCTAGGCGTCAGTCCCAAGATCCCTCGCATCGATGGCCTTGGATGTGTTGGGATAATGCTTTTCTTGGAAAGGGCCTCTAGTTAATGGCTTCTAGACCTTAAGGTAGGACAACAATGGCTACATGCGATGCAACCCGATCTTGGGAATTCAATTCGGGCCATCACGCCACTGCCGATTAGCCATAGATAGTGAATGCGGCATGGAATATCCTAAGGGCGTGCCCGGAACGGACCCGTGCCGAGGCCTCTACAGTTTGGCCGTTGAAGCAAGAAGCCCACGAGCTATAGCCGCGGGCAGTTCACGACTCGTACCTCATAGGTAGCTCGGAATCGATCCTCTTGGGTTTCTCCTTAGGCTTCGGATTCCTCAGCTTCTGATGACGCTTGACGTATTCCTCCCAGGTCTCATTCTTGAGCTTTGGGCAGGGCAGCTTGCACCACCTGAAACATGGTGTTGGCCCTCATTGATAAAGCCTTCCCAATGGCCGAATGAACCTGGCAACGCATTGGCGTCATCGCTCAAGCGAATTAGCCCCCTGCAAAACGATATTTAAGCTACGAATTACGGACAGACACTCATGGTCGATGCTGCCAGGAGGTGAACGCGTGCACCACTCCTCAGCTCCCGGCAAGGTCATCTTGTCGGGCGAACACTCAGTCGTTTACGGTTATCCATGCCTTGTCGCCGCTGTGGGCCTGAGGTCAGAGGCATCCGTCGAGGCCATTCCAGAGGGCGTCATCGAGGTCACATCTGACAAACTGGGAAGACAGAGCTTCAGGCTCACGGAGATCGGTGGCGAGGGACAGGGCCTCTCCCCAATAGCCTACGTTGCAGCCTCAGCCCTAAAGAGGGCAGGACGTGAGGGGGGCCTTAGGATAAGGGTCTCATCGCAAATCCCCATCGGCTCCGGCCTTGGTTCCTCAGCGTCCGTCCTCGTCTCTGTTGCTTCAGCCTGCTCGAATGCGCTCGGCCTACGAATCGGCCCCGACGAGATCGCCGCGATGGCCAGCGAGGGCGAGGAGAAGGTGCACTTGAGGCCAAGCGGCGTTGACGTAAACGTAGCCCTGCATGGGGGCACAATACTATACCGGAAAGGTGGGCCGCTCGAGAGGGTGAAATACCCGGAGGGGATCGGGCTCATACTCGGGCATACGGGATCGACGAGGAAGACGGGTGACATGGTCAAGAGGGTGGCGGATCTCGCCGAATCGTCACGTGATCTCTTTGACATCTGCCTGAGGTCCTTGGGAGATATAACGGCTAGGATGAGCCAGGCCTTGACAGAATCGGACATGGTCGAGGTCGGAAGGATGATGCTCCTAAACCACACGGTCCTCTGCCTCCTAGGCGTCTCCTCAGAAGCCCTCAATAGGCTCGTAATATCCGCGATCAAATCGAATGCCCTAGGCGCGAAGCTGACTGGAGCTGGCGGCGGTGGATGCATAGTCGCGATCGCCCCTCCTGGCGAAGAAGGCGAAGTTGCTGAGAAGATTGGGCAGTCCGGCGGAACACCATTTATCGTTAAAATATCCGGTGAAGGAGTGAGAAGTTGGACCGGCTAGCGACAATAGTCAAGCTCGGCGGAAGCGTTGTGACCCGAAAGGACAAGCCATTGACAATCGACCTAAGGACCATTAGGAGGCTTTGCGGGGAACTGGCGTCGAGCAAAACGAAAAGGCTGATAGTCGTCCATGGCGGAGGCTCTTATGGTCACTACCTAGTTCGAAGGCTTCGGCTTCTGCCGCCAACGAAGTCGGCCAATAGGATCAGCTTGGCCAAAGTCGTGCGGGGGATGGACGAGCTCTCTTCGGCCATAACCGGGGCCCTCATCGAATCCGGCTTGCCTGGCGTAGTCCTTCCAACATTCTCCGTGGCGACGTCGAGGCTTGGCCGTATCAGGGCCCTCTTCCTGAATACAATCTCCTCAGCATTGGAGCTGGGCCTCGTGCCGGTCATGAGGGGGGACCTTTGCTGCGACGAGGCCACGGGTTACTCAATCGTTTCAGGAGATGTGGTCGCTGGGGCCCTCGCTGAGAGGTTGAGGGTTGGCAAGATCATAATGTGCCTGGACAGGGATGGCCTTGAGGTAGATGGGAGAGCATTGCCCTTAGTCAGGATGCGAGACAGGCGCTACCGCTCCTTGATATGGACGACCACTGGCGTCGACGTGACCGGTGGCATGGTCCACAAACTCGAGGCCCTAAGGCCACTTTCAAAGAGGGGCATGAGGCTCTTGCTTATTAATGGCCGGAGGCGTGGAAGGTTGCTCGCAGCCCTGAAGGGCAGGAGCGTAATCGGAACGGAGTTAAAGTGGTGAACTTGTCCGAGCTCACAAAGAGGATTGGGGAGCGCGAGGGAAGGGGGACATCGGAGAGGAAGCTCGACCATGTCAGGATATGCCTGAACAGGGACGTCCAGGCAAGGCAGGTCACAGCCGGATTTGGGGACGTGACCCTGGTGCACCAAGCCCTGAGTGACATCGACCTCGAAGGCGTCGACATCTCCGGGACGCTCCTCGGCCACAAGATGTCATCGCCTCTGGTGATCGGTTCCATGACGGGCGGCGTTGAGGAGGCCGTGCCCATCAACAAGGCCCTGGCCGAAGCGGCCGAGGAGGTGGGCGTCCCCATCTCGCTGGGGAGCATGAGGGCGGCCATCGAGAACAGCGAGGTTGCGCACACCTTCAAGATGGTGAGGGAGATATGCGCGACGACGATGGTCATCGCCAACGTGGGAGCTATTCAACTCGCCAGACACGGCCCTAGCTATGGGGCGAGTGCCGTTGAGATTGTGGAGGCTGACGCACTGGCCGTCCATTTGAACAAGCTCCAAGAGGGCGTCATGGTCGGGGGCGAGACCCGTTTCAACGGAGTCACATCTACCCTGGCAAGGCTCGTCGAGAAGCTCGATGTGCCCGTCATAGTCAAGGAGACCGGAGCCGGCATCTCTTCTGAAGATGCCATTGCACTTAAGTCACTTGGGATCAAGTGCATCGAGGTGGCGGGGGCGGGGGGAACCAGCTTCGCAGCCGTCGAATATTTCAGGGCACTCGAACAGGGCTCTGATAAAAAACAACTCGCGCTCAACTTCTGGGACTGGGGAATCCCGACCGTCGCATCCCTGGTAGAGGCCAGTTCAAGCTCAGACCTCGAAGTGATCTGCTCCGGTGGCGTCAGGACCGGCCTCGATGCAGCGAAGGCCCTTGCATTAGGGGCTAAGTGCGTGGGGGTGGCTCTGCCGCTACTGAGGAGGGCCAACGTGGGGGTTAAGGCGGTGAAGGAATGGATCAATTCCTTTAATGACGAACTGAGGCTTTCGATGTTCTTGGTGGGGGCCTCGTCGACCAGCGGGATGAGGGGTTGCCCGATCGTGATCACGGGCCTGATGAGGAGCTGGCTCTCATCGAGGGGGATAGACGTTGACGCGTTCGCGCGGAGGAAGGGGTAGATCTCACATGCGAAGATCTGGCTTGCCGAACCCATGGCACCATTTGGGGCGTTCATGATGGCGAATGTCCTCGATGAGATTTCACTTGTGGCTGAAAGGGTGAATGACTACCTCAAGCAACTGGCCTCGGAATACCCCGACGAACTCTCGCAGGCGGCGTTCCATCTGATCAAACTGGGAGGCAAGAGGCTGAGGCCTTTCGTGCTCGTCAAATGTTGCGAACTTGTCGGCGGAAGTGTTGAGGATGCCCTCCCTGCAGCGGTGTCCGTTGAGCTCCTCCACAACTTCACCCTGATCCATGACGATGTTATGGACAGGGACGACTTCAGGCACGGGGCCCCAACTGTTCATAAGGTATACGGTGAACCCGCTGCTATAATTGCTGGTGACATGCTGTTTGCGTTGGTCTTCAAGTGCGTGTGCGATGCCTTTTGGAGGAGGAAGATACCTTCATCGACAACGCAAAGGGTCGTCGAGGCATTGTCGGAGGCGGCCATAACTGTCTGTGAGGGCCAGTGGATGGACATGAGCCTACAAAATAAGAGGGACACGTCCGAGGAGACATACCTCTCCCTTGTGGCAAAGAAGACCGGGCGCCTATATATGGCGTCAGCGCTCATCGGGGGGATCGTAGGTGGTGCAAAGGGCGAATCGTTGAGGAACCTTTCCCTCTTTGGGGAGAGGGTCGGACAGGCCTTTCAAGTTGCCGACGATCTGCTGGGCGCGGTTGGAGATCCCAAAAAGACCGGAAAACCAGTTGGGAGCGACATGAGGAACGGCAAGTCAACGATCATCTTCCTTCATGCGCTGAGAACATCGACGGCTGAGAACCGTAAGATCATACTGAAGGCGTTCGGGAAACGAGATGCCTCGAAGGACGACATCTCAAAGGCGTTAGAGGCCCTCGAGAGGACGGGCTCCATAGAATATGGAAGGAAAGTGGCAAGGCGGCTCTCCGAGCAGGCCAAGGCTAATTTAGCAGATTTTCCAGATTCCGCGAACAAGTTATCCCTGAATCGGTTCTGCGACTATGTGGTTGAGAGAGCCTTCTAGAGGAGGGAGAGATTTGGAGGGCCCTGATCTTCGCGACCTCGTCATGAAGCTGTCCCTCAAGAACGCGGTCGAGCACGGAGGCAAGGCCTCGGGGTCCGCTGTCATCTCGAAGGTGATCGGCGAAAGACCTGGGCTTAGATCCCGGATCAAAGAGCTGAGGCCCCTAATCGACGAAGTCGTGGGAGACGTCAACGCGCTGAGCGTCGATGAGCAGAGGAGGCGCCTAGGGGAGATCGCCCCGGAGTTGCTCGAGAGGAAAAAGGCCATCGAGGCCAAGGGTTTGCCCCCCTTGCCTGGTGCATCGATGGGGAAGGTCGTCACGAGGCTTCCCCCGGAGCCAAGCGGCTACATGCATTTGGGACACGCGATGTCGTTCCTCCTCAACTTCCTCTACGCACAGATGTACGGTGGGAAGGTGTGGCTGAGGTTCGAGGATACAGATCCGAGGAAGGTCAGGAAGAAGTACTACCAGAGCTTCAGATCCGGATGCAGGTGGCTCGGCATAGGGTGGGATTACGAGAAGAACAATTCCGACAGCATCGAATCATACTATAGTCAGGGCGAGAGCCTCATAGCGAAGGGGGGTGCATATGTTTGCACCTGTCCAGTGACCGATCTTAGGGGGCTCAGGGCGAAGGGCATCGGATGTCCCCACAGGGCAATGGGATTGGAGGAGGCGGAATCGCTCTGGGGAAAGATGTTCTCGGAACTAAAGGAGGGAGAGGCCGTCCTCAGGCTGAAGGGCGACATGGCGAGTCCAAACTACGTGATGCGCGACCCAGTGCTCTTCAGGATCATCGACCACCCCCATCCATTGACTAAAACGAGGTTCAGGGTTTGGCCGACGTACGATATGGCCGTAGCCATAGAGGATGCGAATTGCGGCATAACGCACGTCCTCAGGAGCGGCGAGTTCGCCCCAAGGGATGAGCTACAGAACAAGATAAGGGAGCTACTCGGTTTAAGGAGCCCCGCCATCATAGAGTACTCCAGGTTCTCATTCCAAGGCACTCCCCTGGCGAAGAGGAAGCTGAGGCCCCTAATCGAGGCAAAGCAGGTCTCGGGGTGGGACGATCCGAGGCTACCAACTATCGAAGGCGTCATGAGGAGGGGCATAGTACCAGAGGCCATAAGGGATTTCACGACATCCTACATGGCCTTCACCTTCACCAGGAAGGAATTCGACTGGGAGCTCCTCTTCTCCATCAATAGGAAGGTGCTAGATCCGGTCACCAAAAGGTACTTCTTCGTGCCTCAACCGATCCCGATCTCCGTCACCGGTTCATCCATACATAGCGTCTCGCTGAGAAACCATCCCGACAAGGATCTTGGCAAGAGGGAGGTGCGTGTGGGCGATCGCTTCTACCTCGCGAAGGGCGATATTAATGGCCTAAAGGAAGGCGACACAATCAGGCTGAAGGACCTGTATAACGTCGTCGTTGTGAAAGTCGGCGGCGAGGGGGTGAGTGCAAAGTACCTTGGTCGGGAGCTCATCGAAGGCATCCCAAAGCTGCAGTGGGTTACGGATGACAAAATTGCTACAGATGTGCTCGTCCCAGGGCCTCTATTCGTAGGGGATGTGTTCAACGAGCGCAGCTTGTCTCGGGTTTCGGGCTTTGCCGAGAAGTCGATCTCTATCCTGAACGTCGGCGAGATCGTACAATTCGAGAGGTTTGGCTTCTGCAGGCTGGACGCCAAAGGCGAGAGGCCGACCTTCATCTTCGCCCACAAGTAGTGTGAGGCCTCCGTTTCTGGAAGGGGTTCGTCGTTGTAGCAACCTTAAGGCCGAGGGGGGCTGTGTGTAGCGAAACGTTTTATAACAGCGTTCAATCTCAACCGTCCGCGTGCGAGTCCAAGGTGTAATGATTTGGGAAAGATTGTAACTGCGGACTATGAGCCACCCAAGGACCTAGTGGAATCCGCATATGAAGCGTTGAAGACGGCCTCTGAAACCGGTAAGACCAAGAGGGGGACGAACGAAGCCACGAAGGCCATCGAGAGGGGCATCGCGAAGCTAGTGTTTATAGCCGAGGACACAGATCCGATTGAGATCGTCCTCCACATTCCGCTACTTTGTAAGGACAGGGACGTCCCATATATCGTCGTTCCGGAGAAGAAGCTGTTGGGAAGCTACGTCGGCCTTCAGGTTTCGACCGCGGCGGCTTGCATAATAGAACCCGGAAGGGCGGAGAAGGAACTGGAGGCCGTAGTCCAAAGGATCAAGGCCCTGAGGAAGTAGCCTGGATTTTTCAAGGTGTCGGACATGGGCCAGCCTGAGGAGTCAACGACCGCCGAGATAGTCGATATCCTTGGGAGAACCGGCGTGACGGGCGAGATCATACAGGTCAGGGTCAGGATCCTGGAAGGAAAGGACAGGGGACGGGTGATGACCAGGAACGTCAAGGGCCCGACGAAGGTCGGGGACATACTGCTGCTCAGGGATACCGATAGGGAAGCGAGGAGAGTAAAGTAAACGGGCGGGGATCTTTGCCTTCTAAGAGGACGTGCACCTTCTGCAGCAAGGAATTCCTACAGGGGACGGGGCTGATGCTCGTGCGCAACGACGGTTCTATCTACTGGTTCTGCAGCTCAAAGTGCCGAAGAAACCACAAAATGGGCAGGACGCCGTCGAAGCTGAAGTGGACGAAGCCAGTCGTTGGGCTGAAAAAGGTGGCACTGAAGAGTGCGCAATAGCTCGCATAAACCCCGCTTGGTCTATCTATCGCCTTAAAACCTCGAGTCGCTTGTTCACGATCTCAAGTCGCTTCTGCAAAGTCTCCTTCATCCTCTCAAGGGCCTCGACCTC
>Ga0315309_1001205_pt1 | contig 15475 bp, 16 predicted proteins | sample TDP4_MG_FD_203080 | JGI IMG/M metagenome (GOLD analysis project Ga0315309, IMG submission 203080) | Freshwater sediment microbial communities from Lake Towuti, South Sulawesi, Indonesia - TDP4 | ecosystem: Environmental > Aquatic > Freshwater > Lake > Sediment | place: Indonesia: South Sulawesi... | reverse complement strand
CGTTCCCTTGCGACCGCCCTCAGTTTCTCCATGACTTCATCCGATGGAGGCTTCAGACCTTCAAGCGCATACTTTAGATCCAGTTTCTTGTATTTCGGCTCACCGAAACGGTGGTAAGGTAGTAGGTCCAAGCGTTCAACGTTGCCCAGCTTCATGCACAGCTCAGCAATTTCCCTCACATTTTCCGTACTGTCGGTGTATCCTGGGATGATCGGTGTGCGAATCCACATCGGCTTGCCGATTCTGGCTATTTTCTTCGCATTCTCCCAAATGAGTTCTGGAGATACGCCAGTATACTTCTTATGTTTTTGAAGATCTATTTCCTTGAGGTCGTAGAGTACGAGATCAGTGTACCCAAGGACTCTTTCAAGTGTGTCCCATTTGGCGTGACCACAAGTGTCCAGTGCAGTATGGATCTCTGAGGATTTACATTTCGAGAACAGTTCACTCACGAAATCTGCTTGCATGGTTGGTTCTCCGCCAGATGCTGTCACCCCTCCGTTTGAAGTCTCATAGAAGACCTTGTCTTTTAGCACTTCATTGAACAGTTCGTCGGTGGTCACGCGTTGACCAATGAGTTCTCTTGCTTTCGCTGTGCAGACTTCAGCGCATTTGCCACACGCATCACACTTGTCTTTGTCGGTCACCAGTCGTTCAGATGTCTTTATTATTGCCTGCTTCGGGCAAGCTTCGACACAAGATAAGCAGCCGATACACTTATTGTCATGCCATACAACCTCAGGGTCAGGATTGATCCCCTCCACATTGTGGCACCAGAGGCAATGTAACGGGCAACCCTTCATGAAGACGGTGGTTCTAATCCCCGGACCGTCTTCGGTCGAGAATCTCTGAACATTGAAGATCATTCCTGTTCTTGCTGAGCCCAAGACCAGACCCACCGTGCTTCGTTTTTGGGTTCACTATTAACATGAGTTCTACTTTCGGTCTCGCTTATAACAATGTTTCTTAGTGAACATCTCTGCATTCTGTATCCCAGCCATATTTTTATATTTGTTCATATCAACTAAAGCACGCTTACCAAAGTGAAACGGATTAGCCAACTAATGGACCCACGAAATCTGACTTTTGGAGGAGTGAGTTTGGAAGGTCTTGTCAATGCCATTGGTGACCTCGATGAGGAAACCGCCGCTAGACTCGTCAAGGAAATGCTCAATAAGGGAGAGGACCCGTTGAAGATTGTTGAGCTTTGCAGGAAGGGACTTGAAGTAGTTGGACAGCGCTATGAGGCAATGGAGTACTTTCTAAGTCAGTTGGTGCTCGCAGCAGATATTTTCCAGAAAATAGTGGAAACTATTACTCCCAAAATGAAGCAAAGAAAGGCAGAGATACGCGGTAAGGTTGTGCTGGGAACGGTGCAGGGGGACATTCATGACATGGGTAAGAACTTGGTCGCGATCCTTCTGCGACTTAACGGATTTGAAGTTTATGACCTTGGCGTCGACGTATCCGCGAAGGCTTTTGTTGACAAGGTCAAGGCAACAGGGGCGAGAATAGTCGGTCTCTCTGGTCTGCTGACCATAGCTTGGGATTCTATGAAAAAGACCGTCGAGGAATTCAAGAATGCGGGCTTAAGGGAAAGGGTTAGGATAATGATCGGTGGAGGCACGATAAATGATAGCGTGACGAAATATGTCGGTGCCGATGCCTATGGTAAAACGACCGTCGAGGCGGTCAGACTCGCTACGGGGTGGGGAGGCAAGTAGACAATGGAAGAGGCCATGTCTCCCAATGAAAGAGTTGAAGCAGCTAGGAGCCTCAAGGTTCCTGATAGGGTTCCTGTTTCGCCACTCATCGACTTCGTGGCTCCAAGGATAGCAGGGGTCAAGACGAGTGATTTCATATTCAAAGATGAGGTGACGAATAAGGCCATTGAGACGACCTTTGATAAACTTGGTGGCTATGACGAGATTATCCCGCCGCAAATGATTACGCTCTCGGCGTTCACACTAAGAGCGAAGCTACCTGGGAGAGATCTCCCTGACGACGCGTTAATGCAGGTCGTTGATGAAGAGATTATGAAGGTTGATGACTACGATCTAGCAATAAAGAAAGGATTAACAGGGTTGTTGCTAGAGCTTCTGGGCAGAATAGGGGCGGGACAGAATGCAACCAGAATACTCGGACTGGGAAATGCAATCAAGAACCTTCGGGTAATATGGGACAGACGTAATGTACCTGTTGCTTGCGGTGGTCCTTGTTTCGTTCCCGTTGAACTATTCGCTTTCTACAGGTCTGTGCAGAAGATCCTACTTGACATGCATCGCAACACTGACAAGATAGTTAAGGCGAGCGACGCTATGATCGGTGAATCCATTAGTATTGCTAAATCGACTTGCGATGCTGCAGGAGTGAAAACTGTCTTCATCGGAGCAACAAGAACTTCGTCGACGTTCGTCTCTCCGAAAATGTTCGAGCAACTCAGCCTTCCTTGGCTTAAGAGAATAGTGGAAGCGTTCCACAAGATTGGGTACCATGGACTGCTCCACTTTGACTGTAACTGGGGACTCAACCTCGAGTACCTGCGTCAGCTACCCAAAGCTTCCTGTACTCTTGAGCTAGACGGTCAAACCGACATCTTCAAAGCTAAGAAGATCTTAGGTGATCACATGTGCATCATGGGTGATGTTCCAGCAACACTTTTCCGGCTGGGAACACCAAAGGACATCGAAAAATACTGCTTGAAACTGATAAGCGAGGTAGGTGAAGGCGGAGGATTCATACTCAGTTCTGGGTGTTCAGTTCCAGTAGATGCAAAAATAGAGAATATCAAAGCCATGATAGAAACCGCAAAGAAGCACGGGGCCTACAAGAAGTGATTTAGAGCTACCGATAGAATGGTCTTTAAGTGGAACTTGTATGTATAGATGTTACTTGCTGGAATCACTCGATTAGACATGTTTCGAGGAAGGGTTTGAGACTCATGGCAAGCAATCGGCATGGAAAGCGCAATGCAACATTCTTGGTCTGCATTTTAATGCTATTGCTCTCTGCTAGCTCTACAACAACATTCTTCGGTATTGCACTTTCTCCTATAAGCACTGCCAGCGCTGTTCCTTCGCCAATCTTTGGAATGACATTGATCATTCCCCAAGGGGATCCCGTCAAGGTAGCTTGGGCAGAGCTTCTCTGGATGAATCTCAGACAACTCGGCATCAACTGCACGAAAGTTTACATGAGCATGAGTGAAATCTCTAGCAGAGTCCTCGCACCTAGCTCATCTGTCATAGGAAAAACCTATGATGACGGTGGGTTCGACGCCATCATTCTAGGGTTCCAGCTGCCGCTTTCTCCCGATCCCTATCTGCTTTATGATAGTAGTCAACTTGCCCCGAATGGCATGAACTACTATCTTTGGAATGATACATATAGTGACCAGCTGTGTTCGCTGATAAGGCTGGAGACTAATGCTACGAAGCGACTTGTACTCGAGTTGAATTGGACATCATACGTAATGGACATCTTGCCATCAACAGCCGTGTTCTATGCCAACGGAACGGTGATACTCAATGCCAGCCTCGACATCATGCCCTTCCAAGTTCTAACATATCCCATTTGGCCGGCGGTTGAGCGCTGGTCAGGTAACTATACTGCACTCGGCAACAGTGTTATACTTGCCCAGCCCAAGAATGCTACCAACTTGATTCCTGTTTTCAGCTCGTCATACTATGACGCTGCTATCATGAACCCAGTTTATGGTCCTGCCGGTTTTGGTTTATTCCAATTGAGCGACATGGGAGCGCCAAGGAGTTACATTCCTTGCATGGCCCAAAGTTATGACTGGAGTGCAGATTACAGAAACTGGACAATAAAGGTTAGAAACGACGTGACCTTTCAAGATGGAGTTACGTTGACTGGGGACGACGTAATCTTCACACTTAAGGCTTACATGACTCCAATACTCAATTCACCGATGTACCGTCTTTTTGTTGATGTATTTGGTTCAAACTCGTCAATTTCCCTTGGAGTAAACTCGTCCATGATTGAGATCCGTCTACCGAAGCCGTATGCCTACCTGATGGACTTGCTCAGTGTGCCGATACTACCAGAGCACATCTTAGCGTATATTCCATACAATGAGTGGAGGACCTCGCCACTAAACACGGGTATACCGTCAACCGTCAAGTTGCTGAATGGAACCGAAGTTTACTTGACTGGTCCAGTGGGTGCTGGACCATACAGGTACTGTGGCTATAATGAGACTATCCAGAACTACATCAATTCGTCAACTGGGGCTTCCTACAGCAAGACAATTCAGACTTACCACCTTGAGAAATACGATAACTACTTCAACAAGGACACCTTGGAAGCGGAAGGGCTATTCCAAGCTCGGGACTACTATGTGAGGATCGTTGATCGAGCCGATGAAGCTGTCCAAGACTACGGAAGCGGTAGAGTCGATGTCCTAGATATGCAGTATCATCTTGAGCTACTTAGCAGCTTAAAACAATTCATGCAGTCCGCCGGAGGTCACAACGTGACTTTCAGCTCTCTCAGCGTGCAGGAACTTGGCTTCAACATGCGACACCCGATTCTCGGCACTGGCTTAGACACGCCTTTAGGAACGATCGATCATTCAAGAGCAGCAGAGGCGGCCAATTATGTTAGGAAGGCCATCGCCTGCGCGATTCCACGAGAAGCAATCATAGCGCAGTTACTACAAGGGTATGGGGTGCCTGGAAGAACTTCCGTATTCTGTCCGCTGAACGAGGGATACAATGAGAGCATACCACTCTACCAATACAACCTTACGAGAGCAGCGGATTATCTCACGCGAGCGGGATACCACCCAGCGTCGATAGTTCCCGGGTTCTGGGAATCCTACGGAACAATAGTCTTGGTAATAGCGGCGGGCGCTATCAGCGTGGTAGCTTTATTCATTTTGCTGAAAACAAGGCGTATCTTCAAGGTGCGGAAGCCAAAAATCGAGTGATCAGAGTAGAAGTTGCTAATGATCCAATCCTAGATGTTTTTGGCAGCAGGTCAACTGGATTCTTTTCAGAGCCAGAATATACAGCAAAAAAAATTGGATATAGAGGATCGCTGAGGTTCCAAGTTCAGCCTCTCCTTCCGTCAAAGTTTAGGATTGTCTTAGAATTCTGTGACATCGAATCTGATGAGTTCATTGACTGTCCCCACTACAATGTAGGTACAATTCACACTATTACCCACATTGCACACTACTAGCTCCAGCCAGTCGTTCGACGGCAGATTTGACTCGACTCCATGTAGAAGTTTCCAAGTTGAATCATATGTCAGGTTCAAATAGTAGTTTGTGTTGCCGCCAACCTCATACGACCACTTGCCCGTTATGATTCCTTGGATTGATGTACCTGCGTTTTCCTTCGACGATACCAGCGAGATGAAGCTTGCTGACGCAGTTTCAACCCCCAGTCTTGCGGAGATTCCTGTTACGTCTTCCACAACAATATCCGACTGATCTAATGCATTAACTATTCCAATAAACTTCAGTTGCCAAGTGTCTCCAGTAACGTAGTAGACTGGCGAAAGCCAAGCCATGTGGGCGTGTCGACCCTGAGTGAGCAAATCGTGGTGAAAGATCAGTTTGTCTCTTGGCGCATGGTACTATGTGAAGTTCACCGTTACTCTTCGCTAGAGTGTTTATATGTGCTTCTCAGGGTACACGTTAGAGGCGTGTTGATTCGGGCGAAATGAGCATGGGACGACGAGAACTTAAGATTCATTCCCTTTCCTCTGAAGAGAAAAACTACATATTCGGTCTATTCTTCACTGATGGATATTCATGTATCCACAAACTAGGTGTTAAGAAATCGAGTCTAGCATACGATGTGTGGTTCTACTTTGATAGTGACAAGGAGCAGGAGTTAGCATTTAGACTTGCGGATTTACTTAAGAAATCCGGCTTGAACCCTCATGTCTGGAAGGATGCACACCGCAGAATGATGAATGTGCATACGAGCTCAAAGTCTCTTCTGCACTTCCTCCCAGATAAAGAGGTCTTGAGAGACGACAATATGTTGAGAGAGAGGTTCTCCAAGGAGAATAGTCTGCTGAACCTAGAAGGCGGTCTTCCTTTCGTTGCGGGTCTCCTTGATGGGGATGGATACTGTATGGTTAGGGTTGCAAGAGGTAGACGTTATTTTGGAGAGGTGCATCGATGGGTTTGGGTTTTTTCTCAGTACAAATATCTCTTTCTCGCTGACTACTTTAAGAGGTTCGTAGATTCTCTTGCCCCAGGGAGCACACGCACATACAGGCAGGCTAACGGTGTCGTTAACATCAGGGTACTCAAATCTGGTATCACTGCATTATTGAACGCGGGGATCGCTAAATATTCGTGGAAGGTTGCACAATGGCTAAGGAGGGCGAACGAGGCAAAGATTGAGAGAAGATCCTACTATAATCCCGGAGAAGTCGCACGCGCGCTAGGAATAAGCTACATTTCTGTTTGGCGCCGGCTCAAGGCTGGTAAAATAAAGTATCGAAGGGGAATTGTGGCGAGGAAAGGAAAGCCACACAGTCTATCTATCCATTACATTTCCGCTGAAGAGGTAGAGAGGTTGAGACGACTGGTTGATAGAGAAAGGGAGATTATGAAACGCGTCAAGGAGGAGGGAGGAATGAGACTGGTAGATCTGGCAAAGACTCTGGGCCTCGCACGACAAACACTACATAAGCAATATCAACATGGAAAACTTCGCGCCACGATGGTACGCGAGGGAGGTCACAGATACCTACTAGTTCCTAGGGATGAGGCTGAGAACCTTCAGAAGAGTGAAGAAAAGGTGGAGCATTAAGTTGTCAACTCATGGTCTGAAGGATCATTTCAAAAGTCGAGCACATCAAATCTGATGATCTCATTTATTGATCCGACTACGATGTATGAACAGTTTACATGATTACCCACATCACAGACTACTAGCTCTACCCAGTCATTCGAAGGCAGGTTCGATTGCAGTCCATGCAGAAGCTTCCAAGTGGTACCGTAGGTAATGTTCACATAGTAGTTTGTATTGCCACCAACCTCATATGACCACTTACCTGTTAATTGCCCGTCAATCGATGTGCCCAGGTTCTTCTTCGAAGCGAGTAGCGATATGAAGCTTGCTGAAGCTTCCTCGACCCCAACCTTGGCAGGTGTCGCGGTGACATCCTGCACGATCACATCTGATTGGTCTAGTGCACTTACTATTCCAATGAATTTCAGTTGCCATGTGTCCCCTGCGACATAGTAGACTGGCGAAAGCCATGCTAAGTTCCTACCAGTCATGTTGTAGAGGATGGGCATTTCGACTACGAACTCGCCAGCTGATGGTTTGTAGAGTTGGCTCTGTATGACATCCTTCGCCCTCGAACCTGAAAGCATGTTCGACTGGGAGACATCGTAGTACTTGATTCCAGTGTGGTCGCTTACGAAGATTCCTGAAAGAGTTTGCTCAGTGGCATATGGGTGCATGGATGTGAATGAGATCATTTCATCGCCGTATCGCAGGAATCTTGTATCTTCATCCATGGCGATCCTGTCGTTGCTCACTGAGATACCTATGAAGCCTCCCGCAAATATGTCGAACGATGAACCACGCCTCGAAACTCCCCAATTTGTAACTTGGCTTTCAAGCCACCCTTCGTCGAATGGCTGAGGAACCCAAGTAGGCATAGTCGTTAGGTCGTAGCCTCCCAAATACTGGCCGGTCAAAGCATCTACTATGTCGACTCCATAGCTCTTCAATGACAACGAGGGCTCAATAGTGTACTTGGGGATCGCCTAGACGAGATTCCCTTCGTCGCTCTTAGTGAGGATTGCGCGATCGTACTTGTAATTGGGATCACGGTAGTAAGATTGCAGCAAGACGTCTTTCCTGTTGTTCAGTCCCATTCCGCTTGCCAAGGCAAGATCCTGATGGACGAGAAGCGGCGGCTCATTCGGATCGGTTGCTGACAACACAATGTAGCCGTACACATGCTGATCGTAACTTGCTCCAAGCCAATATTGTTGAACAACCGTCATCGTCCAGGAAAGTTTGTCGTCCCATATTGTTATGTGAATATTCTCAACGTGGACGTTGCTGCCAAAGGAAGCCATGTGTTGCTTTGCTTTAGCATTAGCCACATCCTCTGTAACAAGACGAACATCAGATGAGTTGAAGGTGAAGAAAGAAGGATATCCTATGTTCTTTGTCACCATGCTGTCGAAATAGTAGGCGTTTCCGAGAACTGCTGTTGTCCCAGCCATAACTCCAAAGGCTATTGGCATACCAGCAAGGATAATGATAATTGAGGCAACTGCAACTTTTCGTTCTATTAGGGCTGGCTTTCGTTCCCTTTCCGTTAGCCCTTCTGCGCCTTGCCCCTTCCTTCGCAAAACGATCCTTCTTCGGAACCCTTCCTGTATCGTCTCGAATTCGAATCCACCTATGAATGACATCACAAGTAGGTTGAGCACCTTGATCCATAGTAAAGCGACGGCTAACTGCCAAGCTAGCCATTGAGTTCCAACCAAGGAAAGCACAATTAGTAGCTCAATCGCTAGAAAGCCTGTTCTCAGAGCTGAAACCACTCTCCGTGTTACACGAATGTTCTCAGGAAAAGCCAAGAGCAGAATCGAGAGTATGGCTATGATGTCAAAGAAAGCACCTGCACCTGATATCAGCTTAACAATGATGTAGATAACGAAAAGAAGAACAACATTCGCGAGGAAACTGAGAACAAAGCGAGAATATCGGGAAGATAATCGAGAACTCGAAGAAGAGTTAGGACTCAACCGCATCACCTTCGATCATACTCACATCCGATCATCTCCGCTAGGAATACATAAACAGTTCTATATATAAGGATTTCTTTGTGTGTAATCGCTTCTATCAAGCGAAATCATCAAGCAGCATACCTGTTCTGAGAATCCAGAAAATGAATCTACCGTTGGGGTCCTCAGTCTACTTTAAAGAGATGGGCAGGAATGTGAGAAAAGGACTAGCTTCATACTCATTGCGTTACTAGCCATGCCTGCTTTTCTGGAACTTCGCTTAATGGCAACGTATTTAGACTAGTAAGATTGCTTAGTAGAAGAAAGAGAAGGAGGCCTTCGATGAATGCCGGACATCCTAGAGGAGTTCAAAGTGAATCGAGAGGTTAAGACGGGAGTCCGTAAACTCACTGGGATCTTTAGTGGTCTTGAGTATTCCCCTGCTATCCTGGGATTGTTCAGGAACAGAGAAGATGCCATGAAGTTTCTTGACCGCGTAAGCTTGAGAGTCATAGACACGAACGACTATATGTATGTCGATCCTTGGGATGGGTATGTCACAGCTGGCAGGAGGTACCTTCTCGAAGCAGAATCGAGGATTCTCTACCTCGACATAATACATGAACTAGTTCATGTGAAGCAGTGGTTTGAAGGTAAGGAGTTATACGACAGACGGTATAGCTATGCCGAAAGGCCGACTGAGTTGAAGGCCTATGGTCTTGTGGTGGGCGAGGCTCGACGGATAGGGATGACCGGAAAGGAGATCATCGAATACCTTAAGGTTCCTTGGATTTCGAAAAAGGAATTACAACTGATGGTGAAGAGTCTAGGTATTACAGAATAGGTCGAATTCGAATCTATTGCGAAGTGAGTGCGTTGTGCTAATTACAATGCGCGGTCAAGCTTCAAAAGCAGCTACGGGTGGGTACGGGCCACCGTGTCATGAGGCGATAGAAAGGGTTGAGTGCGGGCATCACTGAGATGCCGCGAACTCAGCATGCTGTGCTAGGCGGCTTTTGCTAGCGCTTGGTCAAGGTCTGCTATGATGTCCTCGGCATCTTCAAGGCCGACTGAGAGCCTGACTAACTCGTCAGGCACACCAACCTTAAGTCTCTCCTTCTTTGGTACGTTCAGGTGTGACATGTACGCTGGCCACTCAACCAGGGTGTCTGTGTCACCCAAGCTTACGCCAAGCCCACATAGCTTTAGGTTGCTTAGCATCTTCTGGGCGGTTGCTGGATCTGCGAGCTCGAATGAAAGCATTCCGCCAAAGAGCTTCATTTGCTTCTTGGCAAGGTTATGTTGTGGGTGGCTTTGAAGGCCGGGGTAGTTTACTTTCTTTACCTTGGGGTGTTTCTCTAGGTGTAGAGCAACTTTCATTGCGTTACCACAGTGCTGTTCCATTCTGGGGCCGAGTGTTCTCGTTCCTCGCAGTATTAACCAGGCGTTGAAAGGACTTAGGGTTGGTCCGAGGTTTTCCGCCCATATGAAACGAGTGTTTAGGATGTAAGGTTTTTTACCTATTATTACTCCGGCGAGTGTGTCTCCGTGTCCGCTTAAGTACTTGGTAGCACTTGAGGCAACTATGTCTACTCCGAGTTTGATGGGTTGTTGGATGTAAGGGCTCGCGAAGGTATTGTCGAATATTGATACTGCTCCAGCTTCGCGTGCCATCTTGGAGATCGCTTCGATGTCCATCACTCGCAGTGTGGGATTTGTTGGCGATTCAAAGTAGACAATTCGCGGTTTCAGCTCCTTCATAGCTTTGTTGACCTGGTTGAGGTCCGTGAAGTCAACGAACTGCGTTTTGAAACCTATCGGCGGTAGTGTCTTGGTTAGGAGATCGTGGGTGCCGCCGTACACCATGGCTGAGCAAAGGATTGTGTCGTCCCTCTTCAGGTTGCTGAGTATGGATATTGAGATAGCCGCCATTCCCGATGCCGTAGCTAACGCAGCTTCTCCGCCCTCAAGTGCTGCTACCTTTTCTTCTAGCGCGTCTATCGTGGGGTTGCTTGTGCGGGTGTAGAAGTATCTTCCGCGTACTAGTTGGTCAGGATTCTCATAGACGAAGGTTGATGTCTGGTAAATGGGAACTCTGTGAGCGTGAGTTGTTGGATCCGGTGCCTCGCCTGAGTGGACTGCCTTCGTGTTAAAACGAGATTCTTCAAACTTCATGAACTCGCACCATCCATCACCTATCTTTTTCGCATAATCAATGAGGACTGTCCTCTCCAAGTAAGTCTTCATAGGTCACCCCGATTTATCACTTGTTGCCTGGTAAAATCCTTTCAATATCTCTTACGATCTTGAAGATTCTTACGTTCCTGCAGAGTCCGAGATCCTAGCAGTGAAAAAACGTTGATGAGACAAGTCTCTTCAAAATTGCGTCTAGCTCGAGAGACTGAGATCGACGCGACAAAAAACATGGAACAGACTTTTCGCGACTGACAGAAGAATCAACAACTTCGTCACTCATGTCGAAGTTCCCACAACGGAACGTGAGACTCATTGAGAAACTAGAAACAACAAATCGGCGCATGTTGCTTTCACAACGTACCGATGATCAACGAATAGAAAACCTTATAAACTGGCATCAGGCAACTCCCTGAAACAGAAATACTTAAAAGGATGGAAGAACAACATTAAGGAAGAGTCCTCCCAAAGGAGGATTCATGAAACAAATCGAGTAAGGGCTAGGGAGTGAACACTGAGATGTCTAAGAAAGCTGCCTTCCCAGTAATGTCCACAACGATCGCAGGAACACTGCTGATAGCTGGTCTGTTCGTCATCGTGCTGAGGATACTCGTTGTAACTATGATGAACATCCAAATGGCTGCTATGGATCCGTACGGAACCGAGATCGTAGTAGCTACCGCAACATTGAACATGTACAAGGCGCTTCTGGGATACCCTGCTTTGATCCTTATTGCCTGGGCAGGGACGATATTCGCTTTTCATCCTGCATATGACTCTAGGACAAGGTTTGTGTTCTTTGTCGCAACATTGTTCATCCTCATCGTAACCCTAACATCGGACTTCAAACTCGTGATAAGCCTAGGTTAGTAGGGTGGTGAACAACAAATGACAGCCTTTCCATACATGAGTACTAAGATGAACGCATTACTCTACTTTGTCGCACTGTTCATAGCTACTCTGGACATTTTCTTGATAGCCATTGGTTCTCCTCCAGTGGTGCTTCCATTCCTCATGTTTATAGGCGTCTTCATCACTGGATGGTCTTTGATAGGCTTTATGGTCGCTAAGCAACTTCTTCCAGTCCAAAGACAGATCGCAGCCTTCTTCGCTGTGCTATTGCTAACCGCACTACTCGGAGTCGGAGTAAGCTTCCAGTTCAGAATACTCTAGTCGTATAGTGCAAACATTGGGAGGAATCCTCTGAAAGGGGAATTAAAAGAAAAGTTGGAGTTAAGGGAGTGAGTCTACATGTCGAAGAAAATCGGGTTCCCAGTACTGTCTCTAACCATAACAGGGGTACTGTACATACTAGCTCTCCTTCTTGGCGCATTGCCCATCCTAGTTACGGGACTTGGACTCGGCGCTACCGGTCTCCTAGTCAACGCATTGCTGTTCTTCATTGCAGCGTTCCTCGCAGGATTGGCCTTGATCAGCTACGCGCTTCACCCTGAACTCGACGAGACCCAGAGACTCTTCTACTTGATCTTTCTGTTCCTATTGCTTCTGATGTTCTTCAACGCTGGCGTATCGTTCAGCCTAACGTTCTAGTTAGTAGGAGGGTAAAACATAGCCATGTCTAAGGAAGTTTCGTTCCCAGTAATGTCGTTGAGCATCACTGGTATCATCTTCCTCCTAGGAATTCTACTCGCAGCACTAGGAGTTCTGGTGACTCCACTAGGACTTGGCGCTGTTGTAGTTGGCCTGGTATACTTTTTAGGTCTACTGCTCTTAGGCTGGGCACTTCTGAGCTACGGACTTCATCCTGACATAGACGAGAGTCGGAGGGCAATTGCATTCTTCTTCGCTATACTCCTTGTCACGGTGCTGTTCAGTTACGGAGTTTCGTTCAGCCTGACCGTGGGCTAAGGGAGAAGCAAGTTACTGGGAATACCTAAAAGGCGTTCATCGGAACGAATTTCCCCCTTTTTTTTAAATCCTTCTCGTGTTACGTGAGTGGCTGTATTCTTCTTCGCTGGATGTGAAAAAAAGACGTTCCAGGAGAAAATAGGTTGGTGAACAAAGCCTACTTGCTTCGGTATTATCTATTTTGCATAAGGGGAGCCTTTTTCAGTTATCCTAGACAACATGCTACCAATTTGCTTGGGGATTCTCTTGCCCGCGAGTAGAAGGCTGCGGGTTTTCCTTATCAGTCTTGGTGTGTCTATCTCCATAGGACACACTTCTTTGCATCTTCCGCATTGCGTGCAGCTGAAGGCCTGTGTGCCTACCGCTTCTAATCCAAGTGTGAAAAGCGTCCATGCGACGCCTAGTCCGCCCATGTAGGTGTACTCTCCAAAGTCATGCGCGACCATGTTCCAAACAGGACAATCATACAGGCATGTGCCGCACCTGAGACATATAAACGATTCTTTGAAGTCAGGGTCTTCGGCCATCTTTCTTCTTCCGTTATCGAGTAGGATTACATCGATTTCCGCAGGTCCGGCTGCGGGTTTAATTGAGAGTCTCTCTATATCTGAACTGCTCGAAATCCCCATAATCTGAGTTATGTACTGCGTTGTGTAATGCCCTGTTGTGTAGAGTGGCATAACTTGGCAGTATAGGTTAGCCGTATCGCGGTCTGGCATTATCTTATCTATTCCAGCTATGATGATATGCTTGTCAGGTAGTGAAGTAACCAGTCGGTCATTCCCTTCATTCGTCACGAGGTAGATAGTTCCTGTGTCTGCGGTGATGGCGTTGGCGCCCGAAATACCAACCTTAGACTCGAAACACTTCTCTCTGATGAAATCTCTCACGAAGGCTACCAAGACCTTCGGGTCAGGTGGCAGTTGTCTACCTGCTAACTTACTGAAGTAATCTGCGAATACCTCCTTTGGAACGGAGATCGAGACGCCCGTTGGGTGGGCTGCTTTCCTGTGTGCAACTTGTAGCAATACGGCACCAACGTCAGTTTCCCAGATTTCGATCCCGTGTTCTTCCAGGTACTCGTTTAACCCAATCTCTTCTGTTGTCAGACTCTTAACTTTGGTTACAAGCTTCTCATTCCCAATGAGTTCCAGTGTTTTCTTGCAGGCCTCCTCCGCGTTACTGGCTTCGTACACTTTCATTCCGTTGGATTCCAAGACCTCGATTGCTTTCTTGATGTTCTCCTCAAGATGGTCCCTTGACTCCTTCCTTCTCTTCACGAGTTCCTTTGCGAGATCTGGGATATTCTTGATTCGCTTAAGCGAAGCTATTTTTCTATCCTTGTAGTTTGTGAGCGCTTTTTCTACGGCGGTTCTGAGAAAAGAGTCGTCCGCGTCGTGAATCAGTTTCTGGTAGTATGTATCGAAATTAGGCATTACCAAATCCTCCTTCTTTACTTTCCCTCCCTGAGTTTCTGGTGGATGTACGTGCTTAGGTCAAAGACTTCTATATCCTTGCCCGTTTCTGCCCCTCTTCTGGAGGCGCCTACCGTCAGATTGAAAACGCAGGATGGGCAGGCAGTTACGAGCTTGGTGACGCCCAGTGGCTCAATATCCTTTCTGATTCTGTTCTCAGCTAACTTCACTGAGAACTCGGGTTCGATCGCGAACATCGCTCCTCCAGCGCCGCAACATCTTGATTCTTCTCTGGTAGCTAGGGGCTCAACTAACTCAGCAACCTTTGCTACTACCTTTCTTGGGGCGTCGTACTCCCCTCCGAGTCTTCCCAGTTCGCACGGATCATGGTATGCTACCTTCTCTTTGCTAGCTTTGTCTTGGAATTTCAATTTTCCCATGTTTTGGGCTATTACTTGGGACATGTGCTGAACCTTTGGAATCCTTAGCCCGAATTCAGGGTACTCGAGTGCGAGAACTCTATAGCAACCGGCGCACTCTGTTGCGATAAGAGCAACTTTTGCGGTGTTAAACGCATGAGCATTCCTCTGCGCTACTTTTAGGGCATTTTCCATGTCCCCGGATAGGATAAGGGGATCTCCACAGCAACGCTCGTCATCGAGTGTCTTTACGTTAAACCCCAGTTTCTTGAGGAGATCAAGGTGACCCTCGATGTCTTCGACGTAGCGGGCTCGCGTGGTGCAACCGGCAAAGTATAGGATATTTTTTGTCATTAGAGGAAGACACACTCCAGTGAATTATTACACTAATATAGTTTGTCTTTCTATCTTGCTTGCGTTTATGCCGTTAAGTTCAATTACGCTTTAATACTTAACTGAAATCTGCTAACATAAGAATTCTTGTGATTTGAAAAATGTTACAGTTGCCTGTCTGTCGAAGATTCTCTTTTCAGAGGGAGAAAGTGGGAACACCCAAATACTGCGGGGACATGTCTTCAACATTGTCGATTATAGGAAACCGAGTATCCACTGTGTTGGTTGTGTTCATGTGGATGGTTGCTAGGGGTTGGGGTCTCGCTTGATTATGCGGTTCTTTAGAATTATGGACTCAACTTCGAACCAATCCTTAACTATTGGAACTCTGATTTTCGAGACTATCTCTCTTGAAACATGAGTTGACAAAGCTAACCCTATTGTTAAGGGAATGAAATCCGCCATAACTCGTAGGTCATCAGGTTCGTCATCAACCCCTACTGCAA
>Ga0315309_1001203_pt1 | contig 15478 bp, 15 predicted proteins | sample TDP4_MG_FD_203080 | JGI IMG/M metagenome (GOLD analysis project Ga0315309, IMG submission 203080) | Freshwater sediment microbial communities from Lake Towuti, South Sulawesi, Indonesia - TDP4 | ecosystem: Environmental > Aquatic > Freshwater > Lake > Sediment | place: Indonesia: South Sulawesi... | reverse complement strand
TTGGTTGTTGCACTATGAGCTCGCGAGCTAGAGGAATACGCGCTCGAGATCGACAGTGGATTCCGCTCGAGGAAGCGTGGACGGACCTTCGGGAGCGCTATCCAAAGATCTCGTTCAACGACTTCCTTTGGATCATGCTTGAGTTAGGTCTTACATTCTATCGAACCCTGCCTTTCAGCACGCAGGCAAAACTTTGGCAGCCGGATAAGACTTTTCCTCAGCAGCAGAGGCTCCGCGTTGAAGTCGAGCAGCGAGCGCAGAAGCTGGCTGAGAGTTCGAAGATGGATACCTTCGTTGTCTTCCGGGTCCCGGCTGAGAAGAAGCGTCTGCTCCGGTCGAGAGCGCAGAACGCGAAGCTGGACGTCTCGAAGTTTATTCGTTCACGAGTATTGGAGGAGAAAGAAGATTGACTGACAAGATTTTGTTGGGTGAGAATGTAAAGCTCGATTTGCAGGAGCTAATTACCGGACGCACTTTTCTGAGCAGCATTAGCAGATATGGCAAGTCCTGGACCGCTCGGCGAATAGTTGAGCAAGTCTTCGGGAGAACCGGCGTCATCATTTTGGATCCTGAAGGCGAATACTCGACGCTTCGAGACAAGTATCCGTTGCTGATCATTGGCAAGGATGTGCCTCTGGTCCCTGAGGCCGCTGAGTATCTAGCCGATCAAATTCTCGAGCATGAGTTAAGCGCGATCGTGGACCTCAGCGATCCTCAACTGGAAATTTTGAGTGGACAGGAGTTTGTCTCCCGGTTCATCGACCGCTTCATAGCTCTTGAGACCAGGATGAGGAAGCCTTACCTCTGGATTCTCGAGGAGTGCGATGAGTTCGCGCCGGAGAAAGGGACCTTCAAGTCAGCCAGCCTACAGTCAGTCATCAAGTTGACGAAGAAGGGCGGGAAGCGAGGATTAGGCGTCCTAGTCCTTACGCAGAGGCCGGCTTTCGTCTCGAAGTACGTTATCAGCCAGTGCTCGAACAAGCTTGTCGGGCGTATGGAGTGGCCTGACGATATCGCCGTTATCAAACGATATCTTCGAATTTCGGATAAGGTCAGCGACAGATTCAGCAAGGTTGAGAAAGGAGAATTCTATGTCTCCGGCGACTTCATAGCGAAAGAAGGTTTCGTGAAAGTAGGTTCCGTGGAGACGAAGCATCTGGGAGCCACGCCTGAGGTTGTTCCTCCTGCTCCGCGTGAACTCAAAGAAACTCTCGCCAAACTAAGCGAGGCTCTCCCCAAGATCGTTCAAGAGAAACTTGCGCCGGCTGTACCGAAGATCGCTGAGATCGAAGCGCGGATCAAGGAGAAGCTTGAAGGCGCTTGGCAGGCCCGGCTTCAGCGGGTCGAGAAGGAAAGAGACGCTATCAAACGGAAGGTTGAAGCAAAATATGAGGTTGAGAATGCGGATCTCAAAAGGAAGATCGAGGAGCTTCAGAAAGCCTTAGCCCTGAAAGCGGGACCGATTGAGGATCTTCTATCTCATCCACTTGTGAAGGCTCGTCTCGAGGAGAAGCTCAGCCCCCAAGAGAGAAGCCTAGTTGAGCTGCTTGAAAGAAAGGGACCTCAGGGTTCTGAGCAGGCCGGGCTCTTTCTAGGCGTTAAGCCGAAGAGCGTCAGCGTTTTGGTAAGCACAGCGAATAAGGCGCTGCCAGGGCTGATTGAGAATGTTCAAGGTCGCTATGTCAGTAGGCTAGCCAAACTGTTTCCAGTCACAGAGGAGCTGAAGGCTGAAGCAAAGGAAATTGAATCACTCAGAATCCTCCTAGCTGACCGAATGAAGGAGATCGTGGATCTTAAGAACACAATCCAAGCGGTCAACGCCGATTACGCTAAGTTGAATCAGGATCTTCGAATCACCATCAAGGAGAGAGATGAATTCGCCAAGAGGCTGAAAGAAGCGGAATCATCGATTATAAAGAGAGAATCTCTTGAAGAATCTTCGAAAAGAATGGGTTTCACAGAGGGCCCACCTCTTCCGGTCCCCATGGATGAAACTAGGATCCGTGAGATCGTTAGGGAAGAACTCTCAGCGCGAAGCGGGTCTGGGATCCCTGTCGACGTCGCCTTGAAGAGGACCATATCGGAGTTCAATGTCTCCACCAGCAGAGAAGTTCTCGAGGCTGATGAAACAAGCTGGGAGGGAAAGCTTCTGGCTTGCGGATTGAAGGGCCTCTTCGATGAACCTAAGGGAATCGGCAAAATCATGCAGGAACTCGTCCGCCGCTACAATGTAGGAGACAGCGGAGGCAATCGAACCACGGTTAATGATCGACTCGCGATGCTTGTAACGAAAGGTATCTTGGATCGAAGGCAGGAGTCTGGGCAATGGGTTTACCTCGCGACTCCAGAGTTCAAGGAGCGAGTGAAGAAAGCATGAGCTCAACAGGGACCTCCACCATATCTACTACTACGACGAATTTCTCGGCTACCCGACTTAGAGGCTTCACCGTTGAGCTTCTCAAGCTGCTTTCAAACGATGCTATCTCCATCTTTGAGCTGAGCGAGATCACGGATAGATCTCTAAAACACCTCCGAGTCTACCTCTGGCGCCTTAGGAAGTACGGTTTAATCGAGGGAGACGGTGTATTCTGGACCGCAACCAATGAAGGACTCTATGCTCTCTCCCTACTATCCTCAAGAAAGAAGAACGAAGGAATACTCTCCAGACGGTTAGAGGGCCCTCAAGATATAAAATCATATTCTTCAAGGTCATGTACCGAAAACTCGAAACACGGCACACTTCGACAACAGTTCGACAACACTTCGACAACACTAAGACAACAGTTTCGAAAGCAGCTTACATTGGAGAAGGCATTTCAACGCCTAAACCTCAACGACTGCGAGAAAGAAGTAGTAGAAGCCCTACTCGCCCATTACAACCGCACAGGCTCAGCATTCATCTACATCAACTACGCGGAAGACCTGCAGCTCGACTATCCAGCCGACATCCTTCAAGAAGCCGTCCGGAAACTACGGCAGAACAACATCATCTACCTCTGGCCGGACCGAGGAATGAAAGCCTTGAAGCTCGGCCTCAAAAAAGCATTCATCGAAAAACTCCGATACCTACAATCCGAATCAAACATTTAAAATTGCGAGAATGCTCAAACTTTATCCATGGTATACGTCGAACATAATGCAAAAATAAAGTTCAAGTCAAACAATTTCATTCCTGATAATACCAAGAAAAGAACCATAGGCGATTACGTAATAGAACAAATTCCAGCCGAGGGCAACTCTGAGGGTATTATTAGCTTCAGTTTCAGAGAAAAACCTGAAGAAACAAACAAGTCTAGTTTGTTTCGACAGACCTATTTGGAAGCGAAATATTTCCTGTCTTTCCTTTCTCTCATATCACGATCGAACTGCGAGTTCCAAGCCGGATACTTAGATTTTGAGAATATCCTAGCCAGAGAACCGAGTTACATCTTGATACGGAGACCATTCAATTTCGATGAACTAGTGCAATACTACAACAAACTGTCCACCCTGAGGAAAGAAGATAAACGACGGTTTACGAACGCATGTAAAAGATATCAACAAGCGATTTCAATTTGGAATAGAGAACCCGTAGTTTCGCTTTTTCTATTTGTAGTTGCAATAGAATGTTTGTCCAATTATGAGACGGTACAGTTAACCGATAATATGCGTGCTACATATGACGGCTTTTGCATCAAGAAAGTCACAAATGCTGTGAGATTCGCGGAATTCGTTTGCAAGTATTTGCCACAAAACCTCTTGGAAGCCGAAGGAGATATCGACCTACTTAAGAAAAGGTTACTATCAGCCTATTTCATAAGAAATTGGTTTGTTCATGATGGAGATGATTTACCATCACCAGTAAGAATCGCCGATTACCTAGGAAAGAAGAGCCTCGTCTATAGAGTAGAGAAACATAGAAAGAGATACGAAATGAGAGCTCCAAGTCTAATTTGGTTCGAGAAAATAGTCGTGAATACTCTAGTTGGTTTTCTGAATGTTAAGGCTGGAAGACGTAAATCCAAACCAATCTTTAGACACCAAGCAAAGGATGCGATGAAATATAATCTCAAGTTACGTCCAACCCATCCAAGCATTCAAAAAGGACAAGAAATCACCGACAAAATGCTTCTGGAAGACTTTGAAACAGATGATTGTTAGTCGATCCGTCGTGCTCTTAAGACACTGGATGGATAAACCGCGTTCTTTGCTTTGTTCCATATGAAGTTGTGAGTGTAGATGAAAATGAATCTGGGTTGGAAGCAATACGATATATCGGTCTCGGCACGAGGCCTACAGGCGCATATAAAGCAGAAGCGTCTGATAAGGCTCTTGCGGGCGGATATATCTAGGCTGGAAAAGGATCGTCGGATTCTTGGTTTCGCATTTAATCACTATTTCAATCATGATGAACATTTGGCTCTAAGATTTGACTCGCAAGACGAAAATGTGGACAGCGACCTTAGAGATCTATTGAATGGTTTGCGGAATCGGCTGGGTTTCTCTCCAGAACTCGCACAACCACACGGTTGGACGTCGGATGATCGTGTAGGAGGTTCGCCGGAGCCGGTTTTGAGAGCCTACGAGATTGGAAGCAGACTTGCATTTTCAGCTTTCGACCTACAACCGGATAGATGGTGCGCAGACTCGAACGCGAACGTCAACGGACCATATGCAACCTCGGCATACAATCGTCTAACATTGCACAAGCTTGGAGTGGAAACTTCCCGTCAAAGAAAAGCCTATCAACTACTTGTTCAAATTACGGAATCCATTATTGGCAGGCAATGGCCCGACAGAATGAACCTTGCAGAACGGAATGACCCTCTTGTTATCCAACTGGCTGACGAATGGTATCTCTGTGTCTCAGATCTCAGGCAGCGAGAAAGAGTACAGCCGGATTGGTTTGCGGACAGCGTGTTTTTATTCCATTTATGCCACGGCACGATGAACTCGCTTGGTTTCAGCCGCCAAGATGAGGCAAAAATGTATCGGGCACTTCTTCTGATCCTTGGCTAAGATCTCTGAACGCGAAGCGGAATCTAAGCGAGAAGATCCGAGGATTAGGCAATTTATCTAATGGTCGTGCTAATCGCTCATGGTTATTTCGCCGACTCGCGCACACAAGAAGATAAGGAACAGCCACTCATAGTTATACACGGAGTGATTTCTGGTGGTTGACCAAGAGCCCGAGGAATTAACCTGCTATCAATGTGATCCCAAAGGCGTAAATCGAAAGGTAGTGAAGGTTGAGGAAGGAGAAGGAGTCAAGGTTCGTCACCTAGAATGCGGACACATGTCAAGACTATATTTCCGAACCCTGGCTGCGCACGCAAGAGTTATGGCTTCGATAGCCACATCTTTGATCATCAATCCAATCCCAGAGATTGAACTGGCACTTAAGAATCAGGATTACCTTAAGGCTGTAGCCTACCTCGCTGCAATGCTCGAATACTATGGGAAACTTTCTATAGATGAGAAACTCAAGGCGGGAAATAGGAATGTAGATAGAGATCGTATCGACAGGTTTGGTTTGGAAGAAGTAGCCATTTTCCTTTACAGTTTTGAGATGATCGATCAACCTTGCTATTCGGCGGTAATCGAACTTAACAAGCTTCGCAATAGTCTTCTTCACATTAAGGACGCAGTTGAATTTCGCAGAACGTCTGGAGTCGAAGCCGAGGCTACTATAAGGAGGGCTATGGGATGCATTGGTGTCTTAAAGCGGTGAAATTGCAGCCCTTGGGCAAGCTCGCAAGAAAATCAGAAATAGAAATCGAAAAGAGAGGTTTGAACGCCCAAGGCCCGGGACGTCGTAGACGATCCTCTCAGCGGTCGATGAGAGCGGCTTCACCCTGATCTAGGACCTGTCTTAGAAATTCCAGGATGCTTGAAGTTCCTACAGTATACCACTGAACTCTTCCGTCTTTAACAATTGCGATCGTACCGGGCACAGAGACATAATATCTCCCTGACTTCTTCCCTCTCAAGTCTCTAATTCCATGTTTTCTCCTCGTCTTCTTCTTCAAGAGGCGAGCCATCGGCTTGAAGTCCCTCTCATAAGCTTCACGCTCTAGAGCTTGATCGCCCCTCAAATCTCGTATCTCGAAAGATATACCGTGCTTCTCCTTAATCTCCTGCAGAAAATCCACTATGGTGCTTCTCTGATCGCTGCCCGCTTGGCAGTAATATCTTATGATGAATTGGGACCTCATTGATCACACGCCTTCAAGAGAGCGTTGATCTCTTCGCGCTGATGTATACCACAAAGCAGTGGAGAAGTTTATCGGTAACCACCCCACCAGAACCCAGGTCAGGCCGACCAATTGATTATTCGCGTCAATCTGCAGTTTCGTCTCGGGTGGAGCTATATGGATGGCACTCTTGATTTCGTAAGAGAATCTTGTGTTATTCTGCCAAACTCCGGATATCAGAATGTCCCAATCGCCGCCCAAACCCCATGTCAGGACCCCGCTACCGTAGTAGTATGCCCCAGCTCTACGATCCAGATCTATTATGGATACTGTCGAGATCGCTTCGGCTTCCTTTGAAAATACATCCGACGGGAGGTCTGTAAAAGCACCATTGAATGCCACCGCAAGAGCCTTGACTTTATCGGGCTCAGGCAGACGGACGTTGACATAAACGTTGACCGGTTTTCCAGCCATTATGGAATCAAGCGTTTCGAGCTTCAGCCAAACATATCCTTCCTCGCCGACGTTCAGAACATAAGCCGCAGACACTTGGGAATGCCGCATATCCAGAAAGAAAGTAGCTCCATTGCCTATGCAATAAATGCCAATACCGAACAGTAAAAAGAGAATGATGCCAAGGAAACGGCGACCGAATTTCATGAACTAACTGTTATCTTCAACGGCATGATAAATCATTCGCCTTTGCGAACTCTCACTTTACTCTGGAAACCGTTAAGAATCTACTTGACAACCGCAAACATTAATTCGTCTCCTCTTCCAAACCCAGTCTGAAGAAGGAATAAGGAATGGCCACTGATGTTTTCTCCACGATACCCGGTCTATTGACTCTCTCCGGGCTCATCCTATTCGTAGCTGGGGCAGCTCTGATGGTCCTTGGGATTATTACAAGAACTCGCCGTGAACTAGTCCACCAAAATAGGAGGCTGGTTCTCGATCCCAATGAGCCTGTTTCGACTCGTCCTGATGGTACCATCAATTATCTGCGTTATCTTAACGTGATGCTGCCACTCAGCGATGATGCTGAAATTTCAGGCAGAATACAAGTCATTAGTGGAAATTTGAAATTTAGGATCGTAGGCTACTTCGGCTTTCCAGCACCGTTGGGGCATGGGAAATGGGTTTCTAATATATTCTATCCGGAAGACCGCGAATTCTTGCCTGTTAGTTCCAGTTTTGAATTGCCGAAATTGCGCTTGCTCCGGCGGGACTACGTATGCGAGTTTCGAGTCTTTGATGATAATAATCCGCAACCTTTTGCTGTTGACTTCACGGCTATCGCGGAAAGAAAGAGGCCTCTGTTCAAGTACTCAGAGGGTGCCAAAGACTTAGGTCGGCTTATTGTACCGGTAGCAATCGCGCTGATAGTAGTCGGGATATCTATGCTGCTGCGAGCATGAAAGTAGGCTCTTCTTCACGTACTTCCTCGAGAGCTTCAGGCGGGATATAGTCTACTTCTTGTTATCACAAATCAAGGCTAGAATAGTCTTTGATTTTTCTCTGTTTCCATTCCCAGTAGGCTTTGCTTTCGCTGGCGCTGAGCTCCGTGATAGGGAAGGGTTCAGCATGCTTGAATTCTGGGCATGTGCTCGTCAACAAGACTTGCTTCCAATGTTTGATGCAGAACAATGCGCCTGGATGAGGGTCGTTTACAGTTCGGAGATACTCGCAGTCTTCGCACCACTCACGCATATGAAACAAACCCATTCGACTTGATTCGTGATGGATTTTCATTAGTGTGAGAGCCCTCCGAAAATGACTCGATTTATCGACCGATTTTGGATGCGGAGTCTAAAGGCGTTCCTCAACTTGAAAAGGAGGAACTCAGGGAAGAACGCTATTTAAAGGCTGGTCCGCGCATTAGATTTTCTTGATCGTTTCCAAACTACTCGAAGGAGGCGATATCATGGTGATGGACGAATCGACTCGTGAGAAGCTCACCAAAGTATTTGGAATAATTGAGAAACGTAAGGTTACGTTTGGAAAGGTTCTCGTGGGCTTAGCTTTCTCAAGGAACGATAAGAACGAGTTGAGAATTTGCTTTGGTCTCGCGAATTTTCTAGGAAAAGGAAATGCTCCGCCTGAAGAGGTGATATATGACTACGGAAATTTTGTTCTCAGTAGGAAATTGGTGGAGGTGCAAGACGCTCTTAACCTCATACGTTCAATCTTTGAAGATCAAATCTTGAAACTTAATGGCTGGCCAGAAATCCCTCTTAAAGCTGGCTTGGATGAGGGCAGATTCGTAGAGAGCCGTAGCCGTTACGGATATGTTTCAAGTGAATGGCCAATCCTGTATACCTCTGCTAGGATACATGATGATTCTCGAGGAGATTTTCCTCAAGATTCTCTGGTAAAACTAGGTTTGCCCCTGTTCCCGAATGGTATGGAAGCCACAAGCGTCTTTCTTGAGCTACATCTTCCAGAAGGTTGGGGTAGATTGGAAAGCCGCGTCGAATTGCTTGTGCCAGATTACAGAGCTAGAATCAAAAATCTTCGGCTAGCCGGAAATAGGGTAACTGTCGAGGTGGAGACCAAAGAAATCGCTCACACGGACATCTTGGCTAAGTTCTATTGCAAGAGCGAAAACAAAAGCTACACATCACAAGACTTACCTCTCGAGGCAGGACATGCAGACTTTGTAGCAGACGAGGAACCACTTCAAATTGAAGCCCACATAATCTCGGCTCTGGACGGCGAGGCTATCGACAAAAGAGAATTTGATTATCGATATCCTTCAAGGCGGGTAGGGGTAACAATAGAGAATATCGAAGCTCAATTAATTGACATCATTGATAAAGGAGAAAACGTGAATGTGGAGTTCAAAAAGGAATTGGACAGAGACGAATTCTTGGAGACTGTTGTTGCTTTCTCTAACACTAGCGGAGGAACCATCTTTCTTGGAGTTGATAATAATTGTCAAATCAAAGGTTTCAAGGAAGACGTGAGGGATAAGATAGAGGACTGGATCGCTGACCACTGTGACCCTTCAATTGAGGTTCAGATAGATTTAGAGGTCTTAGTCCAGGGTACGCCAATTACCGTAGTGAAGGTCCCGGAGGGGACAAACAAGCCTTACATTCTAAGAGATAGAGGCATATTTGTCCGAAGAGGGCCCAATGATAGGCGGATAAAAAGAACTGAATTAGACGATATTTACACCAAGAAACAATCGCCCTCGCTTTATCGTTGACTCAAGCTCCTAGAGGAATCGTTATTGTCAAAGGAGAAAGTATGGGAGGAAGTACTTCCGCCTGAAAGATGGATTCGGAAGAAACCGCCATCTCGCTACAGATGTAAAGACGGACATATAGTCAAATCGAGGCTTGAACAGATCGTGGACGACATGCTACTCTCTCATAGCACACTTCACGAATATGAGCCCAAAATTCCTAACACTAACCTTCGAGCTGACTTCAAAGTCAGGCATGACGGTGGAGACTGGTACATAGAAATCTGGGGAACTGAAGGTAGGCCAGAGTACGATAGAAAGAGACATGAAAAGATGGACTACTACAATAAGATGAAACTTAACCTGATTCAAATCAGCTCAAGCGACGAGGTGAAACGAAAACTCGACCCGGTATTAGGACCAGGTCCGCCTACACTGGACCTGAGGCAGCTTACAGAAGCCATAGCTGTGAATGTGGAAATTCAGCAAGTAGACAGCGCACTAGAGAGCGCGCAGAAACGCATAGACGAATTGACGGTGAAACGAAATGAAATCGTCAACCAGATAGTGAGACGAATCATAACTGGGGCCTATGGTCAACCTTGAGTGGAGGCGGGTTTTCCAATATTTCAGATGTTGGAGCATTGTGATGCGACTCATTCGGATGAAGGAACGAAAACAAAAAGATTTTAGCCCGCCAATTTCTATTAGAAACCCATGCCAAAAAGGCGTCTTGTTGAGGAATTAAGTCGTCTTTCTCAGCGCGAAATTATCAAGAAGACGGTTGAAACGTATCCACCTCAATGGATTGTGATTCAGGAAACTCTACAGAATGCGCTTGATGCAATTCAAAGGTCTGGTAAGAAACAAGGGCGCGTCGAGATTGTTTTGGACATCGACAAAAAAGAAGTACAAGTATTAGACAATGGTATTGGGTTTCCTTTCAACCTAAACTTGTTGGGATTCGGTGGCACTGACAAAACTGCAACTGATGCGACGCTCGGCGGAGAAATCGGTGTAGGACTGAAGGTGGTAATATTCTCAACGACGGAGCTTGACTTGAAGGCCACGTACATTGATACAGCTACTGGTGCACTAAAGGACTGGCATGCCAGTTTACGCGATGGTCAAAGATACCTCAATATGTTGGTTGATGATGTAGATGTTAACTACGATGAACCAGTAAATTCGGCAAGCACTGAAACTTCCACGAGACTGAGGTACTCCTTTTCTGACGAGAGAATACTGCAATTCGCTGAAAGCATCTATAATGACTACATGGCCCAAAAACTGATTCATGACGATCTCGCAAGTTCTCCGCTTGATAAGTTCAAACTAGCCGTAGAACATTATTTTCGAACAACGGGCTACGCGGCAAACATAAACAACTTACTGGGAGTAGACCAAACAGTTCCAACTGAAATCAATCTGAATATCTCTTGTCAAAAGTCCCTAGACCGATTGAGTGAGGGGCTCAAACAGCTCTTCGAAAAAAATCCGAATGTACAAGTAAGCTTCAAGAACAAGTTTTGGGATATTGAAGAATCGATACAACGCGCGCGAAAAGGAGCGCCCAGACCAACCGTTCTCAAAGCATCCTATCCGACTGAGGGAGGGGATATAGGAAACTACAATGTGAATTACGTCTACGCACAGAAATTTACGGATTGGCCAGCCTTTGCGAAACTGCTAAGTAATCGTCGAATGCGCGACCCGCCTGATGCGTCAAAATACAAATATGTCTTCGATCAATACATAGCCGGAGCCAATCTTGTTGTGGGAGCGAGAGATGTTCTGAGGAAGTATGTGGTGGGCATTCCGCGGATGCATATCATCGCGGCTTCGGGGATACCTTCCACGCATGATGTAAACCCACCTCGGGATGTCGGAGAACTAGGCTTCGTGAATAACATTCACTTCATCATAAATCTAAGGACAAGGCTAACGTATGGAAAACAGACAATAAAGAATCCGTGGCTCCTAGGAAAGATCAATGAATTCTTCAGAGATGCTTTCCGTTCTGTCTTGAAAAACACAGCTCGAAACATCACTGGAAAAGTAGAACCAGCGCCACTCCCGATTGTTACACCATCAGCAGAATTTGTTTCGCGCCCTAATCTTGACGTGCCTGGCCTGACTATCAAGAAGGAACCTTGGGAAGAAATTGAAGTCATCGCGCTTTTCTACGAGCTTATTGGTAGGGGCTATCTGAAGGAGTATGAAACCTGGGGACTCATGGCGCGTGAAACATACGACGGAAAGATGTTGATATATTACCCTGGAATCTCAATGTCCACTCCTCTTAGTGATAATGATTTGAGCACCATAGAATTCAAAGTTCGTCTCAGCGATTTGATAGACGATATAGATGAAGGCAGAAAGAGGACAGAGGATATGAAGATGATCATAGTTTGGGAGGATGACTTTACTCAAGCATTCCCTCATGGGCATATGCATTTCGAGGTAATAAATGTGGAAGGTACAGAGATAGAGGATTTCTGTCTGCCTCACGTTGAGAAATGCTTACATGACAGACGAAGTGCCAGCAAAGTTCAGATTTTAGAACTGAAACGAGTCACAGATCAGCTAAAAGCACCAAAGACATGATTCTCTAAGGGATGAAAGTCGTTGGGCGTCCTAGACGTTGTAGCCGGCGAACGGGGTTTGGTCATGAACGTTTCAGATTTGTCTTCTTTGTCACAGACCTCTGTCTTCCCACTCTTCTCTGCAAGAAAGCACGTAGTTTCCTTGCGTCACCCCTCTCGATAATTTCGACCGTCTCTTTCTCTCCTGTCAGCGTAGCCTGTTGGAACCCGACTTTTTCTAGGATAACCGGTTTTAGCTCCAGGTCGATCTCGTAGCCCCATGTGTTTCTGCCCAGCTCCTTCGCCACTTTCGTACTTGTACCTGATCCAAGGAAAGGGTCGAGTACTGTTTCATCAACGTAGGTGAAGAGTTTAATCAGCCTTCTAGGAATCTCCTCCGGGAATGCGGCTATCCCTTCCTCAAGTCTTCCTTGAAGCGGCAGCACATTTGTTATATTCCAAACTGTGAGATACCACTCGCTCTCATTGTACTCATGCGTATCTATCTTGGATGCTTCTCTAACTTTGTGATCCAGCTTTCGAGCATATTCATAGTCGAACTTTCCCTTCTGGAAGATGATTATGCTCTCTTGGATATTGTCTGGATAGAAGTACATCGGATAAGGGTTCTGAAGAACTACGCCGCTTCTCCTACTGATTCTAGTATAGCCTTTCGGCTTTACCCAGACAATCTTATCTCTATACCTGAAGCCGTTCTCAATCATGATCCTCGTTATGTCAGCAACTACTGGATACTTCTCCCCCTTCACGAGCATATCATCTGTTACGTACGTTGCAATCCTTCCCGGGGCTAGAACTCTGTACAGTTCCTTAGAAAAGGTCTTGATAAGTTCCAGGAACTGATCATAGTCTTTAAAGAGGTCTGGATAGTCGAAGGGAGCATTGTAGTATGGAGGCGAAGTCACCATAAGGTGAACTGACTCTGATGGAATCTCATGCATATCCCTGCAATCGCCAAAAACGATCTTATGCCATGTGCCCAATTATTTCACCTTCAGCTTCCTGGCATAGGTCTCGATGGCGGCATGAATTATGTCCGCCTGAACTATTCTAGTAGGCACCTCGCCTTTGCCTTCCGGATTCCTCAGATGATCCATGATTTTTGAGATTAGATCTAGAGTTTCCTTGGTGACGTATATCATGGGCATAGACGATCAAATAATAGCTCTTGCTAGGTTCTAATATGCTTTGCTATTAATAGGCTCTCCAGGTCAGGTTCCTCTTGCAGAACTTTGACAGCAGACAGGTTCCTGGACAGGCTATATCATCCTTTATGGTGCAGGTTTCTGTTCTTGGACACGAATCGCAAGCCATGCCTTGAAGATTGTCCGGACAGCAATTGATGCCGAGTCGAAAAGCGCCGTGATCTACCATTATACAGTCCCCACCATGTTCCTTTACCACCGCTTGAATAGAAGGTCTCATATCTGAAGCTACTATTATGTTCCATCGCGAGGTCTTCCCTCTCTTCGCTTCGTGAATGATCTCCTTAACCATTCCAGTTCTCGAAAATATCTTGCCGACATGTCCATCCACGGGTATTTCAAAGTCAGCTTTCCTCCATTTTCCTCTTGAAACATCGATTCCAAGGTCCGGGTGGCCAATCCAAGAGACATACATCCTGACCGCCTTGTCTCTGAGAACCGACTCCAAGACAGGGCTCGAGTACAGGAAGTTGAGGGCGTCTCGAGGTGTTTCACATCCGCCCAGCTCTTCTGAGAGTTTCCTATCGCTCAAGGTCATCTCGTATATCAAGAATGCTCCAACCCTAAGGACGATCCAACCAAACCTAGGCAACACACGCCCAATCGCCGGTAAGATCTTGTAATCGGCCTTTATAGGAACCAATTTCTGAAAATTCTCCATAACCACACGAGGCGAATAAAAGAGATCGTCGCCGAAGATCCCGTGAATTTGAATCGCCGTCTTCCGAGCGGTTGGAGATCTAGCCTGTTGATCGAGGATAGCGGTCAATAGTAGAAAGCGAGAGATCTTTTCCTTGTTGCCTACAACCTCATTCGGTAATCCTGTTATCGTACTCTTCAGATCTACGGGTTCGAGGATCCGCCCAACTCCTTCAAGAACGTGAATCATGGAGTTGACCTCTGTCGAAGAAGCCTCTCGACCCACGGGGGACCTCGTCAAGAAAACTAACCTCAAAGGCTGACAAGTGATTTCCTTAGTAGCGAATTTATCTCTTTGGTAGGGCCTAGATCATGGCGGTTTAAAGACCCTAATTCTTACCTCTCGATTGCAACACTCAACGTTTCAACAAAACCCTCAAAATCTTATTAGTTTGTTTCGTTTGTTAGATTCTAGATCAATTTGATTAGAAAAACACTCGAGGGCCAACTCTCCACAGTCGATTTATCTGAATATGGGTATTGTTTTGTAAAGAGATTTGAGAGTTGCCCTTTTAAGGAAACTTCTTTAGACAAACTTGCTGAAAGCTCTCCGACAGAGAGTTACTGGAGAATTCATTACGAGAATGAGATTTATGATGCAGTCAAATGGACAACTCCCAAAAGGACAAGAACTTTCGGCTTTGCTCGCACCTTCGAGCTTCTAAATTCCCCGTTCAAAAAACTCATTTTTATGCCTATAGTGAAAGACGAAGGAAGAGTTCAGAGCGATTTTTTAGGAGCAGAGACAATAGCTATTCTTAATTCATTTGACTTGTACGTTATCGTTACATACTACTCCGATGCGGAACCAGAGGTAACTAAGGGAAAAATCACCATAACGAATCAAAAGTTAGCATTCGAAGATATAGCGAATAAGATAAAAGAAATTCACACCTCTAAGATAAGCTCCTCTAACTGGAATAGGAAAGAGGTTCAAGATTTCCCCCTAACGCTAATTAAAGCAAGACAGGCTTACGAAACTGTCAGGAGAAAGTTACGCTACGAAAAAGGAGTTCTTAGCAGTATCAAGCAGGCAGATCGCTACCTAAATATAATAAATAGCCAAGGATTTGACGCCTATCTAGAGATGCGTGACCGATGGAAGGAAAAATCTCAGAGAACTAATTCAGAAACAATCCAAGCAAAAGAAGATATCTTTGCCAGTCTCAAAGGAAAAACTTTCAACATTTATTTCAAAGATAACTTAGGGGTAGACTATCCTCTTAAGTTTCATGTGTCCCCAGACGAAAGCATGCAATTCGATGATAATATAGTTTTCATTGAAAAGAAGAAACACGAATCTTTTTCGAATTTTGAAGAACATTTGTTTCGAATGGTAATGTTTGAGAATGTAGACTTCTCGTACACAACTCAGAAAAAGGTGCATTTCGCATTAGGTGTCACTGATGACAACGTCGTCGGCGCGTGCTATTCTCGGTGTAAGCAATTCATAACATGTCAAAAAAACAATTTTAGACAATGTCGTGAAACTAAGCTACATGGCGTCAACGAGACTGAGACGATTTTTAATGTTGAACTATTTAAAAGCCTCCTCATTCACTGCAATCAAAATGACCACATATGCTTTATCATAGGCAGAGAAAA
>Ga0315309_1001202_pt1 | contig 15486 bp, 18 predicted proteins | sample TDP4_MG_FD_203080 | JGI IMG/M metagenome (GOLD analysis project Ga0315309, IMG submission 203080) | Freshwater sediment microbial communities from Lake Towuti, South Sulawesi, Indonesia - TDP4 | ecosystem: Environmental > Aquatic > Freshwater > Lake > Sediment | place: Indonesia: South Sulawesi... | reverse complement strand
CTTTTAATTCCGAACTCTATCGTTCTGCGCTACTCTGCTCGCGCATGTGTTTCTCCTATGACCTGACGACACGATAGTCCGAGACTCAGGTTGCAGCCGAACTTGGTAGTCACAGAAAGGTTGTTCTATTTAATAGAAACATAACAATTAGGGTCATGTTATTGATCATAGCCGTTTCCGATGTTCATCTGGTCCATGAGAGCATCCGCCAGGACTTTGATCAGTTCCTCAGACAGTCGCCGGTTGCGGAGCTTACGAAGAATGATCACCTTGTCTTGGTGGGCGACATAATCGACTTTTGGCGTGCCAATAGTGTGACCGTCCTAATTAATAATAGGACAACTCTGGAAAGAATCCTAGAGTTAGAGCGTACAACAAACCTGCATTATGTTGTCGGAAATCACGATTACTTGATGTGGTGGCTTTCAACAAGAGATTTGCACTATCACGCTCTTGAAGTTCGAAAATCCATCTGGCTCAAAGACGACGGCATTTCGTTCTTCTTTATTCATGGCTACGAGTTGGAGGTTCTCGCAAGCCTCTGGCCACTCAGCATCGAAGACTATGAGAGAATAGCACACAGACTTTGTTTCCAAACTGATAAGATCGGTAAAACCATGAGTTTGCTATGGGGTTGGTGGAAACGATTATTCGGAAAGAGAGGTGGAGCCGCATCGGTCGTAAAGATAGCACAGCCACCGGAAGACAGAGCTAAGGACCTGAATCGTGTGGATGAGTTGGTCGAAGCCGGCATGGCCCATCTTATCTACGGACTGAAAGAAGGAGAAAGACTCGTTTTCGGTCACACCCATAGACCGAAGCGATTCTCTTCAGATATGGCGGGTAATCCAGGATCTTGGGTTGAGGACTCGCCAGGTCATAACAAATACCTTGTAATATCCGGCGGCCAAATGAGACTGGAGGAATTCAAATGAAAGGATTAGCCGGTACGAATATACCAAAGGAAGAGGGACTACAGATTATTAGGCAAGTTAGGGATCTCTACAAGAATCTAAATCCGTTCATCAAGCCGTTCGTCCCTCCACTTCCAGATATTCTCAAGAAGATCCCCCCCGTCGCGCGGAAATATACTGTGGATGACCTTGTCCAGCTACTAGAATGGGCCGCTGAAGAAGGACTACTCAATAGCGCATAACGTGATCCTTACAAGTTGCAGAGCGCTGTGAGTTAATAATAATAAGGGTCGATCAGCATAGGCTGAGAGAAGCAGCACAATTGCAAATCCGTCTAACGCATAATCTCTTCCGTTTATTACCGAAATTTTTTCGGAATTATTTATTGTATCGATGCGAAAAGATAAATAGATGAATTTCAAAATCGCAGTTTTTTATGAAAGACAAAAAGAATAATCTGCCCAGCATTCTTACAGAACCCATGGATGAAAAAGTTCTCGGAAGAATGCCTGAATGGTTTAGGATAGAAGGGAGAGGACCTTCTCTCCAATTTCGGGAGGATGATCCAAAACAGTTAAGGGCGCTCCTCTTGGAATGTCTCTGAAGAATCTCATCAAGGTTGCGCCATCGTTTTTCAGGGCAAATAATATGCCCAGTTCATATTCGCGGTTTCGAGGTTTGCATTCGCGCTATTGCACGCAAGGACATCGCGTTCGCTTCTATTGCGAACGTCTCTAGTTCGGGCATAATCAGTCAAATACTTTAAGAAACACGTTACTGAGGAGAAACTAGGGGAGAGAAGATGATCTCCTCAAATACGTCAACTTCAGATAGGGATACTTACCGCTTCGTCATGCGTTTCACAGGAGGAAAAAACGACCGTGAGTTACTCAGTGCAAGACTTAAGGAACTTGAAGGAACCGACGCCCTAATATACGCGGATCCAACCCCAGCTGAAAATTGGGTATATGCTCACGCATCCTCTATTGATCTCGTAGTTAATTCAGTAGTTATGGTTATCACAGTAGCGGGAAGCTTAGCCGCCATTGCACAATGCATTCGTGAGTTTCTGAAAGAAAGATCAAAAAGGAGAGAAGAACTTGACAGGGGAATATTAGGAATGGCATTTCCTAAGGGCGAGAGACCCCCCTCCGACATCTCTGAAGCACTGTCTCCTCCGAGGAGTAGTATTTTGATCAAAAGGAACTCTATCGAGATAGAGCTGACCACTGAGCTTTCAGAGAATGACATTCTTAAAATACTTGAAACAGTGGGCAAAATAATGAGTCGGGAAGAAGCCCTTGCTTGGTTACAAGAGAGGAATTATATCCTTAGAAAAGAGTCGATCGAGCGCGAATTAGAACCCATTGAGTACGCAGTCCCCAAATACGCTGGTATTGTTGAGCTTTTTGAGAAAGATTTAGGACAACTAAAACCACAGCAGTTGAAAAGGTACAAGGAATACAAGACGAGGTTGAAACGTCTCCAGAATGAAGCTAGGCGACTGACTGAGGAGCTAGAGAATCTGCGTGTAATTTTGACGCGAAAATAAACATTGTAGCTTTACAAACAAGAAGCTAAGGAACATGGACTGGGTCGGAAATCACTTAGAACGTTCAGCAACTGCGTCAATAAGCTAGTTGAACTCAAATACCTTGACGTTTAGAGGGCTAGGAATAAGGGATGTGTCAGAGCGTTTGAGGCTACCTGATGAAGGTTGTAAGCAAATCGATGAGATTATAACTCCTGCAAAGACGAGTTGGCAGTCATCGATCTTTGGATTGACGAGAATCTCTTTGCACTATATCTTGAGAGCGTTCCTGTGTCTGTATCGATCAAGATAGTCACCTGAAATATGATATCAAAGTTCGAAGCGGTTGCAAAGAAGTTCAGCCAGCAGAGAAAATGATTCGAGGTTGGACTAAGCGACATACGAAGGGGATTAAGGCAAGCCTACACGTTTGGGCTTTTTTCGATTGCCCGACGCAAGATGTCTACAGTGGCTAACGGCCAGCCACGCTTTAGAAGGTAATCAGGTGACAGACGGAAACCTACGAGAAGAAACAAGATAGTATGAGCAGGCCCAACGCGCCACGGGCGGGCCGCCTCACGTACGTGTGTATTGAGTCTGCTTAGGAATGATTCAGCAATTTTGCTGTGGGTCCCTAGGAAGTTTTCCAAGTCAGAGATTCTAGAAAAACCAGCTCTTTCACAAGCTCCCATGAGGTCGGAGAGGGATTCCCTATCGAGTTCATCGGCTGTGGCGAAACCAGCACGTGATACTTTCTTCATGAGATCGCGAACTAGTGAAGAATCTTCAAGGAAGCTAACGATCGTATTTACGTCTATTTCTACTGGTTTTCCCTGCTTTAGGGCTTCCCGTATTTTTTGTTTAAGTGTGGTTTCTTCTTTGCGAAAAGATTCAAGTTGCTCGTCTGCCAGTTCAAGAAGCCCCATTACCCGGAAAATCCTGCGTTGCAGTTCCTTCGGTACGTCGGCGCTGGTCTTGTACAAAAAAGGTCTCGATACAGTGGCCCAAGCGTGATGCAGCGCCGTGTGGATTTGTATCTCTGCTTTGAGGCCTTGAAACGCTTTCCACTCCAATAGCCGTGCCCTCGATGGGGAAAGAGTAACAACATATTGAACAGCCATGTAGCCTAGCTCATTCGGTTCTAGCAGTTTGCGCTTGTCTATGGAGTTTTTTTCGTCCACAGTAAATTCCTTCTTAATAATGTCGACAACGCAGTCAACATCTGCTAGACGGAGCAGCACTATCTGAAGGCCGGACAAATCAGTAACATCTGCTAATGGATTGGCGTAGAATTTTCCAGGTCTCCGGATTTTCTCTGAGAAGCTCTCGACTGTCTTTGTTCGAGAGAATATCGTCACGTATTGAATGTTTGCGGTTTCGAGAAGCTCCGCCATCAGTTTGTGAAGCTTTTGAGTGAATCTCTCGAAGACAGGTCTCTTCTTTGCGAATTCATAATCGGCCTTCGTAGTAGGTTCCGAGAATCGTTTGGTCATGGACAGTGGAACCTTCCTGTTCTAATAAATCTCTTCCGTATCTAAACTCTTTTGGGGGAGATTGCCTAACTATAATTCATGGTCGAAACTATACCAGTTACCTACCGGGTGAGCGATTTCAGAGGTTGGGATAAGAAGGGAGAGCTAAAGCTACAGCCGAAGTGGCAAAGACGGCCCGTCTGGCATGAGATGGCCCGCTGTTATCTAATTGATACCATGTTACGAAAGCTGCCGATTCCCCCGCTCTACATCAGAGAGACAACGGACCCTCGCACAGAAAAGACGATCAGAGAAGTGGTAGATGGTCAACAGAGGCTCAGAGCCGTCTTGGACTTTCTTGACGGAAAGATTCGTATGCAGAAGGTCCACAATCCCGAACTCGCAGACAAGCGATATTCTCAACTGCCTTCAGAGTTGAAACGCAAATTCCTAGCTTATCAGTTTACAGTGAACATTATTGACGAATTGGCTACTGATGCTGATATCCTCGATATTTTTGCAAGAATCAATTCCTACACTCTGCCGCTCACAAAGCAAGAGAAGAGAAATGCAAAGTGGTCTGGAGAGTTCAAGACGATTGTTTACAGACTCGCTCGCGAAACGCTCGACTTTTGGCGCGACAATCAGATTCTGACGGAACGACATATCCTTCGTATGGTTGAAGCTGAGCTGATTTCGGAACTCATGATCGCGATGATGGATGGCCTTCAAGATAAGAAGAAATCAATCGATGTCTTCTACAAAGATTATGATAGTTCTTTCCCGCAGAAGACAGAGCTCGTTCACCGATTCCAAGAGTGTCTCAAGATGATCCGAGACATTATGAACGACGACTTGCGAAAAACCCAATTTCGGAAGAAGGTGCTCTTCTACAGTCTGTTCTGCGCGATTTATGATGTCCTTTACCATCTTCCCAAAATGAGACGCGCTACACATTCAATTCCAAAATCGGCCTATCCAACAATCCGCAAGAGCCTGAGCGAACTGAGTGATGAAATAGGAGCGGGACTAAAAGCAATGCGCACGCGTGCCCGGAGACCCAAGCGTCAGTATGAACGACTCATAGATGCATGCAGCCGACAGACTGACAATATAAAACCGAGAAGACTTCGTCACAAGTACATAAGAGAAACGATGGACAAGGCCTGTTCCCGAGCTGGCAAAGCAAGCTAATATGGCATCTTCCTTCTGTTTCCACCTTCTTTTGGCGATGGATTTTGGTCTGTCGCTGAACTCTTGTGTCTCACTTTCTGACAAATCCCTGTTATGTGCGACAACGGGGATCGGGTTATTTCAAAAAGTTTATCCTTCAGATGGTCGTGTGCTGTAATGAGATGAAAATTAGCATGAGAATAAAGGAAACTTCTCACACAAAATTGTATGCAGCCAATGGTTCTGCGTACGTGACTCGAGGAACCAGCACCCCCCATGACTACCATGATGTGAACGATGCGATGGAGAGTGCGGTAAACGAACTGTTGGCAGGAAAAACGTCTCCACTAAGAATCGTTCACGAAATAGTGATTGAGAGAGTAGAAGAGTAGAAAGTTGAGAGAGAATCAAGGCACGGGCGGAGCAAAGACGGAACTCAATTTATGGGAAGCAAGGTTCGCCTCAAGGGGAGGAACGTATTACTTTCTTTCTAGAGGCGAAGAAGAAAGAGCTAGCATTCTGTTTATCTCCTGTGCAAAGGCGAATGAAGCCTTTGGACTGCGTATGCCATGGCAAATCTGGAACAGGCAAGACTGCGCTAGTGAGGTATGTTCTTCAGCAACTCAGCGAGAATACGAGTGCTCTAACCTTTTATGTCAACTGCTGGGAAAACAAGAGCTTAAACTGGATTCTAGATCGGCTGCTTGAAGAGGTAGGGGTTCATTTCATAGAAGAGAACTATTCAACAAAGATAGCAAGGTTGAAATCGACTAGAACTTTCACTAACTATGTCAATAAACTAGTTGAACTCGAATACCTTAGCGTTGAAAGGGCGAAGAGTAGAGGAAATGTCAGAGCATTTATGGCTACTTGAGAAGATGAAAAGGTTACAAGATTGTTACGTGAACTCGTAACGATTTCGTCTAATGCTTCACGAGCACGCTTTTGGCGACCCATTCAGGATATTCCGCGTATACCTTTTTGAGAAGATCTAATAGCCCAAGTTTACCGTACTGGTCATAGGTCTCTTGCAACGCTTTCATTAGTCGTCTATGTAGGATTCTGTTTTGTAGCGCGTACTTAAGCAAAGACTTACCTTCGGACGTCAAGCGGTATTCTGTCAGGCCGTATCCTGCAGGAGTCTTTCCAGTCCTAATCTCAAGCAAACCTAGACTTGCCAGATTGTGCAAGATGTTAGAAAGTCTTGGGGAGAACGGTCCGTACCACGCTTTCACAAAACCATAATCCACCTGAGCCCGCAGTCTACTCTGAGCTATGAAAGCCAGCTTTTGCAGTCGGGTGCCCCCTTTCAGCGTCCCGCCAGACAGCTGAACTAAGTACAGGGGAATTAGGCTTTCAACCAGAGGAATCTTCATTTATATCGCCTTAGTCCCGCCTCTTCCTCCAGTTGTCTTAAGCCATCGAATATCATAAGAAAGTTGTGTTTCTTCAGTTCAACTTCTTCTAGTATATGCTCAATAATTTCCACCACACTCCTCGCCTCATACACAAAACTTGGCGGCCTACCACCTTCCTCACCAACTACAATCTTACCCCTCGGCTTGATGCGATTCACAAAACCGAACTGTACAAGTTTGTCAAGCGACTCTGAACATGTTCTATCGGAGATTCCTTCTACCGGAAGAAGCAACGTTAAAGAGGATTTTAAGGCAGAGTTTACCGCGTTGTAGATTGCGTGTGCGGAATGTCTTGGTTGTCTGGCGAACACTTTCATACCGAACAAATAGAAGAAGACTAGTAGATCCTTACTATCCAACCCAGTAACAAGAGCGACCTTGGCAGCATGTTCGTTGTAAAGCGCCAGCCATTGTTGCATGTGGAGGCCAACACCAAGCCTGTCGGCATGATTCGTTTTCCGAAGTAATTAAATGAAGTTTTCTGCAATCAAGCAAAACTTCTCCAGTTGTTTTCCAAAACCTCGCAAAACTATGTTTATTGTCGACCTACTTAGAGATGTTTTCTTGGTGATGCAAAATGTCTGCACAAGCGTCAAGAGAAGAAGTTACAATCTTCTTCAACGACCAGCGAGTTGTTGCGCCGAAAAAAGTTTGGACGGGCGCCGAGCTATGCGATTTTCTGAAAGTGCCAAGTGGGAACAGATTATTTCGAGAGGAACCCGGCAAACAGCCCGATACTCTGATAACTCCTGAGATGACTATCGAGCTGAAGAATGGAGACAAGCTCTACGACCTCCCTCCGGCGGTGCGCGGCTATGCTGGACATAATAAGGCAACAAATTGAGAGGGCTAAACAGGATTACCCGCAGCTTCAAGCTACGGAACAGCCAGACGGTAGTATCCAAGTCATGATCGATGCGCTGCCCGTTCCACAGCATTGGGGTAGAGAAAGTGTCAGCTCACTCACCATTCTTCCAGTCGGTTATCCTCAAGCAGCGCCCAACGGTTTCCAAGCTAAGCTTGATGGCCAAAACTGGTCTGGTATTTGCTATAGACCGCAAAGCTGGGATTCGTCCCGAGACAACCTGTGGAAGTGGATTAAGCTAATTGAGCGATTCTTCGTGGAGAACAGGCCTTGAGGTTTGCAGTTACATTTACCGCCAATGACTTTAACAGGATGTACAACCACGTGATCCAGGACGGACAAGAGGAGGCTGCTTTTCTTATCTGTGGGGTAGCAGAAACCCCTAACTTCACAAACATAGTTGTCCGCGAAGTAATTCCAGTCCCTGATTCGGGTTTCATCAAGAAGAGCGGGGCGTTCCTCACAATCAAGCCGGAGTTTATGATGCCGATCATCAAGCAAGCTAGATTGGACAATCTTTCAGTGATCTCAGTGCACAGTCACCCATTCAGCAGTGGCAGTGCCGGTTTCTCCTCTATAGACGATGAAGGCGATGATATTTTGATGCCCAAGATCTGCAGTAGAATTCCGCAGCGGGCTCATGGTCATATGGTGGTGGGTCGCAACAGTTTAGATGTCAGGTTGTGGATGAAGGACAAGTACTCTGCCGTTTCTGTTGATCTCGTTAAGATAGTCGGAAGAAAACTTCGGAAAATTTATCCTACAAGCTCACAAACTCGGACCGCTTCAACTGTATCAGATACTCATCAAAGGCAGATTCTGGCTATCGGCAAAGAAGCTCAATCTCTGATCCAGCAGCTTACCATAGCAGTAATAGGCTTGGGTGGGATAGGTTCACAGGTCTTCCAGCAACTTGTTCATTTGGGTGTGAAGCGCTTCATCCTCATAGATCCTGACACGATCGAGGAAACGAATAGATCAAGGCTTGTCGGTTCTACAGCTTCTGACGTAAGGTCGGGAGTCGCCAAGATTGAAGTTATGCAGAGAATTGCGGAGGCCTTCGACCCTCAAATATCAATTGAAGCTATCAAAGACTCTGTCTACAACCTCTCAGCCGCGCGCAGGCTAATTGAGGCTGACATTATGTTCTGCTGTACAGACAATCTTCACAGCCGAATGGTCGTGAACCGTATCGCATTCCAATACTTGATCCCTCTAGTTGATGTTGGTCTAGACCTCCAGGCGTCTGAAAGGGGAATTGAGGCCGCAGGCGGAAGAGTGATGGTCGTGCTGCCTGAGGATCCGTGCTTGGATTGCATGGGGGTTCTCGACGCTCAAACGATCACAGATGAGATTTCGAGCCTTACTTATGGCAATCTAGCTACGGGCCAGTACGTCAGCGGCCAGGCTGTTGAGAGCCCTGCTGTCATATCGTTGAACGGAGTTGTGGCTTCTCTCGGAGCGACCGAACTACTCAATTTTGTTTCAGGCTTAGAATCACGACGGGCTGATCGAACCTACAAGGTCTACCGAGTGCTTGAAGGCGATGTTAGACTTGTGGAAATGAAGGCGATTAAGCAGTGCGACGTCTGCGAAGAAGTTAAGGGAAAAGGAGATGCGGTACAGTTGCCATGCAGACAGGATAGGTGAACGGGTGATGTTGAACAGAAGCGGAAACATCGCGATAGTAGCGGCCCTTTTTGTGCTTCTCATATCTTTTTCGATGCTGACCATTATCTACTACCAGTTACGTCTATCAAGCGATGAATTGGGTGATTTCCCCAACATTAGAGTAGATCAAACAAGAGAACGGCCTGCTAAAGGTTGCTGGGTGTCTTACGGAGGAACTAGATATGATGTATGGGATGTGAGAGATAAGCTAAGTCTAAATCTGATATTCAGCGTGGTATTAAAGCAAGGCAAAATCGTCACGAATAACGATCAGTTTACCAAAGCCATTGCGATAAGACTTTCAATGCAAATGGCTCATATTGTAGAAAAAATACTTTCTGGCGCAAGCGACGTTGAGAACCTGGCGCAAACTATAGTTCCGATGATTGAAGCTGGAATCGAAATCGCAAAAATGAGTGGACAGGCGAAAGTCGCCAGAGAGCTGACGGAGTTCAAACTAGATATGAAAAGGATTGGAAAACTAGCTGAAAAAATAGCTACTGTGTTGGAACTGGTAGGTCCGCCTGCGGCTCAACTCCTGAAAGAGCATACCGACGCTAGGGCGGAAGAGTTTCTTCAGTCGTTGTTAGTATCGAGCTGCAGCTTCTCATCCAGAAGCGTAAGATTAGTCATTTTCACGGTGACCTCAGCCTTGACGCTCCTAGGCGCATCTATAGCTGAATGGCTTGATTCACTCTATGATATGCTTGCCGAGGCTAATGTACTTGTGATGCTGAGTGCTCTGTCGTTTTCTTACGGTTCGGCCGAGTTTAATAAAACACTCGAGGAACTTTCCAGAAGAAATTAACCTTTGCCTTTGCAGCCTATTCTGCTGTATGGCAAAGAGAATAACTAGTCCCAAGTTGCAAAGCGGCATCAGCATACGATTTATGAGACTATCTCAAATCGAAACCGATTTCAGCAGTAAAAACGCTGCGAATCCCCGCGAAGGAGAAAGCAGGGAAAAATAACTGCGACCGATCGGGCTAATACAGGCTCATAAAAACCACTAAGTTTTAAGGATTACTCAACCAGTGATCTACAGAGAGCGGGTGTCTAAGGCCATAAGTAGAACGCAATAAAGGACAAGAGCTTCTATCTTGCAAACTCTAGTTCTTGGTTTTATGTAGTAAAGGTCTTGTTGCCGTATTGAACCCTTACGTTATCGCGGGACAGTTTCCCGATTGTATATTAGTTAAATACAAACCTCCATGTAACGATACCGTGAAGCATCGAGAAATGACGACTCCGATAACGATAGGCACTTTCAATGTTGAGAACCTCTTCCTGAGGTACAAGTTCTTCTATCCTACAAGAAAAAAGAAGGGAGAGACTGAGGAAGAAGCGGAGAAGAGGGAGGAAAAGGAGAGGAGGAGGCTACAAGAGCTCAGAGAGAAAGGTGGTTACATAGAGAACTTACAGAGGGCTCTAGAAGACAAAAAGGGAATCAAATCTGGCCAGACGAGCAACACGGCGAAAGTCATCTTCGCTCATAAGCCGGACATAATGGCATTGCAAGAGGTTGAAGACATGGAGGCTCTCAAGAAGTTCAACTCCCAGTATCTGAAGTCATACTACGACTACAGAATGTTGATTGATGGCAATGATCCAAGAATGATCGATGTGTGTATTTTGACCAAGCATCCCATAACTTACGTGAGGACGAACATTCACGTTCCTGATCCCATTACCAAGAAAGAACTCTTTTCGAGAGATTGTCTAGAAGTCGGAATCGGTTTGAAGGAAGGGGGCGGTACAGCTCTTACACTGTTTGTTAATCACTTCAAGTCGCAGTTCGATAAGACCGCTGAGGAGAGACAAAGAGCCAAGGAAAAGCGTGGCAGACAAGCTGAGTGGGTCGCCAACATGCTGATGAAAAGATATGGCCCGGATCTGCGTGGTGGAGACTTCGTAGTCCTCGGCGACTTCAACGCTCATTACGACGCTGAGGAACTCCAATCTCTTCTACAGTTGCACGGTCTCGAGAACATCGTACGGACGAGAACACTGAAAATTCCTGGCCAAGATGTTGCCGCCGAAGCCGATAGGTGGACTCATTACTTTGAGGATGAAAAGAAAACTTCCCAGCTTGACTACATTCTGCTTTCACCGACCCTTGCCGAAAGAAGCGCACAAGAAGAAGTGATAATCGAGAAACGGGGTCTGGCTAATTATGTCAAGCAGTATACTGGAGAGCGTTTTCCGAAAGTAGGTCCAAGAGATAGCGAAGCCTCAGATCATTGCGCCATATTCACTACTTTACACGTTTAATCGAAATGGCTAGTTTAACATATAATCGAACATATGTTAAACTCAAAGGTAAGGTGAGAATCTGGGTTCCAAAATTCAAATTCGAGAAGTCCCTAAACTAGGCTCTACAAAGGAATCAATTGAATTCGTTGGAAAGTCTCTTAAAGAATCGCTGGAGTTTCGAAAACGCCTTTATGAAGAGTCGGGAAAGTTCGTTCTCAAGACTACAGTCAGAACTATGAGATGGTCACGGCTGATGCAGGATTGTGTTCAGGAAGGAGAGCACTGTATGGCCCTTCCAGACATCATTGTAGAAGGAAAGAAGTTTTGGGCCTTCAGATACGGGCCGCCTCCTTACAAAGTGGGAAGACTGGGCACAATCCCGACAGGCTACACGGTCATGACATGCGACAACATGGTTTTGGCCGATAGGGATTTGGCGCGTCGTGTTGCGCGTCTGTATAGAATCTGGGAAGAAATATACATCCGACCCTACAAGGTGCCCGGACTGCCAGCCGTGATAGAGTGGGCTCTAGAATTCGAAAGCAAGTTTTATGACATAATAATGGAACGAAAACAAACTGCCTACGAAGGCATGGAGGGCATCAAAGAAGAGCTCGAAGCCCTTCAAGAACTTGACCAAGAAGTCGTCGATTTTCACGAGGCAAAAGTCGAATTACTAGGTCTTGATAGAAGACTTGGCGAAATAATCTTTGACCTTTGGGACTGCCCATCTGATTGTAACATCTCAGAGTTCATTCGAATTACATACAGGTTTAGAGAGTTGATGGAGCAAGAAAAAAAGTACCTAGAGCGAAGGCTTAATGCATGGCAGACTTATCGAGCGGTTCTAGAACGAAAGTATAATGTGAAGCTAACCCTTGAATTCAAATGGGGTGAGATTGGATTCGGCGCATTCATCGACCTCATGAAATACCTACTGTGGCAACATGTAATACCCGAAGGGGTTCTTACGGCTGGAACTTATAACGTGTTGAGAGATACGATGAAGGCAAAGGGGTTGCAGATGATCTTGAACCTCCTCGTTCATTTTGGCGGGATTGTTTCTTTGGAGAAGCATCTTGAAAGGAACAGACAGATGTTGAACGCTGTTGAGAATTACATTCGAGTCTGGGAAAGCGGAATCTGGTCACAAATGATTAGAGTGCCGTAGACATAGGGATGTCTGAGAAAAAATCGGGTAAGGCGCCGGATGGAATAGGGACTACGAGGATTATGTCGGTCAACGAACATCCAGCTGCGACTCCGAATTCAATTCATACTTAAGCTTCGACGGAAAACTGGATAGGATATCAGCATACGATGCAGCCAAGGATCTCGCCTATGATACTACATTCGATTCCTGCGGCAACGGTTTGACATGTGTCTGGATGGATCAGAACTACAATTGGAATAATCCAACCTTCAAGAATAGATGCGGCGAATCGCTGAACCTAGCTGTAAACTATTTGGCGGATGTACTGCATACGCTTTGGGTTGAGGCTGGAAAACCTATACCAGAATTCGCAATGAACTTTACAGTAATTCTAATTCCATCGATCGCAATCCTCTTGGCAGTATCTGTCTTAAAGATTAGACGGCTCCATAATCGTAGCCGCGTAGGGTAACCGCCTTTGATTGCCTTAGTCTACTAAGGCTTCTGCGACAACTCAGTAACGATTCATACAACACCAAGTTGAAATTCATGCTCTAGGTTTTCTCTACTGTGATCATCTTTGAACGGAATCTGGAATCGACTCTTCGGCAAGAAACAGCCGCCCTCGCAACCGCCAGTTACCACTAGATACAGTGCCGATATTCCCCGATATGTGCCCAAGAACAGCGTTTGGATGTGGCTTCAGAGCGACCGAAAGGTCGGCTCAAACATAGATATCGCGCCTCTACCGACAGCGCTCAACCCAGGCGACAAGACTCAAGTCGTCTATGCCGACCTTGGGTTGCCCGAGGATGTCAATACACTTGACGGCCTCTGGATCTGGGTGACGAACATCCGAGATCAAGCTGCCGCAAAGCCAGCTATAGGTAAGCTGAGAGTTTCAGTGAACATGCAGCCCCTTTCTGAGCACCATGTTGTAGTTGCCAAGGATGGAGTATCATCAACCTTCTGGGATGCGCAGCTAACTAGCGACCCTAGAGGTCAGTTGTTAAAGTATCATGGAGAAGAGATCATTGAGATAGAGAATACTGGAGACGTTCGTGTACCGATCGGTTCAATCGAATTTGTCATAGTGATAAGACCTGAGCATACGAAGAAGATGCTTGAGAAATCGTGAAATGCTAACGGTCAAAAGTGTAGTTCTGTGATCAAACAAAGACCTCCGATGTACCGGTTTTCTCATCTAAGATGAAGTCTCTAGAAGGCATTTTCGTGGATAGGGCAGGAAAAGAGTTCGCTAAGGCCAATGTTATCCTTCGCATGAATCTCAGAATTACTAAGGCGTAAGTTATTACCGACATCAAGAAGCTATCGCTGACACAAATATAGCGATCACCGCATACTGCAGAACATTCTATGCCTAAAATTCGGTAGACGTTTTTCCAGCAAAGATTTCAGTTTGTCGTTAAGCCATCTTCCTACGGCGTTTTGTGGTGACGGTGAGGCATGAAGGCCTTTCAAATTCTTCAAGAGGCGGCCGCTGAATCGGCAAGGCTAAACCTCACCTCTCTATACATTTCCATGGAGTGCTTCGTAATGTCTACCGAAGATCACATTAGAACGGGGAGGGGAGCTGAGGCCGCCGCTGACGCTCACGCTAAGAGGGGGGACCATGAAGAGGCTGCCAGATTGGCGAGAATTGCCGCAGAAGAATACGGCGCAGCGGGAGATCCCCAGAAAAAGGCGGAGTTGGATGCTCGCGGAGACTACTACAACGGGTGGCGATATATTATGGCCCTCCAGCCAAGTCTCGCGCTGCAGTTTGCTGAAAGAAGCAAGAGGCAATTTAATACTCTGCAAATCGATCTATGGAGCAAGAAGAGTGAGGGTTTAAGACACCATGCAAATGCCTTGCGTTGGATTTTGCTCGACAAATTTGCCGAAGCGGAGCAGGCTTACAGGGAAGCGGCGGCTGTCTCTAGGAATATAGAAAGCTTCTATCCTAGCGAAGCTAGGCAAGTGGAGGAGGACTTACTTTCACTAGGTGTTATGATAAACCAAGTGGAAGCACTTGAGGCCGAAAAAAGATGCGAACTTACCCGTGCCATTAATTGTCTTGGAGACGCGATCATGAAATGCTCTCAGTTGAAAAAACTAGCGACCACAGAGGACGAACGGTTATACCTGGATGCCCTCAAAGGGCATTTCGAAGCCAGGCAATTTATTGTTAATAGCGAGGCCGCAATCGAAGGATGGGACGTAGAAGGCGCGAAGTCCGCCTTAGATCAAGCTCTGAAGAAAATTTCGAATGTCGAAACAGAGAGCATAGGTAAGATGACATCAGATTATGCCGGCTTACCCGCCGTCCAGCTTGTAAAGGATGGTGTCGGAGCGGCGAAACCATACAGCACTGCTATGCGTTTCGTTTGTGAGGCACAAGAAGCCATGATGAGAGGCCGTACCAGCGATGTTGTTAATGCGCTAAGAATGGCGCAAGGCGAATTCGAGAAAGCTAGGAAGGCCATCGAAGCTGGTGCAGCACCCACTCTTAAAGATAGAATGCTTATGGTCAATAGGATGATAGAGGTGGTTCATGAGAGATTGAGAGTGTACCCTCATAAGGTCGGCCCGGAAGCCCCTGCCCTGTTCGGGCGGCCGGAACATGAGGTCGACCTTGGACGGGTGATAGGCTTTGGCAAGAAACCCTACCAGACCTTCCTGAGCAAGAATATCGGAGATTTTCTCTTAGGTCTAGTAGCACTGGCAGTGCTGGCTGGGCTCTCTCAAACCGTGGTTTTCTACGCGAAAAACATCGTGTTCTTCAAATGGTCAGTCTTCTGGATTTTGGTGGGATTCTCAATGTACGTTTTATCATATTTTAGAGCGGGAAGATTCAAGGAAATTCAACAGATGAAGAAGCTCGAATTTTACGGAACAATTGGCGCTGTCATAGTCTTCCTCGCCGCAGTGCTACAGTTTCTGTTTTGATAGTGTCCGACTTTCTCGCTCCTACTGTCAGAGTAGCGGATGGTAAGAGCCAGAAAAGGATAGCGGTAGAACTCAAGACGGGGGATC
>Ga0315309_1001200_pt1 | contig 15496 bp, 30 predicted proteins | sample TDP4_MG_FD_203080 | JGI IMG/M metagenome (GOLD analysis project Ga0315309, IMG submission 203080) | Freshwater sediment microbial communities from Lake Towuti, South Sulawesi, Indonesia - TDP4 | ecosystem: Environmental > Aquatic > Freshwater > Lake > Sediment | place: Indonesia: South Sulawesi... | reverse complement strand
TAGTGATTCCACATGCTTGTATTTAAGTTATTGTAGGCACTTGTGTGTCATTTGTGACCCGCTTTTGTAATAATGTGTGGTGCTAGTTCTTTCATTGTTTTGTGTTAGTAGCTAGCTAGGTTTGTGTGTGCAACGCTTCTAGGGCCCTATATTTGGATCCAAATATGTTTCTTGTGTTAGCTGTTCTGGTGTGGGGTGTGTTTTCTGGAGTTTTTGTGATTGGTGGTGCTGGTTTTGTTGGCTTTCATCTAGTGGATCGGCTGATGAATATGGATATTTTGTTAGAGTTGTTGGTAATCTCAGTGGTGGTAGCGTAGAGGACGTTCAGTTGTGGCTTGGTAATCCTTGTTTTGAATTTGTGCGTGGTGATTTGAAGGATCTGGTTGTTGCTGGAGAGACTGTTAAGGCGTTGAGGTGGTTCTTCCTAACCATTTATGGTAACCCTGTTGATTTTCCTCCCCTGAGGAGTATGGTGCTCTTTTGTTGATTTCTTTTTATGGGCTTCTAAGTTTGGCTGTCCGATTTCCGTTATGTAGTGTTTGGTCTCTGGCCAAACCATGCTTTAAGATGGTCTTCGCTGACGTGTATTTCCATTTTTTTTGCGTCAACATCAAGGGCAGTTAACATGTTAATAATCTGGTCGCCTACACCGCTTGGAACTAAAATGCAGCCTTCGCTAAGCTTGATTCCTCCCGTTTTAGCGACAGTTCCCCCACCACCTTTCCTGTAGAGAAAGTAAGAAATCTTCATTTTATCTCTATAGTTTAAACCACTCATACTGTAGAAGATTAGGCAGAAAGGCTGTAGTTTCAAGGGTTTGGGGAAAACTTCAATGGGTAACCTAGCATAGAGAACCTTTCCGTGTTTAAACAACTCATCTAGGAACACGGGGTTAGCAGACTTAAGTTCTTCGAGAGTTTGAGGAATCACATGTAAATTCATTTTGAGGTTGCCAACAGCATGGAACAATTCATCCCAATTCCGCCACATTGATGCCTTATCCTCAAAAATGGCAAGCAAGTCATAATCAGAATACTCATCGTAATCTCCCTTGGCTAAACTTCCAAAGAGGAAAACCCCTACCACGCCTTGGATTTTCGATACCACATTAGTGATCTTACTCAAATCTGATATGTGTCTCTCTTTCAATGTCATCTAGAACACGCTCCATGGCATCAAGAACCTTTCTAGCCCTTTCGCCGTTGATACCCTCGTAGCCAAGGGCACCATAAGCGCCCCACAACTCATCCACATCTTTGGAAAGTGACGGAAACTTTTCTTTTATCCAACGCAGCCTATTACTATGCGCACTTCTCGGATCTAGATGAAAGTGCTTCCCTTCCAAAGCAGCTGAAGCCTCTATCGCCTGCTCAACAGTTTTTATTGCTAAATCACCAACAACCATGTATCTGTTCTTGTCGAACTCTTCTAACGTGCCCAACCTTTTTTCACGAGTAGCTTTGACATGAATTTCCACGTCGCTCATAAACGGCCTCATTTAATACATGTAATTTTTTTCTTACTTATAAGAATTTCTCGCCGAAGCCTTGGAAAAACTTTCGAAGCCAAAGGGTTTTGAAATGAAAATTCCATCAGCTAAGCCTGTTTCTGATGAGGAGTGCGGCACTAGATGCATGCATCAGAAAGGGGACCATTAGAAACTCTCGCAGATCTCGCAAACGAGGAACGGGAATCTGTTGAATCTCTTCTTAAGGGCATACGCAAGTAACCCAGCGAGCTAAGAAACCTCTATTAGTGTTTCGGGCATCAGATACTGCAAAACTTATTCATGATGTTTTTTGATTTTTGCGGTACTTAGACATCAATAACATATATGAGATTTTTCCATTACGGAAGAGATCTTCACAACTTTGAAATAATCCGATAGTCAATGCTTAAAAAACCCATAGGGACCCAGACTATTGCTCTGGATCGCAACCGAAGACTATGAGTGAGATAGGTGCATGCATGCAGCGAATCACGATTCCTAGTGAAACATTTTCCTATTGACTTGTGGAATTCTGTTATAGAACACTCCGCTATATGTTTCACTAAGGTTATTATCATGTTCTGACGTATCTATGTAACATTTATGCCTCGGGGATGGCGACTGAGGGAGGATGGGGACGAAACTGACTTGTCAGGCTCTCACCAAGCTTAGGGGTATGAGGATTCATGCACTCGGCCAGAAGAACGGCGTATTCCCGTAGAATCTAGGGTGGTGGAATGGGCACTAAAAACAGTTGGCGCTGGCTGAGCGGTCCAAGTGTTTCTAGCGTTTTTCCCATTCCACCTTCAAGCAAGTCTGCATAGAATATATATAAGCCTTTCTTTGCTTTTTCGAAGGAATCGAGGATCAGGCATACCTATTTAGACTTTCTGTTCTTTTTTGGAGGGTTGGAGGATCATGTAGTAGTCGATTAGGCGTCGTATGGCAGCCTGTACGAAGGCCTCCCGGCTCCCGAAGTTGAGCCGCCGGACGAGCTCGTCGACTTTCTTTAGAAGTTCTGATGGTATCATTACGTACTCTTCTTTCTTTCCGCTCATGTCTTTCACTGTCGGTGTCTTCGGCATGATCCTTGTGATTTGAAGCCCATTTTAATCCTTGTGAACTTTTGATATGAACCTTTGGTCTCAGTTATAATATGTAGAGATATATAATCTGCTATACCGATAGTTATATATAGTTAGAATGCGAATTTTAGCTCTGGCTGAGCGGTCTAGGTGTGCTAGATATATATCGCATAGATGACTCTGAGAAGAAAAGGAAGTACGGTGGGGCGTCCATCCCTATGGGAATCCTTGAGGAGATAGACTCTCTCATCAACGAGCTCGGCTACTGGCCTAGTAGAAGCGCCTTCGTTAGGGAGGCCTGCCTTGAGAAGATCAAGAGGGAGAGAGAAACACTTAGGGAGCTTAGAGGCGAGACATAGCAGTGTTGCTTTCCGCTCGGCTGATCGAGGCCGCTTAGGGGGATTGGATAGGATAGTAGGGCGCAATGGGGAGGAGCTTTCCGAGCGATAGCCTTCTTTCTGTTTGATCAGGTCGGCGGGAGGAACCAACATGTGAAGTTGGAGAATGGTGGGCTTCATGGTTCTGATCCGCTCCCGTCAGGGAGGGATTGAATAGTGTATGCTCTCGATTGGGTGGAGCGGCTTGCGGAGTTGAAGAGACGGTGGAAAGAGATGTGGAGGGACCGGATTGACGATAAGGTTAGGGCTGAGGGGATTGCCGATAGGGATTACCCTATGTTGTTTGTCGATCGTGGGACTGTTGTGATTGCGACGAGGGATTTTCGGCCTTTGGATTTTGCTGAGATTGTTCGGATGCACGTTTCTTCTTTCTTTGGAGCTGAGGCTGTTGTTCGTCCCAGTCCGTCTGTTGGCGGGTGGGGGAAGTTTGTGCGGGAATTCGTTCAGAATCAGAAGGCATCGTCGAGGCGAGTGAGGCCGGCTCCTTCTAGACTTGTACGGGATGAGAGTCAGCCGAAGAAGAAGGGTGGCAGAGGCTGGCTGCATTACTCTCTGAAGAAGTAGATTTTGGGAACTTAGCTTGAGATGTGGTCTCGGTTGGGGGACGGTCCTCAATGGCTAAGGCTGTAGAAAGGCTTGTAGCTTAGGGTTTTTGGTCGGGTCATTGTCTATGAATGGATGTCTGAAGTTTCGGGGATGGCGAGCTCCTGTAATCTTTTCGATTTTCTTTGTTCTTCTTAGCGTTTCCGCTTTTAGAACCGTCTCAGCCTCTGACAAGGATGATGCGTGGAGATCGATTCAGCGGGCTGAGCAGGCTGTTTCTTCGGCTTTTGAGGCTGTTTCGGATGCTGAGAGTGCCGGAGCCGATGTTTCAGGCTTGATTGTGGAGTTGAACAGGTCTGTTGGATTCTTGTCTGAAGCTAATATCCTGTTTAGGAATGGCGATTTTGGGGGTGCTGCTAGGCTTGCTGACTTATCGGTTGGGATTGTTGAGGGGGTTGACAGGTGGGAACTGGATGGTAGCGTGATGAGGTCGGTGAGATATGAAGGTGTTAGGGTTGAGGCTTCGAGACTTAAGGCTTCGGCTTTGTCGCATCGTGATTTTCTCTTTAAGGTATCTTTAGTTGCCTCGATACTCGGCGTTCCAGTGTTCCTTCTTTTCATGCTGTTTCTCTGGCGTTGGTTTAAGGAGTTTTATGCGCGTAGGCTTTTGGATTTGAAGCCTGAGGTTGCTTCGGATGTTGAGCCTTGAGGATTTTGAGACGATATTCCTTGCTGTTAGCCTAATTGGGGTTCTGGCGATCACGTCGCCAGCTCTGGTTCTAGTTTTTCCTTCTAGGGCTGGTGACAGGTTTTCTGAGCTTTATATATTCGGTCCTAGCACGCGCTTTTGCTGATGTTCAGTATCGTTAATCCAACTCAGTCTGACAGGCAGGCCACTTACTAATAGGCTCATGAGTTGATGAGTACAGAAAAGAATAAAATGGTGAAGCGAGCAAGATATTATTAGCTGCGAGATCATGGTGATAGTTGTGTCAACTCAACTTGAGGGACGAAAGTCATGGATGCTCTGAGGATCGTCAAATATGGCCTTGACGAGCTCGCTGAGAAGGGCGAGGGCGTTTACGAGAGGATACGGAAGGATGTAGAAGAGAAATATCGGGGGATGTTTATAGCCATAGACGCAGACACAGGCGACTACTCGATCGCTCAATCCGCCTTAGAGGCTGTAGGTAAGGCGCGAGAAAAACACCCAGAAAGCGTTTTTTATGTTAAGAGGATAGGTTATAGAGTAGCCAGACTCCTCTACTGAGGTAGCCCCTTGATATGCCTTGAAGGATACATCGACGATGTCTTAAGCCCAAGACTTAAGGTGAAGGTTTCGGGTTTGAGGGGGATTATTGAACTCGACGCCATAGTGGATACGGGCTTTAACGGAGACCTATGCATACCGGTAACCCTGGCTGTTCAACTGGGACTAGTCTTAGAGTATGTTCATGAGGTCGAGCTGGCTGATGGCTCCCGGAAGAGAGTCCCTGTCTACTCATGTGACGCTGAACTGAATGGTCTAAAGATGCGAGCCGAAGTAATACTAACTGATGGAACGGACGCCTTGATCGGGGCGAACATGTTGAAGACCTTAAGGTTGACCATCGACTATATAGCGGGAAAAGTCGTTGTGACCATTCGTTAGATCCTACTTATCTGGAGATATGAATTGAGGCAATTCGCAACCAAGCGAATCGTGTTGTCATATCATAGAAGGGTTTTGAGGCTTGAAGTCCACTTTTCAGAGGGAACAGTCTAATGCGGCCGGACTCCATTCTCCAGAAGCCTTCCGTTAGCCTCGACCCCTATCAACGCACCCGAAATCGCTTCCCTGGACTCTAATAGGCGGATAAGAACAGTATTCTGCGCTTCCACGTCCATAGAGGCCGACCCCTGCCCTACCTATGCTGAGCTGGCTCTGGTTTGGGTGTCCCAGCCTTTCTTCTTTTGATGTTCTTTCTTTGGCGTCGGTTTAGGGAGTTCCATAGGCGTAAAGTTCTAGGTTTGAGGCCTGAGGTGGTTTCGAATGTTGAGACTTGAGGATTTTGAGACTGTGTTCGTCTTGGCCAGTCTAGTGGGGGCTCTCTTAGTGGCGTCCCCAGCTTTGTTTTTTGTTTTTCCTTCTAGGGCTGGTGAGAGGTTTTCTGAGCTTTATGTTTTAGGCCCTGGTCGCATGGCTGAGGGTTATCCGTTTAATGTCAAGGCTAATGAGACGTGCAAGATCTTCTTGGGCGTTTGTAACCATATGGGTTCTTCGGCTTATTATGCTGTTTATTTGAAGTTTAGGAATCAGGTTGAGCCTCTTCCGAATTCTACGGCTGGTACGTCTAGTCCTTTGCCTTCTCTTTATGAGTATCGTGTGTTGCTTTCTGATGGTGGGACTTGGGAGGCTCCGTTAAATTTCTCTCTTGTTGGGGTTTCTTTCTCTGGAAACAGTTGCTTTGTAGAGAGTTTGCGGATTAATGGTGTTGTCTCTCATGTTGGTAAGGCTGGTTTGTGGGATTCCGAGAATGGTGGCTTCTTCTTTCAGCTCTTCTTTGAGCTGTGGATTTATGATCCTGTGTCTGGCGGCTTCCTTTTTCATGATCGTTTTGTTGGGATTTGGCTGAATGTGACTTATGTGGACTAGTTGTTTATCGTTTTTCTTTTATTTATGGAATTGTTTGGAACCCAGCGTTTTTGAAGTGTTTGTCGAAGGTGAAGGCGTGGGTGACGCTGTTCCTTTTCATGGCTTGGAATGATGTGCAGTCTGTGAAGCTGTGGTCTTTGTTTTCTTTGAAGAAGTCCCAGGCCTCCATGAATAGATCTTCGTCGATTCGGACTATTATCGTGAAGGGGGATGTTTGTAAGGCCTCTCCCACGTTGAGGGCGAGTTCATGTTTGTTGAGCACACACTCGATGAAGGTCATCATCTCGTCAAAGATGTAGTCGGTTATATAGAAGCGCGTTAGCGGGGTTTCGCCTTTTCCAATTTTCTTCATTGCCTCAAAGGCTTCAGCGTGGTGTTCGTCGTCCACGTTGTAGTAGGCTATTAGGGCGGAGGTGTCTACGAAGATTCTCACTGAGGCCTTCCCTCATAAAGAAGCTTGTCAAGTTTCGATGAGTTGGTCTTCACTCCGGTCTTCACCGGCTTCACCTTGAACAATGGGTCCTCCGCAACCCCAATTTGCGTGCTGACCCACTGCTGGACTGCTTCCCGCAGTCCCTGCTTTATCGTTAATCCCTTCTTCTTCACAACCTTCTGGAAAAGCTCGTACTCCCGCTCAACAAGCTCGGTTTGAACAACCTTCCCGTTGCCCAGATCATTCACCTGTAAAATGTATAAACTACATGTCTGATAAACATTTCCTTCCTCCACCTGACTAAGGAAAGTCTAGAATTCCAGTCGAAACACATACGAAAAATCGCACGAAGTCATCGGCAGAATGGGAGGTTCGTTTTAGGCGAAAATGTCTTTGAGTTTGACGGGGATTTTGCCGCTGGGAACCGGCTTCATCTATGTTTGTACGTGGCATGCGTGAAAACGAAGCGTTTATGCTATTGCTTTGAGCTGAGTTTTTCCCTCACCCATTTCAAGACTTGTCTTAGATTTTCCTCAGGTGGGCTCTCTTAATTCTTTGATTTCCTCGGGTTTGGCGACCCCGTATCTGCTCAAGATCTCTTTTAGCCATTCGCGATTTCTCACGACCGTGTGGACTAGGGCGTTGAACTCGACCTCTAATTGAGCTTCTGGATGTCTTTTTGGAATCTCTGAAGTCATGTCTAGTCCCTATTAGGGGAGTTGGCGGTCTTCTTTTAAAAGATTTGGCAAACTCGCTAGATGGCGCGTATCGGAATCATCTGAAGTTCTATTGACTTGCGCAAAGCTTATTAGACAAGGATGTAAAGTTAGTAAAGGATGTAAAGATGACTTACCTGAAAGTCAGCTCTAAGTACCAGATAACCATTCCGAAGGATCTTAGGGAGACCCTCGGTATCGAGGCTGGAGACCAGCTTTATGTTGCGCAGGAAGGCGGGAAGCTTGTTCTTCGGCCTCTCCCGAAGGTTATGAACCCCACGGAGAAGCTCTATGGGAGTGTGAGGAGCGATAAGGACGCTGTTGAAGCTGTCCGAGAGTTCAGGAAAGCCGGAGGTAGACCGTGAACTACTACATCGACACAAACGTATGGATTTACGCCATGACTGCCCATCCCAGATATGGGGAGAAATGCAAGGAGATTTTGAATGAGATTGAGACTGGGAAACTGGAGGCTGCCATTTCAACACAGGTTCTGGCAGAGGTTGCGGGGGTCTTATATAGCAAGTATGATTTGAGGGATATGACTTCCCAACTTAATGCTATGCTTTCCTACCCGATCGAGATCTATGTTGTCCATCCAGACGTAATCAGAGTAGCAGCCGAGTACGCTCGAGACTATGATATTTTGCCCTACGATGGAATCCACATCGCCTTGGCAGTCGAAAACAATGTTAGAAGCATAATTTCGGCAGATAGAGAACTAGACAGGGCAGAGCTGATCAGAAGAATGGACCCCAAAGAATTTCACTTATCATGTTAAAGACACGATACTTTCAAAAGTTAACGAAGCCTCACCCAACAAACCTGGCACTTGTCCTCCCAATAACAATCGGCTGCGCCGTCGTGAAGGGGTCTTGTGACTGGCGGGGCTGGTTTTATTGGTTCTCGCCTTGTTGATAGGCTAGCTACATGGTTGTTATGTCTAGAATTTCTATTGCGGCTATGTCTTCGTCTTCGTCGTAGTGTATTATCATCTTCCCGTCGTCTGTTGGTTCTCCTTGTGACCTTTCTCATCCGTCTTACGGTGTATTGCCGCTATGCTTTATGAACATGTTCCGTGGTGTGCTAGGTATTATTTTTATGCAGGGCTTCATTTAGTCTATTAAGTGGTTGAATTGGTTAAGGCTCGTGACAGGATTAAAGTGTATAAGGATGGAAGGTTCTTAGAGGTTCTGGCCATATTCGACACGGGGGCTGGTGGGAGCTACCTGAGCGATCGAGCGGCTGAAGGGATTGGATATGAAAGGTATCCTCAGCCGAGACGGGTTCCCTTAGCGGTCAAGGAGAAGGAGGCTGAGGTTGTAGGTTACATGCCAGCAGTAGACGTTGAGATAGCTGGATACGTGCTTCCAGAGAAAGAGACGATGGGCGTGATTAGAGACTTAAATGTGGATGCGATTGTAGGATTAAACCTAATCGAAAAGTATAATATCACTCTGGAGAAGGATGCGGTGGGCTTTAGGGAATATCCACCCAGGGCATTCTTGTTATAGCGATAAATCCGTTCGCAGGGCTCCAGTTTCTTAGAAAAGCTTTCTCCTTGCTTTAGAGATGCGGTCATTATGAGCTTTTTCAAGGACGGCCCGCTTTTGCAAAGGTGTTTTTGGTGGCTTCTGGGTGGAGAAACCTTATATTATCGGATGAGGTCTTCGCTAGGTAGGAAGTGCTATGACCAGCCTTGAAAGTATTGAGTTCATCGAGCGTCTATTTGGTGAAGCTGGCAGCTATTTAGAAAAGGGTGACGCAGTCCAGTCATCCGAGAAACTTTACAAGTCCGCTGAGGAGTGCGTTAAGGCCCTCACGGAGTTCTTCAACCTCGAAGAGGCTAAGGTGGCTGAGGAGAGAGGCAGGTGGACTGTTACGCTGCTGGAGAAGGCTGTTGAGGAGCTTACGAGAAGGTTAGGCGGAGCTGTTCTAGATGGGTGGGATAGGGCAAACTACCTACACGTATGGGGATTCCATGAGGGAAAGCTTGATGTGGAAGCCGTTAAGATGAGGATGCCAGCGGTAGAGAAGCTCGTAGAGACGGCAAAGAAAACGTTGACTTCTTCATAGCGCATTGGTGCGTGTCCTAAAACGGATGTGCTGTAGAATAGTTCCGTGTATGACGCATCTATTGACTGAGACTTAAACCAATAGATGATACCCCCCGGTGTTTTTTGACTTTCATGGCGTATGATGCTGCGTTCCTTTCGCTTCTATGATGGTTCCAAGAGGCGCGACCATGATTAACGCTCCAAGTACATGGCATTTCAGTAGATTGATTTGATGGAATCCAGCCTTAAGGTGGCAAAGCTATTACGTCCCGACTGGTTTGTTAGGGGTTTATGGTCTAGTAACTTGGTATTTTAGGATATGAAGGTTGCAGTGAAGCTGGATGAGGAGGGTTTGGTGGCCAAGGGCGAGGAGATATACTTAAAGATAAGGGATGAGGTTGAGGAAAAGTTTAGGGGTAGAATCGTGGCAATCGAGGTTGGCTCTAGGTAGTTGAATCATAGGGAATAACGGTTATGTTGATGAGTTGAATAGGCCAGGCTAACCGTAGACGTGATTGGCGGTAGGGCTGGAAAACTGATTTGAGTTTGGTATATTTTGAGGTTCATTCTAAACTTTGTAAGATGATCAGGGTTTCTAGGGCATATTGGAATTATGTAGTCGGTATAAAGCACAGAACTATTAGAGGGCTTGGGGATGGGGTTAAGGTGGCGCTTATAAATCCTGTTGAGGTTAGAAGAAGCCCTAGGAATTTTAACGTTTACCTTTATTATGGATTGTACCGGGATAGGTTTATCTGCGTCGTTGCTAAACATTTGAACGGTGAGGGCTATATGGTCACCGCATACGTAACTAAAAGGTTTATCCGTGGTGAGGTTATTTGGAGAAGCTGATTAGGCTTTACTATTTGCCTGAACTTGACACGTTAGACCTCTGGTTAGATGACCCGGAGGGCGAGGCTCTGAGCGAGCCTCTAAATGAGAATGTGGTGGCTAAACTAAATGAAAAAAATGATATTATAGGCGTTGAAGTGATAAGCTTATCAAGACTCACTGAAGGTGACATAGGATCGATGCCTACGGAAATAAGGGAGGTTCTCGTGTCAGCGCTGAAAAAGATGGCTGCAAAAGCCCTCTGAAGTCAGAACGACGCAGCCACGCTAATCTCTTCTTTTCGCCATGCTGCTAGGCAGCTTCTATCCACTTGGCATGTTGAGTATGTTTCTCCTGAGCTAGCTAGCTGATGTCGTTATGGCCTACAAGACTTTTGGGGAAGTTTGGAAAGCCTCAGTTCTTGTTCCCTCGTGGAGTATAGTAAGGCAGGTATAGTTGGTTCGATTTGGTTGTTTCTTGTTGTTCTTGTTTCCAGGGCCTGAAAGTTCCGCGCTTGACGCATCTATTGACTGAGACTTTAACCAATAGATGATACCCCCCCGGTATTTTCTGGCTTTTATGGCTTATGATGCCATGCTCCTTTCGTTTCCATGACTGTTTCCAAGTCGACTAGATCCGCTATGCTCTTCAGGTTTGGAGGTCTTATTATCTGGTGAGAAGGAATGACTCGGATGTTACGGTGATCGTTCCAACCCTTAACGAAGAGGAGCGTGATGCATTGAGCTTTGGATTTTGATCCTGTGTCTGGCGGCTTCCTTTTTCATGATCGTTTTGTTGGGATTTGGCTGAATATGACTTATGTGGACTAGTTGTTTATCGTTTTTCTTTTATTTATGGAATTGTTTGGAACCCAGCGTTTTTGAAGTGTTTGTCAAAGGTGAAAGCGTGGGTGACGCCGTTCCTTTTCATGGCTTTGAATAAGGTGCAGCTATTCGCCGACGTCCTGTAAAATCCTTCTTATCAACTTTTCTTCTATATAGTAGCCTTCAGCTAGCATGTCATCGATCACTTTTCTTACGGATTGAATCAACCCGCCTCTTTTTGCCATTTTGAGTAATCCCAAGGTACCTATTACCTTCACATTCAGCAGCTTTGCGTATTTACGTGCCTTAGCATCATCCATTAGTAGGGTGGCGTTTAGCTTCTTTGCAAGGGCAATTGCCTGAGCTTCTCCACTGTTAACAAAATTCTCTAGGAAAGCTACTTCGACGTATCTTGCCTTTCTCGCCTCGATCCAAGTTAATCTCCCAAAGATGAGTCTTTGATCTTCTTTGGCGGTTATTTCCTTGAATACGGCTTCAGGAACAATTATTTTCTGAAAAAGCTCTTCTAGGATTGTTATTTTGTCAATTTTCAGTAACACTATTAATGGACTTGCGTTTGATACGATCACTTTATTCGCCTTAACTCTTCCTCAAGTTCCTCTTCGCTGATATTGGTGAAGCCTATTTTATGCTTGCCCAGCTCATACATAAAATCTGATAGGGCTAGGCCGGCAAGCTTGGCTGCTTGCCCCATTGAGAGTTTTTTCTCCTTGTAGAGCATCATAGCCAAGTACAGCCTCAGTTCGTTCTCGCTTATTTCCTCGAGCAGGGTCTTGGGGAGGTTAAGCTCCAAGTGACTCACCTGCAATTGTCAATGTTACGAGTTGCTTAAATACTTGTTCAACTTCTTCTCTTCGATATTGCCGTAGGCGGCCAGTCGGCCATATCTGACGGGTATCACTTCTCTTGGATTCTGTAAGACCTTGTGAATCCGGGTCTCTACAATTCCCCGGTTCGGTGTCGCTGTTTTTTTGTTCTTGTTTCTAGGTCTGAAAGTTCCATGTATGACGCTTCTATTGACTGAGATTCTAGCCAATAGATGATACCCCTTCCCCCCGGTATATTTTGTTTTCCAATTCTGAGTGGCTGACAACTCAACCTTTACGGAACGTTGAGGTCAAGTTTACTGGTGGAGTTGGCGGGGACGCCGATGGAAGGGAGATGTCAAGATGATGTTGCTTTCTGCTGGTAAGCTGTTGAATCTTGGTTGAAAGCCGTTGCTTCGTAGTAAAGAGGTTTTTAGGCTGAGCTGTCGTGAACTTTTGCGGTTCATGAAGTGGACTGATTGGAGTGATTTTGAGCTGATTTTGTCATTCGCCGTCTTTTGATGCTTGTAGGTATAGTTCTGTTGTGAGGTATAATCCTGTGTCGAGGGCTTTTCGGAGCGATTGCGTGTATTCTTTTCTAGGTATTATTTTTTTGGTCAGTGCTAGTTTGAGGATGTAGATGGTTCCGTGGGGTTTTAATCCTAGGGATTGTGTGATTTTCCTAGCTCGGGCGTCGTCTACGAGTAGCCGTGTTGTATTCATTTGTTTTGCTAAGAGTATGGCTTCAGCTTCGCCTTTGCTTATGTTTGCTTCTTCAGCTAGTTTCTTGGCGTTGGGGTTGGTTTGGGCTATTTTGATCCATCCGGAGGATATTGCTTTCTCGATTGCGATCGCGTCCACATATCCTTGAGCTTTGCCTTTGTCCACTGTTTCAGTTTTCACGGCTTCGGGTATGTGGATTTCTCTGAAAAGAGTGTTTATCAGGTTGAGTTTGTTTATTCGGGCGAGATGTATTAGGGGTCCGGCGTTGGCTACGATTGTGAAGGCTACCACGACTCCGCCATGGCAGCTTTCAAGTCGTCTTCTAGGTCCTCTTTGCTTATTTGTAGCGGGATGTTTCGTTTGACTATGGTGTCTAGAAGTTCCCATAGAGATATGCCTGCGGTTTCAGCGGCTTTGCCTATTGATATTTTTCCGTTTTGATACAGTCTTAAGGCGTAGTCGATTTTCCATGTCTGTATTGCTTGGATTAGTAGTCGTTTTATTGTTGTTGATCTGTCGAGGGCTTCGGCTTGTGCTATTCGTTCAACCTCTTCTGCAAGTTCGTCGGGGACTCTTGTGGTGATTATAGTCATGTCGTTGACCTCATATACGTTTGTTATTAAACGTATACATCAATTTAACCTTTTCTAATCTCGTCAAAGGCGAGTGAATTGTTTTCAGGTGACGGTTAGGTTGAGTCTTGATTGTCAGTTGGTTTTTGAGCTTTGGATCTATGATGCAGAGTCTAATGGTTTCTCTTACGACAATCGTTTTGTCGGGATCTGGCTTAACATGACGATTTGAGATGGCTCTTTAGATATGTGATTTAGAAAGGTTTGGATTTAGAGAAGTTCGATTGGGTAACCTCTTCGATGTAGTTTTTCGTATTGTGTCTCTTCATCTGCTGTTATGCATATTGTCTTCTGACGCTCAGCTAAGGCAGCCGGTAAGGCGTCATATAATGTAACTTCGGCGTCGTATGCTGTTTCGCAGGCTCTGGTCAGAAGTTCTTCACTTATCGGCGTTACTTTGAGGTTGAGTCTAAACAGTTGGCTGATCGCGTTTCTCAGTCTCTCCACATCATAATCGGGCTTGTACCTCAGAGCGTTTGCAACTTCGTAGAACAGGAGTTCTGAAACCGAGAGGTCTATTGAGCCTTCCACGTAGGAATCCATAAGGTTGATCGCTTCATCAGATCTTGGCTCTTTGCTGAACCATTTAACCGCTACGGATGAGTCGAGTACCACTATTTTGCCGCGTCTCGCCATTTACGTATCTCCTTGGCGCCGTTCCATTCGGCTTGGCTTTCCAGCCGCAATGTTTTGATGGCGTCGGCGGCTATGCGCATCTCTTCCTGAGAAGCTGTTTCTTTGAAGGCTTCTCTCGCGACTTCGCTCCAGTTGACGTGTTTGAAACGTTCCATGCGGCGTTTTAGCTCTTCTGACACGCTTATAGTGATGTTGACCATACACATCTCCTTAACACATTTTTTCTACACATGTCATCCTTAAAGAAAGATTTAAGCATTTCTGACAGGCAAAAAGTCAAAGATGTTCTTGTTTCTAACCGTCAAAGTTTCGCGCTTGACGCATCTATTGACTGAGACTTTAACCAATAGATGACGCCCCCCGGTATTTTTTCTAGTTTTATGGCCTATGATGTTGCGTTCCTTTCGCTTCCATAATGGTTCCGAGTCGACTAAATTTAGCAGTTTGATTTTGCTGTGTTATTTATGAATGAATTCTCGAAGGTTCTTGTGACTGGTGGTGCTGGTTTTATTGGTGAGGAGATAATTACGTGGCTTACACGGTCGTATGAGGGGTTGTAAGCGAATTTGTAAGAGATGATGGATGCAACATCGGAATGAGCGGAAATGCCTTTAATAATGGTAAGGATTCCTAAGCGAGTTGCGAAACAATGGGTTTTAAGGCATGAAAGGGATGGGCTTGACGAATACAAAATCTCCATCTTCTTGAAACTTCAGTATGGGCTGCAACATTATGAAAGGACACCTGAGCACCTGCTTTTATTCACCATGTACTTTCAGAAGCGTGGGGGGCAGCCTATGAAGGCCAACCTGTGGGTGAGGGAAAGGAAGGTTGATGACTTGGTGGAGCTAATCTTAATAAGGGGGCATGCAGAGCGACTATGAAGGGGTAAACCATGCAAAAGCTCGTTGAAAAAAGGATAGAGATAGATGAGAAAGTGACAGCGGGTGAAAAACTGCCGGATACTATGATTCTATACGCTATGGACGCAGACCACTTAGTGATAGCGGCTAAACCCGTAAAGGCTTTGGAGGAGAACGCCCTCACAAAGACTAGTGTTAAGGTGGTTAGTCAACAAAATAAACATTTAGTTATGCTTCCCCCAAAGATATACAACTTCTATCATCTTGACGAAAACGACTACACCATCATGGCGTCTGATAAAGACCCCACAACCATCATGATAGCAATCTAATATCACAGGCTAAACAAATGAGTAATAGATCTGATGCGTGCGCGCTTTGGATATTTGCTCACCTAAGCCTTTCTATGACCCTTTTGTGTATTTTGGATTTGTATCATGATTGCTGTGGTGAGTGAGAGGATAAGCACTTACGAGCACGCGTTGAGGTTGTGGTGCAGGAGGGTAGGGGTTAAGGGTTTGGCGGTTGCGCAAGCGCCGGGGGCACTTGAATGTTTGTACGCATTATGTGGGTGTCATTTGGTAACTTCTAAGCGATTTTTTGGTTCTTTTTTGGTGTTTGTATTCTTCTCTTTTTGGATTGGGACATGTCTGGTTTACGCGTTTGGTGTAAGATGTGTTTTCTAGGGTTCTTGTGACTGGTGGTGCTGGTTTTATTGGTTCTCGTTTGGCTGATAGGCTAGCTACATGGTTGTTATGTCTAGAATTTCTATTGCGGCTATGTCTTGGTTTTCGTCGTAGTGTA